>Ga0316204_10000632_pt1 | contig 121880 bp, 97 predicted proteins | sample 6monrhotite_MG_2_FD_205661 | JGI IMG/M metagenome (GOLD analysis project Ga0316204, IMG submission 205661) | Microbial mat bacterial communities from mineral coupon in-situ incubated in ocean water Damariscotta River, Maine, United States -... | ecosystem: Environmental > Aquatic > Marine >...
GGTAATGGAGTCAGCCGACTGATGCAATCACTCGGGCGCTATTACGTGCGATATATCAACCAAACTCATGGACGAACCGGCACCCTCTGGCAAGGGCGATTCAAATCAACCTTGGTCGATAGTGAAAGATACTTTCTAACCGTTAGTCGATACATCGAGCTAAACCCAGTCAGAGCCAATATGGTCGGGTATCCCGTCGAATATCCTTGGTCAAGCTACCAAAAAAATGCCGTCGGTAAACCGATTGAACTACTCACTCCTCATTTCTGCTATCAATCATTAGGAAAAACCGATGAAGAGCGGCAAAAAGCCTATCGCGGATTATTTGATGAAATTATCCCCGAACACACATTAGAGGAAATACGTGACGCACTCAATAAGGCTTGGGTGTTGGGTGATGATCGATTTAAGAAACAAATTGAAACGCAAACAGGACGTCGAGCGAGCCCGATGAAGCGAGGAGGTGATCGGAAATCGGAGGTTTATCGGAAAGGGTTGGAAAATCATTAACTCTGACCCCTTTGGTTTTTCTATGTTGGCTAATAGGCTTCATTTCCTCAAGAATTTCCATCGTTTGCTTAGTCAATGGGACAATATGATCGCGCTTTTTCTTCATTCGCTCCGCTGGAATACTCCAAATTAACTCATTGAGATCGATTTCATCCCATCTAGCCCCCGCCGCTTCACTAGGTCTTACCATTGTATGTAACTGCCATTCGATTAAACGGCGGGTAGTAAACTTGATACTTGCCCTACTGATAGTTTTCATCAGTGTTGGTAACTCTTCAGGTCTAATCGTTGGCATATTAGTCGTCTTAGGTGGCGCAAACGCCTTAGCAATCCCAGACAGGCAATTTGCTTCAATTAAACCAGAGTTAACTGAATAGGTCATAATCTCATTCAAACGCTGACACAAGCGCCTAACGGTTTCTAAGCTACCTTTTGTTGCTACAGGTCGAATAACCTCAATAACATTTTTAGCTTTGATTTTGTGTAATGGAAAACTGCCTAATGCGGGAAAAACATGTATTTCTAAGGAACGTAAAATATCAGATTTATGACTCTCTGAGACTGTGTTTGTCTTGGTCTCTAACCAAAGTTTTGTTATATGTTCGAGGGTATTCTTATATTTTTCTTGGGATTTAGCTTCTTGTTCATCTCGATATTCTTTAGGGTCAATATCTTGAACAAGCAAGCTACGAAATTCTTCTCGTTGTTTTCTAGCTTCTGCGAGTGATAATGAGGGAAATGCGCCTAAGCCGATATTGGCTCGTTTTTTGGTGAATGGTCGGGAATAATTGAAGAGCCAAAGTTTTGAACCATTAGGCTTAACTCTGAGTGCTAACCCACTACCATCAGAAAGGTTGTATTCTTTATCTCTAGCCTTTGCTTGCTTGACCTCGGTGTTAGTCAAAGGTCTAGTTGTATTCGCCATTGTAACATCACTCCTTGCCGTTTTAGGCTGGTGTTACATTAAATGCTGGATGTTACAATACTCTAATAAACGTTATAGGCATAAAAAAACCCGAGAAGCCTTTGATTATAAGCCTTTCGGGTCTTTATTGGTTCTTATGAACCTTAATAATGGCGGAGTGGACGGGACTCGAACCCGCGACCCCCGGCGTGACAGGCCGGTATTCTAACCAGCTGAACTACCACTCCGCACCGGGTAAAGCATGGATCTAGATTTAACAAAAAATCCAAAAAAAGACTCGTTCAAAGGAAGTCTTTTTGCTTCCGCCTTTCAGCGAGGCGCAATAATACGTAGGGGGGATTGGACTGTCAACTAGAAATTCAGTTGTTTATTCAAAAAATTAGGGGGTGGTCAAAAATCAGGCATATTTTTCATTATATGATACGATTATCGGTCGCCATCACCCATTTCATCACCGGATTCAGAAAATGCATCGCCCCAATCAGGCTCGTCGTCATCGGCATCAGATTCGCCTAACTCCAACTCATCTAAAGCACTGTCAATGTCGTCAATCGCGTTATCGACAGAAAAATCGAGTTCTTCATCTTTTGCGGTTGTATCGACAGAGCGATCTTCCGGTTCAACATTTTCTTGTAACTCAGACTTTGGGGCTTCATCGTTTTGTTCGCTTGATTCTACATTTTCTTCATGCTTGTCATCATTTGCCACATTTTTTCCCGAAAACGATTCCATCGCGGTGATGATTTGATCAACTGTCATTTCACCTTCTGGAATATCATCTTCACCAAACATTGAGCTAAACTCTTTAAAAATGTTATTAAGTGTTGTCAACGTAATATGAACTTCTTGTTTGAGGCTTTTGATTTCACTTTTTAGTTCCGCTTCATTTTCTAGTGCTTCTTCAGATGGTTCGTTATCCGCTTCTTCTAGGGGCGGGGCTTGTACTTCTAACTGATGATATTGATTAGATAGACTGCACAAATCCTGATTAAGCTGACCGATAGTTTCAACATTTTTATCTAAAATTCCGCTAACTAAATTTCTGACCAAAAATTTTCGTTCGTTCATAATTTTTTTGGCATTTTTTTTTGCCATTTTTTCGTCGATAGCCAATTTATCTTTCAAAAATGTTAGAATCGCTTGTTTTTCTTTTTCCTCGTTAGCTTTTACATTTAAAATGAGTAATTTAGCTGCTCTTTTTAATTTTTTCCTCCCCGCCATAATTGTTATAATTAGCAAAACCGACAACACCACAAAAGGTAGTGCCGCTTCTAGAATTAGTACCCAGGATAAATCGACAGTATTCATATTGATACAACCCCTGAATTCGCCAAAAATTTTACATTGTGATTTTTTATAGCGTTAATTATTCTATTCATCTTCTTCATCGTCATCGTCATCATCTATACTCAATTCATCCGCGATTTGAGAGGCTCCTTTCGTATTTCTTTTTTTAATCAGTCGCCACACGAAAAAACCAACAATACCCAATAGGATATTGACACCGACGCCAACATATAACCAGTTGATCCCTGTATCTTCCTGGACATCTTTTGGCTCTGGTTCTTTAATTACTGTTTCCTCAGGTTCTTCCTTTTTTGCTTCAGACTCTTCATTGATATTTTCTTCTTTTTCAATGGCTGGTTGATCTTTTTTAACTTCATCGGTCTTTAGCTCTTTCACTATAGGCTTTTTGATAATAGTTTTTTCGATAATAGGTTCTTCGATGACCGTTTTTTCAGTCATTGACTTAGCGGTAAAATTAATTGATTCCGGTGTTACGGAAAATTCCCTTTTTAATACCGATTTTCCTGATATTTTAAAGGTTACATTATAATCACCACCCGCGAGATCTGCGGCTATTTCCAGTGGCTTAGATGGATCGTCGATCCCTTGGTAAAGTTTTTCGCCATCAGGTTTATTAATAGTCACATTAATTTTTAGGCTTTTAGGATCAACAATATCATCACGCACAGACAGCATGATTCTGTGAGGCTCGATGTTATCTTCTGAAACCCTGACTTCAGTCACTAACGGCGACCCATAAATATTAATAGCGTGAGTTCTAACTCTTTCAAACGTTGGACTGGTTACTTGCAAGCGTAATTTTAGTTCACCCTCAAAACTATCGGTAAAAAAGTTTTGTTTAAAAGTGTGAGTGCCGCTATCGTAAAACATTGCGAGCTTACTTATTTGTCCGTCTTTATTTTGCTCCAGAGTCGATTCAACCAGTTTCAAAAACTCAGGATTACTAATCGTTTTCCCCTCTTCTAACAATTGAAGTTCATAGTAAATTGCTTCGCCAGCCAGTAAATTATTTGGAAGCGCCGCTACCGACAAACCTAATTTACTAACAACCATCACGCGGTTATCAGGATCAACTTTCGCATCAATTTTCCACTGCCCCGTTGCTGGCTTTTGCAAAGTGACTAAGTCGTAACCAGCCGTTGAAAACCATCTCATTTTGGATTTAGCCGAATCTTTATTAAAAATTTCGCCGCTTGGAGATACTAATTTTGCCGGAGAACTATCATCTTGACGAAAAACTAAAACGGTCATTTCATCGATGCTTTTATCCACAGAAAATTGGTTGTCTGTAATTGGCAAATTATCTCTAGCCGCTGCTTGTTCAAATATTTTTAAGAAAACCTTTTGTAATTCTGCGGCGTTATTAACCGCCTGATACCAGCCATCGGTTTGCGTCGATAACTCTTTCAGTAATTCATGATCCGCATTTTGTGAGAGTGCGATAGTGTGGATTGCCACCCCACCCTTTTTTAATTTGGGTAGCACTTTATTAAGAATTCGAATTCGTTCTTTGGCATTAATCGCAGGATCTTTGGATATATCAACCATTCCATCAGTTAACAAAACGATACTGCGTTTTTCTCTTGGATCTGACTTACTCCATCCATAAGAAGCTTTTTCCAACACGCTCCCTATATTGGTATATAAACCTTTAGAATTGATTTTTTTTGCAGATTTAGTCGCTTGTTGTTGCCATTTAGCATCAACTGTCGAGAGTGGCACCATCATATTGATATATCGACCGAATGCCCAAACACCTGCATCTGAGCCTTTTGGCAATAAATTTGTGACTAGCTGTAATGCAGGTATCCTCAGGTTATTAGGATCGTTTTCCTTCATACTGCCTGAAATATCAATCAGTAGCCGAACATCGGCTTTTGGGTTTTTGGATGCGCCACCCGCAGCAAAAACATTGTCGGAAATCAAACATAATGCCAGCCCCAGCAAAAACGCTGCTGACTTTAAATTTCTCGTTAAAGACCTAAAATTTCTCATAAATATCAATCCTTGAGGAACATATAACTATCAGAATAAGTCTAGACTATTTTAAGAATATTTCATTATATTCAGTGGGATAGAGACACAATACAAGGAATTTGTTAACAAAAATAGCGATAATTTCAGCGAACAGCACCAATGCGCGCACATAGATTAGAAAAATAGTCGCCTTCCACAAGAAAATCTTCCAAATCTTCCATATCAATATCCACCTCACTGATGACTTTCTCGCGGATAGACATACCCACTTTTTCTGTTGAATCAGGATCACCAGTCACCAGTGGATGCCATTCAGGCAAAGGCTTTCCGTTAGCTAACAACTTGTAACCACAAGTGTCAGGTATCCAAGCCAGTGTTTTGGCGTTTTCGGGGGTTATTTTAATGCAGTCCGGCACGTAGGTATGTCGATCACCGTAAACTGAGCATTGGCATTTTTGGGTATCGAGGTACTCACAAACGACATTGGTATAAAATATCTCATCAGTCTCTTCATCCTGTAATTTATGTGCACAGCACTGAGCACATCCATCACAAATGGACTCCCACTGTTTTTGGTTTAATTGATCAAAGGGAGTGGTTTCCCAGAATTTGTCTGACTTAGGCATATTTTGTGGTTTTACCTTCCTGAAATGATGTTATCTAAAATACGTTACATCTAAGAACAAAATATCAAGAGTTAGTAACTCAACCGCTACGACAATTGCTCCTGCCTTGTTCTACTGGCCTAGACCCGTTTAGAAATCCCTAGCCCTCTCCTTCTATAAGAACGGAGTTAACTATATATCACTTAAGGGCACCTCTAAAAATGCACTTTTCCCACGGTAGCTGCGTCAGCTTCGTGCTCGAATCCTCATGTATTCCATATACACTGTGGTTCTCCGCGCGGCGCTTTCTTGCTCTCATGAAAAAATTACTATTTTTAGGGGCACCCTTAAGAATATAATTGGGGAGGGTGTTTTTAAACTAACGAAAATTATTGTTAAACGATTATCGCTTCGGCAATGGCTAGGTCATTTAGTTCTAGGCTGATTCTATCACCTGAATTTAAAGATGCAACGCCTTGTGGGGTTCCTGTAAGAATAATGTCTCCAGGATAGAGAGTAAAACATTTTGAGATCTGTTGAATTAGACTTGGAATATCAAACAGCATATCTTTGGAATTACCCTTTTGTGCACAATGACCATTTTTATTTAAATCAAAACTGATATTTGAAAGATTGGGAAAATTTTCGATCGACATAAAACCTGTGACGGGGCAAGCGCCATCAAAACTTTTAGCTTTCTCCCAAGGTTGACCTTTGGATTTTAATTTTGATTGCAGTTCTCTTAATGTGAGATCGAGTGCCAGACCAATGCCTTTAATTGCAGACAGACATTCTTGTTCAGTCGCGTTGGTCAATTGTTCGCCAATCAAAATGGCAATTTCAAGCTCATGATGGCATTCGCCTTGATTTTCAGGGATGATAATTTGCTCATCTAAATCGACTAAAGTGTTAGTCGATTTTATAAACAATAGCGGCGTTTTAGGGATAGCATTGTTAAGTTCTTTAGCGTGAGCTGCATAGTTCCTACCGACGCAGATGACTTTTGAGGTCGAAGAATCGTATTCACTGATTATTTTTCCTGATTGATCAAGTTTTTTGGGGTAGAACATTGGAACTTCTCTCTAGCTAATACCTATTTAAAAGCGTTCTAAAACTAAGCGGAAATTTTTGTCACCTTATCATCTTCTTCGATTTGATGATCTTCAAGTAAAATTTCAGGTTTACTCTTTATCGCTTTGGTCAGCACATCTTTATTTTCAGCAATTAGCATTCCGATACTTTCGATTTGTTCTTCACTTAAACCCTTTATTGATTTTTCAATCCACATACTGACATTTTCAGCGAGTTCTAGTACTTTGTCGTAATTATCCGCAGCTTTCTTATCAGTAAACGTTTTTTTTGAATCTCGATCTGACATATATAAAGTCACAACTGCCATAGAAGTGCTCCCTTTTTTAGAGTTAAATGTAAGTTAAAGTTAAATAACTGATTTGAACATTTGCCCCTCGATCAAAAAGGGGGACAAGTTTTCGCTGCAAACAATACTACCTGCATGAGTAGTTGTTTGCAACAAAAACCAGATAATTTTGTTAATCAACAATTTCCAGCAATTCAATATCAAAAACAAGGGTCTCACACGGACCAATGGAACCACCCGCACCATTTTCACCATAAGCTAGCGCGTAGGGAATGGTCAACTTCCATTTTGACCCGACAGACATAAGCTGCAGCGCTTCAGTCCATCCGGCAATGACTCCGTTGACTGGAAATTCTGCTGGCTGACCTCTATCATATGAACTATCGAAAACAGTTCCGTCGATTAGCGTGCCGTGATAATGAGTTTTAACTTTTGAGGTTAAACCAGGAATATCACCATCACCGCTCGAAATGACTTCGTATTGAAGACCTGATTCAGTTACAGTCACTCCTTCTTTCTTAGCGTTCTCCTCTAGATATTTATTACCGCTCTCAATAACTCTCGTCGATCTACCTTGCTTTTGTTGTTGCATCACTTTTGTTATATGCTCAAAACTGGCTTGGATGTCTTCGACGGAAACCGCACTTTCCCGTTTTAAAAAAGCATCTTTTAGTCCTTGCGCCACTATATCAATTTCAAGACCGTCAAAGGATTGACCTAAAAGTTGATTGCCCATATTCATCCCAATTCCATAACTGGCTTTTTGTTCATATGTGTCGTAATTATCGCTCATTTGCTTATCCTATTATTCAATTCTGAAGGTTGATTTTACGAAAGCGCGGGATTATATCACAGCAAAGATATACTTCGACGTTTTCGACAAGATGGTGATTATTTTATGGCAAGATCGGATTCAATTTGACGTGAAAATTCTACAGCGTTAACGGGCTTACCGAATAGGAAACCCTGTACACAATCACATTCGAGTTCTTTCAAAACTTCAAATTGTTCTTGTGTTTCAACACCTTCTGCGACCACCTTTATACCCAAGGCATGTGACATGACAATGGTTGCATTAATTAGTTCTCGATCTGCGGAGTCTGTCATAAGATCTCTTACAAAACTACGATCGATTTTAAGCATATTAAATGGATATTTACGCAAATTACTTAACGACGAGTAACCTGTTCCGAAATCGTCCATGGATATGCAGATGCCACACTTCGCCAATGAGTGAATTGATTCTGAAATGTAAGCATGCCCACCCATCAATATACCTTCGGTAATTTCAAGTTCTAGGTTACCCGCCTTAAATTCGTACTTATCGAACAAGACGGTGATTTTATTGACTAACTTTAAGTCTCTAAACTGACGTGGCGAAAGGTTCACAGCTATTTTAAGTGTACATCCATAATGCTTGTTCCACTGTTGTAATTGTTGCATCGCTGTATCTAGCACGAACATCCCTATTGAGTCGATCAGCCCTGATTGTTCTATAAGAGGAATAAACTCAACGGGAGAAACACTTCCTAATAAAGGGTTGTGCCAACGCAATAACGCTTCGGCGCCAATAATTCTATTGGATTTTGCGTCGAGCTGGGCTTGATAAACCACTTCAAACTCCCTTCTTTCCAAAGCTCCATGAATTTGTTCCTCTAATGTTAGTCGACGAGCAACTTCATCGTTCATAGAGTCGGTATAATAAGAATAAGTATTTCTACCTTCATTTTTTGCGTGATACATGGCCGAGTCAGCATTTCTTAACAAATCTGAGGCGTTGCAACCATCTTGCGGATAAACGGCGATACCGACACTGACGGTTAAAATCAGTTCTCTATTTTCAATCTTAAACGCGCTTCTAAATTGTTCTAACAAATTCTCAACAATCGGTCGGGCGTCGGCAGCGGTTCTTAATCCGGGCAATAACAAAATAAACTCATCACCACCTAATCGCCCCACCGTGTCACCTGCACGAACGACACTTGAAAGTCGTTCTGCCGCTTCGATTAAAAGTTTGTCTCCTATTTCGTGACCCAATGAATCATTAACCTTTTTAAAATCATCTAGATCCAAAAACAAAACCGTCACGAGATCATTAGTTCGCTTCGCCTCGTTTAATAGTTGATTTAACCGATCCAAGGCCAAAAATCGATTAGGTAACGCTGTCAGTGCATCGAAATGAGCCTGATATAATATCGCTTCCTCCGCTTCCTTGCGTTCGGTGGTGTCTAAGATCATCGCGCTAAAAAATATTTCATCGTTTTGTATCCAACTTCCAAGAGTTAACGTAATGGGAAATTCTTCGCCGCTTTTCTTCAGACCGTGAACTTCATGATTGACGCCAGCCCTGGTGAGTTTTTTTAGTTCGATAGCTTGATCAAAACCATATTCGTGTGCTTGTTTTAGTCGTTCGGGAACCAACTTAGATAGACTCAGACCTTTCGCTTCAGAAACAGAATACCCAAAAAGTTTTTCAGAACCAGAATTCCACTCAATAATTTCATGTTTATGATTGGTCACGATGATCGAAACAACACTTGACTCAAAAATTGAGCGAAATTTTACCTCACTTTTCTGAATTTCATTTTCCGCAAATTGTTTTTCAGTAACATCTCTGATAATAGCAATAAGCTGCTGGCTATCGGGAACGGGGCTGATACGAGCTTCAAAAAAATTGGCTTTATCTGCTACTTCAATAAAAAAATCAAAAGCTGCCGGTTGATTTTGCTGTATTGCTTTGTTGATATTCGCGTCAAACATTTTGGAAACTTCTTTAGGTAATACATCTTGCAGACGTTTTCCTAAAAACTCTATAGTTCCTACAGAAAGTACTCCAGATTTCTTAGCACGATGTTCTAGAACTTTTCCATTTGAATTGATGAGAAAGAATAAGTCTGGAAGTGTATCGAAAACAGTATCTAATACTAACTCTCCTTGATGAGCTTTAACTTCAGCTCTTCTACGATCACTGATATCGAGAACAGAGGTAATACGTAATAACTTTTTGTCGTGCTCTACTAATTTTCCTCGGATTTCAACAGGAATAATAGTACCGTCTTTCTTGATAGCTTCAACTGCATAAGGTTTTTGATCATTAGATTCGATTTTTTGTTTGACTATTATTCGATCTTTATCTGCTATCCAATCCGTTCCAGAGCGACCAATAGCTTCATCCAACGAAAATCCGAACATCTTCTCAGCAGTGTTATTCTGACCTAAACAAATTCCTTTTTCGAATATAAATATAGCCTCATATCCAGTCTCATAAAGGCTACTTAATCGGTTATTTTTTTTCAAACTGGGTTTCATATCTGATCTAATTTTATCTCTCTGCAAGCGCCCTCATAACGACAATTTAGATCATTTTTTGCTCTCGCATCCATTGATAACAATCAGTCACCATTTGTTTTAAAGGAATATCTACATTATATCCTAGTACCTTCTGAGCCTTTTCGCTACTTACCTGGATAACTTCGCAGACAATAAGTACCTTTTCTGGCGTCATATCTGGTTCTTTTTTGGAAAATCTAGCAAAAAATACAGATATGTTAGTAATAAGGCTCAACAACCAACGAGATATGGGCTTCTTAGGCACTTTTTTTCCGAGCAAACCGCCAATCACGCCGACAAACTCAACAAATGAGGCATCAGCGCCTGATAAAATATAGTTCTCCCCTATCTCTCCTAATTTAGCAGCTAGTAGATGTGCCCTAGCGACTTCTTGAATATGGCAAAAGCTCCCAAAACCTGGCGGAACTCCCGGTAAGCGCTCTTCAGCAACCATTTTTAACATTTGAGACCAGTTATGACTATCCCACGGACCAACTAAATGACATGGATTGAGGATCACGGCATCGAGGTTTTTATCTTTTACTGCCGCTTTAATCAGTTGCTCAGATTGAAATTTTGTTTTGTAATAATTAGCAAAACACTTGTCGCCGATTTGCGGTGTTTCCTCGGTGATAGTGTGGTTATGATGAACGCCATAAGCAGCAATGCTCGATGTGTGGATAAATCGTCTTGCTTTTTTCGCCAAAGCTACTTCAATCATATTCGAAGTACCCTGCAGATTTATTTTTGTTTGCTGCTCGTTTTTTGCCGCCCACATACTGGTATCTGCTGCAATATGAAAGATATAATCTACTTCTTCAGGGCAAGCTGCCATCAAAGAATCCAGATCGAGAATGTCGGCTTGATGCCAATTAACCGGCATGTTCTCAAAAGCGCTAATATCTGAATGTTGACGTTTAATGGCTATGATTTCGGCACCTTCTTTTACTAGAAGATGGACTAAATTGGTTCCCAAAAAACCGGTAGCACCGGTAACAAATACTTTCATATTGTCATCCTTGTCTTGTTGGTTTTATTATTCTGTAATGTTATTGATTTCTTGCTTCAAACGCTGCAAGCTGCTCCGGAGTTGCTTTGGTTTGGTGATTTTTTTTCCACTCTGAATATGGCATACCATAAACGATCTCCCTTGAAGCCTCATAGTCAATGCTTTCACCTTGCTCTTGTGCAGCAGACGAATACCATTTTGATAAACAGTTTCGGCAAAAATCAGCTAGAATCATTAAGTCGATATTTTGAACTTCTTTATGATCGTCCAGATGTTTTAAGAAACGTCTGAAAACAGCGGCTTCTATTTTAGTTTGTATTTCTTCATTCATTATAATTACCTAAAAGATATTGATTGATTTTAATAATTTAAGGGTTAAGGGCACCTCTAAAAATGCACTTTTTCCCCGATAGCTGCGTCAACTTCATGCTCGAATTCTCGTGTACTCCATATACACTGTGGTTCTCCGCGCGGCGCTTCCTTGCTCTTATGAAAAAATCACTATTTTTAGAGGCACCCTTAATTCAAATGACGTTTCAACTTTCCCTTCATAAATAATCGTTGAAATATTGATTTGATTGTTCCTGGCGCATCTTCAATTAAGGCGATTGTCGCAGGCAAAAATAACGTTGTTAATACGGTGGAAAATAATAATCCGCCGATAATCACGTACGCCATAGAATAATAATAGACACCACCAAGCGAAGGCTTTTGAACTATAATTGGTATTAACCCAACTAGTGTTGTTAACGCAGTCATCAAAATAGGGCGTAATCGCTCTTTACCACCTTGGATCATTGCATCCGAACGCCGCCACCCCTCTCGTCGATATAAATTAATATGCTCCACCATAACGATGCCATTGTTAACAACTACGCCGAGCAACAACAATACAGCGATTGATGCAGGTTGATCAAAATCCACACCCGCAAAAAACAAAGTCCAAAACGCCCCCGCCAGAGCAAATGGTAACGAGATCATCAATGCAAAAGCTTGCTTCACCGATTCAAACAAACTCGCCATAACACCAAAGATCAAACCAAGCGCCAAAATTAAATTCAAAACAAATTCGTCCTGACTTTCTTCTGCTTCTTTCCAACGACCACCAAACTCCCAACTATATCCCTCTGGTAATGGCATAGGTTTTAATACGTCCACTAATTGCTTTTGTAACGCCTTTCTTTGACCTTCATCAAATCGTGCACCGACCCAAACACTGGAAATCTTATTTTCTCTTTGAATACGACTAGGTCCTTTTTGAATTGAAAAAGATGAAATGCTATCCATAGTAACCGTCGAGCCATCTTCTTTTACTAAACTCAAATTTTTAATGTCGTCAATATTGGTATCTTCCATGTCGCCAAGGATCAACTGCATTTCGACTTCGCCATCCTGTCCTTTAAATCGTGGCAAGCGTCGTCCGCGAAACGTCATCTCTACCAAGCTGGGTGCTTCGCCACTTGAGATCCCGTAAGCAGACATTCGGTCACGATCCAGGTTTAGCTGCAACTCAAGTCTTCCACCTTCAGAGGTTGCGTAAAGATCAAAAAGACCCGGAATTGTTTCGATGTAAGTGAGTGCTTTTTCGCTCAGTTCCCCCAAAACTTCCGAGTCAGGTCCTTGCAATTGAACAGCTACCCGTTTGCCACTATTACGCCGCCAAAAAGGTCCGTTATCCTGAACACGAATTTTAACTCCAGCTATTTTTGGCAACAATCCTCGTAACTCTTTTCTAACGGCGTTCATCGCTTCTTCGTTTTGAAACCCTTCTTTCATATAGAGCCTAACAATAGAATAGTTTTCGCTCCACCAACTATAAATAGACTGAACATTAAATTTCTCTTTGTAAGGCTCTAGTTTCTTTTCAATTTGAGTGATGATTTTTTCTTTTTCCGATAAAGAAATCGCTTCACTAAATTCGACTATCAATCCAACAAACATTTCCGTTGGTGCTGCATCAAAATTGAAATTCATATTTTTCACTGGATAAATCGTCGAAGCTAATAAGCCTAATCCGACAACCACTGAAATCCATCGATGTTTTAAAGTAAATCCGAGTACTGATTGATAAGAAGATTGTATTTTATCCATCAACGGTGTTTTAATTGGCTTGCTGTCCTTTTTCAGCAACCGTGTTGATGCAAGTGGAATTAAGGTTTGACTAATCAATAAAGAGGCTAACAAAGTAATGACAATCGTTATCCCTAGCTCCTGCAATACCACATTCATTTCTGTTGGTTTAGAGAATATCATCGGCAGGAAAACAATAATAGATGTCAAGGTTGCAGTCATTACTGCGATAGAAACCTCCTTCGCACCAAGTATTGCTGCAACTCGTCCTCCGTAACCTTTTTTCTGAAAACGATCAATGTTTTCCATAATCACCACGGCGTTGTCGACTAACATTCCTAATCCGACTATCAGTCCCAATAATGAAATTGTATTCAGCGATTTCCCTTGCATCCAAATAACCCCGCAAGTGACAACCAACGAAAAAGGAATACAAAAAACCGCAACTAACGTTGTGGTGACCTTTCTCAAAAAAATGAATAAGACCAGACTAGCAAAAATAGCACCGAACAGTCCTGTCTGTTGTAGATCACCTAAAGTATTTTTTATTTCCTTACCTTGGTCTTGCCAAACGAGAAAGTTAATCCCATCTAATTCAGGATCATCTTGCATCGCTGAAATTTTTTCGTGTACCGTTTTGGTTATTTCAATGGTATTTGCAGTTGATTCCTTTGCTATATTTAAACCAATAGCAAAATTACCGTCCAAATGACGACCATATTCTAACGGCGGCTCTACATAAGTAACCTGTGCAATATCTTGTAACTTGAGTGGAGAATTAATTAGCGGAAGTCTTTTTATTTCATTGATATTGGATAAAGCGCCAACTGCACGAAAAGATACTTTTGTCTGATCGTTTCTCAATAAACCTAGCGCACTATTTTGATTATTCTGTGCGATACTCTGCCATACTTCTCTTGGATCAATTTGATGCTTCTTCAATTTTGCCAGATCAAGATTGACTCTAACTTCTCTCGGATTAACACCATCAAGTGAAACTGCCGCGACGCCCGCAATACGCTCCAAAGGTCTCACAATTTTTCGTTCTAACAACTCATAACTTTTACTCAAATCTCTCCCTGAGGCAATTCTTGCTTCTAAAATGGTTTCGCCTGTTTCCCTCGCCCTGTAACTTTCTGATAATATGATCCTGTCAACATCATCCGGCAATTCGTCTCTTGTTCTATCGATCCGTTCTCTAATTTCGGCTCTCGCGAGATCCATATTCACATCAAAATCAAAATTAAGAATAACTCGCCCGCCACGATGATCGCTGTTAGAAGACATGTTAGATAAACCGTTGATTGACGCGAGCGAGTCTTCCAGCGGACGAATGATCATTCGTTCAATCGCTTTTGGGGATGCGTTTTGATAATCAACAATAACAAAAATTCGTTTTTGCTCGACCTCTGGCATAAAGGCCAACTCTAAACGTGTAAGCGCGATTAAACCTAACACCAACAAACTAATGAGAGCCATTAGTGTCGCGATAGGCTTTTTGACTGCTATCTCTGGTAGGGTCATCGTTCTTCTCTATTTATAAAACCGAATAAAAAACGCGGCACTAAATATTTTCATGAACACTTTCAATTGCTTCTGCTTCAAGTAATCGCTCATTTAACGTCTTTAACTCCTCATCAGTGACCACTTTTGAAGGCATAATCAAATAAGTTACCGGAATTATGAATAATGTTAAAATAGTTGACACAACTAAACCAAAAGACACAACTACCGCCAAAGGCGCTCTTAATTCTGCACCTTCGCCAAATCCAATCGCCATAGGTAATAAACCTAAAACGGTAGTGAACGTAGTCATTAATATCGGTCTAAGACGCGATTTACTTGCTTCTACAATCGCTTCAAGCTTTTGCAAACCTATTCGCCGGGCGTGGTTAATGGCATCAACCAATACGATCGCATTGTTTACCACCACGCCAACCAAAAACACCACACCAATCATTGAAATAACACTTATTCCATAACCGCTCAATAAGAGCCCTAAAATCACACCTGTCAAAGAAAGCGGAATAGTAGACAGTATAATAAAAGGATGCCCCAAGTGTTCAAAAGTTGCCGCCATTACCAAGTAAACTAAAAATATCGCTAATGCAATAGCAAAGTACAAGCTATTAAACGACTGCTGCATTTCTTTATTTTGTCCGCCAAACTCAAAACTTAATGCTGCAGGCGGAGGGTTGTTTTTAAGTAATTCACGAATATCACCAGTGACTTTGTTTAGGCTTCGCCCTTTTAAATTTCCGGCAATAATTGCTACGCGAGACTGCTGAATACGATCAATTGCCGCAGGACCTTGCAGTGATTCAATTGTGGCGACTGCTCGCAATGTTACTGGACGTCCCTCGACCTCTCCAATCACAATATTTTCCATATCGCTGACACTGTCTCTATCAATTTCTCGATTTCTCAATCGAATATCGATTTGTCTGTCCGGTTGTTGAAAACGCGAAACAATCGTTCCATTCACCCGTCGATTTAGAGTTTCAGAAACTGATTGGATAGTGAAATTGAGTCTGGCCAACTGTTCTCGATCAAACTTGACCACTAGCTCAGGGTTACCTGTTTCCAAAGAAGCTCTCACATCAATCAGCCCCTTCACCTGACTGATTAGCGGCAAAAGTTCAAGGGTATAATCCCGCATAGTTTCAAGATCTTCACCGTAAAATAATAACTCCATCGGCGTTTTCAAACTAAAAAAAGAAGGGCGACCAAATTGCGCGTTAGCTTGAGGTAACTGTGCATAAGCGTCTCGTAAAGCACTAATAACTCGCTGCTCCATTTCATCATCCGCGCGATCTTTTATAACAATACTGATCTGCGCCAAGTTTTCGTCTTTGGTTTTTAACGAAAGACCACCACTAACGTTGCGACTTCCAACAGAAACGTAAACTGAATCAACCTCTGAATTGTTTAACGCAATCAATTCCATTTTTTCAAGTAATTTATTTGTCGTGGGTAGCGCGGTTCCTTCTGGCAAACTGACGTCAAAATAAAACTCCCCTTCACTTAACTGTGGAATAAGTTCTGTTGGTAATCTCGGTACTAATAAGAGCGTTACAAAAAAAACAGCAAATGCTGTTGTCAAACTTAACCATTTGAAGCGCAAAACTTGGCGCAATACTTTTTCATAGCGTGTTGAAAATATTCCCAAAGAATTTAATGATAATTTTTCTGCTTGAGAATCATTTTTTGCGGAATCTTTAACCGGCATTTTTTGCTTGCCCAATGAAGCCAACATAGGTATCAGCGTAAATGAAACAATGAGTGACATAACCAGACTAAAAGTAACGGTTAGCGCTTGGTCGCGAAACAGTTGCCCTGCGATACCTTCAACAAAAACGATCGGAATAAAAACCGCGATAGTCGTTAATACTGATGCAGTCACAGCCCCTCCAACATCTGCTGTACCCTCAATTGCAGCATGGTAAGTCGTTAATCCCTTTTCTCGTTGCCGGTGAATAGACTCCAAGACTACGATGGCTGAATCAACTAACATTCCGACACCTAAAGTCAAACCACCGAGCGACATAATATTTAACGATACGTCAAAACGGTACATAAAAATAAATGCCGCGATAACCGACAAGGGGATCGCAGTAGCAATAATTGAAGTTAGACGAAAGTCTCGCAGGAAAAGCCACAATACACAAATAGCTAACAAACCACCGAAAAGTAAAGATTGTTTTACCTCATCAATTGATTGTTCAATAAATCGGGATTGATCGAATTGCACCGCGACTTTGACACCTTTGGGCAATTTCCTTTGCAAAGAGGCGATTTTTTTTTTGACTGCGTTAGCCACATCGACAGTGTTGGCATCTCCCTCTTTGTAGAGCGATACTAAAATTCCTTCATCGCCGTTAAAGCGCGCGATTTCTTCTTTATCTTTACTCGCCCAAACAATATCGGCAACATCACCCAATCGAACCAGTGGTTTATCTGGCTCGGTAATTCTGAGGTCACGCATTTCCTGCAGATTACTGTATTCGTTGATGGTACGAATTAATAATTGAGTTTGTTCATTTTTAAGAGAACCGCCTGGACGATTAATATTGGAATTTCTTAATAGTTGACTCAGCTGCTCAGGATCAATACCCATAGCCGCGACTTTACCTTGATGGATGTTGACATGTATTTCTTCTTCTTCACCACCTTGAATTTTTGCCGAGGCAACACCCTCAATCCGCTCTAAAGTTTCTTTAACGATTTTATCACCAAGTAGACGCAGGCGGGTCAATTCAACCTCTCTACTTAGACCACCGCCACTTAAGCTGAGCTTCATGATCGGATCTAATGCAGGGTCATAACGAAGTACAATTGGCGTATCAGCGTCTAAGGGTAATTCTAATCGATCGAGTTTTTCACGAATATCCATTGCAAGATTGGTCATATTGGCATCCCAACCAAATTCCAGAGTGACTTCAGATACGCCAGATCGTGATACGGAATGAATTTGTTTCAATCCTTTCAGTACACCAACCACTTCCTCTACCGGTCGTGTAATCAACTGCTCAATCTCCGCAGGAGCAGCATTAGCAAATTCTGTTTGAACCGTTAAAGAGGGATAACTTAAGGAAGGCAATAAATTAATCGGCAATCGGGAAAAACCGACAATACCAAACGCGATCAGTGCCAAAGACACCATTAAAATAGTCACCTTTCGAGTGACCGAAAATTCGACGACTTGTCGAATCATTGTTGACCTCGTTTGTTCGATTTTGAATTTTTAGGATTTATCTTACGGTTGTTGTTTTTTTCTTCATGATTGTCGTTTGTTTCTTTGCTATCGCTATTTTTCCCTTGATTATCGCCTATTTTTTCTGCTGACAAAATTTCGACATTAACGTCATCATTCAACGTTCGCTGTCCTTTGACCACGACAGAATCGCTGTCACTCACTCCCGAGAGAATTTCAGTTTGGTCATTCATTACAAATCCAGTGACAACTGATTTTCTAAAAGCTTTACCGTTATCTGTCACATACAAATAGTGTTGCCCCCGCTCTTCAATAATTGCGACGCTCGGTACTAATAAAGCGTTTTCGTGTTTGTCTGTCACCATGTGGATTTCGGCAAAGTCTCCGGGGCGAACAATTTGAGGATAGTCATCTAACCTTAAAGTAATTTTTATCGTGCCTGTGGTCGGCTCAACAATTGGACTAACCAGTTCTATTTTTGCTTTTAAAAAATCCTCGACACTATCAATTTTTAATTGCACGGCTTGACCAACTGCAACCATTCCCAATCGATTTGCCGGAATATGAACTCGCACCAGCAAAGGGCGAATAGACATCATACGAAATAGTAATTCACCCTGTCCAACATGCGCGCCTAAATCCACTTCTCTCCAAACAACACGTCCTTCAAAAGGTGCCGCTACACGAGTATAAGACAATGCTAACTCGGCGAGTTGCTTATCGGTTTCAGCAGCTTTAAAAGTATTTTCCGCCACTTCCCAGTCCGTTGGAGAAACTAGACCCGATTTTTTCATTTTATTGAGACGCTTATACTCTCTAGACGTGCTCGCTAAATTTTGCTCGGCTTGCTTAAGCCTTAATTGTTGATCATCATCATCTAGAATGAGTAACACTTCGCCACCGCGAACATCATCGCCTTCTTCGTGTAGAATTTTTTTTACGATACCGCTAGTTCGAGAATTGATTTTTGCATCACTGCTTGGCTCAATGGTTGCGGTTGTCACGTAAAAAGATGCCGCTAAGCCTCTTTGTGGATTTTCGACCTCAACTGGAATTGATTTTGTCGGATTTTTGCCGGATGGTCTTGACTTACCAACCTGTTTGCCTGCCCCGCCCTTCGAATCACCATCACAAGAAAACAGAAACAGGGTGAAAAAGATAGCTAAAATACTATAACTAATTGTTTTATTTGAATTTTTATTCATTTTATAGCGTTTTTTATTGAGGGTTAAGGCGCAATACAAAATTATACGCTATTTGTGGTGCGTTTTGAGGAAGCGAAAGATTTTAAGAGCTGATATTAGTTCAAGGTAAATGTAAGTAATTATTTCTGTACCCACTACCCTTCAAGATGTCGGTTTCGGTGTTCAGCTAGAAAATTTGAAATCCGTTTATTAAAAAAAACAGGTTTAAATCCTTTAATATCCTGAATTCTAGTAACCATTCATATCACGTCAAAAGGACTTCATTCGCTAAAATACCCAACCTCCCTTCGGTCCATTTTCACAAACAAGATAAAGCGCCTTTTACGACATAATCAAGTTATTTCCCTCAGGCTTTCAAAACATATCAAGCCTTAAATTTTATTTTTAAAAAAAGCTAGCGCAATGGAGTAACGCCACAATTTTCGTTACCATCCATAATTTTTCCACTCGAAACTTTCTTCGCTATTTCGAAGAACCACGGGGAACACTTGAACCTAAATTAATCAGTTGAATCACGAGAAATAGCACCAGTCCACACCACGCCTAGCTAGTTGAAAAATTAACTCATCACCGTCAAGCTAACCATGCAATTTTTCATTACGCTAATCTCGGCGTGGTCTAGCACTCTTTCCACGAATCCAACTGATTATTTTAGGTTGAAAATTATTTAGTTTAGACTTGTGTAAAGCTTGCGAAAATTGTTCGCTTATCACTGGTATGCAAGTACCATAATCAAAATAACGATGCGGCGCAGATCCTTTTTGATAAGTAGTTTCAAATACAATAGGGTTGGTAAGGGTTTCATTAATAGCAATGTCCGATAGAAAATCAATTTCATCATTATCTAGATCGGGCGTACCAATGATAGTATGATCAAGTCGCCAATTTTCCTAATCCGAAAATACATTTACGTGTACACCATTTCGGCAACGACTTTCTTAAAATTTTGCTTAGACACTTGAGTCGTTTTAGCTACAAAATGTACAAGACTATCATAGCACCAGCTTTCTACTTCGCTTGCGATTTGTTTTTGCCCGGCAGGAAAAAGTTGAAGCAATAAGGTGTCTTTGTTATCCATCACATCACCTTGAATTGTGTCAGCCCAACCAAGTAAATGGCTCCAAAATTCGCCTTCTGGTTGCTTGACTAAATTTCTAAGTTTTTCTGGCAACTCACTCAAATTATCAAGTTCCTCTTCTGTTAACTTTGCATGTTCATCAAAATATTCACAACTTGGTGCTGTGAAAAATGGAAAATATGAAAGTGGAAGTTCAGGTAGTTTGGCAGTGTAATCTTCTTCACCAATGCGAACAGCTAAGTCATCGGGCATTTCTAGTCTTGATAAGTTTTCCGTTTTTGGCGTATAGATAACACGCGCTCCTTGAATTTCATCTGCCGAGGTATCACAAAAAAATGACAACAACCCATCACTTGGTAATTCATTGACAAGATCATATTCATGTACATCTTCAAGCTGAATTTGCATCAAAAATGGCAAAGGTTCGCTTTTATCTTCTGGATTCATTGGCCACTTAGTTTTTTCAGGTAGATCGGGTAAACCACCAAATTTTGACACCCCAATTTCAAGGTCTTTTTTACCAACTTTTTTATTCAACCATAAACCAATAGCGGGTCTAATTAATTTTTGTAAGGCTGTAAGTTTAAGGTTATCACACGCGACCTCTTCAAGAAGTTCGTTCAGCTCTTTGGGGAGTAACTCCGATGAAATAAATGCTTTTTTGGGTAATGGATTTCTTTTGTTTCTGGCTTTTTCTGCTTCGTATTTTGCTTGTATCTCAGCACCACTGATCCCTGCTATCTTGCAAATTTCACCATCTTGCAGAGTCATCAACACTCGATCACTATAAAACCATAACACCGCATCATCAGCCATCACAAGTCCTTTAGGCGACTCATTTAAAAGTGGGTATTGCTCTTCAGTAAAGCGCTCGTACTGTTCGCCGTGTAAGCATATAAGACCTGAGCCGCATGCCCATACTTCCTCGTTGTTTCCAACAGTGATCGCTTTAATAAGGTTTGTTCCTTTAGGTCTTATGTGTTGCATATGATTATCTTGGTAACGTAAAACCCCACCACTACATGCTAAATAAATAACAGAATCATCAACCAGCATATCGTAAATTGTGTTTTCTTCTAAATCACTAACGCTCTCATCGTTCAACCTAAATGCGCGCCATTTTTCGCCATCATGGATCAAAGCCCCTTTATCAGAACCCAGCAGTAGATTACCGTCAGTCGTGCAAGCCATACAATTAATATCAAAAAACTGTTCATCCGCTCTATTCAGTAAATACGCATCTGGTTTTATTAATCTCCAGTTATTACCATCAAAAACCGAAATACTAAATTCATCATAAGCTCGACAATAAATATTACCTTGAAGATCGTTGATGACCTCGACTAAGTGCCCTTCATGCAATTCTGAATTTTCCGGCTCGTATAATTTCCAAACATCACTTTTAAATTCAAGAAGCCCCCAGTTAGTTGCAAAATAAATCGCTCCATTTTTGCCGCTAGCAAAACTCCCAGGAGAAAAAGAATCCTCAAATTGATAGCGAACGATGCCATTTTTTGCAAAGCAATGATACCCATCATAAGAACTTAACCAAATATTACCATCATTAGATTTTCCAATACTTTTGATCCGATGAACCTCTGAAAGATCTGGATCATGTGTTACAATCGCCTCGATAACTCGACCACCAGCACCTTCAATTCCTTTAATACCGTGTTCCTGTAATCGAGAACGAACAACTGCATTTGACTTCGAATAAAGCGTCTCACTTTTATTAATTTTCAGATTTATATCTGCTCCTGCCGCAATTAAAATATCAACTAGCTCAGAGTTTTTGCAGTCAACAATTGGCGTACAACCATTACAATCTTGAGCATTGACATTTGCGCCCGCATCAATCAGTAATTTAGTTACCTCAAGTCCTTCCTTTTCCTTCACTGAAATATGCAGCGGCGTTTGCCCATAAGAGTCGGAACAACTAACCTTCGCGCCAAGAGCTAAGATATCTTTCGCGAGTTCATAATCATAATGAGATATAGATTCTAGCAATAATGGTCTTTCCATTTCTGGATCAACTGCGTCAGGCGAAAGCCCTTCAGATAGCGCATTACGAACATACTGACTATCATCATCGCGTAACGCCGTGAAAACTCGCTTAACAGCTGCTTTGGAGAACTTTTTCATTGATACTAATACCTACTTATCATATTTATATTGTTGGAAATTTTTGTACGAAAGAGCAAAATTAAATATTGTTTTATTTGACCTATTTTAATCAGTATTTAGACAATCGATACATCATAACTGCCGCTCGCTGTGCTTGAGAAACTAACGTTGTGATATCGGCTACTTCGTTAACTGTATGTCCGCCAACCCCCATCAATCCAAGCCCATCGAGTGCCATATCCACATGATTAGCGACAAACGAAATATCCGCAGCGCCTGCTTTGCTAGGATCAACCGCATGCACTTCGCCAAGTCCTAGGTCTTGGCTGGCTTGACTGTAAATCGCTAACAATTTTTTGTTTCCGTCACTCGGAGCCATGGGCGGATAACCGGAGAAAAATTCTAGTGTCGCCGATGTTTGTTTTAGGTTGTTAGACACGATCCGCTGCATAACCGCTTGTGCGTTCGTCAGTTGCTCTGGCGACAAGGCTCGAATATCACCACTTATAATGGTTGATTGAGCAATCACATTATTCTTGCCGAAAGCATTACCTTTTGCCAATCCAGGATCAAAATCTACGTCAGTACCACCAACCATCACTCCCGGATTAAAAGTCAAATTGGGTTGAGTCGACAATTGCTCTCTAAAACTGTTTAAAATACGTGCCGCTTCAAATATCGCTCCATCACCATATTTTTCACGAAAAATTTGCGATGAATGAGCGGGACGACCAGTTACTTCTAATCGCCAACCTATTGAACCCCGACGCGAAACAACCGCTGTTTTAGGATTGCCGTCACCGTCTTCGAAACCGAGTGCAATATCAGCCCATTTACCTGCTTCAATCAGCTCTTTGGTCGCAATTTCATAAGGCGAGCCGCGCTTTTCTTCATCGCCTGTCATAATTACTTTGATCTGCATTTTATCGAGTAAACCATTAGCTTTTAACGCTTTTAGTGCTGACAGCATGATCACATCACCGCCTTTCATATCGGTAATTCCTGGGCCTGAGATGTATTGCTCATCAATCACTTTATAAGATTGAAATTGGCTGTTTTTGGCAAAAACCGTGTCTAAATGCCCAATCATCAAAAATTTCTTGCCGGTATTTCCGTGGGTAGCAAGCAAATGACCGGAGCGGTTGAAATCTTTCCCTTTGATCCAAGTAATTTCGAAACCTAACGCTTCTAACTCGTTAGCGAAAATTAATCCTACTTTTTGCACGCCCAAAAAATTCATCGTGCCGCTATTAATATTAACCGCTTTTTCAAGCAGCGTGAGAGCTTTATTTTTCCCCTTTTTAATATGATTAACGATCAGTAATTCACTCTTATCAAGTTTATTATTATCATAATCAGCAGCTCGCAAATAATCTGGAGAAAAGCAAAATATGACAAAAAAACTAGTTAAAGAAAATAGAACCGTTGATTTCATACGAATAGCCTTTAAATAAGAACGAATTGTTATGGTCAATTTACTTTATTTGTTGGTATTGAACAAGTTTCTGGTATGATTCTTACTTTACTAATTATGACTATGTCCAGAAAAGAGCTTACAATGTTAACTGTTATATCTCCAGCAAAAAGTCTAGACTTTGAAAGCCCTATTCCTTCGATAAAAACGAGCAAGCCTCGCTTTCTTAAGCAATCACAACAACTTATCGATCAAATCAAGCTTTTAGCCCCGCAAGATATTGCCAGCTTGATGAAATTAAGTGATAAATTGGCGGTTCTCAATTATGATCGCTTTCAGACATTCAAAACGCCCTTTACCAAAAAAAATGCTCGAGCCGCCGTTTTTGCTTTTCGCGGTGATGTGTATCAAGGTTTAGACGCAGATTCATTGTCAGTTGATGAATTGGAATTCGCTCAAGATCATCTTAGGATTTTATCTGGACTATACGGGTTACTTAAACCTCTCGATTTGATGCAAGCCTACCGATTAGAAATGGGAATAAAATTCGAAAATACTGCCGGAAAAAATCTCTATGATTTTTGGGATAATCAGCTCAATAAATCAATTGCTAAAGAGCTGAATAATAGTGATACGCCAGTACTCGTTAATTTAGCCTCAAACGAATATTTTAAAGCACTAAAAGCTAAAAAATTCACTCATGAAGTCATCACTCCTGTTTTTCAAGACTTTAAGAATGGTCAGTATAAGGTGATTAGTTTTTTCGCCAAACGTGCACGAGGATTAATGAGCCGATTTATGATCCAAAATAAAATTGATCAACCAGAAGGATTAAAAGATTTTAATCTTGCTGGTTATAAATTTAGCAAAAAAATAAGCACATCGAACGAATTTATTTTTACACGGAAACAAGTATAACGATCAAATAAATCATTCGCTGAACTGTCCTTTAAAAAACAGTTTTCACAAAATTGGAGCCATAAAAAGTACAATTTCTTGAAGATTATTTTGAATGTAATAACCGCAGCTTCCCAAGAATACCGCGACACCTGCCGCAGCATAAACGGCATCAAGTTTTTTCCAGACTAATTCATAATATTTTGAAGAGATAAACCAAACCATAAAAATAGCGCCTATCCAAAATAGGAATCCCATCGAATAAATATAAGATAATAACAATAACAAAAGACCACTAATGGCAGCATAAAGATTAAATGCAAGATAATGTTTTTTGTACTCAAACCATATACCACTGATAATCAGAATAGCCGTATAAAAACTCAATGGCACAAAAAAGTATAAACCTGCAGAAAACATATAAACTTGCATCCCAATCGCTTTTGGCAGAAGCTGTGAGTAAAAAATCAACCAACCAGTGAGCAACATCGCTAAACTGATAAGACTCGTCTTGAAAATATAGGATTGTTTGTGCCTCGCGAATCCAAACTCTACCCATCCCGGATAAATGCCTATAGAAAAGCCTAGGAATGCGTTAATGAACCCTATTGCAACAAACCCCATAATCGATGAACTAAAATAAAATGCACAAGTACACCAGAAAATAGATGCTACCAAGAGGAAAACATTCGGGTATTTTTTTGACTCGTATTTACAGCAATAATGATCAATGCTATGGGCTAATTTGATTGTAACTAGCAACATGATAGGTACTAATAAGTACATGGCTTCAAATAAAAATAGCAAAGGAACCAAAATTAGATAGATAACAAATTCTTGGAGAATAAAAGGTGCATTGACTAACCAGTCGAGCATTTTTGTACACACATCGGCAACCCACTTAATTGATCGCCCAACATGTTTCAACAGAAAATCTACGAAGGTAGATAACCATGCAAAATACCGGCGCACTAATTTCCTCAGAAGAAACAAATAAACTCTAAATTTATAATAAAGTTTTTTCAGCAAAGGAAAAAATACCGAAATCCCAATTAAAGCACTAAGGATCATCAACCCTGTTGATAACCAATCAAAGCGTTGAGTTTGTACAATATTTTCAGCTTGTGTCATTTCTTTTGGTAATTGTCCATAGGTTAAATCATAAGTAATACGATTTAAACGTTCATGTTCGATTTGGTAATTTTGTTTTGAAATCGCCTTTGATTCATACAATTCGTTGAGCATTCTCGCTTGCGCTTGAACTTCTTCAAGGCTCTTAGCTTCATATCGATCTTCTGCACAAATGAACGATGAAAAAAACAATATAAATATGCTAATAAAAATTCTTGACATATAACTCTCAGTATACGCTGTTAAGTTAAGGATGCATCAGGTTAACAAAAACCACAGATATTCTTAACCAGTCAGCCAATAGTCTTGTTTGTTGATACTAAAGCTGTACTTTATCGCTTCTTTTCCTTAAGGTAAAGCTTCTAGTTTTCAGATTGGGAATAATCCTAGACATTAACTAGATTTTTAAAATAAATGGGAGTTGACTCATTTTGTTCGGACGATTTATATTTCAGACAACATTCGCCTACCCGGTTATCACTCGGCTACTTATCGCTGTCATATTTCTTACTCTCATCTTTTATTCATCCTATGAGTATTTAATAACAAGCTCAACTCTATTGCTTACATTAATATTTTGAGTGCTTCTAGTGGAGACAGGTGGATATAAAACGGAAGTTAAAAAACTGCTAAATATTGTTATGGAAAGGACAGAAGCACATGTTGAAGGATGTGATGTGTGTAAATCAGAAAGCGACGGGGAAATGAAAGTTCAACCGCGAAAATCTGTTGTTTCTAATGTCATGAAAGGTCTACTGAAATATAATCGAATATTTGTGAGTAAACGTGCGTCTAATTATTTTGATGAAAACAGAGACGGTGGTGTAATAAAACATTCGAAAGCACCGTTTATATAATTATAGAGAGTCTTAAATATGTATTTTTTGTTAGATGTAGATAAAGTGAAATTGAATGTAACTCTAGATCAGGGGAATAATATTTTCACTCGACTTATTGCTGGAAAAATAATTTCTAAAGATGATTTGAATCTTCCATTTGAATATGTAATGGAAGTTGATAAAGATGTCGAAGGCCATGAACAGGATCCTCTAATGTATTCATATTTTCCAGCAGAAAGTGTCATGCATAGAGATTTAGTAGAAGCTATCATTAGTTGTGGTGCTGATAATATTCAATCTTTTCCTGCAAAAATAACAAATGAAAGAAACGGAGGTGAATATGATACATATAAGACTGTAAATATTGTGGGGTTGGTCGGATGTGCTGACTTATCAAATTCCGATACAATAAATTTAGCAGATGTATTCTATTTTAATAAGTTAGTTATAGATCTGAAAAAGGTTAATGGACTAAAAATATTTCGTTTGGCTGAGTCTCAGTCCGAAATTATTATTAGTGAGCAAATAGCAGAAAAGATATCACAGTTAAATTTAATCGGTATTTGTCTGCAACCGTTAGAAAAATGATAAATTACTGTCATATTAAGCACCAAAGTGGTCTCTAACACACCAATCCACCAATAGGGTCAGGCCTTAATACTGCTTCTTTAAGCAAATCCTCCCTAATTTATAGCTTCACAAGCTTCTGCTCTCGGCTTTGTTAATAGCGGATAAGATTTGGGTCGGCGTTTTATTGCGCGAGGTTGGTTTTTCCTTTTTTGTTTCCCGATGGTTATCGAGGCCATGCTTTCAAGTGCGATTTTGATAATGTGTTTCAAAATATCCCCCGCAAGTAATGCGAGCTGTAATTTAATTTCATTAAATAGTTGAACCGCGGTCATGAATCTAATCTGTCGAGGTAATTTTTTGGTTATTACGGCTGATCTCGCGATATTTGCACGTATCAAGTTGTAAGACAAAAAATGAATGGCTATTTCTTTTCTCACCATATTCACAACTATCGAAAATTAGGATTATCCAATACGAAATTCTGACGCATTTATTATGGTGTTCCCCTATATAGTTATAGCGCTCATATTATCGATAGTAGGAGCAATCGCTCATCCTTGTGGCGTATACTATTTATCGAATAAAAATAAAATGGCAAGACGAGTTCACTCCGTACCCAAGCGATTTGCAGAATGTCACTCAAATAGTAATTAAATCTTTTGACCATGATAAAAATATCATCTCAACAACGAGCAAATTAGCGTATTTTTCGATTTTTTAAAGAAAGTATTACGAGAATTTTTAAAAGAACTAGAACGTGCGTATAATTCGAAGCTTCCTCAAAAGGAATAAACGTGTATCAGTTTAGCATAACAGATAGAAGACTTTAAAATGGCTATAATATTCGGAATCATCGGAACATTTGCTCTATTAATGCAACTTTTTTGGGCATTACTTCCCGGCGCTTTTGGCGCGTCTAATTTTAGCAAAAAGCACGGCAATCCTATAGGCTTAATCGGCTACCTTGCTTGGATAACTCTAGTGATAGCACATTTTGTTTCCCTATATTATTTATGGTCAGGGATCACTAATGATGCTGAAACAGTTTTCTCTTGGATACTTTTTCCTATTCCAATTCATATTGTTTTCTTTGCAGTTTTTGGTCGGAATGTCAGCACTGGTTAAGTACCAACCATCCTACAAAACTAACATCGACTGTACTATGCGATTGACCTCTACCACTAGCAATATTCAACCAAGAGCTAGCAAAATTTTAACATTTCTCTATTAGTTGATCACGGCTTCCCTCACTTTCCTATGCACACCAATAGCTTACGCATCTTTTTCGCGCCCAGTTGATTTTTCTAGGTTGAAGGAAAATTATAAGTTAGAAACGCTATAACAGTATTTGACAAAATAAAAGTCCCTGCTCTAAAACGAAAAACTGCGCAAAAGCGCAGTTTTATTAATCATTAAGAAATACCAAAAAAGGTTGGCTAGTGATTCTATTCAGCCGCCACTTTCTTTTCTTTGCTTTCATAAATCAACAACGGTTCTGACTCTCCATCAACCACTGCTGCATCAATCGCTACTTTAGTGACACCTTCCATTGAAGGCAAATCGTACATCGTATCTAATAAAACTTTTTCTAAAATAGAACGCAATCCACGCGCACCTGTTTTTCTTTCCATGCCTTTTTTAGCGATGGCCTTAAGCGCATCTTCTCGGAATTCTAACGCAACATCATCCATATCAAATAACTTGGCATACTGCTTGGTTAGCGAGTTCTTCGGTTCGGTTAAAATCTTAACTAGAGAAATCTCGTCTAATTCTTCAAGTGTGGCGACTACCGGTAAACGCCCTACAAATTCAGGGATCAACCCGTATTTAACTAGATCGTCAGGTTCGATTTCTTTAAATATTTCACCAAGGTTCTTGATATCGTCTTTGCTTCTGACTTGAGCGCCAAACCCTATACCTGATTTTTCGGAACGATCTCGGATGATTTTTTCTAAACCAGAAAAAGCTCCACCACAGATAAATAAGATACTGCTAGTATCCACTTGCAAAAATTCTTGTTGTGGATGCTTTCGACCGCCTTGAGGTGGAACAGAGGCTACAGTACCTTCGATTAGCTTAAGTAAAGCCTGCTGAACACCTTCACCAGAGACATCTCTAGTGATCGATGGATTATCAGCTTTGCGAGAGATCTTATCGATTTCGTCGATATAAACAATACCATGTTGAGCTTTTTCAACATCGTAATCACATTTTTGTAATAGCTTTTGAATGATGTTTTCAACATCCTCACCAACATAACCAGCTTCAGTTAACGTTGTGGCGTCCGCGATTGTAAAAGGAACATCTAACATTCGAGCCAAGGTTTCAGCGAGCAAAGTTTTACCACTTCCCGTTGGACCAACTAGCAAAATATTACTTTTACTAAGCTCTACTTCGTCATTTTTAATATTATCTCCTTTTTGCAAACGTTTATAATGGTTATAAACAGCGACTGAGAGTACTCTTTTCGCCTTATCCTGACCGATAACATATTCATTAAGGTGTTCGTCAATTTCTCTTGGTGTCGGCAGTTTGTCCGATTTGTCTTGCTGAGTGATCTCTTGAATTTCTTCTCGAATAATGTCATTACACAGTTCAACACATTCATCACAGATAAAAACTGAAGGTCCCGCAATTAACTTGCGAACTTCATGTTGGCTTTTACCACAAAATGAACAGTAGAGTAATTTTCCACTGTCATCTCTACCGCCTGAATTTTTCTTGTCGCTCATTTAAAATTCCTATATGTACTGCATCAACAATCTTTACTGATAAACTGTATTACTACAAAAACAGTTTGTAACGCTCAACAAAGTAAATTAAAGCTTTGTAAACAATCTGAATCTGATTTTCTATTCATACTGCTAAGCTTAGTACTTTAGAGCACTTATTGTCGATAGAATATCCACTGTTTACATAGTTATTGTGAAATTAACCTCAAAATACCATCGAATATTTCACAAACATCTAAAACCGAGCATTCAAGGTTTTTTATCGCTCTCAAAAAAACCTTATAAACCTAGTCCCGAGTGTTAATCACTCTATCTATCAATCCGTATTTTGCCGCTTCTTCAGCGCTCATAAAATTATCTCTATCAGTATCTTTTTCTAAATCTTTCAATTTTTTACCTGTATGATGAGACAAGATCTGGTTCAAATTGTGTCTCATTTTAAGTATTTCTTGTGCATGAATTTCAATATCAGATGCCTGCCCTTGATACCCACCAAGAGGTTGATGGATCATCATACGTGAATTAGGCAGCCCGAAACGTTTATCTTTAGCACCGCCGGCCAGTAAAAAAGCACCCATACTAGCAGCCTGACCAATACATAACGTTGTCACGTCACATTTAATAAATTGCATCGTATCGTAAATCGCCATTCCAGCGGTAACTGACCCACCGGGAGAATTAATATATAAAGAGATATCTTTGTCTGGATTTTCTGATTCCAAAAACAATAACTGAGCCACGATTAAATTAGCCATGTGATCTTCAACTTGACCCACTAAAAAAATAACCCGCTCTTTCAATAGTCGGGAATAAATATCGTAGGATCTTTCACCTTTTGCAGTTTGCTCTACAACCATTGGGACTAAGCCCATTGTTATTTCATCAGCTTTAGAATTTATCATCTTTGATTGGTTATCCTTTCAATACAGTAGTTATATGTTTTGTCGAGCTAATAATGATAGTGAACACTTGCAATATTGCGACCTATTTTTTCTTTAGGCATGAAAAAACCCAGTATCAGAACCATTATAGCTAACTTATGGGTAAACTATAGCAATTTCAATACTGGGTTTGAAATAATATTTGGTTTGTATCAATAAATTTCGAATACCAAAAATAATATTATTCTTTATCAGATGCTTCTGTACTTGAGTCGTCGTCACCGTTTTCCTGCTTTGGGTTCATTAACTCATCAAATGTCATGCTTTTTTCGGTCACTGATGCTGCCGCTTCAACTAAATCAATCACTGTGTCCTCAAGAACCAGTTGTTCGACCTCATTCAAGCGACCTTCGTCAGATAAGTAATAGTTTACGACCTCTTCAGGCTGTTCATAAACTGAAGCAAGTTCATCTAGTTTTATTCTAACCTTGTCTTTATCTGCAACCACTTTATGCTGCTTAATGATTTCACTAACAACCAAACCTAGTTTAACCCGCTTAGCCGCTTTGTCGGCAAATAATTCATCCGGTAAGTCTGGCAAGCTGGCAGAGTTGCCTCCAAACTTTTGCAACGCTTGCTGTTTTTGTTGATTAATCTCTTGCTCAAGCAATCCGCCAGGAATATCAAACTCGTGACCTTCGATTAATCCGTCCATTACTTGTTGCTTTATTTTCGAAGAAATTACTTGAGCCAGTTCTCTTTCCATATTTTTGCGAACATCGCTTTTCATTGTTGAAATTTTACCATCTTCAACTCCTAGTTTTTCAGCTAACTCGCCTAATTTAAGAGGTGCTTTCTTATTGATTTTGTTGACTTTTGTAGTAAAAATAGCATCTTTGCCAGCAACATCTTTGTTCTGATAGTCTTCTGGAAAGGTCAATTTAATTTCTAACTCATCGTCTACGCTAACGCCTTCTAACTGTTCTTCAAAACCCGGTATCATTTGCCCTTGACCTAAAACCAACTCAAAGTTATCAGCCTTGCCGCCATTGAACTCTTCGCCATCAATCCTTCCAACAAAATCAATAACCACCTGATCACCGGACTTAGATTCCCGACTCACTTTAACCCAATTAGCCTGTTGCTCACTTAAAGTCTCAAGCATTTTGCTTAAATCATCGTCGGAGACAGTGGCGGCTGGTCTTTCAATTGATATTTTTGAGAAATCCTGCACTTCGACTTCTGGATATACGTCAAAAATCGCTATAAATTCTAAATCTTTGCCTTCTGTTACAGAAACGGGCTCAATTTTAGGGGCACCTGCTGGCTGCAATTTTTCTTGTAAGATTGCTTCATAAAAAGAGCGCTGCATGACATCTGAAATAACATCTTGACGAACATGGGCACCAAATCGCTTTTTTATAACGTTTAGTGGTATTTTCCCTGGTCTAAAACCATTCATTCGTTGTGTTTTTGCTAACTCTTTCATTTTAGCAATAGCAACATCGTCAATTTTTTTTGCTTCAACGGCAACCGTAAGTTTACGCTCAAGACCTGTAGTTGTTTCAACAGAAACTTGCATTATTATGCTCCAACTAGTATTTCAAATTTATTTGTCAATATTTGCGCATTACAAACACTTAAAACATACTGTTTTTCAAGCGCTTGAATAATTTGCACTATTAATTTATAACTATGGAAGGTGAAGTTGTGGTTTGCGAGAAAGCGTTAAGTCGTAATCCATGGCTAGCAGCAAACTCAGGCAACCACCCACCGGCTCAAGCCAGAAATTATTAGGGGCTTTCCCTTACGAGGAGTTCCCCCCTCTCGTTACAAAGTGGTGCGAGAGGAGAGACTCGAACTCTCACGCCGCAAGACACTGGAACCTAAATCCAGCGCGTCTACCAATTCCGCCACTCTCGCACATTGTAACTAAACACTGTTTTTAAAAAAACAGTAAAAAATTGGGGTGGACGAAGGGGTTTGAACCCTCGACAACCGGAATCACAATCCGGGACTCTACCAACTGAGCTACGCCCACCATCAATCGTTTTCAGCTAGAAATATTCTCACAGCTACGAGCACAATACAACTAACATTTTGTGCGAATAGATCTATATTACCTAGCTTGCTTTGGGGATCATTACGCCAACTTGCCCGAGACTGGACACATGGCGCGCCCGGCAGGATTCGAACCTGCTACCCTCGGCTTAGAAGGCCGATGCTCTATCCAGATGAGCTACGGGCGCATTGCTTCATATGAAACCCTGCAATTAACCAAGAATATCAATTCCAGATTAAAAATACTGGTCGGGGTGGAGAGATTCGAACTCCCGACATCCTGCACCCAAAGCAGGCGCGCTACCAGACTGCGCTACACCCCGACATCTCAACAAGGCAATAAAATCACCTTCGTTTGAGAGCGCGGAATAATACTTATTTAAGCGTTTAAGGTCAACAAAGAAAACCGATAAAGTAAAAATAAATGGGTTACCAACTAGTTCGCTGAGTTTTCATCCGCAAAGGGACGTATATACCCATTATCCTTCAAGATGCAAGTTTCAGTGTTCAGCTAGGAAATTTGAACACCGACAGTAGGCGCTCTTAGGCGAGGCGCAACTTGCAGGGAATGACTAGTCCTTTCCAAAAGTTGTAACCTAGTGCAAATTTTCTAGCTGAGCACCCGTAGGGCAAGGCTATAAGTAACCATCTTCTTCGTTATAAAATCTTCAATTAGAATGGCTAATCCAAAGATTTTATGCCTCGAATATGATTACTTATAGCCTTACTGAATCATGCATCTTGAATGATGATGGGTATATATCACGATATTCTTATATTTTCCTTGGTTATTTGAATTACAATTGAGAAAATGTAACCCGAAATAGTTCACACTTATACTTGGTTAACTTTGCTATGACAGCACAAATAATTGACGGCGTAAAAATTTCTGGTTTATTACGCCAACAGATCAAAGATCGAGTTGATGCGAGGTTGTTATCGGGTCTGCGAGCACCTAGTCTAGTTGTTATATTGGTTGGCGAAGATCCCGCATCGAGTGTTTATGTCAATAAAAAGGTGCAAGCTTGTGAGGAGGTTGGTTTTATGTCGCAAAAAATCGTTTTCGACACAGCTCTTACTCAAGCACAACTCACTTCAAAAATTGATGACTTAAATGCTGATCCCTCAGTCGATGGAATATTAGTGCAATTACCTTTACCAGCACACATTGACTCTGGTTTAATAATAGAAAGGATAAATCCTGACAAGGATGTCGATTGTTTTCATCCTTATAACGTCGGTCGATTAATACAACAGGTTCCAGAACTCAGACCCTGTACTCCTTACGGGATCATGCAATTACTTGAACATATCCAACTGAACGTAAGAGGACTCAATTGCTGTGTTGTTGGAGCAAGTAATATTGTCGGAAGACCAATGGCAATGGAGCTTTTATTGGCAGGAGCTACCGTTACTGTCTGTCATAGATTTACCAAGGATCTCGCAAAGCATGTAAGCAATGCCGAACTCGTTGTGGTTGCCGTCGGTAAACCAAACATCATAAAAGGGGGTTGGATAAAAATGGGAGCAACGGTGATTGATGTTGGTATCAATCGATTAGATAACGGCAAATTAGTCGGCGATGTTGAATTTGAAGCGGCGAAACAACGAGCGGCTTGGATCACACCTGTTCCTGGTGGAGTTGGACCAATGACAGTCGCAACCCTAATGCTTAATACGCTTTATGCAACAGAAAAATCAGAAAAATCATCAACGAGCTAGTTGTCATTAGCTCTTTGGAACCAATAGTCCTGTCAAAAATATTATCCCTGCCAGAACAGGTCTCCACCATGATCTTCAATGGTTTCTAATACCTTCCCACCACCTCTGGCAACGCAGGTGAGAGGATCTTGAGCTACGATGACTGGAAGACCTGTTTCTTCCATAAATAGTCGATCTAAGTCCTTGATCAACGCACCTCCACCGGTTAGAACCATTCCTCGCTCGGAAATATCCGAGGCTAATTCTGGCGGTGATTGTTCCAATACAGATCGCACAGCTCTGATCATGCCGGCAAGAGGATCTTGCAACGCTTCGAGTACCTCATTGCTATTAATCGTAAACTTACGAGGAACGCCTTCAGCTAAATTTCGTCCTCTAACATCGATTTCCATGACTTCTGTGCTCGGAAAAGCGGTACCGATCTCTTTTTTGATCTTTTCTGCGGTTGATTCGCCAATCACGGTGCCGTAATTTCGTCGCACATAATCAATAATGGCATCGTCAAAACGATCGCCGCCAATTCGAACGGAATCTGAAGAAACCACACCATTTAGCGATAAAATTGCAATTTCAGTCGTTCCGCCTCCAATATCAACTACCATAGAACCCCTCGCTTCACCGACGGGTAACCCTGCCCCAACCGCTGCTGCAACAGGCTCTTCAATTAAATAAACATCACGAGCACCGGCACCGTAAGCTGATTCTTTAATCGCTCGACGCTCTACTTGAGTTGAACCACATGGTACACAAATCAGAACTCTGGGACTCGGACGCATAAAAAAACTGGAGTCATGTACTTTACGAATAAATTCTTGAAGCATTTTTTCTGTTACTTCAAAATCAGCAATCACACCATCTTTTAAAGGTCGAATAGCCGTTATGTTCCCAGGAGTACGACCTAACATGGCTTTAGCATTGGTACCAACCGCTGCTACCGATTTACTCCCGCCCCGCTCTTGTCTGATCGCAACCACAGATGGTTCGTTTAAAACAATCCCCTTCTCTCGCATATAAATTAAAGTGTTTGCTGTTCCGAGATCGATCGAAAGGTCAGCAGAAAATAATCCTCTAATTTTATTAAACATATGGCGTTTCTTTTATCCTAGTTTTTAATCAAGCGATTATCGCCTACTTCGAATACAAACAGAAGCGTTTGAATTTAATTTATCTGATTTTAGTATTAAAATAGAGGTTATGTTCAATGATTAGTTCCTTTTTTTAACTTCCTTTTGACGTTTGTTTCGAGATTTTGACTATGAACACAGAAATTATTCCTCTTAGTGAAAACGAAGCGAGCGCTCTCGCTCTATTCGCAAAACCGATTTGGTACGAACATTATTCACCAATAATCGGAAAAAAACAGGTCGAATATATGTTAGACAAATTTCAAAACGAAGAAGCGATCACATCTCAAATACAAGAGGGTTATCAGTATTTTCTTGTAAAACATGAAACCCGATTGATGGGATATTTTTCTCTGCAATTACAAGAAAAAGCCAGTTTGTTTATCAGCAAATTTTATTTATCCAAAACAGCTAGAGGGAAAGGGTTAGGTAAACAAATGCTCAGCTATATACAACAATTTGCTATAGATAAAAACTGCAAAACCATCGATTTAACCGTCAACAAAAACAATCCTGCTTATCAAATCTATTTGAAACTCGGCTTCACTAATCAAGGTTCGATCAAATTTGATATTGGAGAAGGTTATATAATGGACGATTATTTGATGTCAAAAGCGGTTCCCAACCAATAAACCAACACTACTTTGACAAATCCTTTTGCGAATTAATAGTGTAATTTGACCAATTCACAACCATCAATATTTTTTAGATTATGCAACAATTCGTCAGTTGGTTTAACCGACCAGCTGCCAGGTGCAACTAATTCTGCTGAAATCATACTTCCTGAAATAGCACTCCCTGAGATTGGCTTTTTATGACAGATCAATCGAACAGGACACAATCCGCCTTTATTAGGTTGCAGCGTTTCAATGATGTCATCGGCTAATACCGAGCCATAGGCTGTGCTCAGCCTGACTTCGAGATATTTTGCGCGTTGCTCACGAATATCAATCAATTGATTAATTTCTATGCCGCTCATTTTTAAGCCACCAGAAAAATCATCATTCGAAATATCACCTTTCGCGATCACTACTTGATCTTTGACTAAAACATCCTTGTTGACTTCATACAGATCGCTATAAATCATGACATCTACTCGGGCACTTTGATCGTCTAAAGTAACAATAGCCCAATTAAGTCCTTTTTTCGTTTTCATAACGCGAATATTAATAATCAATCCTGCCACAGTGACATAATCACCTCGACGTGTCGGCTGTAATGCATTTAAACGCAAATTGCATAATTTATTAATTTCCGGTAAATAACGATTGATCGGATGCCCCGTTAAATAAAGACCGAGAGTTTCTTTTTCACCTTCTAAAACTCTGCCTTCCGACCAAGGTCTTACATTGGTGAATTCGATATTTTGTTCTGCATTATTTTCTGAAGGTGTACCGAACAAATCATTTTGTCCTAGCTCTGAATTGCGTTTAAATTGTTCGGCACTTTTTACCGCTTGTTCTAAAGAAGCCATAATCACCGCACGATTTGGTCCCAATTTGTCCAATGCGCCGGCTCTTATGAGCGCTTCCAAAGTACGACGATTAGCTTTTTTTAAATCGATTCGATTACAAAAATCAAAAAGATCTTTATATGCCCCCTCTTTTTCCCTCTGTTCGACTATCGATTGAATAGCTGATTCACCTACACCCTTGACAGCCCCAATTCCGTATATGATTATTTTTTCACCATCAATGGTAAATTTATACTCGCCCCGGTTAACATCCGGGGGAACAATGTTTAATCCCATATCCTTGGCATCATCAACATAACCCACCACTTTTTCGGTATTGTCCATGTCCGCTGACATAACCGCAGCCATAAACGCCGCTGGAAAATGAGTTTTTAACCAAGCTGTTTGATAAGAAACCAACGCATAGGCCGCAGAGTGAGATTTATTGAATCCATACCCCGCAAATTTTTCCATAAGGTCAAAAATGTGCCCTGCGAGTTCACCATCGACATCTCTTGCAATGGCACCTTTCATAAAGATTTGCCGCTGTTGCACCATCACTTCTGCCTTTTTCTTCCCCATAGCCCGGCGTAATAAATCAGCGCCACCCAAAGTGAAATTAGCAAGCACCTGAGCAATCTGCATCACTTGCTCTTGATATAAGATAATACCGTAGGTTGGCTCCAAAATTGGCTTAAGATCCTGATGTTGATAATCTGAATGCGGATAAGCTACTTCCTGTTTGCCATGTTTACGGTTAATAAAATCATCCACCATACCGGAACCTAATGGTCCAGGTCTAAAAAGAGCCACCAGTGCAATAATATCTTCAAAACGACCAGGCAAAAGTTTTTTAATCAACTCTTTCATACCACGTGATTCAAGCTGAAAAACGGCGGTTGTTCTTCCGGCTTTTAATAATTCATAGACTTGAGGATCTTCTAGATCAATTGATTCAATATTTATTTTTTGTTGACCAGTGAGTCGCGTATTGTTGATCGTATCAACCGCCCAATCAATAATCGTTAATGTGCGTAAACCTAAAAAATCAAACTTAACTAATCCCGCAGTTTCAACGTCATCTTTATCGAACTGAGTGACTAAACCACCACCAGAGTCATCACAATAAAGCGCTGAAAACTCAGTCAGATCGGCTGGCGAAATCACCACACCACCGGCGTGTTTTCCGGCGTTACGAGTAATCCCTTCAAGTTTACAAGCCATATCCCAAAGTGCTTGAAATTCTTCTTCTGATTCATAACGGGCACGAATTTCCGGTTCTTGCTCCCACGCTTTTGCTAGTGACATACCCACTTCAAATGGAATTAATTTGGATATTTTATCGACAAACCCATAGGGTTGACTGAGCACTCTACCGACATCTTTAATCACCGCTTTTGCCGCTAAACGACCAAAGGTAATAATTTGTGAAACACTATTTCGTCCGTATTTTTCTGCCACATACTCGATAACACGGTCACGTCCGTCCATGCAAAAATCGATATCAAAGTCCGGCATTGATACTCGCTCAGGATTTAAGAACCGCTCAAATAAAAGCTCATACTTAAGCGGGTCTAGATCAGTAATATCTAACGCATAAGCAACTAACGAACCGGCACCCGATCCTCGCCCCGGACCAACTGGCACACCATTATTTTTACTCCATTGAATAAAATCAGCAACGATCAAAAAATAACCGGGAAATCCCATTTGGTTAATAACGCTCAGCTCGATCTTCAAACGTTCATCGTAAGGAATTCTAATTTTGCTAAAATCTTTTGACTGTTTGTCAAACAATTTATCCAGGCGTTTTTCCAATCCCAACTCGCTTAGTTGACAAAAATATTCTTCGATACTTAGTCCATCAGGGATCGGATAATTAGGTAAAAAATATTTACCTAAATCCAGTACAAGATTGCAGCGTTTAGCAATTTCGATAGTGTTTTCAAGCGCTTCCGGAATATCAGAAAATAGCTCCAGCATTTCTTGCGGCGATTTTAAATATTGTTGATTGGAATGTTTTTTAGGTCGTCGTGGATCATCAAGTACCCGACTCTGATTGATGCATACTCTAATTTCATGCGCATCAAAATCTGACTCGTCTAAAAAACACACATCATTTGTCGCGACCACCGGCACACCTGCTGCTTGCGCGAAAGAGGCAACAGAATGAATGTAATCGCCTTCACCTATCCGATTGGTTCTTTGAAGCTCAACATAATATCGATCAGCAAAATGGAGCTGCCAAAAACCTAAACATTCAGCGGCTTGCGCGTGGTTTCCGGCTAACAGTGCCATGCCAACATCACCATCTTTACCACCAGACAAAACAATCAGACCTTCATTCAACGTTTTGAACCAATTTTTATCAACAATCGGAATACCGCGCTTTTGATTCTCTTGATAAGCCTTTGAAATAATTATTTTTGCATTTAAATAGCCCACTTCATTCATACATAAAATAGCAATACGGAAATTATCATGTTCCCCCGTTTCATCATTGACCCACAAATCAACACCAGCAATTGCTTTAATTCCATTAGCGCGACATTTTTTATAAAATTTTATCAATCCGCAAAAATTCATGTGATCTGTGAACGCCGCCGCCGGCATGTCTAACTCAGCAACCCGATCGAGGGTCGGATTTATTCGACAGATACCATCGACCATCGAATATTCAGAATGTATTCTTAAGTGAACAAATTTTTGTTTAGTGGTGGCTACTGAAAGATCATTTCCACTTATTTGTTGAGTGGTGAGAGCATCCGTTTTTAAAGTTTCATTAATCATCGAAAAAACTCTAATTAGACAAATCTAAAAGTTTTTTAACCGGCGCAAAACTGGTTCGATGGATCGGAGTAACACCTAAATCCTGTAATGCCTGAATATGAAATTTAGTTGGGTAGCCTTTGTGTTTAGCCAAGCCGTAACCCGGGTAGAGTTTATCGAGTTCAACCATTTCATGATCTCTGGCAACTTTGGCGATTATAGAAGCGGCGCTAATCGATTTAATTTTAAGATCGCCTTTGACTATCGCCTCGCTACTACATTTTAAATCAGGGCAGCGGTTTCCGTCGACCAAGCAATGTTGCGGCTCGATTGTAAGAGCCTCAACGGCTCTTTTCATCGCCAGCAAACTTGCGTGCAAAATATTAATTTCATCGATCTCTTCTATCTCAGCGCGACCCAGCGCCCAGCAGAAAGATTTTTCCTTTATTTCCAAAGCCAAAACCTCACGTCTTTTTTCAGTGAGTTTCTTGGAGTCAGTCAGCCCTTCAATTGGATGATTAGGATCTAAAATAACGGCAGCAGCAATCACTGCACCAGCTAAAGGTCCACGACCAACTTCATCAACGCCAGCAATTAAATCCACTTCATTTGATTTCATTATTCTCAAGTAAATCCGCTACAGATTGAGCGGCTTTTTTACTTCCTCCTTGACGTAAGTTTTCATGTAGACGATTATATACTTTTGTAATTTGCTCACTCGACTCATTTTCTATTAGTGAGCTAAGTTCTTCAGTTAAGTTTTTAACCGTACACTTCTCTTGCATTAGCTCTTTCACTAGTTGTTTGTCCGCTAATAAATTAGGTAAGGAAAAACTTTTTATCTTCAATAATTGACTGTAAATCCAATAGCTAAATGAAGAAACTTTATACGCAACTAACATCGGCTTTTTTAATAGCATCGCTTCAAGTGTCGCCGTACCTGACGCAAGTAAGACAAAATCAGCTGCCTGCATAATTTCACGGGAATTTCCGGTAAAAAGTTTAATATCGACATCTATTTTATTTAGCATTAAAAAAGTTTCGACCTGTTGCCGTCTTTTCAGATTAGCGCAGGGGATCACAAAGTTCAAGTCGGGGTGTTTTTTCGATAATTCCTCTGCTGATCGGATAAAAGGTATCAACAAGAATTTCATCTCAGACCCTCGACTTCCTGGTAAAATGGCTAAGGTCTTTTTATCAAGAGGCAAGCCTAGTCGGTTTCTCATTTCGTCACGATCAGTTGCCATTGGTATTTCATCGGCTAAAGGATGACCAATACAAACAGCAGGTAAATGATATTTTTTATATATTTCTAATTCAAAGGGAAATAAACAGAGCATTAGAGATACACTTTTAACGATTTTATATATTCTATTTTCACGCCACGCCCATACTGACGGGCTGACATAATGAACTGTGGTGATATTTTTTTGTTTTAACTTATATTCAAGGTGAGTATTAAAAACTGGCGCATCGATCCCAATGAAACAATCTGCTTTTTGTCTGATTATTTCTTTTGCTAAGCGGCGACGCATGACTAACAATTCAGGTAGCCTCGCTAAAATTGGTGCAATTCCAATAACCGAAAGCCTATCCATCGGGTAAAAGCTTTTTAGTCCAGCTTTCAACATCAAAGAACCACCAATGCCATAAAACACTGCGTTCGGATAATGTTTTTTTAACTCATAAATAAGCCCTGCACCAAGGATATCTCCAGAAGATTCACCTGCAACTAAATAAAATATTTTGTCTTTAGAAGTTGCTGGTTTACTACTGTTTTTTAAATCAATCACTGAATTTTACTGAAACTGGAAGTTGTTTACAAAATCGCACGCGAGACTAGCGTGCAATCCCTCTTTCGGAAGCCTTAATAAAGCTGATCAATGATTCGAGAACCTGATTTTCATTGGATAATTCTGAAACAGCTTCAATCGCTTCTTCTATTCGTAATCCCTGTCTAAAAATTAACCTATAAGCTTTTCTTAACAATGAAATATCCTCCGCTGAAAAGCCTCGGCGTTTTATGCCTTCAACATTGATCGAGCGGGGTGCACCTTCAGCGAACAAAACAAAAGGAGGAATATCTTGTGTAATATGACTTCGTATCCCAAGAAATGCGTGTGCACCAATATGACAAAACTGATGAACACCTGAAAAACCGCCTAGGATAGACCAATCATCGATAACAACGTGACCTGCGATATTTGAACTATTGGCGATAATTATATGGTCACCAAGTTGGCAATCGTGTGCTATATGAGTATAAGCCATCAACAAATTATCATTTCCAATACGAGTGACATGTTTATCTTGAGTTGTCCCACGATGTACAGTGCAGGACTCCCTGATCACATTATTATCACCAATAACAGTTCTGGTTGGCTCTCCTCTGTACTTTTTATCTTGATTTGCTTCACCAATGGAAGAAAACTGATAAAAGTGATTGTTTTTACCGATACTTGTATGACCATTAATAACGACATGGGGACCAACCACGGTTCCTTCGCCTATTTCCACATGCTCGTCAATAACGGAAAAAGGACCGATTTCGACATTCTTAGCGATTTTGGCTGATGGATGAACAACGGCAGTTGGATGTAACATTATACAATATCCTGTTTCGAGCACATCAGTTCAGCTGAACAAACCACTTTACCATCAACTAAGGCTTGCGCATCAAATTTCCACATTAAACTTTTACGCTTCACTAATTTTACTTTTAGTACGACTTGATCGCCCGGCTCTACCGGTTTTTTAAATCGCGCTCTATCGATGCCAACAAAATAGTAAAGAGAATCGTTATTGGGTGTTTCATTGAGTGTTTTGAAAGCAAGAATTCCAGTCGCTTGTGCCAGTGCTTCTAAAATGAGTACGCCAGGCATCACGGGACGATGAGGAAAGTGCCCGGTGAAGCAAGGTTCGTTAACGGTGACATTTTTAACCGCTTCAAGATAATCGCCGACACGATAATCAGTCACTCTATCAACTAATAAAAAAGGATATCGATGAGGTAAATGTTTCATAACTTCATGAATATCTAAACTATTTAATGGTTTTTTCTCACCGGTCATTAATTTTACTTATCCTGTAAGTCACTTATTTGTATTTCTAATTGACGAAGTCTTTTTGCCATTTCATCTAATTGTTTAAATCGAGCGACATTTTTCCGCCACGTTTTATTATCTTGTGCGCCTGTGCCTGAAGAGAAAATACCCGCAGTTTCATTAGATTTATTAACCAATGTTCCAGCAGTAAGATGCGTTCCTGCCGCAATATTTAGATGACCAATAATAGAAGAACGCCCGCTAAAAGTACACGATTTACCTATTTTTGAACTACCAGCAATTCCTGTATAAGCTGCCATCGCTGTGTTTTCACCTACCTCAACATTGTGAGCAATATGGCACAAGTTATCAATTTTTACACCTTTAGAAATAACCGTATCTTCAAGTGCTCCTCGATCTACGCAAGCATTAGCACCTATTTCAACATTATCTGATATCTTAACGCCACCTGATTGGGGAATTTTGATCCAATTACCACCATCATTTGCATACCCAAAACCATCAGAGCCAATGACAGACCCCGAATGTAGAATACAAAATGAACCAATAATCACACCATGGTAGATTGATACATTGGCGTAAATAATCGTGTTTTCTCCTAAAACGCTGCCTTCTCCGATGTAAGAGTTAGCGCCGATACACACATTACTCCCAATTTGGCAATTTTTCTCGATAACCACTCCAGGTGCTATTTTGACTTTATCACCCAAAATAACCGAGTCGTGTATATTTGCGGTAGGGCATATTTGAGTAGCTGGTGGCGGAGTTTGATCGAGCGCTTGTGCCACTAAAGCGAAAGCAAGATAAGGATCTTTACACATGACACATGTAACTGACAGTTCTTTTGTAAAGCCATCAGATAGCAAAACACAACCCGCTTGAGTTGTGTTTAATTGCGATTCAAATTTTCGGTTGTTTAAGAAAGAAATATCTTTTTCTGTCGCTTGATCAAGTGGCGAGACTCGACATATCTTAATCGTTTCATCGCCTACGACCCGACCATCAACGATATTTGCTATTTCTGCAACCGTTAATGTTTTTTCCTGCAATTTTTAACCTGCCGGATTGCTTAGGACGGTAATCACTTTGTTAGAAATATCTGTCGCTTCCTTCCTAAAAGCAACCGATTCAATACGAAAAATAAAATCATATTTTTCATCAGTGGCAATTTTAGTAACAATTTGTTGGATTTTAACCCTTATTTTTGTCACTTCTTCTTGTTTTGCTCGTTGGAAATCTTCCTGAAGATTCTTGTCTTTAGACTTTAGCATCAGGCTTAAATCAGACAACTCTCTATTCAATTTAATCCCTTCTGCTTCTGTCATAGTCACTGCGTCACGCTTGCCTTTTTCTTGCATCGCAACCCCTTTATCCTTTAGGGTTTTAATCTCATTAATTCGATCGTCAAATTGTTTTTTCAATTTTGTTTCAATCAATTCTAATTGAGGCGCTTTACTTAGCACTAATCTTTCATCAAAAATACCAATTTTCATATCCGCAGCAAAAACACTTGATGCACTTGTTATTAATATAGCTACCAAAAAAATTATTCTTTTAAACATTGTTTTACCCTTATATCATCTTAATTTATTAGCCGTTATATAACGACATGCATATTCAACTACTTATTAATTACCCGTCAACTAATTACACTTAATATTAAAATGTTTGACCCACATTAAAAGAAAAACCTTCACTTTTATCACCGGGTTGGTCATTAATAATCTTAGAAAGACTAATAACCAGTGGTCCTAACGGAGACAGCCATTGTAACGAAATACCAGCCGATGCGCGATAAGTATCTGCCTTGGAATAGTCAGGAATTTGCGCTTCGTCAAAACCAACTAACCCCTCGTACCTGCTAATATCAAAGGTAGTATCCCACAAATTCCCAACATCAACAAAAAAGCTGGTTCTCAATGAGTTCGTGTCTTCTACAAATGGAATTGGGAAAATAAGTTCCATACTAGCTAGAGCTCTAGCATTGCCACCAACAGTTCGAGTTCCAGGCTGTAAAATTTGATCAAATTCGGGCGGTAATGTTCCATTGAGTGGGTTATCGAAACCATCTATAAGAGTGGTGTCATTAAGCGGTCGAGAAGTTGTAAATATTTCTCTTGGACCGATGGTATTTCTCTCGAAACCTCTAACAGTTTGCGAGCCTCCCGCAAAAAAGTTTTCAAAATAAGGCAAACCGTCGCTTTTTCCATAACCATCACCATATGATAACTTGAAACGACTTAATAAACTCCAACCGGGAGAAAACGGTATATAATGATCAATACTATAATCAATTTTATAAAACTCTAGCTCGCTACCCGGAATAGCCCCACTTAAGGATAAAACCTGTTTAGTTCCTCTATCAGGGAAAATCCCTCTGTTCAAACTGTTTCTCGAAACTGCAGCCGATAACTTAATTAAATCATAGCTAAAATCTGGGTCTATACGTACATCTCGACCATTATCTTGGAAGAAATCAATGATTTGTTGAGACAATCGACCATTAGCGCTTAAATCATTGGTTTGAAAACCAACACCAAAATTTAAACGAGTGACTTCATTGACTGGATACCCCATATTAAAATCCAGCGCCATAGTATCTAGCAAAGTTGCCGCAACATTAATTTTACCAAAGTCAGAAGAGCGATAACTAGCCCCAGCTCCCAAACTTATCGCATCAAGGGTAAAGTAAGGGTCAAAATAATTTAATGAATAATTAGTCGAAAAACTATTCTTATTCACAGCGAAACCCACGGTTTTCCCCGAACCCAAAAAATTGTTATGGCTCACATTTGCGTTAACAGATAATCCAAATGTTGAACCATAACCAAGTCCACCTGAAATAGTCCCCGCAGATCTTTCCTTTATCTGGTAATTAATATCAACCCGATCTTCTTTATCTTCGATTTTTGGCGTTTCAACTTCTACCTCTTCAACATAAGTTAACCGCTGCAATAAAATTTTTGTTCGCTCAACTTGAGACGTCGATAATGCACCCCCTTCCATCAACCGCGCCTCACGACGCAAAACTTCATCATTGGTTGATTCATTACCAGTAAAATTAATTCGGTTTACATAAACTTTTTTCCCTGGGTCAACAAATATATTTAAGTCCACCTTGTTACTTCCAGCCTTTACGCCGGGGCGTGAAGTCACTTTTGCAAAGGCATAGCCGAAATAACCAAGATTTTGTTTAATTTGCTCCTCTGCAAATGAAATCGCTGCAGCCGAATAAGTATCACCTTTAGTCAATGGCATTAATTGTTTAAGCCGCTCTTCTGCAAGGATCAACTCTCCGCTAAATTTGATATTAGCCACTTTGAATTTTTCGCCTTCGCTAACATTAAGAGTAATAAATATTCCTTTCCGATCGGGCGATATAGCCACCTGAGTGGAGGTAACATTAAACTTTAAATAACCACGATCAAGATAATAGGAACGCAATGTTTCTAAATCACCTGATAATTTTTCCCTCGCGTATTGATCGTCACTAGTAAATACTGACAACCAACCACCGGTCGATAGTTCAAACTGCTCAAGCAAATCTTCATCACTGAAAAGCTGATTACCAACGATATTAATAGACTCGATCTTGGCGGGCTCGCCTTCATTCACATCAAATTGAATAAGCACTCGATTTCGAGAGCGCCGAATGACTTTGTTAGTGATTTTGACAGAATATTTTCCGTGAGAAAAATATTGCTCCTGCATTCCACCGATGATATTTTTTATCGCAGCGGGATTATAAACTTCACCTTTAGAAAATCCTGATTGTTTCATCACTTCCAGAATTTGTTCAGTTTTAATATCCTTGTTACCATCGATAGTGATATCTGAAATAGTAGGACGTTCAACCACGTCAATCAATAACACATTACCATCTCTAAATACGCGAATATCATCAAAATTTTCAGCAGAAAAGAGCGTTCGTATAATCGTTGAAATTCTGCTAATTTCAAGTGTTTCTCCGACTTGCAAAGGCAACATATTAAAAAAAGTTCCCAACTCCATTCTTTGCAAGCCTTCGACTTTTATTTCTTCAACTACAAAACTTGAAGATTTTGAATCATCGGCAGATTGCGCGATAACAGAAAAACTGCAAAATATCAGAGCAGTAAATAACAAGCATAAACGATTCAAAAGCCTGTCATGGATGTAATACTTCATTTTTTCCATAATTCTTATACTTCTTAAAATTCTGTGTTTTTATTAGTGAACTACAATATCGTTATAGATAGCAACTGCCATCAGCAAAAAGACCAACATCATACCAATTTGAAGACCAAATTCCTGCATTTTTTGTGACAATGGCTTACCTTTTATTGCTTCAATTGTAAAATAAAGCAAATGTCCGCCATCTAGCATTGGTACAGGCAGCAAATTAATGAAACCGAGATTCACACTAATCATCGCCAAAAAACTCAAAAATGCAACCAATCCATAGCTAGCACTTGTGCCCGCACCTTTTGCTATAGAAAACGGACCACTGATACTCTTATGTGAAATATCGCCAATTAACAACTTTTTAAAAAGTTGAACGGTTAGAATGATTTTCTTATACGCCGTTTGATTTGCCAAAACTAACGCATCTAACACACCTACTTTTTGAGTAATAATAAAAGGAGTAGGATCGACAGCCTTCGGTCTCACACCCAAAAGACCTTTCAGTTTGCCATTGTCTTCTTGAGAACCTATGACCACAGAAATGTTCATCAGTTCACCCTTTCTATCAACTTGTATCATCGTGGACTTATTTGGTATCGATTCTACAACACTAACCAGCTCGCGCCATTTGTTAACCGTTACGGTATCAATTTGTGTAATAACGTCACCGACTTGCAAACCGGCTTTATCTGCTGCACCTTGAGGACTAATATCATTAAGTTGCGTTGAGAGCACTTCTAATGGATTATAGATACCTAAAGATTTTAATATCTCTGGTTTTTCATCATTAACTTTCCATTGCGCAATATTTAGACTGAGCGATTGAGGTTGAGTAAAACCCTTCCGCTTAACCGAAAGTGAAATTAAAGTTTTATCACCTAATCGTTTAACCAATCCTTCAACCAAATCTTGTGTAGTAATAATTGGTTCACCGTCGATTGCTAAAATGAGATCATCTTTTTTTAAGCCCGCTTCAAAAGCAATGGTGTTTTCCGGCACATCTCCGACAACAGGTATTAATCCATTAACCCCCAATATAAACATCCACCAGTACAAAACAATCGCAAGGATAAAATTAGCGACAGGTCCGGCTAAGACAATCGCCATTCTTGCCCAAACAGGCTTGCGATTAAATGCGAAAGGTTTATCTTCTTCAGAAATATCTGAGTCTTCATATTCCCGCTCATCGAGCATTTTTACATAACCACCCAAAGGGATAGCCGCGATAACATAACGTACACCATCTTTACCGATTTTTTGTAAAATAGGCTTGCCAAAACCGACCGAAAAAGTCAGAACTTTTACCCCTAGTTTTCTCGCTACCCAAAAGTGCCCGTACTCATGAATAGTGACAAGAATACCAAGTGCCACAACAAATGAAACAAAATTCCAAATCATATCAATCATCTATTTTCGCTCCTTGATGATAGATAAGGAGAGTCCCCTGGCTTGAGCATCAACTTCTAAAATACGCTCTATAGTAGTCGCTTCTCTAAAAACCGTTTGGTGCAGAGTCTCTTCTATAATTTGAGAAATTTCAGTAAATTTTATTTCCCTATTCAAAAAAGCATCCACCGCGATTTCGTTAGCTGCGTTTAATACACAAGGGCCACTAGTATCCAAGCTACACACTGAATATGCTAGCTCTAAACACGGAAAACGTTCTAATTCTGGTCGTTCGAATTCGAGATTACCTAATTGAAAAAAGTCTAATGGTCTAACATCGGCATTAATTCGCTCCGGCCAAGCTAAACAATGGGCAATTGGGGTTTTCATATCAGGGTTCCCCATTTGCGCGATCACTGAACCATCTACATATGAAACCATTGAATGAATAATACTCTGAGGATGTATGACGATTTGAATTTCAGTATTACGACCAAACAAATAACGAGCCTCGATTAATTCCAAACCTTTATTCATCATCGTCGCGGAATCAACTGAAATTTTTCTTCCCATGTCCCAATTGGGATGTGCACATGCTTGTTCCGGCGTTTTATCAGCTAAACAGGCAAGATCATCTTTTAAAAATGGTCCTCCCGAACCGGTCAATAGTATTTTTTCAACGCCTGATAAGTTGGGTTGACCTTTTTCACCAGGCTGGGGCAAAGATTGAAATATGGCATTATGTTCGCTATCAACAGGAAGCAGCGTTGCTCCATATTTTTCTACTTCCCGCATAAATATATCGCCAGACATTACCAATGCTTCCTTGTTAGCAAGTAATATTCTTAGCCCTTGCCTTACTGCAGTAATAGTTGGTAGTAACCCAGCGGCTCCAACTATAGCAGCGATTACAATATCAAGCTGAGGGAACTTAGCGGCATCATTAATTGCATTTTTTCCACCACGAACCTCAACTTCTAGACCGCCTTGCTTGATAAGTTTTTCTAATTTTTCAGCTGATTGCTCGCAAGCCATAATTGCCAGCTGCGGTTTGTAAATAACGCACTGTTCGTAAAGTTTTTCTACGTTGGTGTTGGCTGTTAAAACACTGACGTTATAACGCTTACTATTTCTTAGAATAACATCTAACGAACTCCAACCAATCGATCCGGTCGAGCCTAATATACAAACGTTTTTAAGCATTGAACCACTCAAAATAACTGAAACTAAGATAAAATAAAGGAGCAACCGTAATGGTGCTATCTAATCGATCGAGTAATCCGCCATGACCAGGAAGTAGATTGCCTGAGTCTTTTATATCAGCAACGCGCTTTAAAGCACTCTCAAATAAGTCACCAAAAACAGAAATGATTGCCAAAAATAAAATGGCTAATAAATAATTCACATTATTGCTTACTTGAAGTTCCAACGCTGAAATCCCAAACCAGCCAATTAACATACTTAAAAACAATCCGCCAATAACACCTTCCCAAGTTTTATTGGGACTGACCTTTGTCAGCTTATGCTTACCAAACAGTTTACCAGTAATAAAAGCACCAGTATCTGCAGCCCAAATTAGCATCAGCATAAAAAATAATAATGATCCGCCGTAAATAAAATCACCACCAGCATAACCTATATTACGAATACTGATAAAAGAGATAAACAGATTGGGTAATAAAACTAATCCAAAAACCCCCTTAAATAGTGACCCCTGCCACCATCGGTTATTTTTGGAGAAAGACATAACGACCAGCACAGCAAGTAAAACGAAAAACAGTGATATAAAAAGAAATAACAATGGGAAATCCATCTTTATATGATGGGGCCAACTGAGAGATGGCCAAACAACGATGCTTTCACCAAAATACCAAATAGCCAAATTAACAAAACTAATAAACAATGCAAAAAGAGTACAATTAATTGATTTTTTTATACCTGATAATTTAGCCCACTCCAAAGCCATTAAATAAACGACAACCAAAATTACTGCGGCAAAATAATTTAAAGGAACAGAAAAAAGTAATAAAAGGACAGCTGGTAATAAAATCAATGCTGTTATAATTCTTTGTTTTAACATCGTATATTATTACTCCGCATCACAACTGATCTGCTCACTTGTTTTACCATATCTTCTCTGACGTTCGCCATATTCATTTAGAGCTTTATCGAGCTCAGCTGAATCAAAATCCGGCCATAATTTATCGCTAAAAAAAAGTTCCGCATAAGCCGCTTGCCAGATCAAAAAATTACTAATTCTCCTTTCACCTCCTGTTCTGATCAACAAATCCAACGCAGGTAAATTACTGGTACTTAAATGAATGTCCAACATATCTTCAGTTAACGGCTCATCACCTGCCATATGTAACTTTGCTTTATTGGCTGCATTGACAATATCCCAGCGACCACCATAATTCGCCGCGATATTGAGTTGCAAACCATCATTGTCCGATGTTTGTTTTTGGGCATCAACAATACTATTTTTTAGTTTGTCATTAAAACCCGCGATGTCACCAATAAATTGTAACTGAGCATTATTTTTATTAAGCATTTTTACTTCGCGTTTTAACGCAAGTATAAAAAGCTCCATCAAGTAGTTGACTTCTTCTTCAGGTCTCGCCCAATTTTCGCTACTGAAAGCAAACAAAGTGAGTGAGTGAATACCTTTTTTGGCACAAGCCTCGACAATTTCCCGGGTTTTTTCAACACCAGCCTTATGACCAAACGTCCTTTTTTTATTTCTCAATTGCGCCCATCGTCCGTTGCCATCCATAATGATAGCAACGTGCCTTGGTGTTTTACCTGTCATATTGTTTTAAACACCTTTTTTAAACCTATTAAACAAACTATGCTTAAACAACGACGCCGTATCATCTCTGTTGATAACACGGCGTACTTTCAAATCATTTCTGAATTTAAAAATTAAATTTCCATCAACTCTTTTTCTTTTACCGCACTCATTTCATCAATTTTTTTCACATGAACATCAGTAAATTTTTGAATTTCATCTTCCGCTCGATGAAGCTCGTCTTCGCTGATTTCTTTTTCACTTTCGAGTTCTTTTAAAGTTGAGTTGGCGTCTCTGCGAATATTTCGAATTGCTACTTTCGCGGATTCGGCCTCAGCGCGTACTATTTTTGTCATGTCTCTTCTTCGTTCTTCCGTTAGTGCTGGCAGAGGAAGACGAATAACATTACCCGCAGTATTCGGTGTTATACCTAAATCGGACTCCATTAACGCTTTTTCAACCGGCTTTACCATTGCCGCTTCGAAAGGCTGTACAACTAGAGTTCGTGAATCCTGAACCGAAACCGAGGCTGCTTGAGTCAAGGGGGTATCGACACCATAATAAGAAACACTTAAATGAGCGAGCAAACTGGGGTGCGCTCGACCTGTACGAATTTTTTGTAAACTAATGCGAAAAGATTCAATACTTTTATCCATTCTCGTCTGAGCGTCATCTTTTATTTCATTTATCACGAATGCAACTCCGTCTATCTATATTGGTTTTTAAACTATTTTGATTTTTAAACTAAACTAATTTCTAAGCTATACTAATCTTTATAATTCATTGAGAGCAATTAACTAACAATGGATTAACGTACCTTCTGTTTCATCGATAATGGCATCGACTAAAGCATTTGGCCTACTCAGGTTAAAGACCCGTATCGACTTATTATGATCACGTGCCAAACAAAAAGCGGTCAAGTCCATCACTGCTAACTCTTTCGATAAAGCTTCATCGTAAGTCAACGAATCATATTTAACTGCATCAGGATCTTTATTGGGATCGGCAGAAAAAACGCCATCAACTTTAGTCGCTTTTAAAATAACATCGGCATCGATTTCTATTCCCCGCAAACAGGCGGCAGTATCGGTAGTAAAAAATGGGTTCCCGGTACCCGCAGTAAAAATAACGACCTGAGAATCTTGCATAAATCGAATAGCAAAACGGCGATCATAATCCTCACAAACGCCTGTTAACGAAATAGCCGACATAACTCGCGTTCCAACTTTGATCCGCTCCAGTGCATCCTGCATCGCTAAAGAATTCATAACTGTAGCAAGCATTCCCATATGATCACCTGCAACACGATTCATACCGGCGCTCGCTAATTTTTCACCGCGAAAAAGGTTTCCACCACCGATCACTAAACCCACTTGAATTCCTCGTTCGACCACCACCTTTATTTCGGCAGCAATCCGATCCAAGATACTGGGATCAATACCAAAAGGCTCTGCACCCATGAGAGCTTCGCCACTCAATTTAAGAAGTATTCGTTTACTCTTTTTAGTCGGTGCAGAACTTGGCATAAAGTGTTTCCTATATTTTATATATCTAATTTAAATATTTTGACTTACTCGCCTTTAACTTGTGCCATCACTTCGGTAGCAAAATCTTCTTCAACTTTTTCGATCCCTTCACCTACTTCTAAACGAATTAAGCTGGTTACTTCGGCGGAATTTGATTTTAATAAATCGCCAACCGTAGTCGAAGGATCTTTAACAAAAGGTTGTCCAACTAAGCAAACTTCAGCAGCAAATTTACGCATGCGACCAACAACCATCTTTTCAGCGATGTCGGCTGGTTTACCACTCGCAATAGCCTGTGCGGTAAAGATTTCTTTTTCACGATTATACACATCTTCAGAAATTTCTTCAGGTGTTATAAATTGCGGATTAGTTGCTGCAGCATGCATAGCAACATCTTTTGCTAATTCTGCATTTCCGCCCTTAAGTGCAGCAACAACGCCAATTTGACCACCATGAATATAAGTATTTAACACACCATCTTGCGCTTCAATGGTTTGAACGCGCCTTACCGTGATATTTTCGCCAATTTTGGCAATTAAATTAGTACGAGCGACTTCAACAGTTTCACCAGACGCTATGGTGGTGGCATTTAGCGCCACAATTGAATCAGTTTTGTTGGCTAACGCTGCGTCAACTACCGCAACAGTAAATGCTTTAAAACTCTCATCCCGCGCAACAAAATCTGTTTCACTGTTAATTTCAACAATGACTGCAAACTGACCATTTTCGCTCGTTTTAGCCGTTATAACGCCCTCTGCAGCTACACGACCAGCTTTTTTCTCTGCCTTAGCCGCGCCAGATTTACGCATATTATCAATCGCTGTTTCGATATTTCCATCAGTTTCTACGAGTGCTTTTTTACACTCCATCATGCCTGCGCCTGTTCTTTCGCGCAATTCTTTCACTTGAGCAGCTGATATCGCCATTTTATTCTCCACAAATTAAATCAATTTTATCAATCCCCAAACGGTGCGATAAGACAATCCGTTGGGTGTAAATCAGGTAAAAAATAGGGGGCTAAGCCCCCTACTAGAAGTATGAAGCCGTAAATTACTTGGCTGGTTCTTCAGTCACTTCTTTCTTTTTAGTTACTTTTTTAACTTGAGGCTGTGCCTCTGCTTTTATTTCAGTATCTTCAGCTTTAGCCTCCTCTTCTGTTACTTCAGCCTCCGGTGCACCTTTAGATTCAGCTGGTTCGTCAGCTTTTTGGGTAACAACCTTGGGTTTTTTAATTTTTACAACTTTAACTTTCTTTTCATCCTTTTCTATCTTCTCTACATTTTTAACTTCTTCAGCGTATTCGTCTGACGAAGAACCTTCAGTAGGTACCGTAGCTGTAGACTGACGACCTTCAATGATTGTATCAGCAGCGCTTGATAAATAAAGGTGAATAGCGCTAATTGCATCATCATTACCAGGAATAATATGATCAACTCCGTCAGGGTTAGAATTACTATCAACCACTGCAATGACAGGAATACCTAATTTTCGAGCTTCTGCCACGGCAATGTGTTCGTGATCTGCATCTATAACGAAAAGTACATCAGGCAACCCGCCAATATTCTTGATCCCGCCGATACTTGCTTCTAGCTTAGTCATTTCACGACTAAGCAATAGACCTTCTTTCTTCGTTAATCTTTCGAAAGTACCATCTTCACTTTGCTTTTCAAGTTCTTTTAAACGATTGATTGATTGACGAATAGTCTTATAGTTAGTCAACATACCGCCTAACCAGCGCTTATCAACAAAGAATTGCTCGCATCGAGTTGCTTCTTCTTTAACTATTTTACTTGCAGAACGCTTAGTTCCAACAAATAGAACTTTGCCTTTTCTCGCTGCTACTGAACCGAGGTAGTTAAGCGCATCATTAAACATAGGCAATGAATGCTCTAAGTTTATGATATGAATTTTGTTACGCGCGCCGAAGATATACGGCTTCATTTTGGGGTTCCAGTATCGAGTGCGATGTCCGAAATGCACACCCGCCTGTAGCATATCACGCATGGTGACTTTAGCCATTGTAAGCTCCTAATTTTAAAAGGGTTATACGTCCACTGCCCCCAGATGACAAACCAAAATAAGACTCGCTTATTTCAGCACCCTGAAATCTGTGTCGAACAGTGTGTGAATTAGGTTAATAAAGTAACAAATTTACATATAATTCGATACTTCATTAACTCGGCGCGCTTTATATCACAATTGGTCGTAATAGAGCAAATAAAATCGAAATGAATATCAATATTGAATCTAACTCTGAGAAATATTACACTGCTGCATTGGAATAAAATCCCTATTTAATTCAACAACATAATATTGCATGCTGAGATAAAATGGCTTATCTTTTAAATCCGAAATTATCAATCCATTGTTATTTATTATCTCACCACAGTTTTGGTAGACTTCCTTACACCGTCAATACCGTCATTAACAAACCAGAAATATCAAAGATACACGCCGTTATTGAATGGGAGCAAGAACAGTGGATGATCCGCGACATTAGTAAAAACGGTACTTGGCTGAATAACAAAAAACTCAATGAAAATAAAAAATACAAACTCTCAATTAAGGATAAAATTTGTTTTGGTGAAAAAAAAGCTTCTTTCTTTCAAGTGATCGAGCTTGAGCCACCCTGTGACGTTCTGACACCTCAAATCGAGAATGAGAACTTTCCGGTCTACGCTATCCCTCTCAAGGACTATACAATCTTACCCTCCGAAATGAGTCCTGAAGTCGTGATTTATCGCGACCAGCAAAAACTTCAATGGTGCATAGAAACGGTTGATCACGTTGAGCATAATAATCAAATTTTAGATGAAGGATCTACAATAAAATTCAATAATCAATATTGGCGTGTTCAATTGAATAAAATAGAAGTTGCTACAAAAAAATTGTCATTACCAAAAACCGATATAGAGCGTTTAGAGTTCATTTTCTTTTCAAGTTTAGACGAAGAAAATATTCATCTAAAAATTAAAACGCCAAATATGATGCATGACTTAGGCACCAGGATTCATCATTACTTAACCATGATTCTTGCAAGATATCGCGCTCTAGATTCTGAAAAAGGGCTCGATCATTTAAGCCAAGGTTGGGTATATACCGAACAACTGGCTACCGATTTAGGTATCGATATTTCACACCTCAACATTCAAATACACAGAGCAAGAAAACAATTTGTTGATCGATTAGATAACGTGATTAATTCAGAACATTTAATTGAAAGAAGACCGGGAGAATTGAGACTTGGTGGTTCAGCGTTTAAAATATACAAAGGTGAAAACCTGGAATGTCAATTAAATTCAAAATCCGATAAAAAATTGGCAGAATTGCTTTGATGATCGCGATAGATGATACTGATTTAGATTTAACCCACCTAAAAAATTATAAAATCATAGAACTTTTGGCACAAGGCGGAATGGGAAAGGTTTATTTAGCAGAAGATACTCGATTAAATCGCACTGTTGCGATCAAAAAATTAAAAATACACCACTCGGAAAATACAACAGATATTGCGCTGAAAGAAGCGCAAATACTTGCTCAACTTAACCATCCTAATATTGTACAAATTTTTGACATTATCCAAGAATCCAATCAAATGCTTTTGGTGATGGAGTACATTAATGGAAAAACCTTACAACAAATCATCAAAGAAGATTTACCTAGCCTCTCTCAAAAGCTAAATTGGTTGTATCAAATATTAAAGGGGCTAATTGTTGCGCATGAAAAGGGGATTGTTCACTGCGATCTTAAACCATCAAACATTATCATTGGGAAGAATAATGAAGCAAAAATAACGGACTTTGGCATCGCGCATTTGGAAATAGAAGAAGACTCATATAACACTTCTTATGCTAGTCAGTTTTTCATGTCGCCCGAACAATCCAACGGAGATAAGATCGACTTCAAAAGCGACCTGTTTTCGTTTGGTGTTCTGGCGTATATTCTTATTTCTGGGGAACACCCCTTTCAGTCAAAAACAAAACCTTTTCTACAAGAAATAAGCGCTTTTGACCTTATCCCTAGAATCCCGGAAGAATTAGCGACTCTCATTGATCAATTATTAAAACCAAATAAAAATGAAAGACCTGATTCAGCAAAAGTTGTCGCTTATAAAATAAAACAACTGTTGATTATGATAAGTCAGCAAGAAATGCTTGAACAAGAAACCATCTCGTTATCAAATATGGATACTCAGCCAATAGCGAATAGTCCGACACGTTCAAAAGCAGATAACAAAAAGTTTTCTCCACTAAAATGGTTAGTTTTTATTGTTATTGTAGCCATTGGCGTTGTTTATAATAGCAGCCAAGAATTAGTGCCTCAACCAGAAATTAGTCAATTGGTTGTCCTAAGACCGACGATATCTGGCAATAGCAAGATCTCTGACTTACGAAAATATTTGGTCATTGCGGCATTGGATAATGCCATACGAGAAATGGTAATTAACGCCAAAAGTATGCGCCTTATTTCTCGTGAAGAAGTTGAAGCTTTACCACAAAATGTTAAAGACATTACAAAAGCAACTGGTGCTACAGATGTGATCAGTACCTTAATCGATTGTAATAATCTTCAGTGCTCTGTAACAATGTCCAGATTACGCGGGCATACGTGGTCCGTTCATGCACAAAAACAATGGCCTATCCCATTCAAAAATTTTAATGAAATTCACTCGACTGCACAGTTAAATTTTTCTTTGTTACACCCAGAATCAAAAGACGTTTTTTTAAAAGACTTTAAATCGTCTGGAAGCGATTTCGATGAATATATACACCTTTATTCGAAACTAAGGGTAAACGATTACAATTCGAAAGATGCTATATCCGAACTAGAATCGCTAATCGAACGCTCTCCATATTTATATTCAGCATACAATTTATTTCGAGAAGTGTCTCTTGATCAATACGCTGAAACACGAAACATCAAATACCTTGAAAAATTAGAAAAAACACTCAGCGCTTCACCAGATGAATATAAAAAAAGCATTTTCTATTATATAGACAACTTCTGGCTGTTAGTTAACCTCAAAGATTTTCATAGTGCTGAACAAATGATTGCAGGTGTGGTATCTTTGGGTGCAGACAACTCTACGATAAATGAATTAAAAGCAAAACTATTTCTTGAGCAAAATAAAATAGAACTGGCAATAAAAAGCTATAAAAAAGCCCTTATTTTACGTCCCAGTACGACATTATTATACAACTTATCACTGTGTTATCTTTGGATAGGAGATATAACGGAATCTAAGAGAACCGCTCAAAAATTATTAACAATATTACCTAATGACTACTTGGCCAGACAACTTCTCGCATCTCTTTCAATGTTTCAAGGAGATTTAGTTTCGGCAATACAAATATATTCTGAGATTATTCAAGAAAACCCTAAGAGTATCGATCTAAATAACCTTGCTATTACTTATTCCTTAGACGGAAAGAACGATTACGCCCTTAAACTTGCAGAAAAAGCAGTGGCACAGTCTCCAGATAATCCAACATGGATACTGAATCTAGCAGACATCGAACTGTTTCTGGAATTGAGAGAACGTTCAAGAAAAAATTATCAAAAAGTAATTGCATTAAATACAAATAGAGATGATTTAAAATCTTGGCTTGAAATAGCTCAAGCATATATCCACCTTGGTGAAAATGAGTTATCAATAAGGGCTTTAGATAGTGCAAAGAAAATATCGGCTGACAACAGTGAAGTAACTTTTACCGCAGCCTTGATCTATACTCTGATTGGTGAAGAAACATCCGCTATAATTAATGTAGAAGAAGCTTTAAAAAATAATGTTGGTGTTGTTTGGTTTAACCTTCCGTGGTTCGATAAATTGTGCAATAATAAAAAATTTATATTTATTATTAGCAATGCAGGAAACGCTAGTCGATGCAACACAAAGACTTAATTTCCAATTGTACGACCTATTCCCACACTCGGATCTTGCGACAAATAAACGGTTTCTTGACCAGTTCTATCCGTATAAGACGCCACAAATAGAAAAGAAACATCCACATATTTTATTTGTCCATGAGAAGATCCTGTATCACCAACCTTGTCGATCAAGACGTAAAGCTTTTTTCCGTCTTCCGAAATTTTAGAAGATAATGTAAAAGCTTTTTCACCAGAAGGATCTGGAATAAGAATCCCATCGCCAACAAATTTCCAGCCACTCTTTGAGCTATCATTCGCACACACTTCATCAAAATCCACAATTAGAATTGATCGCTGTATTAGCTCTAGCTCTTTAAACTCTTTTGTTGGTGACTCGAATTCGATATTGAACCCATCGAGAGCAACGGTTTTTCCTTGATTGTTGATTATTTTAGTTACCCAATCCTCATTTATCCTAGGAGTTAAACTAAATTTGCTTACGGCTGTAACAGATGGGATATCACAGTATTGTTCTTTAGTTATTCCGCAAGGGACAACAACATTGACTAAATTTTTTTCCATTTTAATGCTCCTCAACTATTAATTTTATTCTCGATAGACAAATCCGAGGGGAGCCAAAGATAATAAAGGCAGAAACTATAGAAGTCTATTTTTACATGATAATAAAAATTATTGCGTACATTGTTTAAACAGCCTTTTAATCTCGCCTAGAGATTTAACTGGCTTTTATTTAAATAAGTTAGCAGCTTACGCAGTTGGATTTGTTTTAAATAATAGTTTGATTGTTTTTTGTTCTTTAAAATCAATTTCTGGTACTCAGCCTTTTGTTGTGGATTTTTAATAGAATCAACAGAGACACCTGAACGTAACCCTGTCTCTATGGGTGGTTCAATGTTTAGGCTCGGTAATTCCTTAACATCAAAATTTGGATCAATTTGCTTGTCGAGATAGAGTTTACACTGCTCAAGAATAACCGTCTTACCCATTGGTAAATCAAATAGTTTATTAATCGCTTCAAGCACACCATACGAGCCATTTTCAAATTCAGAAAGAATGAATTCCACTTGTTTCATAATGTATCCCGTAACAACGGTGTGATAAATAAATTCAATGTTCTCAAAACATCACATTAATTCTAATAACCAGAAGTTGGTGCGTCTAAATCTTTAGTAAAAGGACCCGCTCCTTTTTTCTCAATTGAAGCTCTACCGGTACCGTCAGAAACTTCAGCATGATTAGCAATTGTGAAGGGTTCCCAGGGACTCCCCCCTTCTTTATACTCCCATGGTATAGGCCAGTCAAAAGTTCCTTCAGCATAAGGGGCATGTTTTATACCGGTTGATACGGTATCAACACCATTAACTTTGTTATTATGGATAGTGATCGGATCGCCCACTGGATGTTGATCGCCTGTATCATCTGAGAACCAACCAGTACCCACACCAGGGGCAGAACCTTCACGAAATAAAAGCTCTGAATAAGAAACGTTAGGTAGCAAGTATATTTCCCCCTTAAATCCCGCTGAAAAAGTATCATACTGATGCATGATATGCGAGCCATCCTGCCTTTCCATTCTTGCATCATTTGGAACGGCTGTATCAATTTCTTGCTCAATGAGTACTTCATGGCTTTTTGGATTTTTGATGTTGACAAGAGATAAAATGGCTAATTCTTGTTTACTTCCAGCGACATAGATAGCCTCGCCACCGCAGTTATTGAGGAAATAGCCACTGCCATCACGGCATACCCAACGAAGTTGATTAGCTTGCTCTTTTTCCAATCCGATTTTTTGGGGCAACGATAGGTTAATTCGTTCTCCCGCTCCAAACCGTTTTAAATCCCGCCCCGCAAAGTTGTCTTCAGGGATAACGCTTATTTTAGATTTTTTAATCAACTGAAGACATTGATCATCAATCGCTAGTGCTTCGTTTTCAAACTGTTCTCGCGTACGAATTACTTGAGGAATTAACGAAAAGTAACGAGACGAATTATTGATCAGTCTTTTTTGCAACTGTCGTAACAAAAACTGCTGATTATAGACTTTAACGGCTTCCTTATTAGCTCTATTAGCTTTTTCGTCCGTTTGGTTAAAATTTATTTCCGGCAACACATTTAGATTAAACTCTGGATCGATATCCGTGTCAACTTCTCCTAACACATCCAGCCAGGATTCACAGCTTTTGGAAATTGTCTTAGTCCATTTAGAGTACGCACTTTTAGATTTTGGTGTTGGTTGTGGAGTTAACTGAAGCATAAAGAATGTTTTTTCCGTCAAAGATAAATTCTCATAATTGTCTAAAACATTGCTTACAATTGAGTCACGCAGTTCGTCTTGCACATCAAACTCATCAAATATGCCCTGACTCAAAATTTTCACCACCTCCATTAATGGTAAAATCGCATTTTCTTGTTGTTGTGAATATTGTGACAATAAAACTTGGCTCACTTCTCTAAAAATAAGAAAGTCTTTTGCCTTAACAATATCGGACAAACGATCAATTGTGGACGTTACCGAACGCTCCGAAATCAACATGCTAATATCGGACTTTGTTAATTTTCGATTGAATATTTCATTCGACCAATATCTTATTCGGCATACGTAAGAGTCATCAGAAAAAATAGTACTGTATGTTTCGGTCTTAATCCCTCCAACCACAGCGTATACGTGCCACACACCGTCTTTGGGATTTGTTTTAAATTGCATCCGACCGCCACAAGGCACCTCAACTTTTTCAAAATGTTTACTGGAACGTTTTATCCAAAATTCGACCGATTCACTGATCTCTTTGGGAATAACGTTGATTAAATTTATATACGTTGATTTGCTCATTTTTTTATCCTCTGTAAATGATTTAATAGTTAAAGCTATTTCAGATTACTCACTTTTATTCATTAGCAACATTACAGCGGATTACAGCAGAGGCATTCGATAGGTTAAGTTATATACCCGTGCTACCTAAAACACGCATTTTGAGGTAGCACGGATATAGTATGCAGTGGAACACCAAAGGTTTTTATCTTGATGATATAGTTAACTGCAATATTGATGGGTCTCGTTTCTTTACCGGAACGAGGTGCACCGAAACCTTTCGCTTCAACAACTTTAAGGGTATCTTTAATTTTCAAGGCTACGGAATCAGAACCGCTTTCAGCGTTAACCGTACCAACAACTTTTCCCCCTTTATATTCATGTTCATGGCGTTGAAATTGATCAGTCTGTGTCGATCCCACACCACCTGCGATGCCACCAGGAGCGGTTGTTCGGTCAGTGTCAAGATCATCCGTTACTGTTTTACCATTGGCTACTGCACGAAAGAAATAACCACGGTAATCAGGTAAACAAAATGTACTATCGTGACTACTTGTCCCATAAATATCACCTATCACGTCATACAAATTATTGTATTGCATTTTATTAATTTCTTGACCATTACAATAAGCCCAACCTCGAGCCAATAACGCCGATGTCGTTTTTGAGTTTTGCGCCGGAGTAACACCCTTGATTGGATTTTTCGCTGTAATATCACCGGCATAAGCCATTACACAACCTAATGGGATCACGTCAATCATGTTCTTTCCTTATTGATAAACATAAGAGCATTATGAAAGTTAATAAAATTTTTCGTTAAACGTCGGCAGTTCACTGTTTTCTTGTAAGTAGGTATGAGCAGTAGGGATTCGTTTAGTCCAACAAAGATCGACGCCGTGTTCATGCATATTATCCAGCCCATCTAAAGGTTTAGAGACCTCTTGTAAAATCATCGCACCTTGCGTGCTCGTAATACTATTACCCGGCAAACCATCCCATACCTGATTAAATAGAATAGTAAACAGTGCTTCAGTAATAACTCTTGGATTGATTGGTATTAAAACCCGTGCCGAACCGGCGTTTAAAAATGCCTCAAATAAAGAATCATTATTTTGTGGCGATGTTTGCTGACCATACCACTGCTGGTTATTCGGTTTTTCCCCTGACTCCCATGGGAAAAATTGGTAAGCCATTTCACCCCATAAAAAACTTCTTTGCAAGAATCGTAGTGTCTCGGGAGAAGAGTCTCCTAACCCGGCTGTAAGGATCTCAAGCGCTTCGGTGGTAAGACTGTTTCTTTCAACAATACGGGTTCGACCACGACTCGCTTTAAGCAAACGCTGATTGTACTGGTGATTGTATTCTATAACTTGTTGTTGATAGGCTGTTTGTAATCTTCGAAAAACATCTTGCTGCCAAGCATCGAGTAATTGCGGATAATTACTGGTTGAACTAGTATCCGCTTCGCAAACAATCGATATATCAATCGAATATTGGATTGCATGACAAACGAACGCAAAATTAATATCTTCATTGTCGCCAACAACGAATGTGTCACTATAAATCGCAGGAATGGGATCAGGAACCTTAATTGGGGTCGGTGTAGGAATGGGTAAAAACGGTGCATTTTTACTACCCCCCTGACTTAACGATACAGTTGATATTTCATTTTTGTTAGTCGAATTAGCTGAACTATCCATTTGCTGCTGATGAGCGAGCGCGTTAACATTTTGGGTACTGGGAGTTTTTGAGTGCGAAATATTGTCCGTTTCACCAACATAACCAGTAAATAATTTGCTTTCATCACTAACGACAATATTTAGTTTACTGCCCGTTTTAACTTTATATCCTGACGGTACTTTCAAACATCCACTAATCACACTACCTTCTCGATTAGATTTTTCTAAACTAATTTGGATAGTCTCGGCTGGTGGTTTCGGCATTTCAGGTGCATCAAATTTTGCCTGATAAGTCATATAATTAGTCGGCGTGATTTTCGTATAATTGGTTGCATCACTAAAAAGTGAATCGTCATTTGGTTGAATGATCGGAATATCGTTATAGTCCAGCAAGGATTGACAAAAATTGGTCGCTGGTTCGCTAACCATAAACTCCATAATCAAGGCTCGACCACGAGGTTTCATCTCGAAATGATGGATCAAATCGACCCATCGATAGATTGCGTTGACTGGTTTGCTGTTTTCACTGTTATTGATTTCAGTATTAGTACGACGTCGTATTTCTGTGTAGTGTCGACTCAAGCGCAAATCGGCCACTTTATTTTTAACACTATCACTCGCTCTATCGGTTATATTTCTTGCATACTGTTGCGCCAGCAACGCATCAGACATTGTTTCAGTCCAAACTGTATCGCTAACACCATTGATGACTAATCCTAAGTTGTCATAACTCGGCGTTAGACCTGTCGCATTAAGATCCTGTTCATCATTAGCGATAACGTTTTTAACTTCGTTATTCAGTTCTGTAATCAAGTGACTGATCGATTCCGAGCTTTGATCATCCAAGCATTCTTTTTCATAAGTTTTTTCATCGTGATTGGACTCAAGACTCTCGTAAGAATAGTTCTTTTTTTCTCCCGCGACTAAATTGGTAATTTTGGCAACATCGCCGAGCGCATAAGATTTTGATTTTTGATAGACCGTACGAACATCACCGATACCTGCAAAACGACACCAACCGCTATTGGATGTTTGTTGGGTATCGCTCACAAGATTATTAACCGGGATAACTGAATCTGGAACGATGATCGTCGCATTCAAAAGCAAAAGCCAGGATGGTTCGGTGAGGTTATCGACAATATTTTCATCAATAATCTTTTCATCGACAATTTCATCATCACTCTCGCCGCTATCAGTCAAAGCATCATTGTCAAACTCATGCATTAATTCCAAAACATCTTCGACCTTAACATGGTTATAATAAATCTTCGATAGAAAATAAAATGCCCTTAGAGAAGCAATATAGTCTAATAGCAAACATTGGTATTCATCTTTTTTGTTTTCAGTAAGTAATAATCCAATCGCACTACTCCAACAACTATTCAAAAATTTGACAGAATCCTCGCCATGAACAATCGACTTTAACTCTAATTTTTTTCCTGTCACCTTAAAAAGCAAATCCGCCACGTCCGATTCAGTATAGTCTTCTGCCAACGATGTTAATGCTGGTTGGAATTTTGGTAATGTTGAAAAGGGAAAATCTAACGCATCAAAACTGCCGATGAATTCGCTACTCGAAATGTAGGTCGTTATAATTTTTTGTGCTTTACTAAAACTCTCTAAAATATCTGGCGTGGCTGTTAGATCTTTATAAAGCGTAATTTTCTTCGGATTATTAATTTGAATATACCGATTTAAATTTAGGTTTAAATTTATGTCATTTAGCGGTAATGAACGTAAGCAAAGAAAAGGAAAAACAGCTTCCCACTCATCGCTGGATATATTGCTGTAAGAATTTTCAGGATCTTGATTATCTATAATCGGATAGGGTTCCGGTTGGATATGACCAACCTTCCACTCAGCAATAATGCCGTCAAAAACAGTATCTGAATCTACTGGATAAGACAGATACAACTCCATTGTTTCATCGCTGGTATTTTTTAACCAAACACTGATAAAGCTTCCAATACCTGCATTAAAAAACTCAACGGTTGTTTCTTCTGCCCCAGCAAACTGCCTAAAATGTTCACTTGCCGATTGGTCTTGACTAATCAACCAGATTTCAGCACTTCGACTATCCTCCACAGCTTGCCAAGTTATTTTAAAATCAGCTCGACCAACAAAATCTTTGCTCCCTTGTTTAGAATAGGTAATTTCATTGATATTATTCATAACATATTCCTTTTAGCACTGAGTCGCATGCAACCATCAATTATTTCTACATCTACTTCCATCAATGCATAAACCAGCGAGACATACTTTTCTATTATTTTGTTGTTGATTTCCAAACTGCAATAACTGATTGAAACTCATCGTGTGAATCGATTGGGTAGCTCAAAAAAAGCTGTATCACACCTTTGTCTGTTTTCTTCATCCAAACGCTAATAAAACTACTGACGTTTTTGTTCCTGAATTCAACGGATGTTTCCACTTCTCTAACAGCTTGAGTGAATTTTTCTATTTTTGGTTTTTTATTATCTTCGCTATCAAGATTTGTTAAAATAATTTTCGCGCTGTCACCACCACTATCGGCAGTCCATTCAATGGAAAAAAACACTCTTCCTTTGCATTCTTTTTTTCCTGAAGGCGTGTAAGTTAACTCTTCTTTAATACTCATAATAAAATCCTCTATTTATTGTTTTTCAATTAAAAATCTTGGGCAACCAAGATGTGTTTCTTTGCGTAAAATCAACTCGTGATACTGTGACCTTGAAAGTTCTTTAATGATAGTGATCCCGTTAACTACTATTTGCACATGAAAATCACTACATAGGCAAAAATGTTTCGTCTGATTCGGTGCAATAATTATTTTGGCAACATATTCACTCATGCTTTTATGTAATCTAAAAATGGCAATATCGTTACTTTCGTTGCTAAGATTCAAACTATTTTTATCACCGTTCGTGCGTGTTTTAAGTTGTGCTATATGACCCCGTCGATAAGCTTTTTTGTAGACACTAATGTCATTACATCTCCTATCTAGTGATTTTTTATCAATAAAAAATTCACAATTTTCTTGTTGTAAGCTACACGAAATATCCAATTCGCAATCATTGTTAAAAATATTTTCAAGCTCTAATCCACTTCCATCAACTAAATAACCTTCAAATACAACACAATTATTTTGAATTAACTGTACCGTCGTTACATAGCCGGTACGATTAGTTATTCTTATTTTGTCTTTGATGAGCTTCATCCCGTCACCTCAACAAATGGGTTTAAGTGAAATTCGTATAATCAAAACAACGGAATGGCTGGCTGCTCCACTCCGTATTGTTTACTACGAAAACAATCTAGCCCAAAGCAAGATGGAAGAAATCTGCTTCTAATGCTGATGTATTGTTTTGAGCAGAAATATTAGCGCTGCCATCATTAGTTGTTATAGTCGAAGTTGTTACACCGTTGATCACTGCATAGATCTGGAAAGTATTTCCGACATACAAACTTTCGCCAATGTAATTGTCTGAAACTGTTACATTTTGCAATGGCTTGTTATCTTTTAGCACACTAAAGATCACTGGCGAATTTGTAGTGGTCTCAAACTCCATCGAATCAGGCTTCGAACCATCCGATCTAACAACGTCAAAATCGTAAGTACCTTGATTAGAAATCTGTAACACCTGTGCTTTAAACTTATCTCCAGGCTTTGCACTCATTGGTGATGAAATATAAGTGTTTTTGTTGAGCACTGATGTAGCCGTTACTTGATAAGTATCTGAGGTTGGTACAAGACACTTTCCTCCCGCTTCAATGCCTGGAATTCTGTCAATTAGTTGCTCGCCTTTGTATACAAGGAACTGTGCTACGTAGCTGGTGTTATTGGTTAATGTAATCTGTGGTTGATTCATTTTATTCTCCATTTCTTAAAAAGTGGTTGATTTATGTTATTCATAAGATGTACTTGAATGTCGTCGCCTTATTCCTATTGCGTCAACAACTGAGCACGGGAGAACTATGACGTTTTTTGTTTTCGAAGGGTATTACAGCACATTACAATTCTAATAATGATTAAAGCTCCTCTCTACCGAATCTTTTCTAGAAAAGGAGAGAGTTAGGGATTCCTACATGGACATAGCTCACTAGGGGTTGGCGAGAGTTCGAAAAGCTTAATTTAATAAAAAACCTAACTTGTCATATGAAGTAAAGTCAAAACTATAGGGTACCTCTAAAAATGTACTTTTTTCATGAGAGCAAGGAAACGCCGCGCGGAGAACCGCAGTGTATATGGAATACATGAGGATTCGAGCACGAAGCTGATGCAGCTATCGTGGAAAAAGTACATTTTTAGAGGTGCCCTATATTCTAATATTACGATTGACGATATAACACAACTCCCGATAAAGCCTATCGCCAAGATCAGTACGACTGAAAAACCATGCAAATTCTTGATCATTTAGTTCAAATTTTAACAAACAAAAATAAGGTGTTATCCAGCTAGTTGGCAACTGTTCTAAATAACTAACTCCGTTTGAAGAAGAACTGTTATGCATCAACCAGGCTTCCCCACTCCAACAAAGATCATCTGGAGAATTAGTGATAATATGGTATTGTTTTCGGGAGTAATAAAATGACCCTATTATTGAAAATAATACGACCGTTAATGCCCAAATTTGGTTTAGCAAGAAAAAACTAGCTAGAAAAACGCCAAGGTGAATAACAATAATGCCTCCATATAAAAAGTGGTTAGACTTAATTGGAAACCGAGCTGCGATTTTCATATTGGTTTTAACACCTAAGCAATTGACATTTTTTTTCTAATAATTTGAATGAGCTCAACAAATTCTTCAATTTTGCATTCTCCAAAACCCATGATCCAAGTATACAGATCAGGATCGGCTTGAGTTAATAATTCAGAAAAGGCAAGTTGATTATTCTCATCCAAAGACTCAAAGTAATTCTCAAGAAAAGGAATTAAAATTACATCCAGCTCAAGCATTCCACGCCGACATTGCCATTGCAGCTGTTTAACCGTTTTTACGTTTTTCATTTATTATCCTTGCCTACATTTTATCCAATAAAAGCATTGCTATTTTGGCATCATTCATGATAATTTTTAAATGCTTATTTTTTGAATCAACGATTTCTTGTGCGGTAATTAAACGTAAATCATTGGGAAGTAAATCAATCAATAAAAATTCTTTTATATTTTTTAGCTGTTCTTTACTTGGCTTAATAGTGTTAACCGTTAAATAATTAACTAAACGCGTGCAGATTGTTGATAGTATATCCACTCTTAAGCTATCTTTATCGACGCTTTTTCTTAGCGGTTTATCAACAGTTTTAGAAAAATTCTTGGCATTCACAATATCTTTCGCAGAAATCAATTCCGCAAGCTCATCTTTTACAAAGGTAATAAAAACAGCTGCAGTTTGTGGATCTAAACATGCATCCGCCATTAGCTGAACAAGAGGAAGAGCTGATTTTAAATCTTTAATCGGTGAAATAGATTCGAAAAATTGAACTAAAGTTCGTGCTGTTGTTCGTTCTCCGTTGACTATTTCTGGATAAGTGAGAACAAAGTCTATACCCCGCGAGTCTACACCATTTGCTTCCGCCCACATCGCCCAATCTTTAGGGTTAAATGTTAAAGTGATATGCATCATACGTGTTAAAATCGCATTATCCATGGGAGTGACTGAGTAATCTCCGCCGTCTGGATTGGCGGTAGCTACAATGTGCCAATTTTGGGGAAGCTTCCATGATATAAGTTCGTAATTTTGCAGCAACTGCATGATCCCTCTTAAAATACGGTCATCGGCTCGATTAATATCGTCAATCAACAAAATACCACGATTATTTGAACTAGGAACCCATGATGGCGGCGCAAAAACTGTTTTGTCATCGATGACTTTTGGCATTCCAAGTAAGTCGCCCATTTCTTCAAATTGCGCAGGAGAAACTGAAACAAATTCAAAACCCTTCTTCTTAGCGATAGCTTCAACTAGTTGAGTTTTACCTATTCCATGCCTCCCCCAAATACACAAAGGTGTACCCAGTTTATTTGCTTTTTGCAGCTCTTGATTAACATCAATCATATGACTGATAAAGCGCTCGACTTCAATCGCTGAAGTTTTCGTACCATAATAAATATAATTACTTTGCATCAGTCTACCTTACAGCCTTTTGGAACGAGAGCAGTTACTTTTTTTCTAATTTCTCTACTATTATCACTATAACCACCTATCTCAATATTTTTTAAACTCTCTAGTTTTGACAAAGATTTAGGAAAGTTTTCTATATCATTATGCAATAAGTCAAGAACTTCTAAAGAACCGATGCTAGTTATATTTTCCGGAAACGTTTTTAGTTTATTTGAGCCGATATTTAATCGCTTTAATTTAGTTAGACTACAAATTTCTTTAGGATATTCTTGTATATTATTACGTTCCAAACTTAGCTCTTCTAGATTATCCAACTCACAAATAGCAAGCGGAAATTGACGTAGATTACACGAAATTAGTTTAAGACATTTCAAACCTGCTAGCTGGCATATTTCTTTTGTAACACCTTTGATGTTTACAGAATGCACCTTCAACGAAACAAGGGAGCGTAGGGTGAAAAAACAAGGAGGTATTTCAGTCGCGTTTGTAGAGCCATAGTTTAAATGAGTTAACTTATTCAAACATCCCATATCCTTAGGCCAAGATTTAATATTGTTTGCGAAAAGATAAAGCTCACGCAAATTAGGCAATGCCAATAATTCAACAGGGCACTTTCTCAAGCTATTAATGCTAAGATCAATATATGAAATATTCTTGAGATTTGAAAAACTATTAGGCAGTTTAGATATCATATTATCACTCAAATGAATTGCCTCTAGTTTTATTAAATTACCCATCGATTCGGGTAACTTCTTTATTTTATTTCCATCGAGATCAATTTTATATAAATCGACAAATTGACCTAACTCTTCTGGCAAATAGCTAAGGTGTGAATACCTAAGGCTTAAATAACCATGATTTTCGATATTTGTCCTGATGGCGTATGTAATCGCTTCAGGATCTTTAGTGTCAAATAAAAAATTGATCCCATACTCCATTTTTTTATAAATTAATTTCGCAAAATAAATAATATCGAGATCGTTAACCACCTTTAAATCGTTTAAATGTCGAATGAATCCAGGTTCAGAGCAATTAGTGTAACTTTGGCTTTTATTAATAATCTGCATAAAAGTTGGTGACGCATTTTGCAATAATAACGATTTCGCCGTCGCTCTAATTTTTTTATTGGATGTTACTCGGAATAAGTAATATAAATTGGCAACAACGTCTTGGCTTATCCCTAAAGATTTAAGCATTTCAAAAGCTAAAAGCTGATTTCGCTCATCATCACTTGATAACAACTCGTTTAGTTTTTCTCGGGCGTTTGCAGAATCTTCAGCTTCATCAAGAAAAAGCGGCACCTCATCGCCCTGTAAAAAAACTCTCAACAACTTATGCGTTATGATTGTTACTTTTGGCAAACTATCAAACACTGATAATTCACCCAGTAAAATATGAGTACACTGATCAACAAGCCCCTTGGTTAACTCTATATCTCGTTCTAATAATTTTTCTTGAATAGATTCGAATTCATCAATATTTCCACAAACACCAATTATAGAGCCTTTTGATAATGGATTAGATTTAAGAGCTAGCTCACTTACCCTATCAAGCGCTAACATTGCATTATCTTTTAAAAGGCTTAGCTTAGTATTTAATGCAGAAATAATATCAACTATAGAATCCAGCTCTATGGCTTTCTCAATTCGAGAAAAAATAAGGTGTAGCCATACCTCTCGAGTAAGTAAAGGAGTTGAGTTTTTATAAAAAAGAGCAAATAATTTTTGAACTTGCACTGCCGATATCATAGGGTTAGATGCCAAAGTGATCGACTTTAGATTTTTTAATTGAGCCATAGATACAGGTAATTCGGTTAATCTGTTTTTAGTAAAGTCAATTTCCTCTAAGCCAGATAATCCGCCAAGTTCATCAGGAATTGAATCTATCAAATTTCGCACTATACTTATTTTTTTAAGGTTTTTAAGCCGTTTAATTTCTTTTGGAATAGATGTGATTTTTGAGCTGTAAATATTTATTTCTTCTAACTGAGTAAGCTCAGTTAAAACGGAAGGAAACGACTTAAAAAATGCGGTATGAAGTTCAACATGTTTAAGTTTAGGGAAACTTAAGAACTCATTTGGTAATTCATTTATTCTAGTTCCATGCCAGCAAAGCGATTCCCCATCATCAAATGAAGTTAACTCGATCAGCTTTGTGATCGTTCTTGAATCTCCTTTTTCACAAACATACTTGATATACTCTAAATTGGTTCGGTAATCTAGTTTCTTAGGGCGCTTCGGCAAACATTCAAGTAAAAGTCGCCCTTTTTCACATATAGGTGTTAGTTCATATATAAGCGATTCAAAATTATCAATATCACCATATTGGTAACGATTTTCTCTTTGTAGCGCATCGATTCTATCATAAACTATTTCTCTATACTCCAAATAAGGTCTAGCAAAAGAAAAAGTCACAAGCGCAGGAATATCTACACTTGGCTTTTCATGTTTTATCTCTTCATCTATCAACTTTAATGCTTTTTCTTGAGCTTTTATATCAGAACTAAAAAGCAGTTCAAATAAATTGTCTTTTGTCATTTTTTCCCTCATGGTAAAAATAATATTATGTCGTTATACAAACTTTCTGTCCTGGAAGTGAGTTCCATATTTCAGAATTAGCTTCTATACCTTGTTGACTAATTACCCAAAGAACGGAAGTTCTCGGTACAACTTTCGGTGTTTCTGCTCCACCATCGGTAAAATAAATAACTGCATCGGGATACCATTGGGTATTCGCATAATCTAAGGGAGCATTAAAATCCGTTCCGCCTCCACCAATCACCACTTCAGGCGTTATGCCGTTATAATTATAAATATTAGTGATTTCCGTATCACATTCTACCACTCGAATTTCTACTCCAGTTTTATAAATATGATAAAGCTCAGAAAAAAACACTTGATACTCCGTTTCCATAATACTTCCAGAACTATCGATAGCTACTAGAATTTTGTTTCGCTTTTTAATTTTATTTCCGGGAACCGTTCCATACCGTTTTGATGCCCTTCTTATACTATTTTTCATATAAGTTTTAGAACTGTTATTAGTGAACATTCGTAAAACCCTACGCCAATTTAACAACGCTGAATTTCTGTTCGCTGAAAGTATAATTTCTTTACGAAGTGATTCATGAAGAGAGAATAATTGTTCTCTGGTAAGCTTACTTGAACTCTGATTGATTAAGATATCAATCGCATTTTTGAATATTTGTTTTTGGCTATCAGATAACACTGGCTTCCAATGATTGTGAGATTTAAGTGCCTCCGGATGCTTTTCAAAAATTTGCTTCAATCGTTGCCAGTCCTTATTATCACTTGACTTTTTTGACACGTTATCACGATAAAGTACCAATATCTTTTCATAATAATACTTAACACTTTGGTCTTCCAACAAATCAAGACTTGGAAAAGATTCCAGAGTTAAAGCGCCACCAGGTAATTGCCCCCTAGTGATCAATTGATTCACAACAATATCAGCAGCTACATTAAAAATCGTTTTATGATGATAGGAATCACTCATCAATAAATGCTTAAAAACAAAATGCAAAATTTCATGTTTAAGTAATGAGTAATGGTACTCTGGCTTTACTCCCATTTTAGCCCAAAAAGTATCATTAACATGAAGTTCGATCCGTTCATCAGCGGTAAATGTCAATCCTAATGTAGAAATATCGTTGTTGACTTTTTTAACAAGAACACTCATCACATGACCATAAAATGGCTCTTTTAAAAGCAGTTGCACACTAGCTTTGGCTAGGCTATCGAGAGTGCTGGTCATTTTAATTAAGATCGAATCCCAATGCCTTTAACCAATAAGTAATAAGCCAAAGAAAAAAGAGCAACGATAAAAACTAAAATCAAAACAACTGCATTTTCAATCGGAATATCAGAAAACCCGATGAACCCATAGCGAAATGCATTGACCATATATAAAACGGGGTTGGCAAGTGAGACATTTTGCCAGAAATCAGGCAACATTTTTATCGAATAAAATACGCCACCTAGATAAGTCAGAGGCGTTAAAACAAACGTTGGAATGATCGAAATATCATCAAAGCTTTTCGCAAAAACGGCATTAACTAATCCAGCAGTTGCGAACATCATTGACGTTAAAACAATAACAAAAAGAACTATTCCCCAGTTATTAATATTTAAATCTACAAATTGAGAGGCTACGACTGTGACAATAACGCCAGTAATTAAGCCTCGACTAACTCCCCCAAAAACATAACCCAACAGAATAAATAGCGTGGGAACGGGAGCAATTAATAATTCTTCAATATTTCTTTGAAATTTTGCACTGTAAAAAGATGAAGCGACGTTAGAATAAGAGTTGGTTATGACTGCCATCATGATAATTCCTGGGGTAATATATTCCATGTAGCTTACACCTTCCATTGAGCCAACTCTTGAACCGATCAATTGTCCAAAAATAACAAAATACAGTGTCATCGTAATAGCTGGTGGCAATAATGTTTGTATCCAGATTCTAAAGTATCGTGTAATTTCCTTTATGATAATACTCTGAAGAGCAATGAATGCTTCTTTATTGTAGACTTTAGCTCTCATGATTGAACAACCTCTGCATCATTACTTTCTATCGATATTGATTGAGAGTTTTCCGAGTTATTTTCGGTTAGTTGCAAGAATAATTCCTCAAGCCTATTTGATTTATTTCTCATGCTCAATACTCGAACACCTTTCTCGGTCAACCAATCAAACACTTGATTAATCGCTTTTTCTTTTGGTAAATCAAATTCGATACTACTGTCATCTCGTTTTCTAAAACAAACTTTATCGAGACTAGGTAATTCGTCTGGTACTTTATCAACGTCTAAAATAAAAGTCTCAATATCAAGTCTTGAAATAAGATCTTTCATGCTAGTATTTTCTACAATTTTGCCATGATTGATGATCACGATATTACGACAAAGCTGTTCCGCTTCTTCTAAATAATGAGTCGTTAAAACAATGGTTGTTCCGCTTTCATTGAGTTCCCGCAAAAATTCCCACATAGTTCGGCGTATTTCAATGTCAACACCGGCGGTTGGTTCATCCAGAATTAAAATCTTGGGCTCATGTACCATTGCTCGTGCAATCATCAAACGTCTTTTCATACCCCCCGATAACGTTCTTGCTTGTGAATTTCGCTTTTCCCATAAGTCGAGTTGTTTTAAAACGATTTCAGATCGTTTCATCGCTTTGCTTCTTGGTACACCGTAATAACCAGCTTGGTTGACAACAATTTGTTGACAGGTTTCGAACTGAGAGAAATTAAATTCTTGCGGAACTAAGCCAATGCATCGTTTGGCGGCTTCGAGATCTGAATCGATTGAATAACCGAAAACTTTTACTTCACCTTCGGTTTTGTTGACCAAAGAACATAAAACGCCAATAGTGGTAGATTTACCTGCACCGTTTGGTCCTAGCAGTGCAAGAAAATCGCCTTTTTTAACCTCAAAGGAAATGCCTTTAACGGCTTCTACTTTATTGTCATAAACTTTACGCAAACCGGTTATTTGGATCGCTTTTTCTATCATACTACGCCTCGAATCTATCAAAAAATATTCAAACCCTACTACTTAAGGTCAGAGTTAGATGGAATGCAACTCTAACGTTATTATTCGGAATTACTATTTTTAATGGTTATTATTTTTTAGAGTATCCCCACGGATGAGCTAAGGAGTTGTCAATGCCAAGATGGTTTAATATTCTTGAACTGACAAAATCAGCTAAATCATCAATACCTTTTGGTTTGTTATAAAATCCTGGACATGCAGGCATGATAGTCGCACCAGCCTCAGCAAGTGATAATAAATTACGCAAATGAATAGTCGAAAAAGGCATTTCTCTTGGAAGTAAAATCAACTGCCCTTTTTCTTTAAGCACTACATCAGCAGCTCGTTCTATTAAACTATTACTCGCTCCAGTAGCTATGGCTGAAACACAACCCATGCTAGCAGGACAAATAATCATCTGCTTTGGCGCAGCTGAGCCACTCGCAATAGGTGAGTACCAATTTTCCTTTGCATAAACTTTGATTAATTCAGGATCGCAACCAAAATGTTCTGTCATAATTTCTTGAATTTTTTTCGGTGACTCAGGTAATTTAAAATCCAGTTCTGTCGCCAAAACGATCCTTCCCGCATCGGAAATGACCAAATGAACTTGCTGATAATATTTCACTAAATGCTTTAATAAATTGATTCCATAAATCGCACCGGAAGCCCCAGTGATCGCTAATGTGATTGATTGGTCTTTCATTGATAAATATCCATTAGTCATGATTAAACGATAGAAGATAACCGTTCGATTAGTTTTTTGTGGATAGCGTCAAAACCGCCATTGCTCATAATCAAAATATGATCGCCTTTTTTTACCATATCTAAAAGATAGCTTAATATTTTTTCGACAGAATCATAACTTGTCATATTATTGACATTTTGAATATCAACATGCCAGTCATAACTATCTGGTATATGGAAGATAACGTGATCCGCCTGATTAACCGCATCAATTAAATGGTCTTTGTGTTTCCCCATTCGCATAGTATTTGAACGGGGATCGATCACGGCGATAATTCGCTGTTGTCCGACTTTCTGGCGTAAGCCATCGACCGTTGTTTTAATTGCTGTGGGATGATGGGCGAAGTCATCGTAGACAGTTATATCGTTAACTATGCCGACGACTTCCATCCGTCGCTTAACATTTTTGAATTCTGCAAGTGCTGTTAGCGCATCTTTAGATGGTACGCCAACATGTCTTACTGCGGCTAACGCAGCGAGCGCATTGTTAACATTATGATCACCAAATAATGACCAAATTAATTCCCCCTGATTGATGCCATCTAAAAACACTTCACAATGACTTCCGTCGAGCTTGATTTTATTCACTGACCAGCCGGAATCAGATTGATCCTGACCACAAAATTCTTCAACAGGAGTCCAACAACCTCGTTGCAAAACGCGATCTAATGCCTCTGAAGTTTTAGGTCTTATCAGCATACCATTACCGGGGATCGTACGAACCAGATGATGAAATTGAGTTTCGATCGCTGCTAGGTCATCAAAAATATCGGCGTGATCAAATTCTAAGTTATTCAAAACACAAGTTCTCGCTCGATAATGAACAAACTTTGAACGTTTATCAAAAAACGCCGTATCATATTCATCAGCTTCAACCACGAAAAATGATGAGTCTGTGTATCGAGCTGAAACACCAAAGTTCTCCATCACACCACCGATTAAAAAACCTGGACGATATCCGGTTGCTTCGAGTATCCAGGCAATCATACTGGCAGTGGTCGTTTTACCGTGAGTTCCAGCTACAGCGATGGCCCACTTATCTTGCAAGATATTTTGGTTTAACCACTGAGGTCCGGAAAGAAATGCTTGATTGCTGTTAAGCAAACCTTCAATGACTGGCTTTCCTCGACTAAGCGCGTTACCAACGACTACGCAATCAGGCTCACAGCTAAGTTGCTCTGCATCGTAACCTTGATGGAGCTTAATTCCAAGCGACTCAAGTTGATCACTCATTGGCGGATAACAGTGTTGATCAGAGCCCGTAACTTTATGACCTTTTTCGACGGCTAACCGAGCGATCCCGCCCATAAAAGTGCCGCAAATACCTAAGATATGAAGGTGCATATAATTGATTTATTACCATATTAAATGAATGGTTTTTCGACCTTAAAACTAAAGGCGATGAATTCGTAAAATAGAGGTTTGATTGTAGCATACCGAGTTACCCATCAACTAGAACAGAAAAATCAACATTACTGGTTCTTATCTAGTGAGATATCTGCTCACTAAAGAGAGATTTAACCCACTTTTTCTAACAAGATAGCGCCAGCAGAATAGCCTGCACCAAATGAACAAAGCACTCCTTTTTCACCTTTTTGGATATGCTCACGGTATAGATGGAACGCGATGACTGAACCAGCAGAACTAGTATTCGCATAAATATCGAGTACATTGGGCGCTTGCAGATCAGCTGACTCTTCTCCAAGCAATCTTTTAGCTATAAACCTATTAGTAGACAGTCAACTTATAGCCATTCTCTCACAAATCAAACCAATAATCTCGCACAAAAATAAACGCTTTTCTTGTTAGCTATATTCTTTTGATTATTGCAAAATACACGCTTACCTCAATTCAAGGATGAATTAAATGACCATTGCTCGAAAGGATGTTGTTGATAACCAAGCCGCTGGTTTTTATCACTGCACTAACCGCTGTGTTCGCCGAATTTTTTTGTGTGGTGTTGACGAACTGACGGGAGAAAATTATTCTCATCGTAAAAGTTGGCTTGAGAAACGAATGTTGGAGCTTTGCGATATTTTTTCAATTGAAATTTATGCTTATGCGGTTTTAGATAACCACTATCATATCGTTTTACATCTTGATCCTCTTAAGCCTCAAAGCTGGAGCAAAGAGGAAGTCGCTGAGCGATGGCTAAGGGCTTATAATGGTTTAAGTGAGCCTCAGCTTGCTAAACAGCGCGGATTAAAGAAACAAGCGATTGTCGCTGACAAAACTAAAATCAAACTTTATCGCGAAAGGTTGGGTAGTTTATCTTGGCTTATGAGTCGATTAAATGAGCCGCTAGCAAAACAAAGCAATAAGGAAGAAAACTGCACAGGAGCTTTCTGGCAAGGGCGTTATTCCGCTCAAGTTCTGCTTGATGAAGCGGCGGTATTTTCCTGTATGGCTTATGTGGACTTGAATCCTGTTAGGGCTAAGATCACAGAGAAGTTAGACGAGTCCAATCACACCTCTATCAAAAAACGATTAGATGAAGCTAAATACATTGAACCCGTCGACGTACAAGCAAAACTCGACATGGCAGTCTCCGCCATTTCCAACCAAATCAGCAGCAAAAAACTACCTATGTCATTAAAAAGCTATATTGAACTGGTTGAATGGACAGGGCAAAATATCATCCATCCCAATAAAACCGCAATGCCAAGAAATATTTCATCCTGCCTAAAACAACTCAACCTACAACAAGATCACTGGCTAAAACAACTCGAACACTTCGACCAACATTATTGTCATGTGATTGGTTCAATGGCGTTAATCAAAGAAAAAGCCAAACAACTTAAAAAACGATGTGTGAAAGGTATGTCGGCAGCTAAGCTTTTGTATGAAAAAATAGGTTAGCTCATCGCAAAATCTTAAAGTCATCTTACGTTCAAATAATTCTGCTATTGGAATACTTTTGAATGGGTGCGAATTGTCTTTTTGACTCAACATTCATCTAAAATTCAACTTTCTTAAATTATTTTTCCATTTCATTAAAACTCACAATTGTAATGGTCAAACAGGGTTTGAGTTAAGAAGGTATTTTGTGATTTTTAAAAACTGGCTGTCTATTATTAACTTCAGATGAGAGACTGAAAGTTGCGATAGATTTTGATATTCATTTTCACCATAAACTTCATAAGCGTGCTCACAAAGCTTTTTAACCGCATGTCCACAAGGCGTTTCATGTTGTTGATCGGTTTTAGCCAGTAGACGAATATCCTTGTCGCTATATTTTTTAGCAAAACCATTATGGCGGTGAGGCTTCCATTCAATTTTTCCAGTGTCTTTGTGCTGCCCCATCAGTCGAGATAACTGAGCTCGGGAATAGCCGGTCACTTTCATCAGAAATCGCTTAATGAGTCCTTTATTCACTTTGGAGCAAGTGCCTTAGCTAAATTTGACCAATATCTTACGAATGAACTGGTATCGCTCTTGTTTACCACCTAAGACGCTAAAAGCTACGGATTGATTGCCTTTGAGGAATTTATCAAGGGCTTCGGTTGTATCTAGGTTGTCTATATTCATGATCGCTCTCATTGTTAGATCATGAACAAATTTGAGCTAAATTACAAGGCTCATTTCATCTTGGACAATACTATACATTGACAAGCGTCTATTTATATCTATACACTTGTCTATATTGAATTCTAGTAGAGTAAAAAATGAAATTATCAGATTTTGAGTTAGCCGTTATGCAGGAATTTTGGTTATCAGAAGAATCATCTGCTCCACAAATTCATCAGCAAATTAATAAAAATAAGAACGCAAGTTACGCGACAGTGAAAACAATCATTAACAGGTTGGAAGAAAAAAATGCTATAGAGCGCTGCCGACTTGATGGAAGAACTATTTACTATACGCCACTTGTTACCGCCAATGAAATCAAGAATCCTTTGTTTAAATCATTTATAAAAAGAGTATTTGGCGATGAAAGGCGCACTTTGTTTAACCATATTATTAAAGATCAAAAAATATCGCGAGAGGATATCGAGTATCTTGAATCCATTCTTGCAGAAAAGAAAGAACAGTTGGACGAAAAGTAATGGAGTTATATTTTATACTTAACGGTATCATTTCGTTAGCTGCAATATTCGCAATGAACGCGAGACAGTTTGACTACAGAAAGAAACTCTATCTTGGATTGTTTGCGTTAATTTGCTGGTTATTACCGCTGCAAATATTGAGCACCATGAGGGAGTCTAATCTATTTATTCCCGTTATTAGTGACTTGGTTCCTGCGATATTTATTCCTGAATTACACTATCTTAGGTATTTAAATGTCTCCCTATTTGCTTGGTTAGTCATTTTTTCAAGTTCAGTCGGTTGTTTTAAATTTGTGTATCACTATCGCCAACATAAACAACAAGTGGATATTCTCAACAAACATTCGGATAATACTGAATTACGACGATTGCATGGCAAGAACGTTCGTATTTCAGACACTAGCGCAATTAATGGTGCAATGACCAGTGGAATACACTCACCAATCATATGGCTTGGTAATGCCATTCAAGATAGTGAACAACGACAAGCCGTTATCTTGCATGAGTCTATCCACATAAAAAACCACGATCCTTTAGTTTTATTCATTCTACACTTTATTGAATGTTTAATGTGGTGGAACCCACTGGCGCTAATTGTCGCAGGATCAACCAAACAGCATATAGAGTTCAGTTGCGATGAAGAGTGTAAAAAGAAGCTGGGATTAGAAAGTTATAAAAAGCATCTAGCAAAATTAGCCTTACTTATTAATGAAAATGATACATTGCCTATGGCGGCACGCTTTAGTTCAACCAGCGATAATTTCAATATTATAAGGATCAAAAAACTCTCTGAATATAAATTTTTTTCCTGGGTTGATTATATAAAATACACCTTCACTTCGATTATTATTTTTGTACTAATTTTACTTTTTATTCGCAGTGGTCAAACGGGATTGGATGGTAAACGCACAAACATAATAGCACCTAGTTCCCCTGCAACTTGGAATATTACCATAGAGCAAATGCCAATAAGAAGCATCGGAATTGTCGGCGTAGAAGTTGGTCTAGAAGGAAGTTATATACATCCAACAATTTTGAACGAATTTTACTATTTGGAGATCCAAGACGCGACTGTCAACGAAATTATGCAGAAATTCTCAAAAAATACTATTGCTACAGCTAAAATCATCAACAAAGTACTTTATGTAGTGCCTGATTCACTTGAAAATCAAAACGACTTGTCTTGGATCACAACAGCAGATACAACCTATTTTCCTCCAAAACCTAAAGAAGAAAGATATACCTGGGATAAATTGCAGTTGCGCCTTCAAGAAATAGAAAAGGCAAAAAATCCAAAGCCTCCGGACTAATAAAAACTTTCGACTCTCAACTCACTTAAAATCCCACTAAATTTAACTATCGGAAAAAACTATGAGACTACTCATCGGTTCGTTATTGTTCGCCTTGAGTTTGGTCACAAAAGCTTTTTCAAAAATAGAAGGAACCATTATGAATAAAACCACCGTAGTAATATTCGCCGCTCTCGTTTTGTTGATTATAGGGTATCATCTCTATCCTACTTTAAATGAGGAACGGCTTGAAGAAAGCTCTTCCAATAGTGCCGACTTGCCAACCCTCCTTAGTAAACAGCCTTCAGTACCCCAAAATATAATACAACCTCTTCGATCAAAAAATAAGACTAAGACATTGACGGTTAGTGAACAGAACTTTTCTGATAAAAGCACAGTTAATCTCAACCAACAGCAGACCCCTTCTGTGACTTCAACAGCGCAAACTGCCCCTTATTCGGAGGAAACAAATGTTGAGAGTCCTGAACAGTTAGCGGAACTTAAGGTTTGGTCTGAAAATCATAAGAAAAATCTAAAGGAACTCGTAAATAAAATCCTGCCTGCTGAGCGGGCGCAAGCATTAATGGTAGCTATCATGAAGAATAACCCTTTTCTCAATGAAGCCGTCGTAAAACAAGATGTTTATAGCGATGAAGAATGGTCGTATAAAATGACGGCAATTATTAACAATCTCATTTTACAACATCCTTATGGACTCGATATTGAAGTTTTAAGTTTAACTTGTAAGCAATTGACCTGCGAAATGATTGTCAGACAACTGGTTAATGGCTCCTGGTTTGAAATATATCCTGATTTAATGAGGTACTTTCTCTCCAATCAATATATTATTCAAACTAAGGACATGAAACAATTTCGATTCAAAAATGGAGAAGAATATTTATTTTATCAACATTTGATCTTTGCAAAATAACTAAAAAAATGCGGAGCAGGCTCATTAAACAATAAGCCCCCGCATTTCTAACAATTTTAACCAACCTTTTCCAACAAAATAGCCCCAGCAGAATAGCCTGCACCAAATGAACAAAGCACTCCTTTTTCGCCTTTTTGGATATGCTCTCGATGTAGATGGAACGCGATGACTGAACCAGCAGAACTAGTATTCGCATAAATATCGAGTACATTGGGCGCTTGCAGATCAGCTGACTCTTCTCCAAGCAATCTTTTAGCTATCAATCGATTCATACTAATATTCGCTTGATGCAGCCAAAGTGTTTTGATTTCGTCAATGTCCTGATCGGCAGACGTCAAAACATCGTCAATCAATTGAACCACCATTGGTACTACTTCTTTGAAAACTTTTCGCCCCTGTTGTTTAAACAATAAGTCTTGTGGATTATCAGCTTGTCGGTTTAAAAATCCAAAATTATTCCGAATAGTATTTGAATACTGAGTCATCATTTTGAATTCTTGTATTGCATAACAATCTTCGACATTGCGACTTAACGCGCCTTCCTGTGTTTCTAAAATAACAGCTGTACAAACATCACCAAAAATAAAATGACAATCTCGGTCTCTAAAATTAAGATGCCCCGAACAGATCTCAGGATTAACCATTAATACTTTTTTGTTTGTTCCTGCGAAGATAGCATCGTACCCAGTCTTGATACCAAAAGTGGCCGAAGAACAAGCGACATTCATATCAAACGCATAACCTTCGCAACCCAAAGCAGCTTGTAATTCCACAGCGATAGCTGGATAAGCTCGCTCCATATTGGACGCAGCGACAATCACCAGATCAATTTCACTGGCGTCAAGTTTTGCGGCTTTTAGAGCTTGTTTAGTAGCCGCCAACCCTATTTCACACATAAGTGACATTTCAGAATCATCGCGCGGAGTAAATTCTGGAGCCATTATTTGAGGATCAAGGATATTACTTTTAGATAACACAAATCGACTTTTGATCCCTGAAGCTTTCTCGATGAATTCGCTACTGGACATGGCGAGCGCTTCAGTTTCACCCTTTTCAATTTCATCAGCATTGTCGATATTATATTGCTCGGCATATTGATTAAAACTAGCGACTAATTCGTCGTTAGAAATACTTTTCTCAGGCGTAAATAGTCCTGTTCCAGAAATAACAATAGAATTCATGCCTTGATGACCTTTTGATTTAAAACCGCTTACAAAGCTGATCTAAGATAACTCTATGATTGATGCAAGAGGGATACTACAATTTCAAAGTGGGATGAGTATGAGCGATAATTTTAAGACTTCAACGAATATAATACTGGTCAGAGCACTAAAACTCCGAGCGATTTTCTGATCTTGATTCAAACCAATTGACAAATGACAGGTATTTTTTAGCTAAGTTGTGGCAACCCATATAAATTTGGAGTTCTTGTGAAAAGTCACCTTTATCTATTGCCACCTGATAACTCGGAGAATCGGATGAATGACTCGGACAGCTAACAGAATGGGGTATCAAGCGAGTTTTCATTGATTGTAAATTCAGATCATTCAATAGTTGATTGAATCGTTTGATTTCCTCTTGATTTAATAGAATCGTGTCATGGCGTTTGTGAGGAGAATTAACTTGTAATAATAAACGGTGTCCTTTCAGCTGAATGGTATAACTTTTACATCGGCTATGAGGACATTGTTTTGTGAGCGTTACGGGATACTTAACAGAAAATTCACTGTCTAAGGCATTGCCTGATAACTGGGTTTCAGAACCCATGCTCTTCTTCTCTTCTGTTGAACAGCTCGCAACGGAAAATAACAAAACAATGAGCCAGTTTTTCATAAAACATCCCGGAAATCGCTTAATACAATCATAAAACAAAAACATAAGGAGATAAACACCTCCTGATTTTGTCAATAAACTAAATTTCTTGGTTTTTTCTTACGAAACCTCCAAGAATTCCCAATAAAACGAGTAAATAGATTGATAAGATTCCGCCACCGCCGCGACTTTGTTCAATTTGATTGGTCACAATCACGTTAACACTAGAGGCAGCCGAACCTAATGCTCCATCGTTAGCGACTAAACTAAAAGTTAAAGTAGTGGTTGCATCAACTTGTGGGGCGGTGAAGCTTGGATTAAGGGCAGTCGTATCACTCAAAGTCACTGTAGGACCTGCCGTTTGTGTCCAACTGTAAGTTAACGCATCACCTTCGTTGTCATTGCTTGTTGCACCCAAATTAAACCTTTGTCCTTCTGTCACAGAACCCCCTGTAGTAAAAACAGTTGGCGCTTGATTTAAACGAATATCCACATGAACTAAATCGGTCGTTATACGTGTTCCATCATCAGCACTGAGTTCAAAAGTTAACACAATATCTGTTGTTGGTCTGGCTATACTAAAATTTGCACTATCAGAATCTGAATTATTAATAGTGACGGTTGATCCCGATCGTTGTGTCCATTGAACCGTTAAAGTATCACCATCGAGATCACCAGTGGTTCCGACTAAATTGATATCAACTGGATTTTGATTTCTTGAAACGAACACAATATCGTTACCCGCATCAACTGTAGGAGCATTACCAGAAAAACAAATATTATTTTCCGTTACAATTTTGCTAAACATTGGATCGATTGCGTTAGTTATGATGACATTATCAATTAACCAACCAATATCGCTGGTGTTTGCATCTGTTCCAATACGAAATCTAACACGAATGTTTTGTCCATTAACCAAACCATCAGGAAAAGTCAGTGTGTTGCTAGAAAACACCAGATTATTCGGGTCTCGAGTAAACGTATAGGCATCTCGACCGCCCAACACTTCATTAAACGCACTAACTGTTCCGTTATAGGGCTCTGATAATATTGCACCAAAATCGATGACATCAACAAATGCCCCACCGTCCACAGAGACTTCGACCACGCCGGCATCCCAATGTGTCAAAACACCTTGATTATCATCAGAAGATTCAAAGAAATAAAAGTGATCAAAACTGATGCTAACCGCGCCGCTACTGGCTGTGCGAATTATTGGAGTAACTAGTTCCGAGCTTCCTGGAACACCACTATCGACGCCGTGCCATGCCGAATCTTCAATTACAAATAGTGCCACATTACTATTCGTTGATTTTGTTTGCTCCCAATCATGCAAGGAAGATTGTTCGACGCCCATATCATCACCAAATTGTGTCGCTTCAAAATCAAAATGCCCGGTCAAATTAAGGCTGATGGGCAAAGGCTCTACAAAGTCATCCACATTTGCGCCAATCTCTTCAACGGTGGCTGTCAAATCAATATCCTGCATTGAAGTCGCACTATTGAGAGTCATTTCAAAAATCGCAGACGTTGATTGACCAAAATTGCTAATCGAGCCTATGCTTATAGTATTGTTATCAAAAGATACATCGTCTGAGGAGCTGAGACTAACATCAAAAGCGGGAATACTGCTTGCTGTAAAATTATTCAGCGTTAAAGTAAAACTGGTTGTTTCTCCCGCATCAAAAACACCGTCGTTATCACATGAGTTATTACTTAAACTAGATTGATTAAGCTCTAGTGAATAACTCATATCTACACCAGCTGTAAAATCTTCCACAACACCCGAATGCTCATCAGAAGAACGCTCAGGAGCGATTGCGCCAGCCCCCATTCCACGTTTAGTAAATGCCTCACGAATTATATTAAAATCTTCAGCGCTATTCGCTAACGCTACTGCGAGTAATGCATCTCTCGCTTCCAACATGGTTGGCGCATTGGGGGTTAACTTAAGGCTAGCGACCAAGTAATCTTTCATCGACTGTTGAGCCTGATCAAATGTATAGCTCGGACTATTGATCAATCCAACATAAGCTTCCCAAAGCACATTCGCCCAAATTTCTCCCGAAGCATGCACCTCAGAATTATTTGCGCCACTGGCACCAAAGGCAATAGGATGTGCTACAGTTAGCCCCACACCATCTTCAATATGTTTAAAAGTTAGCGCATTTTTAGCCATATCTGTTGAGTAGGGAGCACGACGAATCCCGTAATAAGCATTCCCGACGAAAGTTGTAGCCGAATAAACCCCTTGGAAGTTTTCATTACCAACGATTAAATTATCATTTTCTTTGGTCATCATTAACAATGCAACAAAATCACTCCAACCTTCCCCCATGCTATCGCCTTGATTGTTGGTTAAACCATTAGCGTTTCCAACGAGTCGACCAGATAAATAATGTCCCCACTCATGAGCAACAATGCCATTGTCCAACGTTCCATCAATAGGTTTAGCCTGATTAAACAAACGGGCTTGTAAAGTATCGTTAGCCAACAACGCGACTTTGATTTCGTCACCTTTTTCCAAGCTCACCATCATACTAGGAATTGTAACGGTGGTGTCTTCACCACCTTGAACAATCACCCCGCCGGTCACATTGTTCACCATAATGACGCCTACCGCTCCGGCATCTTGTGCGTTTTTAACTTTTACAGTGAAATTACAATTACCTCGATCGATTATGACAATCAATCCAGTCAGATCTGCTGAAATGGTTTCACAGCCATCATCTACAGGGTCAGCTCCATCATCGACTAATATCATCACTCCACTAACGTCGTAATTTTCGGGTCCAAAAGCTGCTGCAAGCGTTTCGATGTTAGAAATACCATCGACCATAACTCTTGCATCACTTAAGAACGTCCACAAAAACATCTGCATTCGCGGTGAACCACCATCGGCTGGAGTCGACATATTCGCATTATTTTCACCGCTAAAGTCTTGCGCTTCCGCCAGAATAGGATCACCTTCCATTCCTCCGCGACCAAAATTGGATGCTTGTGCATTACCAGCGGCTTCATCAAATCCATTGTCGTAAAACCAATCATGTAAAAAATTATTGACATAAAATAAATTAACAACAGCATGTTTTTGAGGGTCGCCAGTTAATCCATCATTAAAAGAAGCAAAATCATACTCAAAAGCATTAGGCGCTGTTGTCTCAGGTCTAACATCCATATCATCAAAACCGTCTTCACCGGAAATGTCGGCATAGGCATCAACATTATTTCCACTGGTTGTTGTTTGGCTGGCAGTTAACCACGGATCTTGAGTCGATAAACCCGCGTGATCTAAAGTCACGGTATTTTCCATAACAAAAGTTTCACCAACAGCTGGTGTATCACTAATATCGCCAGTTCGATGAGGGGTCAAAGCATTGCCTTGCGGCCCATCAAAAGGAAACATCTTTCCAGTGGGATCAGCAAATACTTTATAAGTTGTCGAAACATTACTGGTTAAACTATTACTGAATAAAATTTTTCCGCTTTCGCCGTCTATCACATAACTAAACCATTTGGACGTCTTTTCGCCTTCTTTTACGGTTTCGGCTTCGACATAATAAGCAGGAATCAATTTTTCGCTATCCAAAGGGAAGTAAACTTTTTTAACCCTACTATTTTTTGTAATAGATAAATTACCAACTTTTGATTTTGCAGCGATTGACTGAAATGATCTGTTAGCCGATGTTAGCGAAAGAGTTTGACTATCAACAACCTCACCAGTATTAGCAAAAAAGGCTTTCGCTAAGGCTTGTTTGCTATCTATTTGGTAATTTGAATTCGGTTTAGTTTTAGCTAACGAAAAATAACCAGAAGATGCAACAAATTCGTTTTTTCGATTCACCATAACACTGATAGTGCGACCAAAAACTTCAATATTATCAAGTCTTTGCTGATATTTAGCGATAATCGCACCACGCCCTGTATCATGTAGTTGTTCCATTTCACTAGAGGAATCAACGGACATTTTACTTGCGCCATGCTTGGATGCAATTTGTTTAAAATAGCTATTAAACGCAGTTAAATATTGAGTTTTAGCCGGTTTGTCGGGATCAAACGCAATGTGTTTGATGTCTCCTTGATTCCAGTTAAATACCTTTGCTGATAAATTAGAATCGAAGTGTCCCTTAGTCAGAATGTGATTCTGTGGTTCCGACAGATTCTGGTCAAATTGTTTGGTTTTTGATTTTTTTACCAAACTCGCAATATCAATATCGGCAGCAGAAATCACGCTAACTGAAAAAAACCCAAAAATCAGCGTTAACAATTGATACTTTTTTAAATTCATTTTAGAACCTTTAGAAAGGATGATCTTCATGCAAGTGGTATTAAATCAAGATTTCGTATGTGCAATTGAGATATATTAACCTAGAAAAATAAAAATTTGTTGGCATTATTTACCAAAAAGATAAAATATCGAATACTTGGTTACAATTGTAGCTAAAGTGAGAGACTTTGTTTGAGTATCCCAGAGCCATATTTCTAGGAAACAGATAGAATTCGGCTCATTAATTCGGTAACCTTGTACTCATTGTAGTTTAACTAGACTTTCACCATTCACTAGAGGTTTACTGCATCTCATGTCCCCAAAAAAAGTAGCTAAAAAACAAAACGCTTTTTACGCTCAATCTGGCGGTGTTACCGCAGTCATCAACGCATCGGCTTGTGGGTTAATCGAAACAGCCAGACAGTATAAAGACAAAATTGGCAAAGTTTACGCTGGTCGAAATGGAATAATTGGCGCGTTGACCGAAGATTTAATCGATACCAGCAAAGAATCCAAAAAATCCATTGCCGCGTTAAAACATACTCCCTCCGGAGCATTTGGCTCTTGTCGCCACAAACTCAAAAGTTTTGAGGATAACCAAGCTGAATACGAACGTTTGATCGAAGTTTTTAAGGCTCATAATATCGGCTATTTTTTCTATAATGGTGGTGGCGATTCAATGGATACAGCGAACAAAGTCTCTCAAGTGAGCCAAAAAATGGGATTCCCAATCACTTGTATTGGCATCCCAAAAACCGTTGATAATGATTTACCCATTACTGACAACTGTCCAGGGTTTGGTAGTGTCGCTAAATACGTAGCGGTCTCGATTCGAGAAGCAGGGTTTGATGTTGCCTCTATGGCAAAAACCTCCACCAAAGTTTTTGTTATGGAAGTGATGGGGCGTCATGCAGGATGGATTGCCGCCGCAGGAGGACTTGCTGCGGAAAAAGAAGGTGATGCTCCGCACATTATTTTGTTTCCGGAAATTGCTTTTAATAAAGAAAAATTTATAAAGAAAGTGAATCAATGCGTGAAAAAGTTCGGTTACTGCGCGATTGTAGTTTCAGAAGGCGCAGCTTATAAAGACGGTACTTTTTTAGCCGATGCCGGAACTGTTGATTCATTTGGTCACAAACAATTGGGCGGCGTTGCGCCAGTTGTTGCCAAAATGATAAAAGACGAACTAGGATATAAATATCATTGGGCAGTGGCAGATTATTTACAAAGAGCAGCTCGACACATCGCCTCTGAAACTGATGTAGAGCAAGCGTACGCAATGGGGAAAGCGGCGGTTGAATTTGCTATTGCGGGTAAAAATGCAGTAATGCCAACGATTGTTCGAGCAAAAACAAAAAATTATAAATGGAGCATTGGTGAAGCAAAACTTTCAGCCGTAGCCAATGTCGAGAAAATGATGCCAAGAAAATATATTTCAGCAAATGGTATGCACATCACCCAAGCTTGTCGTAACTATTTGCTGCCTTTGATCAAAGGCGAATCTTATCCGCCATTTAAAGATGGTTTACCACAGTATGTCGTTTTGAAAAATGAAGCCGTAAAGAAAAAATTAAAACCATTTCGGAATAAGTGACCTGCTTAGTTCGTGATATGTCTAACTCGCAAGACACTCAGAGGTGAATTATGGAATTTTTGATCTTTCTAGCCATTGTAGCAGGTATTATTTTTTATCTGGTCAGTATTTATAACCAGCTGGTCTCTTTAAAAAACCGCTTTAAAAATGCTTTTTCGCAAATCGATGTGCAACTGACCCGCCGTTATGATTTGATCCCCAACTTAGTCAACACTGCCAAAGGTTATATGAAGCACGAAAAAGAAACGCTTGAGGCTGTAATCTCCGCAAGAAATTCCGCTGTAAATGCCAACCAAGCAGCTGCAAAAAATCCTGGCGATGCTGCGAGCATGAAAGAACTCGCAGCAGCCGAAACGATGTTAACAGGTTCCCTCGGAAAACTATTTGCACTTTCAGAAAATTATCCCGATTTAAAAGCAAATGAAACAATGGCATCACTGATGGAAGAGCTTACTTCTACAGAAAATAAAATATCATTCTCTCGCCAATCTTTTAACGATAGTGTTATGCAGTACAACACTTACTTAGAACAATTCCCTAACTCAATGATCGCAAGTCGATATGCGTTTACCGAAGCGGAACTATTAAAACTGACCGAACCTGCTGCTCGTCAAGCAGTTAAAGTTTCGTTCGATTAGTCTTTTAATCAAACATCCTTAATCGAACACTCTTTTTGAATGGATTTTTTTACTCGTCAAGCAAAAGCTATTCGACAAACTAAAATTTTGGTTGGATATTTTCTGCTGGCAGTTATTGTTATTACTGTCGCTATCAATCTTGTATTTTATCTCGCTCTTTCATCTCACCAATCATTTATTGGTGGAATAATCGAATGGTTTTCCGAAGCTTATTGGATCTATATTAGCGCGATAACTTTAGCTATTATTATTTTAACTAGCGTTTACAGAAGTTGGCAGATCAATTCGAATCCTCAAGCCATTATTAAAATGGTTAATGCGACAAGGATCCCTCTTGAAACAAACGATAAAAAACGAAAGCCACTCGTTAATATTGTCGAAGAAATGTCAATCGCGTCGGGCATGCCCATTCCAAAAATTTACATCATGCAAAACGAGCAAGGATTAAACGCTTTTGTCTCTGGATTAAAGCCTTCAACTGCAATTCTAGTCGTTACTCAAGGCTTGCTAAACACCCTTTCTAGACAACAACTTCAAGGTGTGATCGGTCATGAGTTTAGCCATATTTTAAATGGAGATATGCGGCTTAACTTGCGCTTGATGGGGATCGTCGCAGGAATTTTAGTATTGGGTCAAGTTGGTCAGTTTATTCTTCGAGGCGGTAGCCGATCTCGTCATTCATACTCGAGTGGTTTTCATTTTAGCTCCAACGCCTCTTCAAGCAATAAACGAAGTGGTGGTTCGGCTATATTAATAATAGGTTTTGGGCTTTTTGTGATTGGTTATATCGGATTATTTTTTGGGCGAATAATCAAAGCGGCTATATCTCGGCAACGAGAATTTTTAGCCGATGCTTCAGCCGTTCAATTTACCCGAGATCGAAGTGGGATCGCGGGTGCATTGTTAAGTATAAAAAATGCCACTGAGGGATCACAATTAAATATCGCATCCGCAGAAGAAATGAGCCACATGTGTTTTAGTCGTAGCAGCAATACGTTTTTCAATATTGGTGGATGGCTTGCCTCCCATCCGCCTTTAGAAGATAGAATACAAGCGATCTATCCCGGCTATTTGCGGCTGCATGATGATAAAAACAAATCTACTAAACAGAATCATCCATCAGCGGCGTCAGAAGCACTATCTCAATTTGTGGGTCAACGATTCAATGGTGAGCTACCCAACGATCATCACTCTGATAAAAAAAGTAAAAACTCACAAACTAGTTATTTTCAAGCTAAAAAAACTCATAAAGTCAGTGTGAAAACAGAGCACTCAGATATCGCTTATAGCGTCTCAAAAAAAATTGGTGAAGCGACACCGGAACATTTGAAAAAATCAGAGCTATTGTTAAAACAATTACCAAAAAATCTACTAGAAATAGCTAGAGATGAAAAAACTACCACTGATATTGCAGAAGATCCATTACATTTAATTTTAATTCTATTCGCAATCGCTAATAATGTCGAACTAAATACACTAGAAAAAATAATCAAACAATATTTATTGGTTGAAAAAATCGAAAATATTGGGCTCATAAAAAATCAGTTAGAAAAGCTTAGCTTTAAGTCTCGACATGCTTTATTTGATATCGCTCTGGCTCGCATTGAAGATTTTGAAAAACCTCAAAAGAACGAGTTATTTAAACAGTTAAAAAGTCTGATAACTGACAGTCAAAATTTATCGCCAAGCGGTCTAATGATTTACGCATGCATAGCCAACAAAGTTAAACCAAGAAAACCCTTTGAAACTCAAATTAATCGATATAAAACAATCTCAAGCGCGCTAGATATTTTCTTCCATCAATTGTTAAAAGAAAATGAATATAAGAATACTCAGTGGGAAAATTCAAAACATCATCAACAACAAATATTAAAAAGCTTCGGCATTAAAACCACTCCCAAACAAATCCCCTTTAATGCAAAAGTTTTTCATCAGGCGCTTAATCAATTAGCAAGACTCAAACCTCTCTTAAAAAAGGAATTGCTCTTAAGCGTTACCGATGCGATTCAGGTAGATAATAAAATTGCAGAAAACGAATTTGAATTTTTAAGATTATTGTGTGAATATCTAGATTGTCCCATTCCTCTAGATTAGAATAGCTCGATTAGGTTTCAAAATCGATAAAAAAGCCACTCAAAAATATGAGCGGCAAAGGTAGAGTCAAGCGCTAGCTATAATAGTTCAGACTCTAATTGGAAAACCAAGGTGACACTTTGACCAAGTTGAGAAACAGCTTTATCATCAAGTTTTTTTGGATCATATTTCCATTTTTTTAAAGCTCGTCTAGCTGACTTTTCAAATACTCCTCTAGGTTTAGCATCTACAACCGCGACGTTGATTGGTCGTCCCATTTCTGAAATATCAAATGTTAGTGTGACATAACCTTCAATGTTATCGCGAGCGGCTTTGTCCGGATAAGATGGGTTAATACGAACCCTTGGAGTGGCTTCTCCATCACCTCCGCCTCCCCATCCTGTACTTGTACCGACTATTGATGATAGTTCAATACCAGTTCCCGTATTAAATACTACTCTTTCAAAACTTGGTTTAGGGTTGGGGGTATCTGACGGAGTTACTCTTGTTGTCGCCTTTTTAGGTTTTGGCTCAATTTCATGTTTAGGAAGTACTCGTTTGTTTAGTTCTGGAGGTGTATCAATATCCTTGAATGTAAAAGAGACTGCTTTATTAGGCACTTCTGGAATAGCTTCACCCGCCTTAGGCTTAATCAACACCGTCATTCCAACAAATACAAAGAATGAAAAAACCACCGCTAATATTACTGAAATTATTTTTGACATATTTTTCTCCTTGGTTGAATGGTATCAGTTGTCTTTCAATCGTTACAAACGTAGCAGAAGAGAAAAAGGGTTAAGTTCGTGTCAAAAATTAAAATACAAGGTCGTGCGCGGGGGTAGAGTAAGACTCAAAACATCTTTTCAGTCAGATATTCGGCTTTAATCAGTTGATTAAATCGTTGGATTAGCTTTTCTTTATATTGAGTGTCTTTTTTGTTATTAATGTTTTTAACTGCGGCAAACAAAGCCTGTTTATAGGGCTGCTCTGAAGCCTCCAAAATTTGAAAGGCAAAATCAAACGACAAGGCTAAAACTTGAGCGGCAGGTAGTATATCCGCTCCTGTGAGAGACTTAGGCGCACCGCTGCCATCGTGAAACTCCATTGTCTGTATGCAAAGCTCTGCAGCTTTTGACCAGCCAGCCATTCGAGATAATAATCCCGATGCCATAATGCACTGCTGCACATTAAGCTCTGTTGCACTTCCGTCAGACTCAACTTTTTGAACTAAATGTAAAAAGATAATAGCGGCATGAAATTGTTGCTCATCAACTCTAGAAGCCAACATGTTATTCAATTTATCGGCTAGTGTAGAGCATATTTCATAAGCTAGTTGATTAGAATGGTTTAGCTGATGCTGACTGGATAAATATTCGAAAAACTCCATATCTGTTGCCTCCATAAAACTAAAGGCATGTCCAGTATCTGAATCTTGAACGATCATCGCGATGGAAAAATGACCATCTTCAATTGCTGTGATCGCTTTCTCTGCGGTAATGACCTGCTGATCTGGCAGTGCAGTTTGAACTTCGTCGATTAGTTTTCTAATATTTTCTAGTATGCCACCGTCAGCCCTGTTAGTTTCGATTAATACTCTAAGTTGCAGCTCAATAAGATTGACAATCTGGATTGCAAAACGCCCATAAACAGGATGGTATTCAATATCTTTTGAACGAATGGAAGAAAAAAGATCTTCAAGGCGATGAGTTGCATTAACGAACATTTCCAGAAAGACCATATTACAATTGCCCTTCACTGTATGGATCGCTCTAAACATACGATCAATCACACACGCTTCTACGGACTCTTGTAATTCAGAAACACAAGCATTTATATCGCGGCTTGCTGCGACAACATCTTCATAGAACTCTTGTTTGACCTCATCTTCTAACTCAGAAAATGCCTCACAAACAATATCCACTCGGCGCTAACCTCCATTTCTGTTCAATTAAACTTGTGAGTAAGTATGGCAAATAATTAAGCTCTTTGTATAAATTTTAACGAAAACATTGAGTTAATAGCGATGAGGATGCGGAAGTTTTTTAGAACACCATAAAAAGGAGCCTAGAAAGGCTCCTTTTTATGGTTGACCCGCGCAATGAACTTGAGTGTTATTCCACTTTCAACTTATGACGAGTTCTAAAACGTCAAAAGCGGTGCTATGACCAAACTAACAATTGCCATCACGTTGATCAATATATTCATCGCAGGTCCTGAAGTATCTTTGAATGGATCACCGACCGTATCACCAACGACCACTGCGGCGTGAGTATCAGATCCTTTACCGCCAAGATTGCCTTTTTCAACGTGTTTTTTAGCGTTATCCCAAGCACCACCAGCATTCGCCATCATTAGTGCCATTAACACACAAGTAATTAGCGCACCAGACAACATTCCACCTAAAGCTGCCGCTCCAAGGGTAAAACCAATAACTGCAGGCGCAGCTATTGCTAGTGCGCCCGGTAACATCATCTTCTTAAGTGCCGCTTGAGTCGCTATATCCACACATTTTGCACTATCTGGCTCAGCCGTTCCTTCCATCAATCCGGGGATCTCCTTAAATTGACGTCGGATTTCTTTGATCATATCAAATGCAGCTGAACCCACCGCTCGCATGGTAATTGCTGAAACCAAAAAGGGGAAAATTCCACCGATGAACATTCCCATTAACACTAAAGGATTACTGATTTCCAATGAAAAACCTTCAATGCTAACCGAAACAATCTCAATAAAAGCAGCGATAATCGCCAAAGCAGCAAGACCAGCCGCACCAATGGCAAAACCTTTACCAATAGCTGCAGTAGTGTTTCCTACTTCATCTAAACCATCAGTAATTTCCCGAACATCTGCACCAAGACCAGCCATTTCGGCAATCCCACCAGCATTATCAGCAACAGGTCCATAAGCATCGATTGCCATAGTGATACCAACGGTCGCTAACATACCGACCGCCGCAATACCAACGCCATAAACACCGGCATCACCAAGTAACTGAGCACTAGCGAAAATAATTCCTGCGATCGTCAAGACAGGGATCACAACTGATTCCATACCTAATGCCAAACCACCAATCATAACTGTGGCTGGACCAGTTTCACCTTCACGGGCTAAATCTCTTACTGGCTTACCGCCTGTGTAATATTCGGTCACCAATCCAATGATACTTCCACCAACAGCACCGACAATCACACAGAACCAAACATTAGTATGAAGACCCAGATGAACAACAATAAAGTAGGCCGCCGCTATTAAAAGTATGGTCGCGCCTAAAGTTCCACTCCGTAGTGCTTTGGCTGGCTCCATATTTGAAAACATTCTAACCATCACTATGCCGATAATTGAACAAATTAGACCTGCCGATGCTAATAACAGAGGAAGCATCATTAAAAACTCTTTTCCACCTTGAGATAGGTGATTGACCGTTGCTAAGCCCATAGTCGATGCAATCGCAATAGTGGCGATCATCGAGCCACAGTAGGATTCAAATATATCTGATCCCATACCGGCCACATCACCGACATTATCACCGACATTGTCGGCTATTACACCTGGATTACGTGGGTCATCTTCAGGAATTCCTGCTTCTATTTTACCGACTAAATCAGCACCGACATCAGCGCTTTTGGTAAAAATTCCACCACCTACACGAGAAAAGAGTGCTACCGTTGACCCACCCATTCCAAAGCCATGGATTGCTTCAGCGTGTTCTGCTCCAAAGAAGTAGTAAAGTCCACCAAGACCAAGTAATCCCATTGACGCAACCGCTAAACCCATCACCGAACCACCGTAAAAAGCAACGGTGAGCGCTTCAGCTGCACCTTTCTCGGCAGCCGCTACAGTTGTTCTCACATTCGCTTTAGTCGCAGTAAGCATTCCGATATAACCAGCAATAGCAGAGCTAAAAGCGCCAGCAACAAATGCTGCAGATGTATGCCAGGTATCAAAAAAGACAAACAACAAAATTGTAATTACCACCAAAAACCAGCCTAATATAGTATACTCGCGGCGCATAAAAACCATTGCACCGTCATGAATATCTTTTGCAATTTTTGCGGTTTTACCTTCACCACCAGAGTATTTTATAATTAATAAATAAATAACAAAGGCGACGACTAAGCCTACAACGCCAAGAATTGGCGGTAATTGAACAAGATCCATAACTCCCTCACAAATTTAAATTATTATTATGATCACTATTAAGTTATCAAAAGTGATCGCTTAAAATTTAGATTAACTCAAGTTGCCTAATTTATAACCAAATCACGAAAACCTGACGAAAACTGTTGACCTGTATAGCAATAATATCCTGAGAGGACAATAAAGCAAAAAAAGTTATTTTAACTTGCTGATTTACAAGCTATTTATTTATTTTTTGGGGATGGTTTATTTTGCACTGCACTATCGCTATAATACGCGCCAAATTTTGCCCTCAACCATAGATCTAAAATTATGAGTTTAAATAAAGTTCCTGCGGGAAAAGACCTTCCGGAAGAAGTTAACGTAATCATCGAAATTCCTGCTCACGCCGATCCGGTAAAATATGAAGTCGACAAAGATTCTGGCGCTATGTTCGTTGATCGATTTATGTCGACGTGCATGCACTACCCTACCAACTACGGATATGTACCCCACACCTTATCTGATGACGGCGATCCAGTTGACGTATTAGTACCAACACCGTTTCCATTATTGGCTGGCTCAGTTATCACCTGTCGACCAATCGGAGTGTTAATGATGACCGATGAATCAGGCATTGATGCAAAAATTTTAGCCGTTCCGTTACGAAAACTTTCACCTGTCTATCAAGGGATCAAAGAAACTTCCGACATGCCAGAGCTATTGCTAAACCAAATCCAACACTTCTTTGAGCACTATAAAGATCTGGAGCCAGGAAAATGGGTTCGTATTGATGGCTGGAAAGATGCAGCCACCGCGAAAAAAGAAATAACAGACAGTGTTAAACGTTATGAAGATGCGCCTGAGAAACCTGCTTTTTAGAAAAAATCTAGCCTTCAACTGAAATATTGTATAAATTGGCGAACCAGTCTATGCAAAACTAAAACACAACAAAAGGACATTGATATGCCTTGTAAGGGAATAGCTTTTATTCTTCTCACCACCATCACACTTTTAATTGCAGATTTACCTGCACCCCAAGCAGCTGAGAAACAACAAAAGAAATCAATTCCTCAACTCCCTATTGAATATTTTACCAAAACCTCAGAAAAGCGTAGTGCGATCATTTCTCCAGATGGAAAACATGTCATTGCAATTTTCAACAGAGAAGGAAAGGAAGTATTTGGTGTTCTAAATGTTAAAGACAAGAAAGCGACTTCTTTGATCGGAGTAAGAGGCTCAGGAAGAAATATTGGCAACGTTCATTGGGCTAGCAATGAAAGGATCGTTTATTCTATTTATGAAACGAAAAAGTACGACATGCGTAAAGGTAGTACTGGTGAGCTATTTGCAGTAAATGTTGATGGCTCCAAACATAAAATCATCTTTGGCTATCGTGCTGGAGAAAGTACTACCGGCACCCGATTAAAAAAGAGAAAGTCCAGTTATGCCAGTCACAAGGTTCTCGATTATCTCGATGATGATGACAAGCATATTTTAATCACTTATTTTCCGTGGAAATTATCGGGGAATTACTGGCGCTATAACCCTTACGCGAAACCTTCGATTAAAAAACTCAATATATTCACCGGCAAACTTACTAATATTAGCCAACTACCGATTGCGGGTGCCGATGCTATGGTAGATAACGACGGTAATGTCCGATTTGCTATTGGTACCAATAAAGAAAATAAGACGGTAATATCTTACAAGAAAACGCCTGACTCGGATTGGGAAGAGTTTTCTTTGACTGACTTTGAGGGGACTAACGTTTACCCTCGCAGCTTTGCGGAAGATAATCAAAGCGTTTATCTTTCAGCTAACGTTGGCTCAGGGACTCAAGCACTCTACAAATTTAATTTACAAACCCAATCCATCGAAAAACTTTTCCATAATGAATCTATTGATATCAGCCACTACGGATATGATTTTTCTTATAAACGAGTGATATACGTCGCCACCGAATTAGCGCTTCCTGAATATCACTACTTAGAACCGAAAAACCCCAAATCAAAATTGCATAAAAAACTCCGCAAAGCATTTCCAAATCAGGGTGTGGTGATTACCAGCGCGACCAAAGATGGTAAAAAGCTGATCGCTTATGTTTATGCGGACAATAATCCTGGAGATTTTTATATTTTTGATATTAAAACATTCAAAGCCGATTATTTAATGAGCAGAAATTCGTGGGTTAACCCAGATTATCTGTCTACTTCAGAACCAATCCAATTCACCACACGCGATGGACAAACAATTTTTGGTTACCTGACACGTCCACCAAATACTCCACAAGGTAAACTTCCTTTAGTTGTCCATCCACACGGAGGTCCTCATGGTGTTAGAGATGAATGGTATTACCAATGGAGAGTACAACTACTTGCCAGCCAAGGTTACGCCGTTCTACAAGTCAATTATCGCGGTAGTGGTGGCTTCGGAAAAGCCTTTCAAGAAGTAGGCTATGGTAAGTGGGGAGCAATGATGCAGGATGACATTACAGACGCTACCAAAACTTTAATTAAACAGCAGATAGCTGATCCAGAACGGATCTGTATTTATGGTGGTAGTTACGGTGGTTATGCAGCTCTTATGGGCGTCATCAGGGAACCCGATCTCTACCAATGTGCCATTGGCTCAGCTGGTGTTTATGATTTACCATTAATGTTTGAAGAAGGTAATATACCTAATCGTTTAATTAATGGGATAGCCTATTTAAAAGAAGCTGTCGGTGAAGATCTTGAAGATATTAAAAGCCGCTCTCCGGTTCACAATGTTGATAAAATAAAAGCGGATATCTTTCTCATTCACGGCAGTAAAGATGAGCAAGTGCCTATTTCTCAAGCGAACGCATTGAAAGATGCTCTCGACGAAATAGATAAACCTTATGAATGGCTAAGACTAAGCAACGAAGGTCATGGCTTAAACGATAATGAAAATAGAAAAATGGTTTTCGAAAAAATATTACAGTTTTTAGATAAAAATATAGGTAAAAAATCTCAGGGCTCTTTAGTCAATAATAATGCTAACTAAATTATTGAAAAGTTGCACTTAAACAAAAATCAGTGACCCACAGCTAACTTATTATTTTGAGATTAAATGTTTTATTGATTTTTAGACCATTCGGTATAAACTATATTTTCTAATTTTGTCAAGAGTAAGTATGTCATATCTTGGAAAAAAACATTCTATATTGATGATGCAACAGACCGACACCCTCAGCAATTATGAAATTTGACATCCATCCTGAATTGATGCTCTAACTGGAATATTTATCTTTCCCTTCTCGGGTTGCACCATAAACATCGGCATCAGTAATTAGTGAACGCCCGGCGTATCTTTCCGCCGCCTGTATAACTGCCGTTACTTTGTAACGCAAAAAGGGATTGGTTTTCAGTTTAAGCGCCAGTGTTGAGGCTACAGTCGGGATACCACGCGTTTGCTTTTCCGCATCGTCTTTATTACGCTGTAACAAATCTTGGTTTTCCGGTTCCACCCGTTTATGTTGTCCAGAGTATATTCGTGTGCACAGTAAATCTGTGTATCCGCTGGCAACTGACTTAACGTTATACAATCTTTCCTAGTTTCAAATAAAGATGCTGTTATTAAAGGAACGACTGAATCGAAAGAGTCGTCGTATTCAAATGTTTCTGGAATCCACTGAAAACCGAGGGTATAAATAAAAATCGTTATAACAAAAAATAAAATCCGTTTTTTGGCAACAACTCTCATGGTTTGGCTCTTTCTTCGATTTTTGTTAGATTCACTTGGTTAGTCAAAGTGTCTCAATATTTATTACAACATTATTTAGTATTTGTTAGGATTAAATTAGGCGCTCCGTCGTCGTTCCATAACATACCAAAAATCAATCACTACCCAACCCATACTCGAGCATTCCGAAACATCCTCAACCAAGGACCGTCCTCACCCCACTCTGGCATTGAATATGAATTCTGAACATTACGAGCGACGCGTTCAGGATGTGGCATCATAATCGTAACACGACCATCGTTTGATGTTAGCCCGGTAACTCCAAAAGGCGAACCGTTAGGGTTACTCGGATATTGCTCGGTCACTTCGCCATAATTGTCGATAAATCTCGCTGCGACTAATCCTGAATGATTAGTCGCAGCAATTTGCTCAGAAGAAACGAACTCCGCCCGTCCTTCACCATGAGAAACCGCAATAGGTATTCTTGATCCCGCCATATCTTTCATAAAAATCGATGGACTTTCACACACTTCCACCATGCTAAAACGTGCTTCAAATTGCTCTGATCGATTTCTTACAAAATGTGGCCAATGATCGCTACCCGGAATAATAGACCGTAAGTTAGACATCATCTGACAACCATTGCAAATACCTAAAGAAAAAGTATCCTCTCTTGCAAAAAAATCTGTAAACATTTGCTTTAGATTTTGATTAAATAAAATCGATTTTGCCCAGCCTTCTCCAGCACCTAAAACATCGCCATAGGAGAATCCGCCGCAAGCAACTAACCCTACAAAGTCATTGAGATTAACGCGACTGCTCATCAAGTCACTCATATGAACATCAATAGCATTAAACCCCACTTTGATAAAAACAGCAGCCATTTCTAAATGACTGTTAACGCCCTGCTCTCTTAGAATAGCCACTTTCGGTTTATCATTAACTGATAGATATTGTTCACAAATATCTTCGTTTGGATCAAATGTTAACTCTGCTTTAATGCCCGGGTTATTGACATCTAAGCGAGTTCGTTTTTCTTGCTCTGCACATTCTGGATTATCTCGTATCAATTGCATTTGATAACTTGTTTCCGACCAAATCTCACGTAAGTCCATTAATTCTCTGCTTAACCATTTCTCGGTTCCGTAAGAAATATCAACTTTCTTATTTTTCGATGGCGAACCAATCATATGACTAATCGAATCTAACGAAAACGATTTTAATATCAGCATCACGTGTTCATATTGAGATTTTTCAATTTGAATAACACAACCTAATTCTTCATTAAAGAGGACTTCCATCGATTTATCCGATAAATCGGATAAATCGATATCTAAACCACTGTTTCCAGCAAAAGCCATTTCAACCAACGTCGCTAACAGACCTCCGTCCGATCGATCGTGATAAGCATTCAGTAAGTTTTCCTGGTTTAATTTTTGGATTGCATTAAAGAAATTTTTCAATCGCTCACTCGATTCTACATCGGCGCTTTCTGAACCCAGTTGATTAAAAACTTGCGCTAGCGAAGTCGCGCCTAATCGATTTTTTCCTTCCCCCAAATCAATCAATATTAATTGACTCTCTATATCCGTTTTTAATTGCGGCGTAAGCGTTTTTCGGACATCTGCAACCGGTGCAAATGCGGTAATAATTAGCGACAAAGGCGCAACCACTTTTTTTGATCCACTACCATTGGATTCTTCGTCATCTTGCCAAACCGTCTGCATCGACATTGAATCTTTGCCAACAGGAATGGCGATACCAAGCTCCGGGCAAAGTTGCATACCAATTGCCTCTACTGCTTCATATAAACCAGCGTCTTCACCCTCCGCGCCGCAAGCCGCCATCCAGTTTGCTGATAAGCGAATGTCACTGATATTATCTATTTTGCTGGCAGCGATATTGGTGATCGATTCGGCAACTGCCATTCTTGCAGACGCCGCATAATTTAAATTGGCAATCGACGTTCGCTCTCCCATTGCCATAGCTTCACCCATGTAAGAATTTAAACTCGACGTGGTCACTGCACAATCGGCAACCGGCACTTGCCAGGGACCGACCATTTGATCCCGATGAGTCAAACCGCCCACAGTTCGATCGCCAATAGTAATTAAAAAAGTTTTATCTGCTACCGCCGGTAAACTTAAGACCCGATCAATCGCTTCACCTAAACTGGCATCGATATGAATTTCAGATGTTATAACTTTTGCAGATTGAACATCACGATGCATTTTTGGCGCTTTTCCAAACAGAACGTCCATTGGAATATCCACCGGTTTATTTTCGAAATGTTCATCGGTTAAAGTCAAATGTTGCTCTTCTAAAGCTTCACCTAAAATCGCAAACGGACATCTTTCACGATGGCAAATTTTTTCAAAAACATCCCTATTCTCTGGAGAAACCGCCAGCATATATCTCTCTTGCGACTCGTTACACCAGATCTCAACTGGACTCATCCCAGGTTCATCGTTAGGTACCCGACGCAATTCAAACGAACCACCACGACCACCATCGTGCACTAATTCAGGAACTGCGTTAGATAATCCACCCGCACCAATATCATGAATAAAAGCGATCGGATTTCTTTCGCCCATCGCCCAGCAATGATCAATGACCTCTTGGCAACGTCTTTCCATTTCTGGATTTTCTCGCTGTACTGAGGCAAAGTCTAAATCTTCATGACTCGAACCCGATGCCATTGAAGACGCCGCTCCGCCGCCTAAACCAATTAACATCGCCGGACCACCCAAGACGATCACATGATACCCAGCTTTGATCTCGGCTTTTTGCACATGTTGATCGCGGATATTCCCCATACCACCAGCAATCATAATTGGCTTATGATAGCCTCTCATTTGCCAGCCAAAATCGAACTCTACATTTTGTTGATAAGTTCTAAAATAACCACATAAATTAGGTCGACCAAATTCATTGTTAAATGCCGCACCACCTAAAGGTCCATCGGTCATGATCTCAAGCGCCGAAACAATTCGGTCGGGTTTTCCGTATTTTATTTCCCATGGTCTTGCATAATTTGGTATCTCAAGATTGGACACACTAAACCCGGTCAAACCCGCCTTAGGTTTTCCGCCTCGACCTGTTGCGCCTTCGTCTCTTATTTCACCGCCGGATCCCGTCGATGCGCCGGGAAATGGTGAAATCGCGGTAGGATGGTTATGGGTTTCAACCTTGATGAGCACATGAATTGGCTCAACATGATACTGATATTCGCCAGAATTCTCATCCGTCATTGGGGATGCCCAAAGCCGAGGCTGTTCAGGACCTTCAAATACCGCAGCGTTGTCACTATAGGCAGACAATACCCCCTGAGGAGTTACTTTGTATGTATTTCGAATCATATTAAATAGCGAACTATCTTTGCGCTCGCCATCAATCGTCCACTCGGCATTAAAAATTTTGTGACGACAATGTTCAGAATTAGCTTGTGCAAACATCATTAGCTCAACATCCGTCGGATTTCTGCCTAATTCAATAAAACGATCGACGAGATACTCTATCTCATCATCAGCCAACGCAAGACCTAAACTGCTATTTGCTTCGGCTAGTGCTTGTTGACCTCCACTTAAAACCTCGACGCTGATTAGCGGTTTAGGTTGGTGATATTCAAACAAAACTTCCGCATCTTTTAGAGAAGGGAAAATCTCTTCCGTCATTCGATCGTGTAATAACTGTTTCAGTTTATCGACAGCATCGAAAGATAATTCTTGGCTATTTGAGCCTTGCAGATACCAACTGATCCCTCTTTCAAGTCGATTAACTTCAGATAAGCCGCAATTATGCGCAATATTGGTTGCTTTGGAAGACCAAGGGGATATCGTTCCGGAACGAGGAACCACTAAAAAAAATGCGCCTTTGGTCTCTCCAACCTCTTTTTGTGAACCATAGGTTAAAAGTTTTTTGAGTGTTGCTAGATTGTCATCTGACAGTGGGCGGTTCAAATCGGTAAAATGCACGTATTCTGCGTAAATATTAGCTAGTTCAGGCACTAAAGACAGGCATTCAACCAGTAATTTATTGATCCTAAAAGAAGATAATGCTGGCGCACCGCGAAGAATTAGCATGGTTTTTAGCTCAGTTCAGATGAGGGAAAATCAAGGCGCAATGATACGTTAATTATAATCAATCTTTAAGCCTTATCTGGTTCAAAATTGCTTTACGCTAGAACTCTATATACTATAATAGACAATGCGAGACCAAAATAACAATAAGAATCAGAAAGTTGTGTACACCCCTCTATATAGTTAAATAGCGGCACTTTAATACTATATATAGTGAACTTTGTCTTTCCATAATTAATATCACACTCTTTCTAAACTTGCAGTATCTCCAATAAAAGTCGATAATGAAGTCTCGGTAAGCGGAATTCATGGTTCATTCAGTTAGATTATTGATAATTAAAACAATTGTTAATTAGTCTTCTGGACTACAAGGAACTCCGATGAATATATATCAATTATTAGCATCGTTAACACCACCAAGCTTTCAAAAACCGGGTAGATACTGAATTATCATGAGTATATTGGGCTTTTCACAGAAAAACTTTAAGCGGTTGGCTCAACTGCCAAGCTCTTCTGCAAAAAAAGCTTCTATCCGACCAATAATAATTTTTCGTATTGTTGCCCTTGTATTCTTTTTGGCAAGTTGTAGCGAAGAAAAACTACCCCAATTAGAAGAGATCCAAAAACGAGGAATACTTAAAGTAATTACCCGTAATAGTCCCACAACCTATTACGAAAGTGCAGACGGTTTAGCTGGTGTCGAATTCGAGCTTGCGGAGGCTTTCGCCGAGTCGCTTGGTGTTAAAACTCAATATATCGTCAATGACAACCTTAAAGAGATCATCGAATCCGTAAATAATGGTGAAGCTGATCTAGCTGCCGCTGGACTCACTGCAACCGCAGAAAGAGCAAAACATCTAAGATTTGCACCTTCTTATCAAACAATCACCTCAAAGCTCGTTTTCAAGCAAGGAAAAACATGGCCTAGAAATATCGAACAGCTGGAGGGTGAGCTGAGAGTCGTTGCTCACTCTTCCTATTCACAAGAATTATTAGAACTAAAACAAACCCATCCGACACTTCACTGGTCGGAAACCACCGAACATACTGCAGAAGAACTGTTAATGATGGTACTCGATGAAACCATTGACTACACCATTGTTGATTCAACTGAATTGAGTTTGAATCGTCGATTTCATCCAGAACTAGCGGTCGCATTTACTTTAGGTGAGCCTCAAAACCTGGCATGGGCAGTTGCGCCATCAGACGACTATTCACTATTTTCTAAAGCCATTGATTTTTTCGGGCAACAACGAGCCGAAGGTTATATAACGCAACTACAAGAAAAATATTATGGTCACGTCGAAAAATTCGATTATGTCGGTGCACGAAAATTTCATCAAGCAACCGAGCAAGAATTGACTCCGTTTAAAGATTGGTTCGTCGAATCCGCCTCCGAAGATCTCGACTGGCGCTTACTCGCAGCAATTTCCTACCAAGAATCTCATTGGAAACCTAAAGCAAAGTCTCCGACGGGTGTACGCGGTATGATGATGTTGACTTTAAGAACAGCCAAACAACTCGGCATTTCAAATCGCCTTGATCCTGAGCAAAGCATTAATGGTGGTGCACAATATCTGCGCGAAGTGAAAGCACGAGTTCCCAAACGAATTCAAGAACCAGACCGTACGTGGCTAGCACTAGCTGGTTATAACGTCGGCTGGGGTCATGTGGAAGATGCTAGAATTATCACCCAAAAACAAGGTGGCAATCCCGATAAATGGTCCGATGTAAAAGAGCGATTACCTTTGCTTCAAAAAAGTAAATGGTACAAAAAAACCAAACATGGATATGCCCGAGGTAGCGAGCCAGTGCAATATGTTGACAATATCAGAAGATATTACGACGTACTCGTTTGGCAAGATGAAGAAAATCAAGAACGACCAGCCTCCCCGCTTGAAGCTGATCCAACCGACACAATGGTTGCTGAAGTTGTTGACTCAAAAAAACAAGATGAAGCGACAATTAAAAAAGTAGATGAATAAGTAATAGAAGGGTACCTCTAAAAATAGTAATTTTTTCATGAGAGTAAGGAAGCGCCGCGCGGAAAACCGCAGTGTATATGGAATACATGAGGATTCGAGCACGAAGCTGACGCGGCTATCGTGGAAAAAGTGCATTTTTAGAGGTGCCCAGAAATTAGTATTAACGAATATTTGCTATCACTTAGCCTTTAATATACCCTGCGCCCATCAAAAAATCTTCGAGCAAGATCAAATAGTCCTGTGAGATTAAGAGAATATTTAAAATGAAATTTTCAGACTTAGGACTATCAGCTACTATTCTAGAAAATATCGAGCGACAAGGTTATCAAATTCCTTCGCCGATCCAGGCGAAAGCCATTCCTGCAATACTTCAAAATAAAGATGTCATGGCTGCCGCTCAAACAGGTACCGGGAAAACCGCAGGTTTCACTCTACCAATTTTACAGAATTTATCGAAAGGTCGTCTTGCAAAACCAAATCAGGTCAGAACGTTAATATTGACGCCAACACGAGAGCTTGCAATTCAAGTCAGTGAAAGTGTTGCAACTTATGCTCAAAACTTACCTCTACGCTCAAGTGTTGTTTATGGCGGAGTAAAAATAAATCCGCAAATGATGAAACTTCGTAAAGGCGTCGATATTTTAGTCGCCACTCCCGGACGATTATTGGATTTATATAGTCAAAACGCTGTTAAATTTGACCACTTAGAAATATTAGTTTTAGATGAAGCCGATCGCATGCTAGATATGGGATTTATTCGCGACATAAAAAAAATCATTACATTGTTACCAAAAAATCGCCAAAATCTAATGTTCTCGGCTACATTTTCGGACGATATCAGAAAACTCGCCAAAGGCTTAGTTAACGACCCTATTGAAATATCTGTCAGCCCAAGAAATACCACCGTAGAGTCGATTACTCAATGGGTATATCCGGTCGATAAAAAGAAAAAGTCAGCGTTACTTAGTTTTTTGATTGGTTCTAATAACTGGCAGCAAGTATTAGTTTTTACCCGCACCAAACACGGTGCAAATAGACTAACCAAACACTTAATTGCAGATGGAATTAAATCTTTGGCAATCCATGGAAATAAAAGCCAAGGTGCAAGAGTAAAAGCATTAACCAGTTTTAAAAAAAATGAAATCCAAGTTTTAGTGGCAACAGACATTGCCGCAAGAGGCATCGATATCGATCAACTGCCTCATGTCGTCAATTTTGATTTACCCAATGTCGCTGAAGATTATGTACATAGAATTGGTCGTACTGGACGCGCAGGAAGTTCCGGTGAAGCAATTTCGTTAGTCAGTTCCGATGAGTTTAAACAGCTGTCAGATATAGAGCGTTTAATTCAGAAGACTATTCAGCGAAAATTGATTGACGGTTTTGAGCCAGCTCACGATGTGCCAGCGTCGAAGTTAAACCCTCAACGAATTCAACCCAAAAAACCAAAAAAAAATAAATTTCGAGCAAGCGATAAAAGCGTTGATACCGGCTCAAATCGAAATAAAAACAATCGGAATAACAGCACAAATAATCGACAAAGAAACTCTAATCGTTAATAATAACAACGCAAAATGCCAAAATAAAACGGTAAACTATTTTTAATACCAAAAGTTGCGCTAGTCGCAGCCAGAGCCAACGGGGCGGGACCAGGTGAACCCAATAAAACACTCGTTGCAATAATTAGAGCTAAAACAGACTCTGTCATATTTAAACTCTTTTCCTGTTAAGAGTGGTGGTAATAATTTTATCGATTATCTTTTTGCTTTAAAAAATTGTTTAAGTAGGTTGGAGCTTTCTTGCTGCATTACCCCTTCAACAATTTCAATCTGATGATTATGCCCAATATGTTGCAGCAATTGGTAAAGGCTACCACCAGCGCCAGTTCTAGGCTCTCTTGTTGCAAACACTACCCGTTGAATACGAGCATGAACCATCGCCATTGCACACATAGCACAAGGTTCTAAAGTAACGTACAAAGTTGTTTCAACCAAACGATAATTTTGGACGGATTGTCCCGCTTCTCGCATTGCAATAATTTCAGCGTGAGCAGAAGGATCATGATTAAGGATCGGTTGATTAAATCCCTGTCCGATGATTTGATCGTCTTTAACTAAAACGGCACCTACTGGAACTTCACCCAAAGCTTGGGCTTTTTCGGCAAGGTGTAATGCTTGTTGCATCCAGTGTTGGTGTTCTTGCATAAAACCTATAACCTTAAAAAAATTTCACCACAGAGTCACAGTGAAAAATAGACTTTTTAGCCCTGCGTTCTCCGTGGTAGAATTTCTTTTGACTTTTTATTATTCCCACTCAATAGTAGCAGGTGGTTTTGATGAAATATCGTATGTCACTCGGGAGATCCCTTCAACTTCATTAATGATCCGACCTGAAACGTGCTCTAAGAAATCATAAGGTAAATGCGCCCATCGTGCAGTCATAAAATCGATTGTTTCGACTGCTCTTAATGCAATAACATAATCATATTTTCTGGCATCCCCCATGACTCCTACCGACTTAACTGGCAGAAAAACTGCGAAGGCTTGTGAGGTTTTATGATAGAGATCGTAGTTGTATAATTCTTGGATGAAAATATTATCTGCTAGCCTTAAAAGATCGGCGAATTCTTTTTTGACTTCACCTAAAATTCTCACTCCTAGTCCAGGACCAGGAAATGGATGTCGATATAACATATCGTAAGGCAGACCTAGCTCTAAACCTATTTTTCTAACTTCGTCCTTAAATAATTCTCGTAAAGGTTCAACTAACTTCAGTTTCATGCCCTTTGGTAAACCACCGACATTATGGTGTGACTTAATCACGTGTGCTTTGCCTGTTTTAGCACCTGCTGACTCTATAACATCAGGATAAATTGTTCCTTGTGCAAGCCACTTTGCATTGACTAATTTTTCAGATTCTATTTGAAAAACGTTGACAAATTCACTACCGATAATTTTTCGTTTTTTCTCTGGATCATTTTCTCCTTTTAACGAGCCTAGGAACCGCTCTTCTGCCTCGAATTTGATTACTTTTAGACCAAAGTCAGCGTGAAACATATCCATCACTTGTTGACTTTCGTTTAATCGAAGCAAACCATTATCAACAAAAACACAAGTTAATTTTTTACCTATGGCTCGATGTAATAACATCGCAGTAACAGATGAATCAACACCACCAGAAAGACCCAAAATAACTTCATCATCTCCGACTTTGTCTTTAATTTCTTGGATAGCATTTTCGATAATGCTGTCTGCTGTCCACAGTTTTTCACAGCCACAAATTTCGGTAACAAAACGTTCTAAAATTCGTTTACCTTGATGAGTATGAGTGACTTCTGGATGAAATTGTACACCGTAGAATTTTTTGTTTTCATTTGCCATCGCTGTAAAAGGCGCATTATCGGATTCACCAATAACGACAAAACCGTCAGGAATTTTAATCACTTTATCGCCGTGACTCATCCAAACATCCAAAACACCTCTGCCATTTTCGGATCGATCTTCAATACCTTCAAATAAACTTGACTTGCCCACATGACGAACTTTAGCGTAACCAAATTCTCGCTTATTGGATGTAACAACTTTCCCTCCTAGTTGCTGAGCCATTGTCTGCATTCCATAACAAATCCCAAGAACCGGCACACCTAAATTAAAAATAATTTCATCTGCTCTTGGAGTATCTAATTCAGTTACACTTTCTGGACCTCCAGATAAAATGATCCCGTCAGGTTTAAATTCCTGAATCATTTCACTAGAAAGATCGAAAGGAAATAATTCACAGAAAACTCCTGCTTCTCGTACTCGTCTGGCAATTAATTGTGTATATTGCGCGCCGAAGTCCAGAATTAGAATTTTTTTAGAGTGGATGTCTGTTGACATAAATGAAACCTTGTAATTAAGACAAAAGAAAAATAAAAGCTAGAACTACCAGCCAAATCTGTCCAATAAAACGGTGGGTACAAAAAAAATCAGAACCTTTTTTCTCTGATAGTTTCGTGTCTCTTTGGTCGGTCTTCTTTCTATTTTGAAACCTGATAATTTGGTGCTTCTTTGGTGATCTGCACATCATGCACATGACTTTCACGCATTCCTGCAGCAGTCACTTTGACAAACTCGGTTTCACTACGAAACGTTTCCATGTCTTTGCAACCAGTTAAACCCATTGAAGATCGCAAGCCACCTAACATTTGATGAATAATTGCGCTTAAAGCGCCCTTATATGCGACTCGACCTTCAATGCCCTCTGGAACAAATTTATCCGCACCATTATTAGACTGGAAATAACGATCACCAGAACCATGTTTTTGAGCCATAGCGCCTAGCGAACCCATGCCACGATAAGATTTATATGAACGTCCTTGATAAAGTTCTATTTCACCCGGAGCTTCTTCTGTTCCAGCAAAAATTGAACCCGCCATCACTGAAAATGCGCCAGCTGCGAGTGCTTTACACATATCACCGGAATAACGTACACCTCCATCAGCGATCAGCGGTACACCCGTACCTTTTAAAGCTTTTGCAACATTACTTACAGCGGATACTTGAGGCACGCCAACGCCGGTTACAATCCGAGTGGTACAAATAGAACCCGGTCCGATGCCAACCTTGATGCCATCGGCACCGGCAGCAACGAGGTCTATTGCCCCTTGTCCTGTGGCAACATTTCCGCCAATCACCTGCATGTCAGGGTATTTGTTTTTTACCCATTTAATTTTGTCTAAAACACCTTGAGAGTGACCGTGAGATGTATCAACTAAAATGATATCTACTCCGGCTTTAACCAACGCTACCACCCGGTCTTCAGTGTCCGGCCCCGTTCCGACAGCAGCTCCCACTCTTAGGTGACCAAGACGGTCTTTACAGGCATTAGGCTTATCTTCCGCTTTTTGAATATCTTTAACAGTGTACATTCCTGTTAAGTGAAAATCATCGTCAACCATTAAAACCTTTTCAATACGATGCTGATGCATTAAATAAAGTACATCATCCGGCGTTGCTGCTTCTGTTACTGTCACCAAATTCTCTTTAGTGGTCATAACCTTGGTGATCGGTTGCTCTAGCTGCGATTCAAAACGTATATCTCGACTGGTAACAATACCTAATAATTCGCCGTCTTTGACAACGGGCAAACCAGAAATACCATACATTGAAGTGATTTCTTTTAACTGACCGATGGTTGTGTCTGGAGTCACAGTAATAGGATCAATTACCACCCCACTTTCAAATTTCTTAACTTTTAAAACTTGCGCTGCTTGAGTTTCAATATCCATATTCTTATGAATAAAACCGATCCCTCCTTCTTGAGCAATTGCAATCGCTAAGTTTGCTTCGGTCACGGTATCCATAGCGGCAGACACCAATGGGATGTTTAAGTTGATTTTCTTGGTTATTTTAGTCTTGAGATCAACCATACTAGGTAACACTTGAGAATGAGCAGGCAGTAGTAAGACATCGTCAAAAGTGAGGGCTTCTTGAGTGATCCGCATTATAAATTTCACCGTTTCGAGAAGGGCTGATACAGCCAAAGCGGGATTATACAGATATTTTGTGCAGAGTAACAATTATTTTTTTATTTTTTTAGATTGCATTTATCAGGTTTTGTTGTTGAAATAGCGGTATCTGATTTTCTTCTCACTTCACTTGTGCTTCTTATTAATATAACAAACTTATTAATAAAAGATCGAAGAGCTTAAGGACAATATGCGAAAACCATTTTTACAGCCGCAAAATACTTCTGCTAATTCCGAGCGTCAGATCCTGACTGTCAGTCAGTTAAATAGTCTGGCTAAAAAACTAATGGAATCCGAATTCGGTACCGTTTGGTTAGAAGGTGAAATTTCTAACTTTATACAAGCGGCATCGGGTCATTGGTATTTCACGCTCAAAGATTCAGGTGCACAAATTAAATGTGCCATATTTAAATTCAAAAATAAACTGATTAATTTGTCACCCAAAGAAGGTGACAAAGTGATAATTAAAGGCAAAGTTAGTTTATACGAAGCTCGTGGTGATTATCAAATGATCGCTGATTATATGGAGCCGAGCGGTCTTGGAGATCTACAACAAAAACTAAATGCTTTAGTTAAAAAGCTCGAAGCTGAAAATCTGTTTTCCCCAGAAAATAAAAAACAGCTCCCTTTTTTACCAAAAGCAGTCGGTGTAATCACTTCACCAAGTGGTGCGGCAATCCATGATGTAATTACTGTTCTACAGCGGCGTTGCCCAATGATCCCAATCATTATTTATCCGACACAGGTTCAAGGAAAAAATGCTGCCGCTAATATTATTACAGCACTAAAAAACGCCGAACGAAGAAATGAATGTGATGTTTTATTGATGACACGGGGAGGTGGTTCTCTGGAAGATCTCTGGAGTTTCAATGATGAAAAACTAGCTTACAAAATTTTCGAGTCCAACATTCCCATAGTTGCGGCGATCGGTCATGAGATAGATGTTACTATCACAGAGCTCGTTGCCGATCTTCGAGCCGCGACACCATCTGCTGCGGCAGAACTAATTGCGCCTGAGCAACAAACTTTATGGCAAACACTCGATCTGCATAGCCAAAGTTTGAACGACCTCATTCAAGGTAAAATTCATCAATTACAAACAAGATTAAACATTGCCAGATTAAAATTAAAAGACCCAGAACATTCGATATTACAGGCAACTCATACGCTAAATACCCTATCAAGCAAATTATTAGAGAATTTCATGAACCGTCTGAATCTTAGTAAGAATCAACTTAACAAGTTGACTCAATCACTATTTGATTCTCATCCAAAAGAGAAGCTAGTTAGAAATAAACATCAACTGGAAGTGTTAAAAACTAAACTAGAAAATGTAGTGCGTCATTGTATCGAAGAAAAATCTAATCAATTTGCCATCACTGCTACTAATTTAAATGCGTTAAGTCCTCTATCAACCCTTGAAAGAGGGTATAGCGTTACCCGCGATAAAAAAAGTAAGAAAGTGATCACTAAAACTACACAGGTTAAAAAAAATCAGTCCATATCTATTATGCTCTCAGATGGTGAAATCGATTGTTTGGTAAAATAGATAGAAGCAGATTTATTTTTTATAGACGGTGGGAATTTCTTCAGGGAAAAGTGGTTTGGACAGGAAAAACCCTTGGATGATATCACATTCATTTTCTCGTAAGAAATCTAGCTGCCATTCATTTTCAACGCATTCGGCAACTAACTCCAAACCCAAGCTATGCGCCAATATAATCGTCGCTCGAACAATTCCCTGACTTGCTTTATCGGTTTCTAAATTCTTGATAAACATACCGTCTAATTTCAGTGTATCCGCTGGAAAATCTTGAATATATTGAAGTGAAGAATAACCAGTACCAAAATCGTCAATCGCGATTCTTGCACCCAACTTTTTGATAGCCTTCAAGTTCTCAATGGTTCTTTCAGTTTGTTCAACAAATACCTCTTCAGTGATTTCAATTTCGATTTGTTCTGCTTTGATTTGATTAATTATTATTTCTGTTTTCAAATGCTCAAGAAACGTACTACTAATCAAATGGCCTGCAGACACATTGATCGCAACGGTTAAGTCTTTCAGCCCTTCATCATTCCATAGCTTTATTTGTTTACATGCTTGTGAAATAACCCACAAATCAATCTGTTTGATAAAACCTGTTTCTTCAGAAATTGGAATAAAAACTCCCGGCGAAACATCACCAAGTTCTGGGTTTTTCCAACGAATAAGTGCCTCTACATTTCTATAGCGATCTTCTTTTAATCTTAATTGCGGCTGATAAAGTAAATGCAATTCATTATTTTTTATAGCACTACGAAGGTTCGCTTCAATTGCTAATCTTTCAAGCGATGTATTATTCATTTTTTTAGAATAATATACATAACTTCCCGGACCTTTTTTCTTTGCGTGATACATACTAACATCAGCGTTTTTTAATAATATTTTATCGTCTAATCCATCATCTGGATAAATACTAATACCAATACTCGTTGACATATGAAGTAAGTGCTCTTGCAATTTGAAAGGTTTATTAAAAGATTCAATAATCCGAATCGCTGTGCGAGCAGCGTCTTTCACATCGACTAAATTTTCTAATAAAAAAACGAATTCATCACCACCAAGCCTTGCGACCGTATCCGATTTTCTAGCAATTTCAGAAAGCCTACTAGCGACTTCTTTTAATAGTTGATCACCATTTTGATGACCAAAGTTATCGTTAATTACCTTAAACCGATCGAGATCCAAAAACAATAAGGCAATATTAGTTTTCTGGCGAGCGGATTTAGAAATGGACTGACGCAATCGATCGACTAATAGATATCGATTAGGTAGATCGGTTAAAGTATCATAGTGAGCTTTTTGGAAAAGCTGTTTTGTACGCACGTCGACTAATTTTTTTAGTTGTTGTCCTTGCATACTCAAATCGTTTTCTTTACGTTGCAATGAATCTAGGACTTTATTAAATCCTAAAGCTAAATCCCCAACGTCATTATTTTTTTCATTTAGTCGGCTGTCAATGCTTTTTGATTGGTATATTTTTTCAAGCTCCTTTGCCAAATCCCTTATAGGCGCAGTTAATATTTTTTGAAAATAGCCCGCAAATAAAAATACAATCAATATTGACACAAGCGCAATTGTTATTATAAATAAAACAAAATTTGTAGGTGAGTCAAATAACTCATTTTTATCATAATGAACATAAATAAAACCTATCTTTTTCTTATCGAAATATACAGGTTCTGCAATGACCAGTTCTGTTTCAGTTTCGACCAAAGGCGTAGACGTGTCCATTACCGACATAGGAACATCCTCTAATTTTGCATAATATCCCAAGAGGCTATTGTCTGAGAGTAATATAACAGCCTCTTGAACCGACGAAATTTCAGCATATTGCCGAATAATCTGATTAGCCCACACATCATCAGTATTGATAATTGCTTGACGGGCATTGCCACCGATAATTTTAGCTTGCTGGATGGCATTTTTTACGATGTTATTCTCTAACTCCCGGCTCACGCTATATTGAAAATATAAAGCTACAATGACTAGAATAACAACCACAATACTGACCATCATGAGAACTAATTTGGTACGAAAAGGCATTGAGTTTTTTGGCTCTTCCACTACAGTTATATTAGCTTTATAAAGTCGAAAAAGGTTATCTAAAGCATAGTCAATATTTGCAGAAGTTTGTTAATATTTTCCTAAAGTTAGCATTTTTACAGTCGATTTAAAGCTAATCACTTTTTCTAAAGGAATGACGGCATGTCATCATCAGCTTTTCCGCTTAATTCGCTGCTTGGTCGGGGAAACTTATTCTCCCAAACATCAGCAAAATCAGCATTTACAACCGCCAACCCAAAAGCTAGTGGTTTGTTTAATACCACAAACAGTCATCAACAAAGCGATAGTTTTGAGGTTTTTAACGCTATATTACAAAAGGCTTATCAGCATATTGCGAGTAATTCAGGCTCTGCATTTGCGCCAACTGACGCAGCATCATCCAATAGCAATACACCAACATTCAGCCCGTCCAGAATTGCCAGATATGGATCTCCTACCGATATATCCTCTGACAAAATATCTTCACAACAAGCTGCCGATACAATACTCAACTTCATTTCTCAGAGAATAGAGTCTGACGCCGCCGCTGGAGCCAGTGAAGATGAACTGTTAGAGCGACTAGATCAAGGTTTAAGCGGTTTTATTAACGGCTTTAACGAAGCCAAAGATCAGATCGAAGCGTTGGGATTACTGACGCCATCATTATCGGAAGAAATCAGCGACACTTATGAGCGAGTTACCAGTGGAATCGAACAACTCCGAGAATCGATTATTGGAGCAAGCGACACTGAGAATGATGTCGAAATAGACGATGATTTGAATAGCAATCCAAATACCGCCTTAAATGCCAGCAACCTAAATGAGATGCGCTTAGCCTCGCAAACTTCTGAAAACTCAAGTTTCTCGTTATCTTTAGTCACACAAGATGGCGATGAAGTAACCATCGATATTTCTCGAGCGAGTCAATCAAGCTTTTCTGCGGCATTTGATCGCAATGGAAATTCGACTTTATTAAGTGTTAATCAAAAAAATACGTCTTCGAGTTCATTTCAATTAAATGTGACAGGAGAACTAGACGAAGATGAATTAACCGCAATTAATCAATTATTACAAGACGTTGATGCGATAGCCACCGACTTTTTTGATGGTAGATTTGAGGAAGCTTTTGCACTAGCGCTTGAATTAGATATCGACCGAGAAGAATTGAGTAGCTTAAACCTGCAATTACAAAAGACCACCACTAGCAGAGCTTTAGCATCTTATCAGTCTACCGCACAAAATGGTGATCCATCGGTTGGTGATTCACCTCCAACATCACCTTTTGAAGAGTTAAATCAACTACTCGACAGTTTACAAAATATCCTACAAGAAGCACGAGAATTCAGCTCGCCCCTACAATTAATTAGTGATATTACTCATGGCGTTAATCAACTTTCTGATCAAGAAAGTGGGCAAAGGCTTAATAACGATTTAGCCGATAGAATAAATACACTGGTGTCTTTGTTTGATCTTTAACTAGCACCAGCTTAGATTCGATCTTAGGGTATTTATTTTGAGTCTAGAATATAGCTCTGGGCTTTTATACATTGCGTTCATTAAATAAGTCGCTCTCATTATCTGCTTTATCTTGAATCGAACGTCCGAATAACACCACTTAGATAAGTAGCGCTTGTCAAGCGCGTGCTGCATACTACGCTTGGAAATTTCTGTAACCTTTTGATACTATGGGTTAATCTCATAGTGAGAACGAACAATATTCAACGTAAAAAGAAGTAATAACGCTTGCAAAAATGACGTGTGTCTTTAAACTGTTGATTTCAAACCATTAAAACTTCTTGCTCGGTAATCCATCCGGTTACTTGTGGTTTACTGAACAGAATATACTGTAGGCGCAGAACTCAAAGGAACATTATGACGGTAAGAATAATCAGCATATTACTCATCACGACATCAGCAATATGCATGTTTCTTAGTGCCGCACTGTTTACACCTGCTGTCTTCGTGTCACTGTTTCTAATGTGTATAGCAGGGATATACGGTGCCCTAGGCTTTATTCAAACGTCGCTGATGTTGTTGTTCTTTACAACCTTGGCTGTTGTCGCAAGTCCTGGAATGGATATTGGTACAATTAACATGTGGTCTATATTCGTGCCATATATTATTGGTTTTGGCGGCACTATATGGGGTGTAAGAAAAATGTTTTTCGTTTCCCCTTGTGGCAATGAAAACGCCTAACCCGGCACCCCACCCGACTAAAAACCGCGATGCGGTTTTTTATCGTTAAGTACTCGAAGAGATTATGAGTAATACTCAAGAAATGGACTTTAAGTCTGCACACAAATTTTCATCGTGGCATCGAGAAGAAATCCTTGCGAGTGAATTTTGCGGTTGTTTTCACTGCAAGAAAATATTCACTCCGAATAAGATTAACGAATGGGTAGATGATGATGACAATGACATAGGGCAGACAGCTATGTGCCCTTACTGTGACATAGACTCAGTAGTAGGTGCGGCTTCAGGTGTTCCAATCACCAAAGAGTATTTGAGTGGCATGAATCAAGTATGGTTCAGGGGTAGAGTTAACTGATATGCCGGAAAAAAAGCTATCAATTTTTGAGCGTTATCTAACTATATGGGTATTACTTTGCATTACTGGGGGTATATTTTTAGGCAAAATAGCGCCCGGTATTGCAACGACCCTGAATGACTTTTCTATATATCAAGTATCGATTCCTATAGCTGTGTGTTTATTTTTCATGATGTACCCAATCATGGTGAAAATAGACTTTTCGCAAGTACTTAGATCGGCGAAAACTCCCAAGCCAGTTATGCTAACGCTCTTCATCAATTGGGCGATTAAACCGTTTAGTATGTTTGCGATATCTTATATATTCTTAGGGTATTTATTTAGAGATCTATTACCAGGCACAGAGATTTTAGCTAATGGCGAAGAAGTGGAGTTGTGGCGGAGTTATATCGCAGGTACCATTTTGCTTGGTATTGCCCCTTGTACGGCTATGGTTTTGATGTGGGGGCATTTATCCGGGGGAAATGATGGGTTAACATTAGTTATGGTTGCTATCAATTCACTTATGATGCTTTTTCTTTATGGACCTTTGGGCGGTTTATTACTGAACGTGAATTCTATGCCTGTACCTTGGCAGACTATGGTGCTTTCTGTCTCTATTTATGTTGCTTTGCCGTTAATTGCTGGTTATTTTTCCCGAAAATTAATTATTAAATATAAAGGCATAGAGTGGTTTAACGCAAAGTTTTTGCGGTGGTTAACCCCTGTCAGTGTCACGGCTCTACTGATTACACTAATTCTCCTATTTTCGTTCAAAGGTGAAGTTATTATTGGAAATCCTTTAACCATCCTATGGATAGCAATTCCATTAATAATTCAAACAGTATTTATATTTGCCCTCGGCTATTTCGTCCTTTCTAGGTGGTTGAAGCTTTCCTATCAAGATGCAGCTCCGGTTTCATTAATAGGTGCATCAAATCATTTTGAAGTGGCGATTGCTACAGCGGTTATTATCTTTGGTCTGTCGTCAGGGGCTGCATTGGCAACGGTAGTGGGTGTGTTGATTGAGGTGCCCTTGATGTTAATGCTCGTTTCTTTGTGCAAAAGAACGTGCTATTTATTTGAATATAACCGGACGGTTAAAGCCTAGCAACGCGCTCAAGTCGTGTGCGCAAAAAGCATGCACACACTGGAACCAAGCAAACAGCTCGCTTGAACATCCCTTAGCTTGGCGTTGAATGACTATATTTGAACGTATGGAGACCAATTATAAAAATTGTCCAATGACCGTAAATATCTTTAAGCGGACATTCTTCTAAATAGCACTCATTTCAGTTGAGCTAACAACTAAAGAAGCGTACTTTTTCCGATTATTAATTTTTAACTTATACAGTTAAAATAGGTGTTAGAAAATCGATTGGGCGGAAAAATGCCTCACAATTTAAACGCGAGTTAGGTGGGTAAGATTTATGTGGAGACTAAGGGTAACAATCGAATCAGAAGTAATCATTGATATTGGTAATTTCAAAGACCCGCATGTAATATTCAGAATATTTGAAATTAATGATAAGAACACTAAGGATGGTAATTTAGCTCCACCAAACCTCAGGTATTGCGACATTTTATTACAGGATGACGTAGGAGATATATTTGAAGCTTATGCATTTCTATATGACAAGCTTAACAGCTTCTTGGATCGCTTATCATTAGTGTCATACGGAAAATCAGCTATACATAGCGTTTTATCTATTGCGCCTAAATCGGTGAGCCCTAATGAAGAGTTTGAAATAGCTTTCCCTCAATATAAAACAGACAGAAAAACAATTAGTATAAATCTGTCTGATCTAAAATATGATAATGAAATTACACCAGAGCAGCAAAGATGGGAAAGATTACTAAGACTTGGGTTAAATGCTAACTCTGAAGAAGAAAAATGTATTAGTTATTATTCCTTACTAGAAGAAATTGCCAGAAATGAAAGTAGTGAATTTATTGTTAACACATGCAAAAACTGCCAGCATGAAGTAAAAACAGGAAGAAAAGCTACAAATAATTTCATAATGGCACTTATGAAAAAATATTGTATTGATAAGGAGCTAATTAAAAAAGCACCAGGAATAAGAAATAAAATCGCTCATGGAGGCTCGAAAAAAGATAAATCATTTTATTCAGATGTAGCAAAAATAAACTCACATTTAGAGGAGGTGTGTTTACTTGAGCTAGAAAGTCGATTAAAAGTAGACATTATCAATAGGCTTAGCGCTCATATAATAGATATCCCAATGGTTAAGCATATGTGTAAATGCGACTCAGAGAACTCATTTGAGTTAATGGAGACTACGCAAGTTATTCCTGCTAGGTTTGTAAAATTGAAGCACTCTTCAGAATCAGCTTTCAGTGATCAGACCGCACTAATTGGTATGCCGCTAGATAGTCAGGGAAAACCTATTATAAATGCATTTTCATGGCCAGACATTGTATGAGTGGTTAACACAACATACAAGTTGTAGTAGTTCAAAATGGACTGCGCAAAAATACGCACCGCCCTTTAACTCAAACATTGAATGTCCGTTTTTGACCGAATGTGAGCATCCTGTTTCAATTTTGGTACAGTACTCACATATAGCGCATAGTGCGCAATAACCAACTATTATAAGACTAAATGAACTCATGAATAGATTCAGGATTAAGGATACATTTGAACTAAGAAGTCGAAATTTTTTCGTTTTAGTCGGCGATATTTCTGAAGGTGTCATAGCAGTAGGTATGGATGTGTTGATAGATAGAAGCCATGAAAGAACTCTTAAAGTTATGGCTGTCGAATTTATAGATCATATCTCAAAAAAAAGAGCGGATGTTGGTCTATGTCTTTCCATTGAAGTCGTGAAATCTTTAGGATTAGACAATACGGATGCGTGGGGGCAAGAAGTCATTTGCTCGTAATTGCGTCTTTATCGTCTTATAACAAAAAAATGAAATTAGAAGCACTCAAAAACATGCTCAATTTATTTGGGCGTTGAATGTCCGCAATTGACCGAAAGCTGAAATGAAACAGAATAGCAAAGATGAGTGAGAAGGAAGTATTAATGAATTCTAATTATTCAAAATTGGGGCTTTTACTTTTGTCTGTGAAGCCTTCTACCGTCTTTGCTCACGGTGGTGTGTCAGGAGCATTAGGTGCGATAGACTCTATGATTCTAATAATATTGATAATGTCAGTCCTTGCTCATGCTTTAGTTGTGTACCGTAAAAGCAGAGGTACAGCTTCTAAACAAATGGCTCCTATATCGCTTTTAGTTTCTGCTTTTACAATATCATTTTGGTTAATCCAGTTTTTAAATAATATTGCCAATAGACTCTATTACTCATGGCCAAATTATCATGGTGGGGTATTACTCCCTGTAATTTTGATAATCCTGATGGTTATTATTATTTGGACTATAAAAGCGACGTTACAACAATCTGATTCCTCAGACGACTCTGAGAAGTAATAGAAGATATGAATTATAAGCCCAAAGCTGTAATGTCCCCCTCCCAACAAAGCTAAAATGTCCCCTTTGAACTTAAGGGGAGTGGGAAGTGATATCAATGAGTCATCAGGAAATCGACCGATTAAAACTAGTCCAACAAATTGAGGAGCGTCAAATCTCTCAGAAAGACGTTGCCTCTCAACTTCAATTAACCGTTCGGCAAGTGAAGAGGTTGGTAAGGCGATACAGGGATAACGGCGCGGAAGGTCTTGTTATTTTATCGGTGGATAAAATATAATCGCTCTAAGAAATTGCGGAAGTTTATGCCTTCGTTACGGCGAAAGATAGTGGGTTTCCGTAACTACTTTGGCTTGCCAGATAATAGTCGTAGCCTCGCTCGATTAAGCCATTTTATATATCATACATTATACAAATGGTTGAATCGTCGAAGCCAACGTCGAAGTTTTAACTGGCGTAGTTTCAAAGATATGTTAGGATATTTTAAAATTGAACCAATGCGAGTGAGCAAAAGAAACATCCTCGTTGATTGGTATTTGTGATGCGCTTTACACGCGTGATTGATATAACTGAAGAGCCGGATGCGGTAATTCCGCACGTCCGGATCTGTATGCTTTCTATTACCCACAAATATTCAAGTAGACTTCAAAACGGCTTAACGAAATAATCATAACTTTTCGATTGCTATAAATGATTGAATTTTCCATTTCTCAATAAGTAGTTTTACTTTCTTCATTTCG
>Ga0316204_10000633_pt1 | contig 121742 bp, 113 predicted proteins | sample 6monrhotite_MG_2_FD_205661 | JGI IMG/M metagenome (GOLD analysis project Ga0316204, IMG submission 205661) | Microbial mat bacterial communities from mineral coupon in-situ incubated in ocean water Damariscotta River, Maine, United States -... | ecosystem: Environmental > Aquatic > Marine >...
CTACTTTTTTAGCAACTTTTTTCTTTGCTACTTTTTTAGCAACTTTTTTCTTTGCTACTTTTTTAGCAACTTTTTTCTTTGCTACTTTTTTAGCAACTTTTTTCTTTGTTACTTTTTTTGCTACTTTTTTCTTTGCTACTTTTTTTGCTACTTTTTTGGCCATTGGCTCCTCCTAAAAAATTATTTGATCTTCTTAATCCATTCTACGACTAATCCGTCATTTAAAGTATTTGTTGTTTTTTTATAATTGTGACTTTCATTTAAAGAGTATGCTCTAAAGTTGTCGACTCTGCAAAAATGTGCAATAGAGTTTACTACTTTTTTCTTAGCTACTGCTTCAAAGTAATTTTTAATTTCATGAGAATAACCAAGTCCTTGATGATTTATTTGTAACCCTGTATTTTTTGTCAATAAAGTATTGCTTTTTTTGTCTACTTTATAAAACAGTGCCGCTATGACATCTTTTTTTTCATTATAAGCTGATTCTAGTTCCCAACCATCTTTAACTTCTGCTTGAATACCTTCTAAATCCCAATTAAAGTCTGGAGAATCCGAGAAAGCATCAGTGGTGTATTCATAAATATTTTTAAAATCTTTTTCATTATTTGCTTTAATAAAATTTAATGCCATTTAATAACCTATTTTAAAGTTTTGATATATATTGAGCTAGTTTAGCAAAGTCTTCATTATTTAATTTTTTTAGAAACGGAATCATTTGAGGATTTTTACGTTCACCACTTTTAAATTTTTTAAGAGTGGCTTCAATATACCAATCATACTGTCCAGCTATCCGAGGAGCCTTCATGGCTTTATTTCCATTTCCGTCAACACCATGACATGAAACACAGCTTTTAAATAATTCTTCGCCACTTTTTGCATAGGCAGATATTGTTATTATGTTACAAACAAAAGCAATAAAAAGTATCTTCAAAATTTTTCCTTTATATAATAGACAATTTTAATAATAAACAACTATGTTTAGCAAACTAATTCTAATGTTTTTTATCGTTTATTTCTAAAAAAAGTTTACATTGAATTTCATCTATTTTGATATTGACCAATTTTTGAAGTGAATTTAATTGAAAAGAAGACAAATCTCCAGTGACTGTTGCCCAGTATAAGTTATCAAGTTTTTTAACAAGCTTAATGGTAGTCGATCTGTCACTGAGTTGTTCTACTAAAAATTGTAAATATTGATTGATCGAACTCTGGTTATTTTCAATTTTAAATAATTTTATTGAGGGACAGTTTTTCCCCATCTCAATTATTAAGATTTGTTGTAATTCACTAAAAATATCCTTAATCTCTTCGTGAATGGCACTAATATTTTTATTATCGTCTTCATTACTACTTAATACAACACATTCATCAATCCAATCTTTTGATAAATCATCTCTATAAAAATTTTCCCAAGACTTAAAATCACTTTGCCAAAGCCCACTAAGAGTGTCGTTTTTAGGCATTTTAGCTAAGCTTAAAAGTACTACCTCTGGAATATTATAGTTTTTCAAGTTTTCTAAAGACCTTAAGTAAATATTCCCTCTTGAACCATTATATAAGATATTAAATAACTTCTTTTCAGAGATACTTGATTCACTCAGCTCTTGAATACTGCAATTTTCTTCTAAATATTTTGAAATAATATTTTTTAAACGATTTGTAATTTTATTTAATATAAGCAAACTATTGTCCTAATTGATTTAAATTTATACTATATTACTTAAAGTATGGATAAATTCAACAACACACCACCAGATCGCTTTGTTTTTCTTGACCTTTTAAGAGGTTTTGCAGTTTTTCTAATGATTATATTTCATCTTGGTTATGATTTAAGTCATTTCAATTTTTATCACATAGATTTTTTTCGCGATCCTATATGGTATTATTTCCCAAGAGTAATTGTTCTTTTATTCATGATCTCCGTAGGAATTTCATTAAATCTTGTTCATTATCCTACCATTCGTTGGAAGTCCTTTGGGAAAAGACAGTTTAAAATTTTTATTTTTGCCATAATTATAAGTATTACTACTTATTTTATTTTTCCGAAAAACTGGATTTACTTTGGAACATTACACAGCATATTTATTTGCTCAATATTTGCACTACCATTTATAGGCAGAAAGAAAGCTTCAATTGCTATGACTTTAGTCATTTTGATTTTATATTTACTAAATATACAAGTCCCTTGGATCAAATTGACAAAAAATTCTCTCGATTACATCCCACCATTTCCATGGATTGGCTTTGTAACACTAGGCATTGTTTTGCAATTTTACAATATTCACAAAATACAAATAAAAACTAATCTTTTAGTTAAATACTTAGTATATCTTGGGAAAAATTCATTAATAATTTATATTATCCACCAACCTATTCTGTTTAGTTTCATATATTTAATGAATAAAGTATTGCACTAATTTAATTTTCTATGTTAATAAAAGCTGTGAATAAAACATTAGAAATATTACTAAAGAAATACTTTAAGTTTGAAAAATATGTAGGCAGTTTAAAATTTGCTATTATCATTATTAGCTTATTTACAGTTTCAATGATCGCTGGAACCTTAATAGAAAGTGCTGGTGGTACAGAGATTGCCAGCGCTATAATATATAAAAATCCATTATTTTTTCTTCTTCAATTCTTTCTTTTTTTAAGTATCCTCATGGCCACTTTCCAAAGATTTCCTTTAAAAAAGAGACTTGCCGGTTTTTACGTTCTTCACACAGGACTTATCACAATAGGCTGTGGATCTTTAATCACATATTTTGCTGGAGTTGATGGATCAGTATTTTTAGCTCCCAAAACACAAACTCGTGAAATAATTATTAATAAAAATCAAATCAAAATATCTATTCCAGAAGATGGAATTAACGCTACTAAAGACTTACCTACTTGTGCTTTTGAATGTTCTATAAGGTCTGAATACAAAGGCATAAAATTTAAAACATACCTTCCTTTTGCCGACAAAAAATTAGTTTGGAAAGATATTGAAAGAACAGATGCAACCCCAAGTTCGGCTAGCTACAATATAGCAAATGGCATGGTTTCTGAAAATTTCACTTTATCATTAAACTCATCTGATCCTGACTTTGGTACACAGATCAATTTAGGCCCTCTTACAATTTTTTATTTACCACCATCTCTTTCAACATGCTTTCAAAAAAACCACAAATCAGGCTATATTTTCTGGGATTCTGAAAAAAAGCTATGTTTCACTCCTGAAGACAAAACACTGAAAATTAATAAAACTTCTAAGGGCTCTAACTTTATAGCTTATAAAATGGAGAATAAGATTTATTCATTTTTTCCTGACATTGGTCCTTGGCCTTATGATATAAATTTTAAAATTGATAGAAGCTCAAGTATTAGGGTTTTTAGTCAAAAAATGTTTCAAAAAAAACCTCTTCTCTTTTTATTTGGCAAAAAGGCTAGCTACTATGAAAAAGATGATAAAAAATGGGTACTCACTAATCTTGAACAAGATAAAGCAATTGAGCTACCATGGATGGGATTTGGACTTACTTTAACCCACTTTGATAAGACAAAAACTCCCGGTTATAAACCTTTGTATATATTCCCCAAGAAAGTCAAAGGACAATTCGTTCATGGTGGAACCAAAGCAATATCAATAGAAGTGGCAGGACGTGAGTATTGGATCACGGACGATAAGTCAGGAATTTTTACAATTGATGGTAAAAAAATAAAAGTTTCACTTGGACAAGAAAATCTCTTTTTACCCTTTCAATTTGTTCTAGATAAATTCGTCATGAAAAAAAATCCAGGAACACAAATGCCGGCGAGTTACGAAAGTTATGTTACAGTGCTTGATGATAATGGGCCTGAAAAATCTCATATTTATATGAATAATCCTATGAAGAAGCAAGGGTTCACTTTTTACCAAGCTTCATATTCTAAAAACTCAGATGGATCATATAATTCAACTTTAAGCGCAAATTACGACCCGGGGCGCCCTATAAAATATCTTGGTTCTTTACTCCTTGTCTTTGGAGCAATGTACCATTTTGGAATAGCACAACGAAAAAAGAAGAAAAAAACAACATAAGAAAGAGGTTTTTATGAATAATTTATTAATTTTTTTAACATTTTTAAGTCTAAATACTTTTGCAAGTGATCTATCGAACAGTTTTTGTTCAAACGTAGAAAAAATTGGAAAGCTACCTATTCAACAAAATGGGAGAACAAAACCGTTATATGTACACGCTAAAAGTTTAATAAAACATTTAACTCACGAATCAAAAATAGATGGTAAATCAGCTATTGAAGTTTATTGTTTACTATCAATGCAAGGACTTGGCTTAAGTTCAAGTTTAGACTTAAAAGCAAGAATTGATCATGTAAAACTTCAGGAATTTTTAGACTTAACTTCACAAAATAGAAAAATTTCATTTTCTAAACTTGTAGAACAAGCAAAAGAAATTAGAACAGAAATGAGAAAAACCCCTGAAGGAAGTTATCAAAAAGCTTTAATGAAATGGGTTCAAAATATCTCAATGTATCAAGACTTAATTACAGGTCAAAATTGGCTTTTACCAAGTTTTGATGCCAGTGACTTAAAAAAAATAACGTGGCAACCTCTCACTCAATACATCACTCCTCAAAAGATGCAATCAATTGTAGCTAGTAATCCTGGTGAAAATCCAATGATTAAACTTATTGATCAAGTAGCAAGCACTTATATAAAAAATCATGGTGATACTCATATTCTTGAGTATAAATACGCTAAAGCTCACATGCCAAGTTACGCTCTTCTTTTAACTTTATTAGCACTTCTTATAGGAGCAGTATCAAATAAAAAATGGCGATACTTAACTCCCGCTTTACTAACAGTAATACTTCAAACTGTTTACATGATCTTTAGATCGTTAATTTCAGGAAGAGCACCAATTACAAATATGTATGAAACAGTTATGTTTTCAGGTTACGGAGCCTTATTATTTGCTTTGGTGATAGGTCACTTCAAAAAAGACAAATTATTTTTAATGGTTGGACTTGTTTACAACGCTATTACTTTAATGATGATGATGTTTGCCAGCAGTATGCTAAATGAAGAAATAAGCCCACTTGTTCCTGTTCTTAGAGACAATTTTTGGCTTTCAACCCATGTTACATGCTTAATGCTTTCTTACGGTGCTCTTGCCTTAAGTTGGATATTAGGAAATACAATTATAATTAAAAAATCATTTTTTAAAATGGATAAAAAAGAAGAGCTTCACGTTAATGGGCTTATTTATACAATTTTAAAATTTGGAACAACTCTCCTTGCTGCAGGAATTATTCTTGGTGGTGTTTGGGCTGATTACTCATGGGGAAGATTCTGGGGATGGGATCCAAAAGAAACATGGAGCTTAATTGTCCTTTGTATTTATATGGCTATCTTACACGGAAGATACACTTCTTGGATTTCACCTAAAAGATTTGCTCCAATAGTTGCTGGTGCCTTTATGAGTGTTATGATGGCTTGGTTTGGAGTAAACTATATTTTAGCTTCAGGCCTTCATTCCTATGGTTTTAGTCAAGGTGGTGCTTTCTTTCTCGCAACATTTTTTCTAACACAAATACTTATTATTGCTCTAACTCACTTTAAATCAAAAAACATGCAAAAATCTTGAGAGTATGAATACTATGAACAAAGATAACAGTTCTAAAATTAAAGACCTAATAAGAACAATTCCAAATTATCCAAAAAATGGAATTATGTTTAGAGATATTACGACACTTATTGGAGATGCTGAGGGTTTAAAATTAACCCTTGATGCCTTTTGTGAATTTGCCAGTAATTTAGAATTTGATATTGTAGCGGGAATTGAAGCAAGAGGCTTTATTTTTGCTCCAATGGTAGCTTACAAAATGAATAAACCTTTTGTCCCAATTAGAAAAAAAGGCAAACTGCCTGGTAAAACACTCTCTCAAAATTATAAATTAGAATATGGTGAAGACACTATTGAAATGCATGAAGGCGCAGTCACTAAAGGACAAAAGGTTCTTTTAATTGATGATCTTTTAGCTACTGGCGGTACAGCAACAGCGGCGGCCCAGCTTATTATTCAAGCTGGTGGCATAGTTGAACACAGTGCTTTTGTCGTAGATTTACCTGATCTACATGGAAAAGATGTTTTGAATGCACAAAATATCAATGTTCACTGTATTGTTGAATTTGAGGGTGAATAAAACTTATTAAAACTTGTTTTCAGCAAAAGCTTCAAGATAATTTCGTGAGACTTTTGAATCTAAAAGATTTTTTTCAATATTTAATCTATCTCTAGAAGGTAGATTCACTGTGGAATTTTTGAATTGGCCACGCCAAGTTCGGTAATAACCAAATATCTCGGAATTAAAGCCACTTTTATAAATATTACTTAATTTAATATTATCTCTTAATTTTTTTCTAGAATCCATATTGCGTTTTTCAAATAAAGAATAAAAATGAACATAATTTTTGACAATCTCTTCAGCATATAGGCCATAAGCTTCGTCGTGAATATTACTTCCTTTTGACCTATATAATGACCTTGCTTGACTTGCAAAAGTTAAGATAAGGGGGCTTCTTGATTTTGAGGCTATATTATCTCGGTAGGCATGCCAAAATTCATGATACACAGACGCTACTTGGTCAAACGTTAGATTACTTAATGTTTTTACTTGTCCTGTAGAAGCACTAATGAAATCTTCCCCCAATGTCATAACTTTAGTTAAGGTATTATAAATTCCATAAACATTTGGTTGTAGAGTTACAAATTTAATAGATTTTATATATGGTAAAGATTGTTTTAGGTAACGAGTTGGTACAGATTGTTTATCAAGTTCTTCAATTAATTTTGAAAAAGCTTGAGTCGAGGACATTACTCGAGAACTAACATTATTTTGGATATAACGAGATTCTTCAATATTGTTTTCTACGATTGTAGCAAAAACATTTGTGGAGATTAATGATATTATTAAATTTAGTTTTAAAAATTTTATTTTCATATTTTTTAATCCTTTTTAAACCTAGCTAATTGATAAACTACTCTTTGAAAATCTTTGCACTAAAATTGTTTATAGGCAAATTGATATAATTTGTTTAAAATATTACAACTGGAGAAGTAAATGAGTGAGATAACGCAGTGGGATGACATATTTTCTGTAGATAATGAAACGATAGATAATCATCATAAGCAACTATTTAAATTAGTAGCTGAAGCAGATAGTGCCATTAAAAATAATGATGAAGATGCTTTAGCTGAAATTTTTAATCAACTTCAAGATTATACGCAGTACCATTTTTCTGCTGAAGAAGCCATGATGAAAAAAGCTGATTATCCTGGTATTGCTGATCACATCCTAGAACATGAAAAATTTATCTCTAAGCTCGAAAGTGTAAAAGAACAATTTATTATGGGTGGCATGGAATCACTTAGCAGTGAGCTTATTCCATTTTTATCTGAATGGTTAAGTGTTCATATTGTTATTATAGATCAAGAATATATGAATTATCTTTAAGCAGCTTCTTTAAATGTATGTTCATTATCTGAAGCATTATGAGAAGTTGAATTTGAATGTTCTTCCTCTTCAACTCCTGCAGAACCATCTAAAAACTGATTTAACAAACTCACACTTTCAGCAATTCTTGTACCTTCGGTTACAACTGATTGAGACTCGCTTAATGTTTGACTTGTTACTCTAAGATTATCTTGAGTTGCTCTATCAATAGCTCCAATCGCTTGGAATGTTTTCTCTAGTCCATCTTGTTGCTCGTCTGTTGCTGTCGCTATTTCTTTTACAATTCCATTAAGATCAGAATTCATTCGATCAATGTCCATAAAAACTTCAACACAATCTTGTGCTACTGCTTCACCAACATTAACTCTTTTTTGAAGTGTTCCAATAATAGTTTCAACTTTAGAAGCACTTTCTGTAACGAGATTTTCAATTTCATTAGCAGAAATTCCCGATTGCTTAGCAAGGACACCTATTTCTTCAGCAACAACAGAAAAACCTTTCCCGTACTGACCAGCTCTAGCTGCTTCAATACTGGCATTAAAAGATAGAAGTTTCGTTTGAAAAACAATATCGTTAATGACTTGTGTTTTATCAAAAATCTCACCAATGATTTCAGAAATTCGACCTAGTTCTTTATTACTATGGTTAATTTCCTTCATCGCTTGTGCCATTTTTGCAATTATACTTCGTCCATCACCAACAACTTTTTGAGAGTTCTTAGAAATATCTAAAGAATGTTTTGTATTTTGTGCCGAATTTTCAGCGAATTTTTTAATTTCATTTATTAGATCAACAGAATCTTTAATGGAAGCCGCCTGTTGATTTGAACTAACGTTAAGTGCGTTACTTGTAGAAGTTAATGTTGTTGCAATATCTTGAAGTTTATTAGTTGATCCTCCAAGGTCTACAACAGCTTTTCCAATACTGGATTTAATTTTATTTGTTTCTTCCTGTAAAACTGACTTCACATTTTTTATAAGTTTAGTTGAAAGAAAAATAGTTATTAATAAAATAATTGGAATTACAAACAAAACTAGTTTTTGTATTTTTCCAGCGAACTCAACGGCATTTTTATTTTGAGTAATTAAACTTGTTGTCATTTTATTTGTTACATCAAGCAAGATTGTTTCAAAATGTTTTGCACTTTTTTCAAACTCGTCAGCTAAACCTTTACCTTTAACAAGATCTTCTTCAATATAAGCTAAGGCCATTTTTTTACCAAGATCTATAATATGTTTAAAGTTGTCATTTAAATCTGAAATACTTACAAGTTTTTTTAAATTTTTATCGTGAATAAGCTTTTGTACATTTTCGTCAAATTCTTCTTTTTCGGTGTTTATTTCTTCAAGATAATCAATTCCATTCTCACCTTTACCAGCTACAAGCTTTCTGTACCCAGACAAGATTTCTAATGCTTCAATTCTTATTGAGTTTATAGGAACAATATAATTAACTGTTTCATTTACATTAAAGGAGTTTTTCTGTGAGTACTTTGAAACAGCAAAAACTCCGAAACTTATTAAAGATATAATAGCTAAAAGTACCCCTGAATTGTACTTTAACCTTTTAACAATAATATTAATCTGGCTCTTGTTTGTATTATTAGACACGTTAATCTCCTTAGTTTACTCATAACCTTGTCGACTAATATTTAAATAATATTAATGTTTTTTTTAATTTAATAAGCATTTTAATAAGGTAATCATTATAGATAGTTATAGACTGGTATTTCAGTTAAGAGTTACCTGGTATCTAGCATCTGGCTGACCTGAAACCTGATATTTAAAGATACGATAATATACTAAAAAATCGATTAAAATTGAATTTTTACTTAAACGTCCCACTCAAACAAATTGAAATGGCTTTATTAAGTTTTTGATTATAAAAAATAGATGTAGCTTTGTTACTACCTTTATTATTTTTTCTACATCCACCTTTAAAATGAACTCCAATTAATTTTCCATTTTCTTCATTAATAAGACCTGAACCAGAATTTCCATGAGTAGCGTCCACATTGTGATAGATTACGGTAGCTTCTCCATCAATTTTTGTAATAATTCCTGTTGAAGTTTGTTGAGTATATCTTAGATCATTACTTGAATAACCATATCCTGAAACTCTTACAGGAGTTGAAACCTCTGGTTTTGAAAAATCCACTTGATAACTAGGCCCAACTTCTCCTGGGTACTTACCTGTAATATCGTTTTTTTGAACATTAAAAACTGACCAGTCGTGATCATATAAATCGTTATGACCATAAACTGAACCTTTAACTAGTTGATAAACATTTTCAGCGATATTTGTTTTATTCCATGTACTAAATTTTGCGTATTTAAAATGTCCTCTACAATGACCTGCTGTAATTAAGCAGTTTTTTCCAATTAAAGCAGCACTACAACCCTTTAGAGATTTGACTTCTTTAACAAGCTTTGCAACTTTTAAATTTTGGCTAGGCTTTCTATCATCTTGGCCACATAAAGAAGCGTAAGAGGAAAAAGAAGAGCTTATTAACAAAAATGATACTAAGGTAAAAGTTGTAGATAGTAGTTTATTTGAATTTTTCATAAAGAGATTATAGATCAAAAAAATAAAACATATTAAATAAAAGTATTCTATGAAAGTATAATAAGCACAATGCGTCATAATTTAGATAAAAAAAAAGGGAGATAAATTAATATCTCCCCTTTCAAATTATTAATTAAAAATTAATTATTTAATCGACTCACCATCAGCTGAGTGAGTACAAGAACCTTCGTGTGAAGATAATGCTTTAGCAACAGCTCCAGCATCGTTTAAAAGTTCCCCTTTCAATGTTGCTTTTACAACACCTTTTTTGTGTTTTCCAGAAAGACCTTTTTTACCAGATTTTCTATAAAATACTTTTGCACAACCATCAAATTCTGATGCGCTAATTTTTGTTATTGTTCCGCCCTTGTTCATGTAATACTGAGTAGCATTAGCTGAAACTGTGACGAAAAGTAAACTTAGTAATAATGTTTTCATATTCTTTTCCTTATTATTATTATTAATATTTCGTTTTAGTTCCTAGTTATAAAAATAAACAAATGCTAAAGCAACTTCGTTAGAATCAACTGCTCCTTTATTAAGAGTATCAGTGTTATCATAACTTGTTGTTTTTGGTTGATTTTTATACTGTAATTTCCAAGTAATTGTTGGAAGTGGTCTATAGTTAACACCAAAGATCATCTCTTTTTTATCAGTATAATAACTGTCAGCAGTTACGTCACCTTTTTGAAAACCAGTACCTTCATGAGTTGAGTACATGAAAAATGGTACAAACTCGCCCATCTCTTCCATATCCATTGTATAAGAAAGTAAAATATCCATTGTTTTCGCTTCAGCTGCTCTTGCTGTACTGAATTTAACAGTGTCATTATTCATTTTTCTAGTTCCATATTCAAACCATAGTCCAAATCCCATAGCATCAACAGAAGCTTCAAAACCTAAAGCATCCTGATCTACAGCATTAGCTGTTCCATTATATTTTGCCATTTGAACACCTGTAGAAACAGAAGCTTGTCCAAGCATTCCAGCCCAAGCTAATTTTGCTCCGTTACCTTCATTAGTAACTGCATTATTATCTTTTCCATTCCATAATTGGTAAGAAATACCCATTCCAAGATTACCAGTAATTCTTAAACCAAGAATGTTTCTTCCAAAAATAGTTTTTCTTGTAAATTGCTTACCTGTATAAAGAGCAATTGAAGGGTAATGATTTTGATAAAAAAGTGATCCATGAAGCATTTGCCCCATTCTTAAACTAAAGTATTTTGAAAAATTAGCTTCAGCCCAGGCTCTTTCAACAAAAAGTCGACCTTGTACAGAACCTTTTGCGAAGTCACCTTTTGCATAACCAGTTGAAGGACTCTGAGATTGTTTATTTCCCCAGTTCATGTCTGTTGCATCTTCAAACTCAACTTCAGTAAAGAATTTATAGATATCAACTTCATGTTGCATCATTAAATTCATGTGATGTTGACGGTAAGTAGGTGCTTTGTCTTTTTTCTTGAACATTTCCATGTCAAAATACCCAGAAATACTTGTTGCTGCTTGAACACTAGTTAGTGTTAAAACTGCAAGAAGGCTGAATACTAAGGTAAAATTCCGTTTCATAGTTTCTCCTTTGTACGGTTAAATTAAAGTCAATTTTTTTGACTAAACAAATCTTTCTAAAATGTTCACTCTAAAAATTTTTTTTGTCAAACTTTTCTAACATTTAATTAAATGCAAATATTTTTCTTTACATATATCTTGACATTATGCTGTCCTTATCTAAAAAACACGGAGGTTTTTATGAACAAAAATTTAAGAAAATATTTCTTAAGCAGCATCTTAACTTTACTTTTAATTCAATCATTTTCAGCTTTTGCAAGTGATCTAAATTCAATAAACGAAGTTTTGTTTGCCGAAAAAGATTTAATTGCTTCAATCACACTCGACAAAAATTCTAATTATAAAAAACAAATGGACCAAATAAAGTCACTTGGTTTTGATGTAGCAGGAATTGATTTTAAAAATAAAATTGTTGATTTAGCAATAAACGAATTTGAAATTTCAATTTTAGAAAAAAATAAATTTCATTATATTGTAAAATGGGAAGAGCGTCTTACAAGAGGCTTATCTGAAGAATATAAAAACCCAAGTGAAATTGAAGACATTTTAAATCAGTGGGTAACGGACTACCCTAGCATGGTTACACTTATTGAAATTGGAAAATCTTTTGAAGGAAGAACAATTTTTGGTGTAAAAATAACAAACCCAAAAAGCCAAGCAACATATAAACCAAATGTTTTATTCAATGGAATGCATCATGCTCGTGAAGTAATGAGCCCTGAAGCTGTCCTAGATATTGGAGAATATCTTTTAACAAATCAAGGAGACCTCCAAGTATCTACATGGTTAAATGGAATGAATGTATACTTAGTTCCTATGGTTAACGTTGATGGAAATAATAAAGTTTGGAACGGCTCTACTATGTGGAGAAAAAACACAAATTTAACTTATGGAGTAGATTTAAATAGAAACTATCCTTATCAGTGGGGAGCTTGTAATGGTTCAAGTGGTTACGCAAGTTCTCAAACTTACAGAGGCCCTAGTGTCGCTTCTGAAGTTGAAACTCAAGCTATGATGAAATTTGTTACAAAAATACGGCCAGTGTTTGATATATCTTTTCACTCTTATAGTGAATTAATTATTTACCCTCTAGGTTGTAGCGGCCAAAAAGCAAAAAATGGTGCAATGGCTTCTGTCGCTTCTTTAATGAGCCAAGAAATTATGTATCAAGCAGGAACACCTTGGGAGCTTTTATACGGTGTTGACGGTGATGATATTGACTGGATGTATACAACTTTAAATGTATACCCCTATGTTATTGAGCTAAATAATAGAAAACAAGGTTTTCAACCAGATTATAAAGCTTGGAGAGATAAAACAGTAAAAAGAATTAGACCAGCTTGGAAAATTCTTTTAAATAAAACTCTAAGTGAAAAAGTTTATAAAGGTCAGCTTAGTTATGAAAATATTGATTCTGTATCAATTAACGTCATTAAAAATAACGAAGTTATTGAAACATATAAGCCACATACTGATGGAAGGTACAATATTCTATTGAACTCAGGTACATATACCTTAAAAGCCGTTAGAGGACGTGAAATACTTGAAACTAAAGTAATTGAAATTAAGTAAATCTTAATTAGCAAGAATACTAATGCATCACGTTACAAAAAAGGCACATGCATCTAAAAAGTTTACAAGAAAAATGAAAAAATAATAATTTATGATAAAACCCCTTTTAATTAAGGGGTTTTTTATGTCAAAAATATTATTTCTAAGTTTACTAATATCAGTTAACGCATTTTCAACTACTGAAGTTATAAATCTGAAAAGAAAAGTTTTTAAAAACTCAAAATGTAAATTAACAGACACTTGTGACTTAAAAGAAGCGAGTTTTGAGTTTAGTGATTATAAAGTATTCGGTTCAAAAATAGGCCTAAACTTTGGTTCAAGATTATTTTCAAGCTATAAAACAAAAAAAGTTTCACAACTTCAAAATTATGTTTTTGTTCAATTTATTCAAGGTTGTGTATTTAAATCTGACGGGAATAAAAAATATATAAATAATGTAAGAAAATTTTATGGAAACACTATTCAGTTTAAACATAGAGATATTGTAATAGATTCTGTTGATACTGATCCAGTATACAATAGTGCTCAAGACGAAAAACTACCGAGACATTTTTTCTATAGATGGAATACAAAGAGAAATAGTTACAATATAAACAGTGAAAAACTTTTTGGTACAGACAAGCCAACAAAAGCAAGACTCTACATTGTTGATCACCCAGGTGGTGTAGCTAATGCTCAAAAATATGGTGATATAATAGAAACAAGAAATTTGTCATTTAAACTTAAAACTTGTTTATATAAAAATAGTGACGTTCCTGAATACCTCGCTCCAGAAGCAATTGATATCAAAAATCCAATCGTTTGTTACGACTGGCAATCAAGCTATATTTTTAATCACGATAAAAAACTATTCGAATCAAAAAGTGAAATTGCGCCAGCTTGTCTAGAATAAATATAGAAAATTAACTAAGCAGTTTTGATTAGTGGAAATTCTAAAATAAAAGTTGAACTTCTACCTTCTTTAGCATTTTCTGTGTCGAGATAAATTTTTCCGTTGTGATTATTCATAATACGACGGCAAATTGACATTCCAAGGCCTGTTCCTTGTTTTTCACTTTTGGTTGTGAATAAAGGTTTAAATATTTCTTCAGACTTTGAAATATCAATGCCAGAGCCAGTATCCGTGACAATAACACGATAGAGATCACTATTTTCAGAACCTAAACAATTGATAGAAATTAATTTAATATTATTTTTTGAAGCTTCATTATCAGTAATTGCGTCAATCGAATTATTAAACAAATTCATAAAAACTTGAGTTAATTCGGAACTATTTCCCAAAATATGTTTATTACAAATACCACCACATTTCATGTTAAAATCAATATTAGCTTTTTTAAATTTACCATCTAAAACTTGAATAGTATTTTTTATTGGATCAACGACGGTCATTTCAATTTTATTTCCAACTTGACTATCTGTTAAAATTTGACGAGTACCTTGAAAGGTTTTATTTATATGCTCATTTGCTTTTTGTGCTCTTTCAATAGCTGAATCGATCTTTTCTAATACTTTTTCATCATTTAAATTTAAATTTTGAATATTTTTTCTAATAGTCTGAAAAGACATTGAGACCACACTTAATGGCGTAGCAATATCATGTAACAGCTGACTTGTTAACTCCCCAATTGAGCTTAATTTTGAAGAAGCTAAAAGTAAATTTTCCGTTTCTACAGTATCAGTTATCAAGTTTCTAATTACAAAGTATTCAAGTGGATTATTTTTATTGTCATTAATTGGAATAATTGAAGTATCTACCCAATAAAGAGATTTAGCTTTAGTTCTATTACAAACTCTTCCTCTCCAAATATTCCCCGCTGAAATAGTATTCCACATTTCTTCATAAAATTCTTTTGAATGTATCCCTGATTTTAAAATTCGGTGGTTAAAACCAAGTATTTCGGATTCACTGTAACCTGAAACTTTACAAAAATTTTCATTTACATAAGAAATATTTCCATCGAGATCTGTTCTTGCCACAATTGAGGTTTTATCGAGAACATGCTGGTACATTTTATAAAAATCATGAGGAATTTTAAGTGACCTTGAAGTTTCCACATATTTTTTTAAAACCGTGGACAACTCTAAATCTAATCGAGAGTAATCAATTAGAGTAAAATCAGAATCAGTTTCTTTAATTTTACTGATAATATAATCACTTTGTTTAAATAAATTTTTATAGAAAATAATTAAAGAGACTAATAAAATAATAATTACAGCAAAAATTGAAGCTACTGTAAAATACATTGCTCTAAGATTTTCATAATTTGTATGCTTCAAATGATCCTGATATAATTTTGTAACTTCTGTGTAACTTTTTAACAAAAACTTATGGCCAATATTTTTGGATTTATATTTTAAAACCAAATCTTTTAATAGATCTAACCTTTTATTATACTTAAGAAGATCAAAACTTATTTCAAGATCATTTAATTGGTTGATAATTAGATCTACAGATTGATCTGAGCTAAAATTTTTCTCAAATTGAATTTTATGATTTAACTCAATTATTTTTTCATAAATATGTAGAAATTGTTCTTCTTTTTCAGCATGAGAAAATTCAGCAATAGTCATAAATATTAAAGGAAAACTTACTGAGAAAACAAGAGCAAACAAAAATATAAATTTAGCTTTTATAGATTTTAACATTTGTAATATTATATATTTATATCAAAATAATTGAAATATATTTCTATTTTGCTCAACTTTGCCTTTAGTAAACTTTTTTACTAAGATACAAGTCACAATTGTAACGAAAAAAGGATTAAAATATGGTTAAATTTATATTAAGCGTTCTAATAATTTTAAGTATTAACAACGCAAGTGCCCTTGGACTTGATTCGGATTCTGGAATAAAGTACAAAAGTTATCAAGACATAACAAATCAGTTGATAGAGTTAAATAAGAACCATCCTCTTACAACCAAACTTATTAATTTAGGTGTAACCAAAAACAATACTAAACAATTCGCCTTGATCTACAGTAAACAATTCCCTGCCAAGAAAATAGTCATGATGACAGGTGCCACACACGGAAATGAGTATCTTAATATAGTTGACCGCTTAACAACAAAGTTGATTGCTGATAAAAATCAAAAAACTGAAGACTACCTAAATCAAGGAGGGGCTTTTTTATTTATACCGATAGTAAATCCTGATGGATTCTCCGCGCGAAGACGAACAGGCTCAAGACGAAGTGATTTAAATCGAGATTTTCCTAATAAAGACATCAATTTAGAAGGTCTAAAGAATGAAGAAACACAAAATATAGTAAGTTTTATTTCCAATTACGTAAGAGTAAATCAAACCCAACTAAAAGTAGTCATAGATTATCACTGCTGTAACGGCTCACTTCTTTACCCTTGGTCATATACAAAAACAAGAATCCCAAGCCAAGACCTAGTGGCTCATCAAGAAATTGCCAAATTAATGTTGCAATACTTACCAGGCTATACACATGGAATTACTGGCGAGGTTCTAGGTTACTACCCTAAAGGAACATCAAAAGATTTCTGGTATCAAGAATTTAATGCATTAGCTTTTACATTTGAAGGTAGAAGAGCAAATGAATACAAGAACTTAAATGGCCACTACCTTTGGTGGTCCGACATTGTTCAAAAACTTTAAAATTTTATTTGTCATAACTATCCAATACTGTTTGCTTCTTAAGCTTATATCTAAATAATTAATTTCATGATATAATAGCTCACGGTTAAAAAATATTCTAAGGAGTTTCAAAATGCTAGGCAATGATGATTTTATCGATGAAGAATTTCAAATCATGAACGAACAGGACACTGAAGCGGTACTCTCCAGCTCATCTTTTGAAGAAAGCATTTCCGCTCTTCCTTTAAAAAAAGCAATCACTTTCAATGAAGAATGTTCTGTTAGTGAAGTTGTAAATATGATGCAAGAAAAGAACATTGGATCAGTAATATTAACAAAAGACGATAAAGTTACAGGAATCTTTACAGAACGAGATGTTCTAATGAAAATCATAAATAAAAAAATTGATTTCACAATTAAACCTGTAAAAGAATTTATGACAAAGTCACCACAATGCCTACGTAAAGAAGATATGATTGCTTATGTATTAAATAACATGCATGTGGGTGGTTATAGGCACATCCCTATTGTAGACAAAGATCACAAACCAGAGTCAATGGTTTCTATTAAAGATATTCTAAGTTATATTTTTGATCATTTTCCAAATGAAATTAGTCACCAAACAGGTGAACCTTTTAGAGGAGAAAAAGGTAGAGAAGGCGCATAGTGTATAAACTTTCTTTCCTAAGTGATTTTTAAATAATCCATTAGTTCTTGATGATTAGAAAAATGATCCTGATTGATTTTATATTTCCCATGTATTAAAAATGTTTTCAAATTTAAAATATTTAAATTATCGGAATCCTTATCCCCTATCATTAACGAGTCTTTTAAACTTACAATATGAGAATGCATATAATTTAATATCATTCCCGGGTGTGGTTTTCGAAGATAAGTTGATTTAGAATATTTTTCGACTTTTCCATCAATATGATACGGACAGTAAATCCAATCATTAATTAAAATATTTTCTTTAAAAAAAATCTCATCTAAATAATTTTGAATAGAACTTAAATCAGAGAAAGTAAGTTTCCCGCGAGCAATTCCACTTTGATTTGAAACAACAACAATTTCATAATTTAACTTTTTAAAATGTTTTATAATAGAAATTATTTCGGGAATTAAATTAATGTCACTAACTTTTGAAGGGTAATGAACATCTTCATTAATAACTCCATCTCTGTCTAAAAAAATAATTTTTTTAGTATCGGTTATATTATAAAAGTCCTTATATCCTCCGACGAAAACATCCTCAGCTTGATTTTTTTGATTCAAAGTAAAAGTAATACCTGTTTCAAATAATGAATCAATAAACCCATCTTTACTTTTTTCATTGGTATAATCATATATTATCGAATTTGTAGAAAGTTTTTTAAAATTATTAAAATCATAAAAATATTTCGGCGTATTTAAAACTTTAAGTCCTTCTAATCTTTCAAACATAGAGAGATTTTCACAATCATTAATTTCAAAATTTTGATCTTGCTTTTTTATAAAATCGAGGTACTGAACACTCGTATTAAATGTGTTAATTATCAAGACGACCTCTACTTGAAATATTGTTTTTCAATGAACAATTAATTTTTATTCCTGGAGTAGTAAAAGTATTCATAGGCTTAACTCTAATTTGTAATAAGTAATTAGTAAATTTAATTTCAAAGTAGCTGGTATTTTTATGATTAATCAACTCTATGCTGTTAAGTGATGAATATAGTTCAGCAGAAGAATTAAAACTAACTTGAACATTTTCTCTAATTATTTTAATATCATTTTGGCTCTCAGATATCTCATCATGTGTAACGATACACTGAATTTGAGAAGCATCTTTAAATCCACATAGTGAAACTATCACTTTTTTAAAGTTCACAGGGTTTTCATTTTTTAATTTTACGAAAATATCAAAGATGTATTTTGACAATTTTGCATAATATTTAAGTAAGCTTTCCTTATACTCTCCTATTAATTTTCCTGGGTAACTGGAAATATCATGTTTTGTTAAATACGTTTTAAATAGATTATTAACTCTCAAACAGTAATCTTTATTTGATTCCATTTTAGATTTAGGAATTATTGGTTCATTCATCACTTGAAACATTTCTTCCATAAAGCTTATATAATTTAAATAGGTAAACTCACAAAGATCATTTTGCAGAGTTAAGATTAACTTTGGATTGTAATTTTCAAAATAGGTATTAATTAAACTAAATATTCCTGCTGACTTTGTATTCACTCCACTTAAAGATTTATAAAATTTTAAACTTAACAAGTAATTACCACTTGTAGTTTCTAACAATAAATCAGTCTCTTTATCATTTTTTGATTGCTGATTTCCTTGAAGACAAATATTTAATACTTTTTCAATTTTGCTTAATTTTAAAAACATTAGTAACTCATCAGTAAATTTCACTGCTGCTTGCTCTATTAAAATCATCCAAGATGGTTCATTTAATAAAATTAGTTTCTCGTAATGTGAATATCTGTACAGTTTTTTAGAATCTATATTTGATATAAGCGTATCACTCAACTCGTATCTACTTGATATTTCAACAGCACTAAGATATTCAAATAAAACACCTTTATATTCATTTAGTATTGCGCGATTTTGAAGCATAGTATTAAATATTTAATTTCCTATATTAAAAGTATTTCATTAGTATAAGATACGAAAATGAGTTTTCCAACTATACTAGAGTCTATTTCTGATTTAAATCGTGAACAAATCGAACATCTATTAATTTCTTCAAAAACCAAGATAAACCTAACTGATAATGGCCAATATTGGGAAAGATACACTTCAAAATTTAAAACGAAACCAATTATAAGTACTTTTTTCTTTGAACCATCCACAAGAACAAAAAACTCATTTCTTGTTGCAGCCTTAAGATCAGGCTGTCATACACTTGATTTCAAAGCAGATGAGTCAAGTATCAAAAAGGGTGAGCAACTTGATGAAACAATAAAGACATTAAAGTATCAAGGAGTTGAGCTTATTATAATTAGATCAAATAAAGCAAATATTTTAAATGAATTTAAGATAAACCCAATCATTCCTATGATAAATGGTGGCGATGGTAGTAACCAACATCCTACTCAAGCATTAACAGATTTATTTACGGCACTAAATTTAAAACATATCAAAGAAAATCAAAATCTCTTAATTGTTGGCGATGCTAAATATAGTCGCGTAATACACTCTCTAATTCCTATGTTTAAATTATGGAATATAAACATATTGATCTCGACTCTTTCCTATTTTTTACCTAATGACATGGACAATATTGAATATATTGAAGATATAAACCAAGCCTTAGCAAAAGCAGACATGGTTTATATTTTAAGACCTCAAATTGAAAGACATACAAGTGATAGTGATGAATACAAAGAAATCTTTAATGAACTTGTTTCAAAATATAAAATAACAGCCAAACGATTAAATAATTTAAATAAATTTGTTCCAATTTACCATCCCGGACCTGCCAATATTGGAGTAGAAATTGATGAAGAAATAATAAAGTCAAAAAATTACCAAGCTTATCAACAAGTTAAACATTCAATTTTTATGCGAATGAGTTTAATAGAAGAATCAATTTTAAACTATAGAAAACCAAGGTAACGAATGAGCAATTCTACGGCGTACTTACACTTTCAAGATGGACAACATTTTAAGGGTGAGATAATAAATTTAAAAAAAGTGTCAAGTAGTGATAATTGGATTGGAGAAGCAGCATTTACAACAGGTATGTCTGGATATCAAGAAACAATTACGGACCCTTCATTCTTAGGCCAACATATAATCTTTACAAGTGCTGAAATTGCAAATTATGACGCTAGTGAATACTTAAATCAATCTAATTGTTCTCATGCGGCTTCAATAATAACAAAAAATATTACAATAAATAAATTTATTAAAGAACTCAATATTCCTGTAATTACTAATGTTGATACAAGATCACTCGTTAGATATTTAACACAAAAAAATACATCAAATCATAAATGCATAATAACTTTAAGTAGTAACTCTCCAGAACAAATTATGTTCAAACAAGATAATTTAGAATGTAATAATTTAAGTCGAGTTTCGGTTTCAAAACAAACAACAATAATAGAAGGCACTAAGCCTATTGTTATAATCGATTATGGAGTTAAAACAGCCATCATCAATTACCTGAAAGAATTAAATCAGCCAATGGTAATAGTTCCTTCAAACACTTCATGTTCAAAAATATTAGAACTAAATCCAAAAATGTTATTTTTAACAAATGGACCTGGCGACCCCAGAAAATATATTGAACAAATAAAAACAGTAAAAGATCTTTTAAAAAGCAATATTCCCATGAGAGGAATTTGTCTTGGCCACCAACTCCTTTCAATTGCTCTAGGCTTTCAAGTTAAGAAACTTCCTTATGGCCAACGAGGAACCAATCATCCCGTTTTTGATCACATAAATAATTCTGTTCGAATTACAAGTCAAAATCATGGTTATGCTGTTTCAAGTATTGATAATAATAAAAATATTTTCATTGAGTATACTTCATTGTTTGATAAATCCATTGAAGGTATTTCTAGTTTTGATCGACTATATAGATCAGTTCAATTTCATCCGGAAGCTCATCCCGGCCCTTTTGATAATCTCGACTTTTTTTCAGAAATCAAAGAATATCTAGGTCATGGTAATAAAAATAAAGTCCTTAACCAAGAAAGCCTTTATCCCTTTCCAACATATGATAGAAAAGAAAAACTGCCTTATAAAAATATTTTATTAATAGGATCAGGGCCCATAAGAATTGGACAAGCATCAGAGTTTGACTATTCTGGTACCCAAGCGTGCAAAGCTCTAAGTAAACTTGGTCTTAATGTGATTCTTTTAAATTCAAATCCTGCAACAATAATGACCGATCCAGAGATTGCTTATAAAACTTATATTGAACCAATCTGTAAAGAGACCATAAAAAAAATAATTGAAAAAGAAAATATTGATTCATTGATTTCTACTATGGGAGGTCAAACAGCTTTAAACTTTTCCCTTGAACTGGCAAAGGAAGGATACCTTAAGAAGAAAAATGTTGAGCTTCTTGGTGCCAACATTGAAACTATTGAAAAAACAGAAGATAGGCAACTTTTTGCAATTGAGTTAGAGAAACTAGGATACAAAACAGGTAAAAGATTTTCATCTAATACAAAAGAGGAAGCAATCAGTCTGGCAACCGACAAGGTAAATTTTCCTCTTATAATAAGAAGAGATTTTGCACTAGGTGGAAAGGGAGCATTACTTATTACTTCTGCTTTCGAGCTTGAAGAAATACTTACAAAAGAAATTTCATTTCCAATTACTATGGAAAAGTCACTTCTTGGTTGGAAAGAAATAGAGTTAGAAGTCATGGTCGACAAAGACAAAAATGGCGTTGTCATTTGTTCAATTGAAAATATTGATCCTTGCGGAATTCATACTGGAGACAGTATCACTGTCGCTCCCGCACAAACTTTTAGTGACCAATGTTTACAAAAATTAAGAACTATGTCGCTAACAATAGCCAAACATATGAATGTTGTAGCAGGTGGAGCGAATGTTCAGTTTGCTGTTAACCCAAAAGATGAAAATGATATTATAGTAATTGAAATGAACCCTCGAGTCTCGCGTTCTTCAGCACTCGCTTCAAAAGCGACAGGATATCCTATCGCAAAAATTTCAGCGCAACTTGCGGTGGGAATAACACTTAAAGAAATTTTAAACGATATTACTAAATCATCTCCTGTTTGTTTTGAACCTACTCTTGATTATGTAGCAGTAAAGATCCCTCTTTTCACTTTTCATAAATTTCCTCTTTCTTCTGAAATACTAGGCCCACAAATGAGATCAATTGGTGAGGTTCTCGCGCTGGGAGGAAGCTTTAATGAAGCATTTTTAAAAGCTCTTAGGTCACTTGAATGTGGACTAGAAATACCTTCACTTAACCAACTAAAAAACATTCCACTTGTTCTTGATGATCAGTTTTTAAAAGAAAGACTATCTAAACAAAAACAAATGTCACTAGTAACGGTAATTGATAGTTTAAGAAATAATATTCCAGTAGAAGAAGTACAAAAGATATCATCAATTTCAAAGTGGTTTATTGATCAAATGAAAATAATTGTTGACCTTGAAAATAAAATTAATAAAACAGATATTTCAGATATTGAACTAATATGTAAATTAAAACAAAATGGTTTTTCAGACAAACATATTGCCTATTTCGCTGAATTATCCCAAGAAGAAATCTTTAAATTGCGATTTAATAATAACTTAAAGCCAGTATTTAAAGCTGTTGATACTTGTTCGGCTGAGTTTGTTGCTCAAACTCCTTATTTTTATTCTACTTATTCACAAGAAAATGAAGCCACAACAATGAATAATGATGAAAATTATATTATTCTAGGTTCTGGCCCAAATCGGATTGGACAAGGAATTGAATTTGATTATTCCTGTGTAAAGTCTGCTCAAGAAATAAGAAAGCAAAATAAAAAAGCGATCCTAATCAACTCAAATCCTGAGACAGTATCAACGGACTATGATAGTTCTGATCGATTATACATAGCGAGTTTATACTCTGAAGAATTGTTTGATATTATTGAAAATGAAAGTCCTAAAGGAATAATAACTTCTTTTAGTGGTCAAAGTGGAATAAAAATAAGGTCAATTCTTGAAAATGGTTTTAGATCGAAATATCAAAACTTTAACTTTCTAGGAAGTAATCTCGACACAATCGATTTAACAGAAGATAGAAAAAGATTTGCTGATGTTGTCGCTGGCACACAATTGTCACAAACAAATTCACTCGAAGTAAGAGGTTATAAGCAGCTAATAAATGCTATTTTAGAAATTGGTTTTCCTGTAATTATTAGGCCAAGCTATGTTATAGGAGGTGAATCAATGTTCATCTTTTATTCAATAAAAGATATAGAAACACTACCAGAAAGTTCCCAACTTCTCATTAAAGACCCAAGCGTAACTTTTCAAGTCGAAAATTATCTAGAAAATGCGACTGAATATGATGTTGACCTTATTAGAGATTCATTTGGTAATACACAGTTTAGTATTTGTGAGCATATTGAACATGCTGGAGTTCATTCGGGAGATTCAGGCATGGTTACTCCTCCAATAGCTATAACCAAAACAACTCTTAATAAAATGATTGATATATCGAATAACCTTGCTAAAAAATTAAAAATAATCGGTGTAGTTAATATTCAATACGCTGTCAAAAATGAAGAGATTTTTTGTATTGAAGCAAACCCAAGAGGTTCAAGAACTCTCCCTTTTTTAAGTAAGGCTATTAAAAAATCACTACCAGGACTTGCAACCAAAGCTATGTTGGGACAAGAAATCAAAAATTCAACAACTCTTCCTAAAATTTACTCAGTTAAACAAAGTACCTTCCCATTTGATCGTTTTTTAAATGATGACATTATTCTAGGCCCCAAAATGAGATCGACTGGTGAAACCATGTCTATTGATATTGACTTCCATCAAGCAATTTTAAAATCTTATTTGGGTAATTACCTTGATATAGAAAAACCAGGTAAAATTTTAATATCTCTTGCAGATAAATCAAAAGAGATTTTAAAACCGTACTTAAAACAGCTTTCTAAAATTGGATATCAGTTCTACGCAACAAAAGGAAGTTCTGACTATATAAATAATTTAAATATTAATTGTAAAACTTTATCTCGCATTGAAGAAAAGAGTAATACCATATTAGATATTTTGCCAGAAGATGATATGAGAATGGTCTTTAACATTCCTCAAAGTTTTTCTAGCTCAAAAACTGACGGTGAGATCTTAAGGAATACTTCAATTAGTTATAATATCCCTTGCTTCACAAGGAAAGAAAACATAGTTTCAGTAATAGAATCAATTATAAATTATCATTTGGTAAATGATAAAACTTTAGAAATATATAATCTTCAGGATTCAATATGATTAAAAATGTAATGCTCGCTTTAGATGGAATGGATAAAGATGAAGTTTTTAATAGACTCGAAAATTCATTTCAATCAATATCAATTATTAAAATTGGACTAGAGCTATACACCCGCTATGGAAATGATTTATTACATGAAATTTATAAACGCTTTAATAAAGAGATATTTTTAGATTTAAAGCTACATGACATTCCAAATACCGTTAATGGAGCAATTAAATCCCTTCAAGATTTGCCAATTAAGTACCTTACAATACATTTAAGTGGTGGAAAAGATATGCTCAAGCAGGCACTTCAACAAGCAAAAATATCATTACCAAATACAAAGATTCTTGGTGTTTCTATTTTAACATCAATCAATAGCCATGACCTAAAAAACCTGTGGAATATTGAAAAAGATAAAACTGATCAAATTTATGAAAATTATTTTAACCTTGCTTTAGATTCAAATATTCACGGTATTGTCCTTTCTCCAAATGAACTGAAAATTTTAAATAAGTTAGACCAAGAACACAAACTACTCAGAGTCTGTCCCGGTATTAGATTTGTTGGAGACAGTAAAAATGATCAAAAACGTACCTCATCTCCAAAAGAAACACTAGAGAATGGCTGTGATCTACTTGTTATAGGAAGGTCACTCACTAATGCTGATTCAAGCGAACTTCTTAAAAAGCTGAATTATTTACGAAATTTATAATATTAAAACATTAGAATATCAAATTGGTACATTATATCCATCTTGCTTTCAAACTAAATGACATTTAAAATATAAACTGTGATTACAGGAATATTAAAAAAAACATATATATTTTTATTGATTGTAACTTCTTCGTTTTGTTACGGTGTAAGACTTGCCAAAGTTACTCATTTAAAATCAGCAATATATGCTGACCCTGAACTTAAAACCCCTATTGGTTATATCTCGAGAGGAAAAAAAATATATGTTGGAAATAAGAATTATAAAAGTGATCACATAACTACCGTTATCGTTTCTGGCAAACTTGCCTATATAAAAATAAGTGACATCATTATCGACAGTGAATTATTTAAAAATGAATTTGTTCGAGAACAACAAATTGAATATTTAGGCTTAAAGTCTATTGATTCCAAAAAAGAAGAATTTCACTATAATCTTTCTGTTGGTTATCTCTTACCTATAGTATCTAAGACAAGCTTTAATGCCGCAAGCTCACTAAAAGAAAACCTAATACCTTTTTCATTATTTATTGATTCTGAAAGATATTCAAATACCTCAAATTATTTTTGGGGACTGGGCTTTAACTACATTCAATTTTCGGGTAGTAGTGTTAAATACAAAACAGGAATATTTAAGCCTAAATTTGGTTGGACTTTATTTCGCAACGAATTCTTTAAAATAAACCTACAAGCAACAATAAACCTTTCAATGGATTATAGACTTGAATTTTCAAACAAACAAAAATTTAAAGGTGACTTGATTGGCTCTAATATTGAACTTTCAACTCAATTCTTACCTAAGTGGGCCTGGTCAATAAAATTAGGTGCAGGCATTTCTAAAAATATTATCTTCGGTTTAAAAGATATAACTGTACCTATATCTTTTGCTGTAGTCTCAGAAACCCAACTGAGTAATCAATACTATTTTTTATCCCTTAATAAGTATTTCTAGTTAACATTTTTGTGATTAATGCATTCTAATTTGATTTGTTTGAGGTATTTTTTGATCTTTTCTTTTATTTTTTGCTTTATTTAATTTAAACAAAATATCTTCTGTAGATGAATTATTATTTTCCTTTATTAAACTTTCGACATTTGTATTAAGACGATCTTCTTGTTCTTCGAGCATTTCTCTTTCTATTTTGACTTCTTCCGTTTCGATCAATTTGCTTTTTACTGTAGTAAAATTACTTCCATAAGTTTTGAATGCAAAGTCATGAAATATTTTTAATCTTTCTTTATTTAATGACTTATTTCTTTCAAGCCAAAATATCAATTCTTTAATATAGTTTTCATTTAATAAGTCATGTGACCAAGCAGAAAACATCGCGAGAAAACCTAGCTGCGATATTTTTTTTTCATATTTTAAGCTCTTGAAGAATGCATAATTTTCAATGGCAGCATCTTTTTCGTCTTGTTTAGGTTTAATGTTTTTTAAAATATTAGTCAAAAGCCTTAGTGAATTTTTATCATTTCTCTTTATTGAAATCATAACTCTTTCTATTCTTCTATTGATAAAGATATGAGCAATATATTTATTATAAAGATATTTATTTTTAGAAGTAACTTCAATGATACCAATACTTCTACTTTTTTTCTTCAAGTATTGAAAATTTGAAGCGTCCTTGAAGTACTTGATACGAAGATGCAGTATATATAAATTATAAACTAATTGTCTGTAATCAATCTTTAAATAACTTTTAAATCGCAGAGGATTAAATCTTGTTTTTAATTCTTCAATGTTAAGATTTTTTGAGAACATATCTTTCCATATTTTCTCCATGCTATATTTTAATATATAATTTTTAAAATATGGTAATTGAAAAATTTTATATTTATATAAATCATGTGAAAAAGTGAATCTTTCAAGAAAATCAATTCTAAAAATTTCTTTATCAGCTAAATTTTTAAATCTTAAAGCTAAATTTATTTTTTTATATATTTTATACATTTCAGGTAAAATTATATAATTAAGATTATTTACTGGAATTGGTATTACAAAGTTTTTTAAATGAAACTCTCGAAAATCTGATGTGCTGTAATTTTTATTATTAACAAGCTTTGATACAATTAAATTTTTGGGTGCTAAAAAATTGTCCTTATCAATGTTTGTAAAATCAATATTAATATACTTTGATGATATTCCTGTATTTAGTGCTTTGTAGTAAAAATGATAAGGTAACAATATGATAACACAACAGATTGAAGCAATAAGTAAAATTGTAAACGAAATAAAATAAAGTTTTCTCACATATATATAATCGGTAAGTTGTTAATAATTCATTAAATCTTTATTGCAAAATTCAAGAAATACCAAATTCACTAAAGAAATCCACAATATAACTCGATAAATAATCAAGAAAGGAAAAAAAATGAAAAATTATTTATTACTTTTATCTCTATTAGTTTATTCATCTTGTGATATTCCTAATAATACAAGGAATCCATACGCTGGAAGAGTAACTAACAGCAGTCTTAATAATGGCAATAGTAACGGTACCGGAAACAGTACAGATAATGGCACAGGATCGAATACTGGCGGTGGTTCAGGTACAGTAACGACAGTTACAATTCCTACCGAAGCCCAAAGGTGTAACTGGCACAATGGTGTAACTGGTAACTACGAGAACCCAAGTAGTGATATTGGTAATTTTAATATCTGCAAGAGTTCAACAAATCCAAAAAATATTTATTTTCAAATCGAAACACCCATTACAACAACAAATATATGTTTTATTCCAACTAGTAATATCACAGGAAGTTCTAATTCATTTTATATTGGAGAACCTAGGTGTTTTAAAGCAGATACAAATAAAAAAATATATTTAGTAGATATGATGTTTAATAGACAATTTTTTGAATCCTATCCTTTAACTGGTGTAATGATAATGAAAGACGAATCTTTTGATTACCCTTACCCATTTAATCAAAAATCACTTCATCCTGATGCATACTTATATTGTTCAGAAATGCTATACCAGAGAGGAATATCTTCTTATTGTGAAACATTTAAAAATGTGAACAAATATACTTATCACAAATTTTAATTAACAGTCTTTCCTGAAATCACTTTTCCTAATCTAAAAAGCTTATAAAGTTGTTCACTAATGGTTGGAAAACTTATAATTGTTACAAGTTCATCTGATTGGATATTCTCCCCTCCACAACAAATTACAAAATAAAAAAAACTTTTATCATCTTTAATTAATGCCTTAATGAATATAAATATATTGTCAGACATATCATCTACATGGTGTAGAATTTCATCAGGTTCATTAATCGTAACATCAAAAAATTCATCATAATGATTAAATTGTTCAAAATCGATATCATCATCTAGTCTATTCTCAATAAGCTTCGCTAAATATTCAGATTTTTTTTGATCAACATCTTCAGTTGAAAAGCTTGAATGCTCACTTATATTTTGATAACTAAGCACATTTTCCTTTACTTCATTTTTAAATTTTAAAGCATCAACAAGTACCTTATTGTCTGTTGTTACTACATTAAAAACAAAAGAAGGCTGTTTATCTAAAATAAAACAATTAATTAAAACAATTAGTGATTCTTGATCAAAATATTTAACAAGCTGATAATATTTATCACCTAAGTCATTTTGTAATATAAATACTCTGGAAGGTATTTTTAAGGTTTGATCTATTAATGTTTGATGATTAGCTCTTTCTACAATATTAATGTCAAATATTTTTAACTCTGTTCTGAGGTCGAGTTCTTTTTTTTCAAAATATTCAACATTGCTTAAATAATATTTTTCAATACATTCATCAGAGCAAAAACCATTTTGCGAATTATCCTGTACAAAAAATAAATCCTGTATGGAATCAACTTGTTTACGGCATTTTGAACAAAAATACATTTATAATGAAAAAGCTAATTTTGCACTTAGGCTATTACCAAAAATTCCTTCCTGATCCCATAATTTTGCTGAAATTGAATCAGACATTACTGATTTATTAATAACAAATAATGCTACTAGATCAAGACTAACTCTAGGAGAAAGGCCTAGCTGTATTTTTGGAACAAAATAACTATAATTAATTGAATTTGAATTTATACCATTTCCCTTACCTTCACCAATGTTAACAGTAGCAGCTTCTACCGCCATTTTAATATCATTTGAAACTTCCCATCCTACACTACCGTAAAGTTTTCCTATATTTCCTGTTGAACTTTCGGAAGTACTTTTTCCACTAATTCGTAATTCGTAACCTAGACCCAAGGCAAAACTTAAAAACCTTTTAACTGTCTCAATTCCATATATTTGATTTGTACGAGAATGAGCAAAGTCTGAATTTTTTTGGCCAACACTTGCACCTCCGTAAATATTTAATAGCCCTTGATCATATTCACCACCAAACTTTAACCAATTAAACCCAAGTATAAATTCAGCGTTCCCTGCTTGATAATCAGATGTATTTGCTAAATTTTGATTTGCAGAGCTAGCTAAAAAATATTTTGTAGATAAATAAATATTATATGGAGTTTGAACATCTAATGAAAATGAAATCTTACTTACTTTTGATTCCTTATAATTCTGATAAGATCCAATGGTAAGTGTATCAACGCTTGAGCTAAATGAAATACCTGTTAAAGATGGTGAAGCTGATCTTCTACTTGTACTTAATTTAGAAGAAGTATTTCTAGGAGCACTTCTTGTTATGATTTTTTCTTTTGGTTTAATTCTTTTTGAAAAACGTTCACTTGAACTATTATCACTATAATCAACTAAAGCATTAACACTACTTATAAAAAGACATGAACAAACTAGATATTTAAACATTATTCCTCCAATACAGTAGTATTATACTGCACTAATAGTTAAATTTTATCTAAATTTTATAACTAAATATAGAGAGTAAAACTATCCACTACTCTTTGCGTTATGATAAATTATATTGTTACTTGATAGAACTTTCAAGCTTAATTAAGAAATCTTTACCAGATAGAAATATACTATTGTTCTAGGGTAAAATTAGAACAGATTTATAAGGGAGCAAATTTGGAATTCTATCACAAAGACAAAAAAAACTTAGAAGCATATATAAAACTTGGAGCAAAAGGTTTTTATCCATTATTTCCAAAAGAACTAATAAATACTTATTTAAAAGATAATAAAATTAACAAATTAAATGCTGCTGAAAAAATAAAAGCTAAGTCTCTTCTCAAAAAAGTCTGTGAATATAAAACAAATAAAAAGAGAAAAGTCATTATTGAAACATTAAATACAACTGATAGAGAAATTTTTTTAAAAGCATTTATGAACTTAATCGAGAGTAGTATATTAGATGAAAGCCCTTATTTACATTAATTTTATATTGTATTCAAATATAGTCTTTGGAGAATATAGAGTTTATCAATATTTGATAAAAGAAAATAGCTTCAAACCAAAGTCTATTATCACAAGTCTTTCCCCTTCTTCATATTTATCTTTTTTTGGGAGTTCTAATAACTTTAAAATTGATTTACTACGAACATGGTTTTGCCCTGGAGACACTTCAGGATTTAAGAAATTATGTTTATCACCATATAAGAGTTCTAATATTCTAAAAATGATAGATGAAGTACAAAATGCAAATTAAAGAAAATATAAATAATGATAAAGCGTATCTTAAAAAGATAAATAAGATGCAAAAAAATCTTATAAAAGCTAAAGAGAATGAATTAAAAAGTAATGATAAGTATTTCTCTAAACAAATAGAAAATAAAAAATTAAGTCATTTTAATGAAATAGTTGATTTAAAAGACAATCATAAAATTGAAGTTTTAGAACAAATGGATGCAAAAGGTAAAAAACTTGAAGAAATATCAAATACCTATAAAGCAACAGAAGCCAGGCTAGACAATTCCATAAAAAAAATGCGAGCAAATACACTTAATCAAAAAACAAAAATACAAATAGATCATAAAGATAAAATGTCGACACTTTTCGAACGAGACTCCGATCAACTTAAAACACTTAATGAAAGGAATAATGATAAAATAAGTTTTGCATCAATCAAAATGGATGATCAGTTAGAAAAGATATCAGATAAGAATGTTAATAAGTTATATTCCTATTCAACTGAGCAGGATGAAAAAATAGCTAAGAATACTGAAAAATTAAATGAATACTCTCTTCGTGAGGAGTTAAAATATAGAGAAAACCTGGAGTCTACAAAATTAAATCACAATAACAATCTTAATGAACTTAATAAAAAAAATAAACGAGAATTACAAGTCCGTTCCGATATAGGAAAAACAAAAATAAGAAACTTAGAAAATAATCAAAAAAATCATATCATACAAAAAAATAATAATTTTAAACAAAAATATTCTAATTTGATTCAAACTCATAAGAGTATAATGAATAATCTAAAATCAAAATTTAATGCTGAATTAAATAATATTGTGAATAAATTTGCTAAAGATAAAGAAAAAGTATCATCGATGCAGCAAGATCAATTTTATAGCATTAATAAGATTAAGCCTACTTTAACAGAGAGCTTAAACGGAGATTCATATATTTTGAAATTTGATATTCCAGAGTATGAAAAAGAAAATTTAAATATAAATGCTTATGAAAAGAATATAACAATTTCATTGTCTCGTCGCTTTGACAATAAAGTTAATGAAGAAAATGGCTCAGTATTTAAATCCAAAAAAACTGAAGTCTCAAGTGTAACCTTACAATCCCCAAGACATCTTGATGGTAAACAAGCTATTACTTCTAAATATGAAAATGGAAAAATATTTTTTAAAATTAAAATTTTAAGTTAGATCCAATAATTAGTCATCATCAGAATAAACAAAATTTGGTATCATGCGGTAATTAACTTTTTCAACTCTTAATATATCTTTTATAGTTACAATCATTCTTTTTATATCGTGTGGATGAATTTTAATTTTAACATTCAAAATTCGCTCATCAAGTTCATTATTTAGAATTTCTTCATAAACTTCTTCAATTGTTTTAATTTCATTTAAAACCACTTGTTTTATACTAGATTTTGCTGGGCCTCTTGTTAGTATTTCAAGGTGATAATATTTATGATCTTTCTCTTTTTCAAAATATTTATAAATTGGTGTAATTAAATTTAAAACAATAAGTATAGTTACAGTAAATAAGCAGGCGATTAATGGGTAACCAATACCAATAGTGTATCCGACTGCAGCGACAACCCATATTGTGGCAGCTGTTGTTAATCCTAGCACCATTCCACCTCGACTGTGTAAAATAGCTCCAGCACCTAAAAAACCAATACCACTAACTATTTGAGCGGCTACTCTATTAGGATCAATATTAGTATTTAAAGTATGAAATTGGGCTAAGTTAAGCAGAGAAATACTCGTATATAGCGTTGCCCCTAAACAAATTAGAATATTAGTTTTGATACCAGCAGATTTCATCTTTTTTTCGCGATCAAGACCTATCAATCCACCTAAAAAAATTGCAGATATTATTTTTATACCAATACCCAAGTAAATTGATACGTTTCCTAAAAGTTCAATATGAATTAAATTTTGCATAATATTTTCAATCAGTAGTATAGTAATTATATATTGTTATGAAAAGACCTATTATTATTAACTTTTTTTCGATTATTACTGGAAAAGGACTCTCGATCTCAGCTTTTGTATCAAAAGCTAAAAATTGTGTCTCAAATGATATTCCAAGTGAATCAACAACCGCTCCTATTGAAAGTTATCGACAGTTAGGTTCAAATAAATATATTTTAAAAATAAACTTTATAGACAAAAAAGGTGAAATTCTTAAGAAAAAAGTATTTGAAACAGATTCTCTTGGCAATATTTATATAAAATATCCTTTAAAAGAAAATGAAAGAAGTAGTTTAAATGCAATTGAAATATATGAAATTTCTTATAGTAGCGGTATTGAATTTTATCTAGGTTCTTTTATTCCAATAAAATCAGAGGCTGAAAATAAAGTTATTATATGTGATTTTGACAAAACCCTTGTTGATACAAAATATTCAAACACTTTGGAAGTATTTAATTCGTTAACTAAGCCAATTACTGATTTTCCAAAAGTAATCAGAAGTATTGAAATATTAAAAGAACATATAGTAGATAAATATCACCCATTTATACTTTCAGCATCTCCTTTATTTTATTCTGACGCTATTTCAAATTGGTTATATCAAAATGCTATATATACTGCTGGAGTATTTCTTAAGGATTTTAGAAAATTATTTTCTGTTTTAGATAAAGAGTTAACTTTTAAAGATTTATCTGGCCAAGGTTCATATAAGTTAGGTCAACTACTATCTATAATTGACCTAACTGATCTACCAGATGAACTAGTTCTAGTTGGAGATAACTTCGAATCTGACCCAATAATCTATCAGATACTTGCAAAATTTTTAATGGGCGACATCTCAGCTTCAATGCTTTTAAAGGACTTAAAGAATAGACCTGAATTTAAATTAAATAAAAAACAACAATCTATTTTATTGAATAAACTTTTTAGAATAGAAGATAATTTAAAAAGAAAAGAAAAACCTATAAAAATAAAGATACTTATAAGAAAATATGACAAAGATACTTATGAATTATTAGACAACGATACTCATATGGAAAAATTAATTGAAACCTATAGTGCTAACTAAGTAATAGCTCAGGCGCGAATAATATAATATATCCAATGCAAAAGATTAATCCCATTCGATGAAACTTATTTAAACCATCTTGTCTATACTGCTTGGCCAAAGAAGATGTTAAAGGCAGTTTTGAAAAATCAAAACCAATTATTTCCAAATATATTCTAAAAGATGCTATACTTAGACCGAACAATATAAAAACTTTACTATTAATTAATAACATGAAAATAAACCTTGTTAATTCAATTCCTCACTATGAACTTATCGGTGATCCGATACAAAACTTTTATCAACTTGGATTAAAAGACAAAAATAAGGCAAAAATTGTCTATAAAGATATTCATAATCTATTTAAAGTACCTAATGAGGCCCTCAATGATAAATTAAACCAAATAATACAAAACATATTGCCAATTTTCTTTAAACCAAATAGTCATTATTCAAAATATCTTCAAGCCTATGCAGAGGGTCTTGGTATAGATGATAACGAAACATTTTACACTTTGATGCTTCCTGAGATTTTATCAATGCTTAAAAAATGGATGCCTAGTTTAGCTTTACCAACACTTGGATGTTCTTCATATTTTGGAATTAACGATAAAACCAGCACTGCTTTTCATTTGAGAATACTTGATTTTCCTTTAAATAATTCAATATATGGAAATGAAAGAACAATTTGTTATAAATTAAGTAATATGAAAAAAATATTTACCTATTCTTTTTCTGGATTACCGTATCCAAGCTTAACCTCTATGAACGAAGATGGACTGACATTGGCTCTTCATCAAAAATATACAGATGTATTTAATAATAAAGGAAGACCAATATTTGAAATTACTTTTCAAATATTAGCAACGTGTTCAAATATTAATGAAGCTTTAAAAGTCTTAAAAGATTCAATTAGTATTACAACTTGGGGCTTATATCTATTAGACAAAAATAATAACGTTCTTGAAGTTGATATTGGTGGTAACCAAATAGATTATAGAAAATATAAATTAGATAACACAAGTCCACAGTTATATTTCAATAATTCTCCTTTAAAAAAATTCAAACAAGTTGTTTCATTGCCTGTTTCAATGAATGAATTTAATAATTGCAGAAATAAAAGTATTGAACCTGAATTGAAAAAAATAAAAAACCTTGACGAAATAAAAGCATTAAAATTGTTTTCAAAAAGCTCATCAAGTAAAACTCTTTTTAAAATTGGCCCTAATAATCCTGGGACAATAAACATTTCATGCATGAATCCGACTGAATTTACTTCAAAAACAATACTTGGCACAGCTCCTAAGGTATATTCATTCGGAATAAATTGTTATAAAAACATTTTTTCAAAAATTGAAACCAAACATAAAGAGATTCGAACTAATAAAGATAATTTGAAATATAATAAATGTATTAGTCTCGCCATGAATTCAGAAATTAACTTTGATGCAAGAAATATTCATAATGGATTTCATTTTCTACAATTGGCAATTGAAGAATCGGGGCATTTACCAGAGAAGTATGTATTAAATCTTTATTACTATTATTATTGCTTTTTACACATATCAGATAAAACATTGATTGAAGAACAATATAAAAATTTAAAAACACTTAAATTAAAATTACCTACATACTTACAACAGCACACTTCATTATTACAAAGAAGAATTGAAAGAATTTATGACTTAAAAAAGACTATCACTTTAAATGATTTTGATATTTCATCGTTTAAAAAATACTATACACAAGAAGAGAAATTACCTGCTCTTGCCGTACATCAACTATTAAAATATACAAGTAAACCAAGATTAGAAATTTTTGATATTATTTACCCTCATTTATCAATTGAGTCTTAACTAGTCTTATTTCATCACTATGGCCAACCAAGGTATTTTGAATATTTAAAATATCTTTTTTAATTATATCAATCTCATTATTTTTTTCTTTTTTTGATTTATTCTTCAAACCTTTGTTTGATTTAGATAAAAGTTCCAATTCTTTAATTCTTTTTTTTAAAGATTTTATTTTTTTATCATATTTTAATTCAATTTTTTTATTAATAGATTTCACTATTTCTAATTTAATTTCTGGTATGACGTTACTTAGGTAATTTTCAATATAATTAAGCCTTTCATAATGTCCCATTGTATTATTATCTGACTTAGTATATTTTAAATTTTTTGAAAATCCTATTACAGGTAAAATAAATAAAAATAAAAATAAATACGGATTAATTAATTTAGTTGTCATTTTTCTTTTGACTTATTTTTGTCTTTGTCAGCCTGTTTTTTTTTATTATTTTTTTCACTTTTGATCGACGCTTTTTTTGCAAGTTCATTCATATTATTATCTTCATTAAGATCTATATTTATACTTGTTTCGGAAATTTCAGTTTTTATCTTCTTATTCTTTTTTTTTATAAATTTTGTATAATACTTAGTCTGCAAAATTCCTTTTATATTAAAGCTCATTACAAATTTATCTTCATACTTGAATCACCAAATAAGTGATACCAGACGAAATTTTCATATACCTCATCAATTACATCATAATTATTTAATAAATACATTTGTCCATCGAGTAGTGCTTTTCCTATGATAGTTTCACCTTGCCCAACAGAGTTGCTTACACCAATAGCCATTATAGCAGGAGGATTCCATGAGATATTTACACTACCTCCATAATAAGCAGATGCTCCAACTGATTTACCATGGGATTGTTGATTCATAAGCCTTTCACCAAAGTGCCCCGGTACAAATCTACCATTTTGACAAGCAACATCAATAACAATAGGAAACTGTCCTGATGAACTTATTTTTAATATGTCATTTACTGAAAAGTCTGGATCAACAGAATTCCAAGCAGTACCAGAACCGTGGCCTATATAATTTATCCAATTAACACCTTTACTTACTATATCTACAACTGTGTTATTATCAACGTTTGGATCTCTTTGTAGTATTAAGTTATCTTGAAGACTATATTTTTCTATTAGTGGTTTTGACATTAAATTAACATAATCTTCATCAGAAGGTGAATCACCTTCATTAGAGGCTATATTTAATATTTCACCATTAGATTCATTTTTTGAATATGCAATAATTTTTTTTGTTTGTTTTAATAATTGTTCTTTATTATTAATTACAAATCTCGAATAATAAACATCAGGGATATTATCATTCACACCAAAAGTAAAATATGACAAATCTGATGGAGTTTTTAATTCGCTCGATGTTTCTTTATAAAAAGTTGGAAAAACAAACTCATCTCCTACTAAAATTGCGAAGTCAAAATTATTTATCTTATGAAAAGACTTAATACTTCGTTTTATTTTGATGGCAGTATCTCCGAAATCACTAAGTGTTTTTAAATAAACAGTAAACCCATTTTTCTTTTTGAATTTAACAAACTCATCTAAACTTTTTGCAAATTTATCAGGAGTGACAATTAAAAGGGATTTGTTAACTGTCATAGTATTTGGAATAATTGAATTAGCTTTCATATTGGTAATTTTTAAAGAAAGATTTGGATATATTACTAAGTTTTTAAAATTTTTATAACTAATAGGTCTAATTAATACCCTCGTAAGTTTTTGATTTTTATAGTCGCCAATGTAGTCATATTTAATTTCTACTTCAGATTTTTTGTAATTTTTTGTATTTAATACATATTTAATTTTTGATTTTTTCTTATTTCTAAGTGGCATTTGTACCGATGGAACAGGAAAGATATCTTTAGATATCTTTATTGCTTTTCCTAGTTGATAATCAAGCTTTAATTCACTCGGTTCACCTACTACTACAAAACTATAAAATGGTAGCCTTGGTGCACCAATGACGTAAGAGTTTGGTAAATTATCAATAACCAATTTGTCAAAATTTCCAACTGACAAATTTACGGACTTTTCAAAAACAGATAATTTCTTGAGATTAAATTTTACAAAAATTGAATTTTTAATACTTTTAACTTCGATATTTTTTTGACTATTACGTCCCGGATTAAGATCATAAACTGTTGACCAAACATTAGAACTAATAAGTAAGCAAAAAATTGCTATATTTTTAATTATCATAATATGTACCTCTTAAAATACTTTTCGATGAATAGATTAAAAAAGTTATATTTTTAATATATAAAATAAAAACAGGAAAAATTAGCAGTCTGTATTTGTCACAATCATTAAAATTCAATATATTAGTGTATGGGCTTAATGTATCAATTTCCAACACAGATAGAAGACTTAGATGATCACATTAAAATAACGGACAATAAGAGTCTGGTACTTAGAACATATGGGTTACCCTATATCTTTTGGGGCTACTTTACAGGTGGAATGATTATTCTATCATTTATGCTACTTGGTATATATAACCCTATAAAAAAATTATATATAACAGGAGATATCCTCAACCAAATACTTTGTATATCTGTATTAGCTTTAACCTTACTCTTACCTCTTCTTGCTATCGGTTTTTTATTTTATGAAAAAGTTATTATAAAACAAAAAGATAAACTTTTCGTAAATCAAAAGGTACTAGGTATAACATTTCAAAATAAGAAAATAAGTCTATCGAATAATGATTCATTCACTTTAGAACATTTTTGTGACTCACCAAATCTTGCAAAAATTAACTCAAGCAAAGAACTGAAAAACTATGAAAACCAAGGTTATTTTAAACTCTATGTAAGTGATGAAAATGAAGTAACTCATTTAATTGACAGATCAAATCGTAAAAATGACTTAGAAAAAATTATTAAACTATTAACTCAATATTAAATTCTAGTTTTGACAATCTCTAATATTCTTAAGTAATTCTTCATCATATTTTTTAATTAAAGGCCTGGCTTTTTCAACTAATTCTTTGTTATTACGCAGAACTTCTACTAAACGACAAAAATATTCCATATCGGCGTCACTATTTTGATTCATTATTTTCCAAGAGATAATATTATATTTGGTATTGAAAAATAATTTATATAGATGTTCAACATAATTTAATTGAATCGTTTTCCCTACTTTGTTTAAAAGTTTTTCGCCTATTTCTTTGTCACGTATTGAAAAATTCCATGTTAGTTGATCTCCACTACCAAGATCCATAACACCTTCATATGTTTTAAAGAGAAATCCCTTTTTTGACAATTTTACAAGCTTTCCTGTTCTCATTCCTTTTGAATATGGATATTTAATTATACTGTAAGAGCCAATAGCAATAATTGTTAATAAAATAAATAAAGTGTAGTAGATCTTCTTTTTCATGGCTGGTTAACAACTTCAATAGTTAATTCATTTTCTATTTGTAAATTTTTAAGCTGACACGCTAAACGTTCTTTTGTTATAAAAAAAACATTTCCTAGAGCTTGTTCTTCCTCTAATGATAATTTAGGTAAAGTTATTTTACTCAGTATTTTCACTTTGCATTCAACACACTTTCCAAAACCACCACAAGAAGATTTTATCAAAACATTATTTTTTGATAAATTTTCAAGTAAAGTTTCATCTTTATTATATTGAAATGATTCTCCTGATTTTTTTTCTACAATATACATTAAATTTTACCTTCTACACCTTTGGTTATCTTTCCTACAATAGAAGACCCTAGAGGACGAAGCAAAAGACCAAGCTTGATATTTCCAAAAGCAGTATTCTCAGAAAAAGAAATTTTTAAATCGAATCCCTTTCCAGTAGCAGACATTTCAAGTTTTGAATCATTATAATTTAATTTAGCTTTGACTTTATAATGTTCTTTTAAGCTTTTATCAGTGATTATACTTTTAATAATTTGATAAGCCTCTTCAGCTGACTTTGATTTTATGTAGTTTATTTCAAAATCCATAAAATATCCTATTTAGTTCCAGTTGAGCCGAATCCACCCTCTCCTCTTTCAGTATCAGAAAGAGAGTCAGAAAATTGAAATTTACATTGAGTAATTGGAGCTATTATAAGTTGAGCAATACGTGTTCCATGTTCAACAATATGAGTTTCTTTGCCAAAATTACCAACTATAATTTTAACTTCACCTCGATAGTCATGGTCAATTGTACCTGGACTATTCACAACTAATAAAGATGTTTTTAAAGATATTCCTGATCTTGGCCGTACTTGAACTTCAAACCCAAGAGGTATTTCAAAGCATAGACCAGTTGGGATAAGCACGCGCTCACCTGGTTTAATTTCAAAACCAGTTTCGCGAAGAGAAGCAGGAAGAGATGCTTTTACATCTGCTCCCGCTGCTCCAATTGTTTCATATGTAGGTAAAGCAAACTCTTTATCATAATGATCTAAAGCTAGAACTTTAACCAATTGTTTATTAGACAAAGTTTAAGCCTTTTTTTCTAACGACTTAACTGCTTTGGCTGATAATTTTAATCTTCCCATTCTATCAACTTCTACGACTTGAACAGAAATGATATCTCCTTCACTTACATATTCATTTGGATCTTGAACTCTATCATTAGAAAATTCAGAAACATGAACTAGTCCAGAAACACCTTCAACAATATCAACGAAAGCTCCGTATTCTTTTATAGTAATAACTTTTGCTTCGTAATTTGCACCAACTTCAGGCCCATTAATCATAAGGTCTAAATGATCTTTACATGCATTGATTTTTTCTAAGTCTGGCCCCATAAAAATGATCGTTCCATCTTCCTCACATGTCATAGTTAAATCATATGCTGTTTGCATTGATTTAATATTTTTACCACCAGGACCAATAACAACTCCAATTTTATCAGGATTAATTTTCAAGCTTTCCATCTTAGGGGCACTTGCTTTCATTGTTCCTTTAGTAGAAATTGTTTTTTCCATTTCATTTAAAATATGTAATCGACCTGCTTTTGCTTGCGTCATAGCTGATTCAACAATCTCTCTTGTTAAACCTGTTATTTTTATATCCATTTGAATAGCAGAAATACCATCTTTTGTTCCAGCTACTTTAAAATCCATGTCTCCTAAATGATCTTCGTCACCTAAAATATCAGTTAATATTTTAAATCTGTCTCCATCACTTATAAGTCCCATAGCGACTCCTGCCACGGGTGAAGTAATTGGAACACCAGCATCCATTAATGCCATCGAAGCACTACAAACAGACCCCATTGAACTTGAACCATTTGATTCTAAAACTTCACAAACTATTCTTGTTGTGTAATTAAAAGAATCATCTTTTGGCATTACCGCTTTAACAGCACGTTCAGCTAAATTTCCATGACCTATTTCTCTACGGCCTACTCCCCTTACTCCTCTTGCTTCACCTACTGAATATGGAGGAAAGTTATAATGTAAATAAAAACCAGAATAACTTGTTCCTACAATACGATCACTCATTTGCTCACCATTTGAGTTACCTAAAGTAACTGATGCTAAAACTTGAGTTTCACCACGTGTAAATAAACTTGAACCATGTGGATTATCTAAAACAGAAACTTCCGTCTCAATTTGTCTAACTTCAGTAAGTTTACGTCCAGCAATTCTTTTTTCATTATCAAGAATATCTGATCTCATCATATTATATAAAAGATCATCAATTCCTTTATAAGCTTCTTTTGAAAAACTATCATTTTCTGTTAACCCATAAGCTTCTGGATTTTCTTTCATAGAAGCTGCGACATCTTCTTCAATTGCTTTAACAGCTTTTTGTCTAAACATTTTGTCATCAATTGAAATTGCTGATCTAGCTGCGTCAGTAAATTTTGATGTAATTTGAGACATTAAAGTTTCGTTTGAAGCTGAAGAGATAAATTCTCTTTTTTCTTTTCCAATTTCAGATTGCATTTTTGCAATTAATTTACACATTTCTTTACAATGATCATGTCCAAACCATAAGGCTTCTAAAAGATCAGCTTCTGGAACTAGTTCTGCTTCACCTTCAACCATTAAAATAGCGTCACTTGAACCCGCAAGAATTACTTCTATGTCAGATTTTTCCCAGTCTTCATAACTAGGATTTAAAACAAATTGACCATCAATTCGTCCAATCTTACATGTAGAAATAGGACCAGCAAATGGAATATCAGAAATGGATAAAGCAGCGGATGCTCCGATACTTGCTAAAATTTCAGGATCACCATCTGGGCTGTATGACATAACAGTACAAGAAACTACTGTGTCAAACATATAACCTTTTGGAAACAATGGTCTAAGTGGTCTATCAATTAGTCTTGCGTTTAATGTTTCTTGAGTAGACGGTCGACCTTCACGTTTTAAAAATCCTCCGAGAAATTTTCCTGCGGCATAAAACTTTTCAGTATATTCAACTAAAAGTGGAAAAAAATCTTGTCCGTCTTTCATTTTTGTTGCTGAACAGACAGTAACAAGCACTTGTGTTCCGTTACAACTAACAAGCACTGAACCATCAGCTTGTTTTGCTAGTCTTCCAGTTTCAATTGAAACTTCTTTGCCACCATAATTCATAGTGTAAATTTTTTTGTTTTCGTTCATTTTTTTTACTCCTAAAATAAAAAGAGGCCAATAAATGAAGTAATTTTAAAAGATATTTCAATTATTTAAAAACTTAAATAAAACAAATATCTCCCAAATTTAACAATCCAACTATTGGCCATATAAAATAAAAAACGGGAGCTAAATTACTCCCGTTAAGTTTAAAACTATTTTCTTAATCCTAATTCTTTAATTAATTTTTTGTAACTGTCATCACTTTGTTTTTGTACATATTTTAAAAGTGATCTTCTTTTACCAATCATTTTCATTAGTCCACGGTGGGAGTGAACATCTTTTTTGTGAGCAGCAAAATGCTCCATTAAGTTACTAATTCTTTTAGATAATAATGCAACTTGAACTGCAGATGAGCCAGTATCAGATTCACCCTTTCCAAAAGTTACACCAATTGTTTTAAAAATTTCTTGTTTTTCTTCTCTTGAGATCATTTTTCCTCCACTTACCATTATCTCAGCCTTTCCGTATAAGATACGCAGCCGAATATAAGGCGTAATATTAATATTAAGTAGTTTTTAACGAATATATTCAGACATGTAAACCCTTAAATTTTTGATCAATCTGGCTTCAATTTGTCTGATTCGTTCTCTGGTGACACCATAATTGTCCGCAATTTCTTGCAGGGTTTTAGGCACATCGCACAATAATCTATTTTCAAAAATTTCCTTGTCTCTTTCTTTTAAATTAGACATAAAATTTACAAGATTCTCTCTTAATAATTCAACTTCTTGTTTATTAGCTAAATTGTCTTCAATATTTCCTTCATTGCTTGGCATTAAATCTAAAATTGTTGTAACCGAGTCATTTTCAGAAGAAAGCGGCTTATCAACACTAATTTCATCATTTCCATTGAGTAAACGAGTAGACATTTCCATAACAGCTTTTTCTGATACACCAAGGTTTTCTGAAATTGTTTTATTATCTGGATTTATTCCTATCGAAACTAACCTATTTTTTTCTTTCATTAAGTTATAAAATAGTTTTTTTTGATCATTAGTTGTTCCAATTTTAACTAATCTAAAATTATCTAGTATATATTTCAATATATAAGATTTAATCCACCAGCTCGCATAATAAGAGAGTTTAGCTCCTTTTGTTGGATCATATTTTGATACTGCTTTCATTAAACCTAAGTTCCCTTCTTGAATTAGGTCCATAATATTTTTCCAAGCATGTTGATATTCAATGGCAATTTTCACAACTAGTCTCAAATTGGCCATTACAAGCCTTTTCGCAACTTCAACATCTCCCGTATCAAGTAAAGCCTTAACAAGTGCAGCTTCCTGTTCAGGTGATAACAACTTATATCGTTTAATTTCTTGAATATAATTGGAATAAGCATCACTTTTTGTTGGATAGTAGCTAACTAATTGCTTCTCACTAATGTCTAAAGCTTTTACAGGCAAATGTTCAGCATTCTCTATTTTAATTAAACTTTTATTTTCTGATAATTTGTTTTTTTTTGTTTTCATTATTTTTTTGAGGATTGAATATATTTAGTATTAATAATTAATTATCTTCAAGTTGTCCAATATATCGAATTGCAAATAAGCCATAATGAAAGTTAACAGGTATTTCGACAATATTAGATTTTATTGATGAAAATTTCATTTTTAAATTATTTTGAAGTAGTTGCTGGTAAATATCAGAGGCAATGAGTTTGGACATTAATTCAATTTTTGGTGGAGATTTGAGATTTTTATATACACTTTTAAATGAGTCCTGGACTTTTATAGATAATCTTCTAATTAATAATTCTTTTTCTTTTAATGGATTCTCAACATTTTTTTTAAATGACTCTTTTTTAATCCAATTAAGTAATTTTTGATTTATATAAATTGACTTATTAATAGATAGTTTACCATTGATTTGGTTAATTTTATCAATCTCGCCGTGATCAACATCAATGTTAACATGAATAAAGTTTTCCTGTGAGGGTACTTTTGGCTTAACAATTTTATAAGTTAAGGACTCTTCATATGGCATATTATCAACATTAACTTTAAGTGCTTTTAATGACCAATCATCCATATGTTTATGTAAATTTAAGGCAAAATTATCTGTAATCTCAGTGCTATCTTTAAGTGTCAAAAAAAGATCAGGAACGTTAGTTATTTTTGAAATAAGTAAGGAATTCATTAACAACTCTTCAATTCCATTATTATGTAAATTAGATTTTTTTGACCTTTGTAAGCAAACATAAGAATTCACATGCGAGATTAGATCATTCTTTTCAACGACCTTTAATTTCTCAAAAAATCTAGATTTTTTATTTTGTCTACAAATAATATTTTTACAGTTTAAAAATATACCATTTGAACTATCTACATATGATCCATTTCGAGGTGAATTCTTTTTAAAGACTTGGCCCATCATCTTATGTGCAAGAATTATATTTATAGTTGGATCCATTAAAAAAGTATTTAGAGCTCCTACTTTATAAACATTTGAATCCCAACTACATGATCTTTTGAAAATCTCAACAGCAATAGATTTATATTTTTTAAAGTTAGTAAGCTTGTCAGTTCGTAAATATTTTTTACTGTAGTACTTGGAAAAATTAAAGTCGTGTACGAGAGATTTGTCATTCTCTAATATTGAGAAGATATCTAGCCATTTTTTTATTATAAATTTTCTACTAATAAAACTGATATTCACAGAACAATAATTATTTCGTAGCTTCAAGATTTCATTTTTAAAATCATTTAATTCTTGATTTAACCCAACCGAATATTTTGCGATCATTTTCATACTTTCAGTCATTAATAAATATTGTAACGACGTTAAAACTATTCTTTTAAATTTTTCATTTTTTTGTATTGAGAATGAATATTTTCTATTATTTGTCTTTGCCAACGAACACTGACTTATTAATTTCTTTGAGTTTATTAATAGTGATTTATAATAAAGCATATCATTGTCAAGCTTGACTATTTTACTAGGTGAAGTAAAGTTTAAGTTTTGTTTAGGCTTACTGTATAATATACTAGTGTAAGAAACAGAAGTCAGAGTAAAGATAATTAAAATAAAATTTACTGATTTTGTAGGTCGACGTAAAGGAAATTGAGTGTTTAATAGTTTTATATTTAGAAATACAAATTTTATATACTTAAATAAAGACAAATTAAACACTTTAACACCTTTCAAACCAACAACTAATAGAAAATGATAAAAACCGTAATACTTATATTTTATTTTTTTAATGTTAATTCAATTATAAAACAAAATGATACCAATATAGAAGCTTTAAATAAAGCGAGATTGACTTTAATTAAAAATAAACAGAATACAAAGAATAGACTTAAAGAAGCAAAATCTCAAATATTAAAGCTTCGATTAAAAGAAGCAGAATACCTCGCAAAGCTAGTAAGCGACTCCAGCGAATTAGCTCCTATTAAATATTACTATTTATCAATTATTCACTTTTTGAAAAAAGATTACGAAAAAAGTAATTTTTATATCAATAATCAAATTTTAACAAAATCACAAAATTTTAAAGATTATTGTCTCTTAAAAATACTAATCAAATTAGCTAATCATAAAAAAATTTCTAAAAAATTAATATTTAACTGTCAGAGAACAACTGCGCAATATTCAATTAATAATCAGATATGGCTAAAATTTTTAACTCAAAAGCAAAGTCAAAATATAAACCTTTTTACAAAAAATGATCAAAATATTTTTTATAAATATTTTTTGTCAAATTTAGCTTATACAAAATCATTTATGAAATTAGCACTGGTCAACTCTCAAGCAGAAGATCTTGAAGAGGAGTTTAAGAAATTTTCAGAAGATTATTACCTCGATGATGAACTTAAAGAGCTAATGTCTTTTGTTTATAACAGAATTGATAATCCAAAAATGTCCTATAAATTAGTAGAAGATTTAAACAGTACCAATGCTGAAAACATAAAAGGTAATTTTTTTTTAAAACTAAAAAAATATGAAATTGCTTTAGGTCACTATCAATTAGCCCTACGTAATAATCCCATATCCCAAAATGCAATTTCTAAAATATTACCACTGTCATGGATTTTGGATAAACCTAATAAAGGAATTGAAATTATTGAAAAACTGAGATTAACTTCAGCTTCTGTCGATATTTTCTCAATTTATCTAATGTTTTTAATTAAAGAAAATAAATTAAATAAAGTTGCAACAATTATGGACCAATATGTAAGAACATTGAATTATTCAGAGCTACCAATCATATTAAGAAAACTATTTAACTATGCCTACTCAATACAACAAAATAATAAAGTTGCAAAAGAGCTTAGCTTAAGCCTTTGTAAGAGCGGAGTTATGGACTATTGCCACCAGTTTAGGCATCGCTTTTTATTTGATAATTTGTATACAAAGAAAAACATTATTCTATATCAAATTGACTCAAAAATTAAACCACTAAAAAATGAAATTAAATATATTGATCAAAGAGATATACTAGAATTAGATATGAAAAATATTAATAGTTTAAATTTTGGTCGTTTATAAAAGTCTTATAAAATATATACGAACTCAATTCCAGGCGCATTCTCTAATTTAAATGGTAACTTGCTTAAAACTTTTTCAGTTCCTGAGTTGTCATTATAAGTGTAGTCAGACTTCCAATCCTTAAAGTCCACTTTTAGTTTAGTCATTAATTTCTTACTCCACCACATAGAAATATTAAAGCCCATATGAGAACCTATCGCCTGTCCTACTTTTACGCCATCTGCTTCTGACTTAAGTTGTGTAAATATTCCAAGAAGTAGACCGAGCTTAAACTTGTTACCATTAATAAGGTTATAATTAAGATCACTGCCCAGTCTTGAGTAGGTGATTTTAGTCGCTAAACTATTTGGTTCACTTGGGCCTGGATTCAGTACACTTGCAATAACTGAAGACTGTTCAAATTCACCATAAAAATCAACTGTTAGTCTATTTGAAATTACTTTATTAAGACCTGCGTATAAATTTATATAATTATCTGTTTTCCAAGAAAGATTACTATCATTATTTTGATACTTTATATTTTTATAACCGAATTTTAAAATAGGCTGCCAGTTTTTAATAGCCATTTGTTTCCAAGTAAAAAGAAATGCTAGATTCTCATTTCCTCCAGGAAAAGATCTTGGGTTATACTGTCCATTTGGACTATTTTCCCCAAGATTCTCGTTAGAACTACTGATGCTTATACTAAAATACTGATGGGCTAATAATTCAAAATTATTATAATACTTAATGCTGTTTTGTGAGAATACATTTTTATTTACACCTAAGACTATATCTTTTTCGATATTCGAATTTAAGGCTGCTTTTTGTATTTCTAAATCTTTTTGTAGTTTTTTATCTTTATTATTTTTTGATATTATAAAACCTTTTTTTGCGTCTAGCTTTAGTCCTTTGGGGGCTACATATTCTCCTGTTCTCTTATCAATAGAGCCTATATTTTTATCAAGATACACACCTGTCTTAGAATCAAAGAGACTATTCTTACTTGGCGGAATATAAATCCCTGTATTAATATCAATAACACCTCCTGACTTAGGGGCAAAGTCGCCTGTTTTTTTATTAAAAAAACCTTCAGCAGGTGTATCTTGCCTTACTGCTTTAATCTGTAATTTTGAAACATCTACATCATCAAGAGCTTGTTTTGTAATATTTTTATTATTATTTTCAATAAGATTATTGTTTTTATATAATGTGTTTAATTGGTTTGGATTAATATTAACAGGCTTACTTACCTTACTTAATCCTTGATAAGTTCCAGAATACTGTCCCTTTTTTACTATAACAGTAGATTTGTCTGAAAGCATTTTGTTTAAATTCTCGGTGGTATCGTGAAGTTCTGGTTTAATTTTATTTACATTAATACTATTTATATTTTTAGATGATCGCGAAATATCAGTAACTGTTTCATTTTTTACAATATGTTTTGAAACATCTTCTGTTTTAACCATTGCTACTTCACCTTTAAATGTTACAAGTGAAGTTATTTTATTACTTGGATTATAAATAGTCTGAAAGTCCGTTCCTCTTACACCTAAAGCTGCTTGTCTCGTTTTAACAAAGAACTTATTTTTTGAAGATCTTTTATCTCTGGTTACTTTAGCTCTTATTTTACCTTTTAAAAGACCAATTAAAGTAGGTTCGTTTGATTTTGAGCTCATCACAATAATTTTGCTATTTGGACCGATATTTAACTTTGTTTCATCTTTTATAAATTGAATTCGTGCAAAGGATCTTTTAGCTGTTAAAATAGAAGCATCTTCTTTTAATCTATCCCCCAATTTTAATTTACGTGCTTGCATTTCACCTGGTACAAGCTGGGTAGCATTGCCTCGTATTTTAATGACAATTGCAACAGATGGTTTCGCGTTTGCATTTAGAATAATTAAAGATAAAACCAAAACTAGATAAAATTTCATTTCATTCGTTCCCTGTATGATAACTATTTATTAATTTTAAACTCTTTGCCATCAAAACTTAATATAACATCTTTCTTATCTTGTATTGTTTTAATATTTACTGGTCGCTTCCATATACCTTGAATGTTTTTCAATGTCTCGGTAGCGAAAGATAAATCCAAATCAGTACCTTGATAGATATGATTTAACATAAGTTCACCTCTATTTTGATAGTTACCACCTTCAACTTCTATAAGTGGTTGACCAAAATTTGTAAGAGAGGATAATAGACCACTTTTAATTTTTTCAAACTCTCGTGAATCGATTACTCGTTTTCCTGTTCGATGATCGACTTTTGAAGTAAATAATTGTTGTCTTTCACAGAACTCTCTTGTGAAAAATTCATCAATAAAAGTTAAATCGTTATGCGTTTTTCTTACTTCAAATATTTTTTTTCTACCTAGATCTGTTGATTTATTCCAGCTTTCTCTTTTTTCCATATCAGTACAATCAGTGTATTCTTTACCGAATTTCCCTGTGTCCCATCTATGTTCAATATCACGAAATAATTCAATTCCTATCTTGTATGGATTTATTTGAGTTTTACTCATAGCCATGACACCAGCATGGTGATCAGCAAAATCAATAATCTCACTACATTCTAAAGCATTTTGAGTCATAATTTTTGAATGCCAATAACTTGCCCATCCTTCATTCATAATTTTTGTCATTCTTTGAGGTAGAAAATAATAAGCTTCTTCTCTTAATATCGCAATCACATCTGTCTGCCATTCTTCAATTGGAGCATTGATCATAAGAAATTTCATTAAATCACGATTCGTTATTTCTCCACCAAAAAATGGGTCTTTAATATCTTCAATATTTTTTTCAGAGACCTTTTTCTGGGTGCTTTCATTTTTATTTAATTTACTTGAAAGAAATGATCGTAATGAAGTACTAGCTCCCTCTAAAGGATCAAATTCTTCCATATCTTTGTTTGCACTTGAATTTGCTTTACTAGTGAATAATAAATTTGGATCTAATAAATTTTCTAGAGATAAAACTTGATCTATAAATGTTTCAACTCTATCTTGACCATATTTTTCAATATATCTTCTTACTTTTGTCCCGTGATTAGCCATGACATCCATCATTTTACGATTTGAAGAGCTAAACCAACAATTATTTTTAAAAAAATCAGCATGGCCATATACATGAGCCATTACCGTTTTTTGATCTACTATATTATTAGCCATTAAGAGATATGCATAACAAGGACTTGTATTAATTACCATTTCATAAATTTTTTGTAATCCATAGGCATAACTTTTTGAAAGTTGTTCGTAATCCATTCCAAATCGCCAATGAGGATATCTTGCTGGAAATCCTCCTTGAGCTGCTAGAATATTAACTGTATCATAATCACACATTTCAAATATTACAGGATAAAAATCTAAACCATAATCTATAGCGTATTGATGAATTTTATCTCTAAGTTTACTAAGTTCTTTTGTTAGAGGTTTTACTTTTTGCACAACTATTTACCTTTACCTAAAAAGTCTTTTATCGAATCTAAGATTGCTTCTTTATTTTTAATTTGACTTAAAATAACACTGTCACCAACAGATCCGTACTTTTGTGTTAAATCTTTTAAAAATTGACCAGATCCATATCGACTTTCAACTTGTCCATAACAGAATACATTAGAAGCTGGTAATATTTCATCATCTAATAATTTTAAACAAAATTTTGTATCATCAGTAGACCAATTGTCTCCATCAGAAAAGTGAAAAGGATAAATATTCCATTCACTAGGATCATAATCAGCTTTAATTATTTCATTACATAATTTATAAGCAGAAGATATTAAAGTGCCTCCACTTTCACGAGTCTTAAAAAAAGTATCTTCATCTACTTCTTTTGCTGAAGCATCATGTATTATATAACGAACTTCGATATCTTTATATTGACTTTTTAACCATAAATTAATCCAAAAGCTTTCAGTTCGAACAATTTCTTTTTGTTCGTCTCCCATTGAGCCGGAAACATCCATCATATAAATAACTACAGCAGAATTTTCATTTTCAATTTTATTTACTGATGACCTGTATCTCATATCAGATTTTATTGGAACAATTATCGGATTGTTAGCATCATAAGTACCAGTAGCAACTTGTCTTTTTAAAGCTTCTTTATATGATCTTTTAAAGTGTTTTAATGAGTCAGGTCCAACGGTACCAATAGACGAATATTTATCTTTTGAACTTTGTAAATTTTTTTTACCTTTAGGTTCAATTTTAGGAAGAGCAAGTTCTTCTCCCAATATCGACGCTAATTCATCAATAGTTAAATCAACTTCTAATTCTTTTTTTCCTTCGTCTTGACCAGCTTCGCCTTTACCATCACCTTTCTCTTGGCCATCGCCCTCAACGGGGTCTCCAGGTTGTCCATCACCTTGTCCCATCCCTTCACCTTCGTCACTTCCAAATTTAAAACGAGGTGTTTCAATTTGTGGAAGAGGAATAGAATACTTTCCATTTGATTTAGGGTGAGGCAAAGATCCTTGTGAAACATATTTTTTTAAATTATCGCGAATTTTGCCCTTAACGATTTTTTTAAATCTTGAATGATCTCTCTTTATAGGATGATCCATGGTTTTTCCTTATGCGTTAGCTGAATCACCTTTGGCGAATATTGAAGCAACAAAATTTAAAGCATCCGTAGCACAAATTTCACAATAACCATGATTTTTAATTAATCTAGATTTAACAACATCAATTTTTTCTTGAGTTTCTCTATCAACAACGTTTGAAATAATAGTTGTTAGTTTTATTGTATCTTTTTGATCTTCAAATAATTTTAACTCTAAAGCACGATGTAATCGTTCATTCATTTTATAGTCAAATTGTTTTCCTTCAATAGCGAGAGCTCCTATATAATTCATTAATTCTCTTCTGAAATCATCTTTTCTACTTTCAGCAATATCAATTTTTTCTTCAATTGATCTCATAAATCTTTCATCAGCATTTTCTAGTTTATTAGAATACTTATTTCGAATTTTCTCTTTTTGTGTATAAGCTTTTACATTATCAATATAATTTGAACATAATGTTTGTATCGCTGTTTCATCAACACTAATTGCTTTTTGAACATCATTTTTAACAATGTCTTCATATTCTTGTCTCGACACAACTAACATTTCTTTAAATAATTCCATTTGTTCTTTAGAATTAATTAATCCATGATTTTTTAAGCCACCTTCTAATTCATTAAAAACCATAAAAGGGTTTAAGCAACCAGTATGACCATTTTTAACTATTGAGTTTGATATTTTATCTTGAATATACCGAGGAGAAATTCCATCTAAGCCTTCTCTTACAGCTTCTTTTCTAAGTTCTTTTACATTATCTTCGTTATAACCAGGTAAAGTTTTACCATTATAAAGTTTAAGCTTTTGCATTCTTGTTAAATCACTTTTTTTAGGCTCCTCTAATCGAGTTAATATAGCCCAAGTTGCAGCCATTTCAATAGTATGAGGAGCGATATGCATATGTGGAATTTTTTCTGTGTTAAAATCTCTTTTATATATTCTAACTTCATTACTTAGTCTTGAAATATATGGAACATCGATTTTTACAGTCCTATCTCTTAAAGCTTCCATGAATTCATTATTTTGAAGTTTTCTAAATTCTGGTTCATTTGTGTGCCCCAATATAACTTCATCAATATCTGTTTGAGCAAACTTTTTAGGCTTTATCGAATGTTCTTGGGATGCTCCTAAAAGGTCGTACAAAAAAGCGACATCTAATTTTAACATTTCAATAAATTCAACAATTCCCCTATTGGCTATATTAAACTCTCCATCAAAATTAAAAGCTCTTGGATCCGAATCGGAACCATATAACGCTATTTTTCGATAATTAATATCACCTGTTAATTCTGTTGAATCTTGATTTTTTTCATCTTTTGGTTGGAAAGTTCCTATTCCAATTCTGTCTTTTTCAGAAAGTACTAATCTTTTTACTCTAATGTGATTCATCACAAGGTTCCAATCGCCTTTATATTTTTCAAGATAAGTATTTAAAATATATCTATCAGCAGGGCAAACTTCTCCTTTAATCTTTATTTTGTAACCATCATTTTTACCTTTGTTAATTTCTTTTAAAAAAGTATTTCTTACGTCAACTGGAATTAATTTCAAAGGCTCTTCGTGCATAGGAGAAGGAAATATTTCTTGCCCACCTAATATCGATGTGTCTTCTTTATCAAACCATTCAAAAGTGTACATTGCTCCGTCATCAGTCTTAGAATAATGTTCTAGACCCTTTTTAATTAATCTTGATATAGAAGACTTTGCTGACCCTACTGGGCCATGCAATAATAAAACTCTTTTTTCAGTTCCTAGTCCTACTGCTGCTGATTTGAAAAAGTTTACTAATTTCATAAGATGAACATCTATTCCAAAAACTGCGTCCTTTCCTTTTTCGATAGGATCATCAAAGAAATGGTAACGAGTAATTTTTTTCTTATATTCTGTATATTCACTTGAACCATAAGACATAATCATATCGTGGACTCTCTGGAAGGCATTTCGTGCAATATTAGGTTTATTAGTTACGATATCAACATATTCTTGAATAGAGCCAACCCAATGTAAATGAGAGTAATCTTCAGGTTGATAGTTTTCATTCATAAACTTTGTTAAATCGATCTTTGACATATATTTCTCCTAAATTTTATTAAATTTCTATTTTATTTCCATATATATTATAACAGTTTTTATTTAAAAATTGTTAAAATTATATGAGGCAACAATTGAAAGTTTAATTATTTCTGTTAAAATTTCATTATGAATAATTCACTTAATATACACGCTTATGGCGCTACCAATATTGGACAAAAAAGATCAACTAATCAGGATTCTATTTTTTTAGATAATAAAAAAATGCTTTATGTTGTTGCAGATGGGATGGGCGGCCACAATGGTGGAGATATAGCATCTAGTATGGCTTGTAAATTAATTCCAGAATTTATGAATGACATTAAAAATAACAAAGAAAATGAGACAAATAAATTAAGTGCTCTCTTCTCAGAATCTATTCTCTACGCTAATCAAAAAATTCTAGAACATGGAAATCAAGACCCTAAGTTATCAGGCATGGGTACAACCGTTGTTTCAATAAAAGTTGACCCAAAATCTAAGACAATTTATATAGGAAATGTCGGTGATTCGAGAGCTTATCTAATGGATCAAAATAGTATTTTTCAACTTTCAAAAGATCATAGTTTAATTCAAGAAAAAATTAATCTAGGTATCTATAACAGGAAAGTAGCCTTAAAAGATCCGCATAAAAATGTACTTGTTAGAACCGTTGGTTTTGAAGAAGGAATTGAAGTAGATATATTTAAATACACTCCCCTTAAAAATCAATTATATTTATTATGTTCTGATGGCCTCCATGGACTTTTAACTGATGATGATATTTTTCTCTATTCTAAAAAATATTTCTACAATAAAATTATTGAAACAAAAAATATTGATAGCGCTCTTGCTGAGCTAACAAATGAGCTTATTAAGGAAGCAAACAATAGAGGCGGAAATGATAATATATCTGTTATAGTTGTCTATAATAGTTAAGTATGTTTTTGTTTATTTCAAAACTGATATTTACTAGACTTATGCTAGTGCTACAAAGTAAAATACCTCTACTAAGTACTTATTTATAAAGAAATATAAAATAATTTATATATTTTTATAAGATAGTTAAGATAAATTAAAAAGGTTAATTTAAAGAATATTAATGGATAAATATTTTACCGTAATAGTAATTCCCGAAAAAGAAAGTGGTGAAAAAACTTTTAGAATACCTAAAGTGGCCTTTAGGATGGGAATCTTCACACTTATAATTCTTGGCATATTATTTGTAATTTTAGCATTTGATTATTTAAATATAATTAAACAAGTATATCAAAACAGACATTTAAATCTTGAAAATAGACAATTAAAAGAGCAAGTACAATTATTTCAAATGAAACTAAACTCTATTAATCAAAATATAGAAAGAGTAAAATTATTTGAAACAAAATTAAAAATTCTCTCTGGCCTCACTAAAACAAATTTAACAATTCCATTGGAGAAAAATAATTTTTCGAACGAAAATATACAAAAAGAAAATATAAAAAATAGTGATTCACAAAAGAATGAAAAATCACAAGACAATGAAAATAAAAATAAAAAAGTTAATGATACCACATCATTTAAAGATAAATTACAAAATTACAAAGAGGACGACCTCTATAAAAATTTATTGAAATTATACGAACAAAAAATTGCGCATAATATAGGATTTAATTCAAAAATTACTTTAGCAAGAGAATGGTCTAATCTAACTTGGAAAAGTTTAAAATTAGCAAATAAATTTGCCTATTTTGATTATAATTTCAAATTACTTTCAAATGAACTTTTTAAATTAGAAAATAGTCTCAACCACATTGACTCTCATTTACTCGACCGTAGATCATTTATTAATTCAACTCCAACTTTATTGCCCGCTAAAGGTTGGATTACAAGTTATTATGGCCCTCGAATAAGTCCTATTACAAAAAAACTTCGTATGCATGAAGGAATTGATATAGGAGCAAGACCAGGAACAAATATTGTTGCGAGTGCTGATGGAAAAGTTGTGTTCGCTGGTATAAAACCTGGTTTTGGTCATTTTGTTCACATCGACCATGGCTATGGAATAGAATCATTTTACGCACATGCTAAAAAAGTTTTAGTAAAAAGCGGTCTCAATGTAAAAAGAGGGACAGTTGTTGCGAGAGTTGGAAACACAGGTTATTCAACGGGACCTCACTTACATTATGAAATAAGAGTAAATGGGACACCTGTCGATCCGTTATATTATGTATTAAATTAAAGGGGAATATTATGATAAATCCAATGAAGTGGATTATTGGTTCAAAAAATCAAAGAGAAATTAAAAGAATGCAACCTATTGTTGAGAAGATTAACTCTCTTGAACCTGACTTTCAAAAACTAACTGACGAACAACTAAAACAAAAAACAGTTGAATTTAAACAACGCTTAACTGATGGATGTACTTTAGCATCTTTAGTCCCCGAAGCTTTTGCTACTGTTAGAGAAGCTTCTGTTCGTGTATTAAAAATGAGACCCTTTGATGTCCAATTATTAGGCGGTCTTACATTATTTGATGGAAAAATTGCGGAAATGAAAACAGGAGAAGGGAAAACTCTTTGTGCAACATTACCAATGTATCTTCATGGATTGACAGGAAAAGGTGCCCACCTTGTTACCGTTAATGACTATTTAGCAGAACGTGATGCAAATGAGATGGGGGAACTCTACAAGTGGTTAGGACTCACATATGGTTGCATACTTACTGACATGGATGACGAAGAAAGAAAAGTTGCTTATCAAGCTGACATAACATATGGAACAAATAATGAATTTGCTTTTGATTATTTAAGAGACAATATGAAATTTGACCTTGAGGACTATGTTCAAAAACCTCATAATTATTGTATTGTTGATGAAGTCGACTCAATTTTAATTGATGAAGCTAGAACTCCACTTCTAATATCAGGTCCTAGTGAAGGAGATACAGATATATACAAAACATCTAACGCTGTAATTCCAAAACTTCAAAAAGAAAAGCACTTTACTATTGATGAAAAAGCAATGAACACTGTTTTTACAGAAGAAGGAATTATTGAAGTTCAAAAAATCCTTAAAATAGATAATTTATTTAAATTAGAACATTCTGAATTATTACATACTCTAAATCAATCATTAAGAGCTCACTATCTTTTTATTAAAGATGTTAATTATGTCGTTAAAGAAAGTAAGGTAATTATTGTCGATGAGTTTACAGGTCGATTAAAAGAAGGATCAAGATGGTCTGATGGATTACACCAAGCTGTAGAGGCTAAAGAAAATGTTGTCGTTAAATCTGAGAATCAAACATTAGCTTCCATTACTTTTCAAAATTATTTTAAACTTTATTCAACATTAGCAGGTATGACAGGTACAGCAGCTACTGAAGCTGAAGAATTTAGACAAATATACAAACTTGATGTGAATGTAATACCAACAAATCTCCCATTGATTAGAAAAGATGAACCAGATGCCATATATAAAACTAAAGCATCGAAAATTAATGCTGCAATTGAGCTTATTAAAAAACTTCACAAAGAAGGACGTCCTGTTTTAGTAGGAACAAACTCAATCGATAGTTCGGAAATTTTTAGTGCTGCGATGAAAAAATCAGGAATCCATCATGAGGTATTAAATGCTAAAAATCATGGTAGAGAAGCAGAAATAATCACAAATGCAGGACAAAAAGGTTCTGTTACTATAGCTACAAACATGGCTGGTCGTGGAACTGATATTAAGTTGTCTGAAGAAACAAAAAAATTAGGTGGACTTGCTATTGTAGGAACAGACAGAAATGAAGCCAGAAGAATTGATAATCAATTAAGAGGACGTTCAGGAAGACAAGGTGATCCTGGATTTAGTAAGTTTTTTCTATCTCTTGAGGATGACCTTCTTCGAATATTTGGTTCAGATAGAATAAGAAAAATTATGGAAACGCTTAAGATGGATGAAGATGAGGCTATTGAGCATAATATGATCTCCAAGTCGATTGAAAAGGCACAGAAAAAAGTCGAAGGACATAACTTTGAAATCAGAAAACATTTACTAGAATATGATAATGTTATGAATGATCAAAGAAAGGTTATTTATAGAATTAGAAAAGACATTTTATCAGACGAAGGAAATATTGGCTTAATTAATGAAATGATTGAAGATGTAAGTGAAGACTTGGTAGACCAACATCGTCCCGATAAAAAAATCCCAATTGAAAATTGGGCATGGCCAGATATGACAAAAGGTTTTAATGAAACATTTAATACTACAAATATTTTTACAGTAGATGTTTGCCAACAAAAATTTGATGGTTCAATCGAAGATTATTTTTCTGAAACAGCTAAAGAATCTTTAAAAGAAAAATTAAGTGAATATGAAAGTGAAATGGTGACTCTCGCTACTAGAGAAATTTTACTTTCTACTTTTGATCAGCATTGGAAAGAACATCTTTTATCGATGGATCATTTAAAAGAAGGTGTAAATTTACAAGCCTATGCACAAAAAGATCCACTTACTGAATATAAAAGACAAGGTTATGCTTTATTTGAAGATGTAAGAGTTATAATAAAAAAAGCAGTTGTAAATAATATATTTAGAGTACAATTATACTCTCAAGAAGAAATCGAAGAACTACAAAAAAAGCAAAAATTAGAACTTGAAAGACAATTTGAAGCTAATAAGAGAGCTGTTGAAGAAGCAGAAAGAAGTGATCATCAAGCTCATGAACCTGTTACAAGGTCTACAAATAAAGTAGGAAGAAATGATGTTTGCCCTTGTGGCTCAGGTAAAAAATTCAAACATTGTCATGGAGCTTAATCAATGTCAGATTCAGATGACAAGTTTTTATCATTAGAAGAGCTAGGAGAATTTGAGCACGAAGAAGACTTGGAGACCGACTCACTCCTCGCAGAGGAAGATAATGTAGAAGACATTAATAAAAACTTTGAACTACCTGACAATGAAGATCAAAGTGAATCTTCATTTGAAAATGACTCTGAATTTAGTATTGAAGAAGATGAAGATGGAAATGAAGATGCCTTTGAATCTGATATTATAAATGAAGAAGATAACTATATATCTGATACTGAACAAATAGATTCTGAAAATACGGACGAATCTTATGAGAATAACGATGATCAGTTTACCATTCAAGATGACTTAGACGAAATTAATGAGGACCAGGAAATTAATCATGATTTCGAAGTAACAAATGAAACATTAGAAAATAATAATGATTTCAATAACGAAGATCAAACACTTGAAAATAAATCAGAAGAAATTAAATCAACTCCAACAGTAATAAATGAAATCCCTTCTAGTGCTCCCCTATTTCAAGATGTTAAAACCTTTTCAGATAATTTCAACTATGGAAAAATACAAGGTGAAGGAAATCCTCCATATTCAATTTTACTATCGGACATTACTTTTCAAGAGGATGCTGATTATATTTTAAATATCTTACAAGAATATGAAATAATAAATAATTCAAATAAGGAACTAATAGAACAAGGTCTAAGAGGTCATTCATTAATAATTCCACGTATCAGTGAATATGCCGCAATATTTTTAGCCCATAAGTTTAGAAATCTAGATATTCAATTAAAAATAGGTCTCTCTCACGAGATTCATCCAACTCAAAAACTTTATCCTGAGGATAAGGGACTCGTTAGTAAAATTTCAATCTCACAAAATAAAGAAGAAGATATTTTAATAAGTAAAAATCAACAAACTGAAAAAGATGACATAATTACAAGTACAACAAACACAATTGAAAGTTATGAAGTTTTAAAATATTTAGACATTGTTTCTGCTCACTCATTTTTATCTTCTGAAGAACTAGAACGTTGGAACTATAATAGTTCTGATAATGATTTCTTGAATTCATATGATCACCCAAACTCCGTTTATAACAAAGTAATAGATGATTTAAAAAACTCTGCTTTAAAAATAAATGGAGATGGTATTATAGGTATTAACTTAAATTTAACGCCTCTAATCTCAAATAACGAAGAAGAAAAATACAAATTAACTGCAACAGGAACAATCGTATTATTAAAAAAAATTACAAATCTCTAATAATTGGTGGAGGAATAGTAGGCGCTGGAATTTTACGCGATCTTTCATTACACAATTTTGAATGCTTACTGGTAGAATCTCAAACTTTTTCGTCACAAACTAGTTCAAAAAGTTCAAAGATGCTTCATGGGGGTATTCGTTATTTAGAAAATCTAGATTTTAAATTAGTAAAAGAAGCACTCGAAGAAAAAAATCTATGGATTGATATTGCACCTGATTTCGCTGAAGAAAAAATGTTTTTAATGCCTGTTTACAATGATTCTATTCGAAGTCTTCCTGAAATTTGGTCAGGAGTTTTTCTCTACGATTTATTATCAAAATTTAAAAACTCTCCATCTCGTTTTTTTACAAAAAAACATATAATTAAAAATTACCCAAATCTAAAACATAATGGATTACGTGGTGGTGGACTATATGCCGATGCGATTATAAATGATAAACAGTTAACAAAAGCAATCATTAAAGATGCTTTAAAAAATAAAAAAGTTGATGCTATTGAAAATTGTAAAGTGATCCATTTTACCCCTCATAAAAATGGATACAATGTAAAAATGAATTACCAAAACAAGGCTATTGAAGTTTTTACAGAAGAGCTGATTATTGCAACGGGACCTTTTACTGACAAATTTTTATCTAAAATAGATTGGATTAATTGGAAAAACTGTTTACTTCCATCAAAAGGATCTCATCTTTGGATCTCAAGTAGTAAGTTAAATTTAAGTACCCCTATTGTCTTAACACCAAATGATGGCCGTGTGATATTTATTATACCACATGGAGAAAAGACTTTGGTTGGTACTACCGAAGTTGAAACAGAAGAAGATTATTTCGATCTTTCACCTTCTCCTGAAGAGATTGCTTATTTATTAAAAAACTTAAATGAATATTTTCCAAGATCTAAGTTAGTTGAATCTGATATAATTTCTTCTTTCTCTGGAATTAGACCTCTTGTAAAAGAAGACTCAAATGATAAAAGTTCAACAAGTAGAGAACACAAAATATTTCAAATACGCAATAATCTATCAGTAATTGTTGGCGGAAAGTACACAACTTTCAGAGTAATGGGACAAAATATCACAAGAAATATATTGTTAAAGAATAATTTAACTTATAATTGTGATTTGACTAAACAAATACTTAAAACTTAGTTTATATTTTTCTTTATAGATTCTTTAACGACATATTTAGAGTTTTTATTAAAATCTTCAGAAATAGCTGATTTTATAGAATCTTTGAAAAGACCCCAGTATTTTTTAGATTTTCGATTATCACTACTAGGTAGTTCAATAGTATAAGTGGGAATTCCTCTTTCGTTCCCAGCATAGTTACCTAAACTTCCAGGAAAGAACGGGTAATTCATTATTCTGTAACCTTTAGCATCTTCACTCATTGATATCAATAATTGGTTAGCCTGCTTCCCTAGTTCCCCTCCAGTGGTAACAGAGCTTGGGCCATCGTAATCAATCATAGTTAATGGAGCGTGAACTGATAAGATCTTGGTAGGAAAGAAATTTTTAATTAAATATATTTGAAACTTTGTTTCTTTTTCTGATCCGGCTACGAAACCAGGAAACTTTCTCTTAGTACTTCGATATCTTTGTTTCCACATTTTTATAGCATTTTTTTTAAAATCTTTTGTTGGAAAATTTCTATTAATATCAATCTTATTAGCATTGGTTCTCGTTGGATATTTTTTTAAAAAACTATCAGGACTAACGATGGGAGCAATTACAACATTTTTTCCCTTCATTGATTGATCTTTCCAATTTCCATTTTTATCAATTAAATTATTTAGTTCCGAAACAATATCAAAACAAAATTTTACAGGAGTGATTTCGTCACCATGAACCCCACAAAATATAAGTGTTATTTGTGAAACATTATTAACACTTTTAAAAGGATACCTTTTATAAATTAAAGCATTCTTTTTAACTGTTTCACCAAAAAATTTCCATGTGTTTTCTTTACATCCACTTTTGTTCCAGCCCATTTTGTTAAACTTAACATCTAATTTATTACAAAGGGAGTCGATAACTTCTTGAGGAGAATTCGTTCGTTTATTTTCATTAGCTAAAACTGGAAGATTACTTAAAAATGCTAATAAAATTATTAAGATTAAATATTTTTGCATGTGCGTAATATTAACTAATTAAAAGAACTTATAAAAGAAATAAATAATAACGCTATGTATAATTAAAGCAAATGAATAAATAAAAGTGACGGTAAGTTACCTAAATAATATGTTAAAACTTTAAAAAAACTAACATTTTTGAATTTAACTTTCTTTAAGTCTTTCTTTTTTTCAACTATATGAGCTGTTAAATAACGTTTTTTAATACTACTAATTAATGTTTGTGTTAGCATCGTCGAATTATTACACTGAATACCAAGTTCCGAGTTATAGATATTGGATCTGGGATCAAAGTTATACGTCCCTATAAAAAATTTATTATCAAATATATAAGTCTTTGAGTGAGTACCTTTTCTTGTCTTTTTATAACTATTATCAAGGTAATTATAATCTTTTACGTTAAAACCATCAAAGAAATGAAACTTAAATACATTATTACTTAAATATTTTTTAATTACAGTATTCAATACACTATTAGCGTAAAAGGCATCTGTTGAATATAAACCATTTGTATATATATCAAACTTTAAATCTTTTTTTACACGAATATCTTTTAGTATTTTTTTAACATGTTTATTAATAATAAAATATGGTGAATCAATAATAAGTCGATTTTTTGTTGATTTCAACTTTTGTAATATAAAATCTTTTAATCTTTTAAATTTTTTTCTTTCTTTTTTGGTTACATAAGGCCTGTCAGATACAAACAATATATCATGGCAAGTACCAGTCACTTCATGTTTTAATTCTCTGGGCCCATTAACCATTACTTGATGTAAAGTAGTTAAATATTTGTCATTATCTTTGTTTAAAAAATTATAATATTTTAATAATTTCTTGTCCCAAAGTCTTAATTCTCTTTGATATGACTTTCCTCTTTTATAACTCTTTGTGTAAACCTTTTCTCTGGGGCCTTTAAGATTAGAAAATTTGCTATTTTTACTATTCCAAAAATCATCAAAAGAATCACTAATGCTAGAAACAATATTTCCTTGTAAGTAAATTTCTCTGTCATAGAAATTATAATGAGTAGATAAATCAAAATAATCATCACCAATATTTCGACCACCTGTAATTAAATGTTCTCTATCAATAATAAAAAGTTTTCTATGATTTCGATATTGCACTTTATTAAACTTGGTTATCGGAGCAGGATTATAAACTTTCACAGAAATATTATGTTTATTTAAGACATAAATAAACTTCTTACTAAACTCTTTCTTTGTCATAAAATGATCAACTAAAATTCTAACTTTTACACCTTCTTCTGCTTTTTTCACAAGTTCTTTAAGAATAATTTTACCTGACAAATCTCTATTAAAGATAAAGTATTCTAAATCAATTGATGATTTTGCGTTTCTAATTAGTATTATTCTTTTGTACAAGGCAGAAATAGAGTGTTCTAAAATTGTTAGCTCTTGATCATTAGATTGAAAATTATAAATATCTTTTGCAAATATGATATTTGCAAGAAAAACAAAAGTGAATATAAATAGTTTAGATAATTTATTCATAATAAAACTTATCAAAATATATTCATATAACAAAATCTGAGAAACGATCGTGTAGAAATTTCAAGTACCAATTATTCAAAAAGAATAAATTCGCGATAAATAAAAGTTAAATTACTTGTTTTTTAGGTATTTTAGCTACTAGAATCATAGGAACAACAAGTGTTAACGCACCGAGTATGTATGGAACTTTTGAACCGTATTTCCAATAAAAAATCGCGCCAACAATTGGCCCAATAACTCTTGCTAAAGCTCCAAGTGATCTAAATATACCAATACTTTGACCTTGCATCTCTTTTGGTGAATGAATAGACACAAGAGAAGTTAAGCAAGGAATAATTTGACCTGAGCCTACTGCTAGAAAGAATAATCCAAGATACAACATCCAAGTAGAATAGCAAAAAGCGATTATTAAAAGCCCTGGAATAATACTAATTAAACCATGAATAGCCATTTTAGACTCTCCAATAATACTCGCTTTTCTTCTAACATATCCTCCTTGAACAAGAGTTAAAATAAAGCCAATATAAATAAACATATAAGCATTATTCATAGAAGTGTAACCAAGCCTATCGACTGCTAAAAATGTAAGAGTAAACTCCATTCCAGAAAAGGCACTTAAGAAAACAAAGTAAGAGAAATTAGTCAAATTAACAGCAAAAATTGGAAGAGGCTTAAATAGTTTAAAAGGATTCAAAGACCGTTCACTTGTTCTCTTTTTATTTCCTTTAGGTAGTGTTTCTTTAAAATTAAAAGCAACTTGAAGTAAGTTAATAAAGCATAACACAGAAGCTAATAATGCTGGCACTGAAAAAGGATTAACTCCGTAAGCAGTCATTGACGGATAGAGTTTAGTTAGATCTATCATTGAAAGAATACCACCTAGAGCTGGACCGATAATAAATCCAACAGCAAAAGAAATTCCTATAATAGCCATTCCTTTTGATCTGTTTTTATCATCAGTAATATCAGCAACAACTGCTGTAGCTGTTGAAATATTTCCTCCCATTATTCCACCTATAAACCTAGCAACGATTAACAAAGTAAAACTACCTGAAAAAAACCAAATGATATAACTTATCATCAATCCGAAAATAGAAACCAGCAAAACAGGCTTTCTTCCAATTCGATCAGATAATCCTCCCCATAATGGTGATGCAAAAAATTGTAATAATGAATACAATGCTCCAAGCGCGCCACCAAATAAAACAACAGAAGCAATTTTTGTAGAACTAGTACTGGTTAAAACATTTATCGAATTAAAAATCAGATTTAAAAAATAATTATCGGGGTCAACTTCTATATAATGTTTAGCCAGTGCTGGAAACATAGGAAAAATAATAGAAAAACTGACTAAGTCTAAAAATAAGGTAAAAAAAACTATCTTTAGTGTTTTTTTGCTTTCAACAGGTAAAGTTGAATCTTGTTTTTTTAAATTTTCCACAATCACTTCCTTTTCTAGACTTTCACTTGGGGCATATGTTAACTCTTTAGATTTATTTTCGATATTAGAAGCTATAAACTTAGCGAAATCGCTTGCCCATTTATCATTATCATTTAAACAAGAAACGAGATGAACTTTACATCCTAACTCATTTAACTCTAAATTTAATTCTGTTTCTATTTCATCAATTGTCTCAAGACAGTCCGCCGTAAAACTAGGACAATATACAAGTATATTCTTAGCACCTTTAGTAGCTAAGTCTTTACAATAAATTGAAGTATATGGATTTAACCATACTTCGCTACCAAATCGAGATTGAAATGTAAGATGTGGATTAATCTCTTTATTTAAATTTTCTTTTATAAGAAAAAATGTATCTAAACAATCGTTTAGATAGGGATCAAATTTATATATTACTCTTCTTAATGGAATTCCATGGAAGGAAATAATAGTATGATCAATTTTAATATTGTCATTAGTTAAGCTTTGATATTTATTATTTATTTGATCACTTGAGTTATCTATAAATGCTTTTGATAAATGAAAAGAATTTAAAAATTTAAATGTTGGTATTCTAACTTTTTTACTTAAAAAATGTGTCCAACAATCAAAAACAGATGCACTTGTGGCTTCTGAGTATTGTGGGAATAAAGGTACAACAAAAACATCTCTACTATCTCCATTTAAAGATAGCTCAAGCCAGTCATCATAAAAGTCATTAAATCCATTACTTCCTAAAAGATAGCTCACGCGACAATCAAATTCTTTTCCAATATTCTCTTGAAATTTTTTTAAAAAATTATCAGTATTTGTTAACAGCGGAAAGCTTTGGCCATCCCAAATTCGAGAGTATAATTTTGCTGAACTTTTTGGTCTAAATGGAAGTATGAAAAAATATAAAATAAATTTCCATAAAATTGGATTTAAATCCACAACTCTTGGATCTTTTAAGAATTGGTATAAATAAGACCTAACATCACTAACTTTTGGAGTTTTAGGTGAGCCAAGTTGAACGAAAAGGATAAATTGTTTTTTCATTATTTTAATACTATATTGGTGGATATAAACTTGAGTATATTTATCATGGTTAAAAAGAAATTACTAAAAAGAAATGAAAAAGAATTAAGAAATTTGGCACTGGGTCAAAACACGGAGTACGGCAACGTATACTCTCCGAAAATTCTTGAAGCATTTGAAAATAAAAATCAAAAAAATGAAGCCTGGACAAGTTTTATTTGTACAGAATTTACGTCACTTTGTCCCAAGACTGGCCAACCTGACTTTGCTAAAATATATATCAATTATATAGCTGATAAATTGATGATTGAGTCAAAATCAGTAAAATTATATTTATTTAGTTTTAGAAATCATGGAGGTTTTCATGAAGACTGTATTCAAACAATTTGTGACGATATAACAAAATTAATAAAACCAAAATATATTGAAGTAATTGGCGAATTTACCCCGCGTGGTGGTATTAGCATTTTCCCGTACGCACAAAACTCAAATACAACTGCAAAGTATAAAAAAATTAAAGACTCACGTTTTTTAAATTATGCACCGGGAAAATACTCGATGCCATTAAGTAAACTATATTAATAAGGATTGGTCATGTTTGGTTTAGGAATTGGAGAAACTGTATTAATCGTTGGTATTGTAATTTTATTTTTTGGAGGTTCAAAATTACCTCAACTTGGCAGTGCTCTTGGAAAATCTATTAAAAACTTTAAAAAAGGGATGAAGGAAGATGAGCCAGAAATTGAAGAAAAATCTAAGGACCAAGATAATCAATAAAAATATATATTTAAGCTTATAAAAAACTATCTACTATTAGTTTAATCAATGATTTTTTTCCATCATAATTTTCATATTTTTCAAAACATTTTCGAGCAACTTCGTCATAACTGATATTGAGATTATTTTTCCTTAATAAGCTTTGACTATACCTAATCGCTCTATCAATTAACTTATTGTTACTAGGTTTTACCCAAGTCATAATATTTCCATCGAACCTATTTAATTTTCCCATTATAATTGTGGAATGAGTATTTAATAACATTTTTAATAAAAGTTGTTTGTAATAAACTTTATTTTCTTGAAGTGGCATTTCGAAAATATGTTTACAATTATTTAAAGAAAATATAATGCCATTATTTGAATCACTATTTTCTATTTTAAAAATATTTTGTTTTTTATTTAATATTTCTTTTCGTTTCATGGACAAAGATTCACTAAAGTTAAAGCCATATAGTTTATTTAAACTGGCTATGCCCTTTAAATTCTCCCACTCCAAAGTTCTGGGATCTCTTGCTAATAATTTTTTCCAAGCTTCTTCAGGTGTAGAACTTTTTGGAAAATACAAATAGCATAACGAACAATTTGAGTTATTTAAATTATCATTATAATTTTCAAATGAGTTCAAGCTAAATGTTGGGGATCTTTCGGTGGTATCAGTTAAAACTGAAATTGCCAGGTCTTTAGAAGGAGAATAAAGTAAGTCTTCATTATTTTGGTAAATTTGAAACTCTTTATTAATAAATTGCTCTAAATTGAAACATTCTTTTTCATAATTTTTTTCAAAGGTTAACAGGTCATTTTCAATATTTTTAATATTAAAATCATCTTCAAATAAAGCGATACTAATAGCCATCATGATTATTGAAGATGCTTGCATTCTTGTACTACCAGAAAGAGCTTGTGCATCATGAGTTAAATTAAGTTTTTTAACATTCTTATTTTCTAATAATTTTTTTGTTCTTTTAGTAATGTTTTTTAATATATCGTCAGGATTACAAAATAAAAAATATGGTTTTAATTTTGAAATAGTTAAAGCTTTATCTACAGCACCTATAACAAAAGGAGTTTCCCCTCCTTCACTGCTTCCTATAAATAAATCATTTTCAGAAAAACTGAGATCTAAAAGTTGTCTACTTCCATATTCTGGATAATCTTCAAATTTTTCAATTGAAGAAATTAAAGCGACATCACCACCGGCCATAAAAGATATAACATTATTTTTTTTTGTTGTTTGTCTCCAGGTCGTTTCAATAACAAGAGAAAGTCTTCCTGTAGCACCACATCCACCTAAGAATAACCTTCCACCAGAACTTAAACATTTTTTAATATCAGTAGATAATAGTTTTATTTTTGGTAACGAGTTAATTAATGAATGAAGCATATTTAAATCAACGTTTAAAATACTAGAAATCGCTTTATGAACGTTGTTCTTAGATAATTCCGATAGGTTTTCTGTTAAAGGATTTTGTCTTTCAGTAAGAAGTGAACCTAATTTAAATTCGTCTGATATTTTTAGATATAATTTCGCTTTAGATTTATAGCTCACAGTTTATAGATTATTTTCAGATTTTATTCGACTTATTAATGAGTCAATATCATAAGGTTTTTCAATTACTCCTGACATTCCAATTTTTTTTAATTCTTCTTCTGAAGCTTCCATATCTCCAGTACATAGATAAAACTGTGTTTTACCTAGCTTTTCCTTTAATGTTTTAAAAAGTTCTGTTCCACTCATGCCAGGCATATGATCGTCAGAAATAATAACTTTGATGTCATCTCTTGAATTAAAAATTTCAAGTGCTTTATCTGCGCTAAAGCATGTTTCAGTATCGAGATCTTCCATTTCAAAACTTTCCGCACATAATTCGCAGAGATCTTTCTCATCATCAACAATTAAAATACACATATTTTGTCCAATGTCTTATAGCTTCATGATAGCTACTATATTTTATTTCACTTAAATTCATAAGCTTACCTAATTAAATGTATTATAACTTACTGAAAATTTAAATGAACTTTAAATAATGGATGGAAGTAAATTCCTCTAAATTAAATGATTTTAATTATTCAAGTATTTCTAAAACAGACCGTTTTTTTAATTTAGTACTTGAGGCATTTAGGATTGTTCTTAGTGCTCTTGCTGTTCGACCTTGTTTTCCAATAACTTTACCAAGATCACTTTTATCAACTTTTAGTTCAACAACAGTAGTTTGCTCACCTTCAATTTCATTAACTTCAACACATTCAGGCATATCGACTAGTTTCTTACTTACAAATTCAATTAGATCTTTTAACTCGCTCATTAGATACCTCTTACTTTTATAACACCATAAATTTACAACAATTAACTATTACTAGCAAACAAAATTTAAATAATATTTAATTAATTATAACAAATAAAATTATGCTAATGCAATATTTGATTTTTTTAATAATGTTTTAACAGTGTCTGATAATTGAGCACCTTTAGAAACCCAGTATTCAATTCTTTCTTTTTTAACATCAAATAACATTTCTTCAGATGATGGCCTGTATTGACCAAGTTTCTCTAAAAATTTACCACGTGCTTGATTTCTTGAATCAGCTGCTACCAACGTATAAATTGGCATATGTACTCTTCCACCACGCGCTAATCTAATTACTACCATTATATTCTCCTATATATTTACAATTTAATTATAATTCAGTGCTGAAAAATATTAGTTTTTCAGGCTTTAGTCAACTAAAATTTCTTAAAAGTACCCTTTTCCCCATGGGCCTTTACCTTTCCCCTTTTTTTTCTTCTTTCCTCCACCGAAAGGATTGTCCATTCCTGCAGGTAGACTTGGCATCGCTCCACCTGGTCCCATTCCAGAAAGAGAAGGCGTTCCACCTTTAAACATTCCCATCATGCCACCCATCATTGATTCCATTTGCTTAAATTTTTTGATAAATTCTCGAACAGCACTCTCTCCACGTCCAGAGCCATTAGCAATTCTTTTTACTCTTGAATCATTTAGTAATTTATAATTATGACGCTCCGCTTTGGTCATTGAGTTAATTATCACTCTTATATTTTTCATTTCATCTTCAGCTGGACTTAGATCACCTACTTGTCTGAGCATTCCTCCCATTCCAGGAATCATTTTTAATATTGATGACATAGAGCCAAGATTTTTCATCATATCCATTTGTTTCATAAAATCATCAACAGTGAATAGTCCTTTTTCAAGACGTTTCATCATATTCTCTGCTTCTTTCTCATCAATTGCTTCTTCAGCTTTTTCGACAAGTGAAACAATATCTCCCATATCTAGAATTCTTCCTGCCAATCTATCTGGATGAAATAGTTCAAGATCTTGCATTTTTTCACCAACAGAGACATATTTTATTGGGACTCCTGTTACGTGCCGAATAGATAAAGCAGCTCCACCTTTAGCGTCTGAGTCCATTTTCGAAAGAACGATACCAGTTAATGTAACTTTATCATGAAAGGTTTTAGAGACGTTGACAGCCTCTTGTCCTGTCATAGCATCGGCGACCATTAAAACTTCAGGATTAAAACTATTTAGAGATTCTTTAACTTCTACAATCTGACCCATTAATTCTTCATCAACATGAAGTCTACCGGCAGTATCAATAATCACTACGTCAAAATTTGACTCTTTTGCAAAAGCCATAGCATTTAAGGCTATATCTTTTGGGTGCATTGATAAATCACTATCAAAATATTCTACATTTATACTTTTTGACAGTGTAATTAACTGATCTTTGGCTGCGGGACGAAAAGTATCTGCGGGAACTACTAAAACTTTTTTCTTCTTTTTTTCAGTTAAATGAAGAGCAAGCTTTCCAGTAAAAGTAGTCTTCCCTTGTCCATTTAAACCAACAACAAGAACGGGTACAATACTATTTCGATCAAGGTCAATTTCTTCATTCGCCTTGCCCATAACTTCACAAAGCTCGTCATGCACAATCTTAGTAAATTGCTCTTCAGGATTAACTCCACTTATAACTTTTTCACCGATAGCTTTTTCTTTAACGCCTGCAATAAAGCTTTTAACGACTTTAAAGTTAACGTCAGCTTCAAGCAGTGCTGTTTTAATAATTTTTATTGAATCTTCAATATTTGATTCAGAAATTTTTCCTTTTCCAGAAATATTTTTAAAAGCATCACTAAATTTTTCACTTAAATTATCAAACATATTTTCCTCGTAAACTAAATCTATTGCCAAAATTTATAAATTATAGGAATTCTTATAGCTTGAAAACTTAGATACGTCTATATGTCGCAGAGAATTAAATTAATGATTAATTAAGAAGAAAATAACTAACTAGCTAAAGGAAGTTCACAATGAAAGCAAGTGCCCTCATCATCAGACTCTAAATTAAGTACACCATCAAATGATTCAATAATGTTTTTACAGATAAAAAGCCCCATCCCTGTTCCTTCGCCTCTTTTTTTAGTTGAAAAGAAATTGTCAAAAACTTTGGCTTGTACTTCTTTAGGTATTCCATCTCCATTATCACAGACTTTTAAAGATGCTCTTCCATTGACAATAGAGGCACTAAGAGTAATTATTTTTGTATTTTTACCAGACTGAACAAGCGCATCTTTGGCATTACTAACAAAATTAACAATTACTTGATCTAGCTGATCTTTTCTAGATTTTACCAGAATGTCTTGTGTAGGTTCTTCAATTTCAAATAAAATTCCACTTTTTTCAATTATTGGAGATAAAAACTCAAAATTTTCTTTTAAAATTTCGGAGATATTAACTACCTCTAACTCATCTTTATCCTGTCTTGTATAATCCTTTAACTTTTTAACTAATCTCGTAATCCGTGATAGGGCTATCTCTTCTTGATCGATCTTTTTTAGAAGTTTTTCTTTGTCACTTTCCTCAATTTGAACCATATTTCTAAGTAACCTTTTTATCATGGAAATATTTAATACTAGACTTGTTAAAGGATTATTAATCTCGTGAACAATTTCTGCTGAAAACTTTCCTAATTCTTCGAGCTTATTCGAGTGGTATTTTTGAACAATTAAACCAAAATACTTTTTTGAATAAAAGTTAAATAGTGCTGCCCCACAAGAAACGATCAAGGTTAATAAACATAAAATAATAAATATAACATTTCGACTATAGTAATAGTTCGAAAATGCTTTATCTGAATTAATTTCCGTTGTAATACCAATACCATTAGTCGGATCCCAGATCCATTCACCGAAAACTTCTTTATTTCCAGACCCCAAATATAATTCACTACTCTTAGAAACAAAATGTTGCTTTGGATATTTAATTTTCCAATCAAGAATTGCTTGTACAGACTTAATTGGAGTCATTAGTATTACTCCATTTTTATTAGTCATTTTGCGCAGAAGACTGTGGTCATTTTCTTTACTACTGTTATTTAAAATTTCCAAACTCTTTGTAAAAACTAATGTGCGGCTTAATTTTTCTTTATTGGAGTTAGAGATAATTCGAGAAAATGGACGAGATATATTATATTGATAAAATAAATAACCTAAAATAGTATTATTATCGTGAAGAATAGTAAAAAGACTTACAACATATTCGTTTTTAACTTTTACAATTTTTCCCCTAAATACTTTCGTTGAATATTCTGAAATATCTCTATTTTTTAAGTTCTGTAGTAAGGAAAGTGAAACTTTGTTTTGTAAAATAGTATTTAATTTTATCTTGTTAGTATTATTTGAGACATATTCAATATTCTCAAGATCATAATCAGCGAGTTCAGCCTTCATCAACTTTAATGTTTCAACTAAATCATGTTGGAAATTAGCATTCATTTTTTTTCGATTATTTAAAATGAGAGCCAATAAAACATCGGTTTCATCACTTTGCATTGAATTTTTTGTAGTAAAACGTTTTTGCTGCATCCATTCATCTACAGAAAAATGAATTGAGTTAATGTAGGAACGTAAGTAATTGTGAATTTTTACTTTTTCGTTATTCTTGATAGTATTTGTAGAAATAAAATAAATTGAAGTAACTATTATTAGAAACAGAGAAAGAGTTAATATTAGTATTTTTTTTAATTTCATAAAATAATTTGTTATTAACCCTAACTTTCGTTATTAATGTGTAAGTATAGGATATATTAGGATTTATTACAAATGATAAAGTTTTTAAAAAAATTAAGCCTTTATGCTTTAATAATATTAAGTATTTGTTCATGTTTTAATAATATGGTTCCTGATAAACAGAAAATAAAAGGTTCTGTCACAATTCAAAAACCCATTAAAATTGGCATGTCAGCGGCTTTTGTATCCACTAGAGGTATGGGAGTTTATCAAAAGATAGCTGGTTTTCTATCAAAAAAATTGAAAAGGCCAATTGAGTTTATCGGGAAGATGGACTATGAAAGCATTAATTCTTCCGTTAAATCAGGTCGGTTTGATCTTGCTTTTATCTGTGGCTATCCCTATATACTTTTAAAAGAAGAAAATAAAAAAATCTCACTACTTGTAGGACCGGTTATAAACTCGACCAGATATCAAAATAAACCTATCTACTTCTCAGACTTAATTGTTAAACGTATTAGTGAAATTAATTCAATAAAAGATCTTAAAGGAAAAATATGGGCTTATAACGAAGAATTATCAAATTCTGGTTATAATTTGCCAAGAGCATTTATGATTCAAAACAATTTAAATAATGGATATTTTGGAAAAATAATTCGTTCTGGTGCTCATGAAAATTCAATTGATTATGTTCGAAATGGAACAGCAGACTTTAGTTTTGTGGATAGTCTTATTCTTGATTATGAGTTAGTTCATGACCTTAAGTTAAGAAATGAAATTAAAATTATTAAAAGTCTTAGGCCTACCGGAGTTCCCCCCTTGGTCGCTGCTTCTCATGTAAATGAGAAATTGAAGAATAAAATAATACAAATATTGTCAACAATGCATTTAGATAGAGAAGGCTTAAAGATACTAAAACTTGGAAACTTAAAACGTTTTGATAAACTAAAAGATAGTGATTACGACTCTATACGAAAAGCATATAAGGTTGCTACTGACAAAGACATTTTGTTTATAAAATAAAAATTTACAAGTATTTATTTATAACTTCTACAAATTCAATTTCATTATTTATAAAATTATTAACTCCAACTTCTTGTAATGACGTTAGATCACAAAAGTCGCACCAGCTAACTGGAACAAATGGAATTTGGACCTCTTTGGCTCCATAAAAATCAAGTAAACTATCTCCAACCATAATTTCTGTTTTATAACTTTCTGAAAGCAAATTTTTATAAGAATTTAAACTTGGTTTTGTTCCAACTTGGTCATCTCCACAAGAAATATTTTTAAAATATTTTGAAAGGTTCCATTTTTTTAGCAAATATTCACAAGACTGACGATCTCGACCAGTCCATAGGTAAAAATCAAATTTTGCTGATAGCATCTCTAATAAACTTTCAATATGATCAAAGGGCTTAATTAATTCAACATTGTTCATTGAAGCTTTAACCCACAGTGAAATAAGCTCACCTTGATTATCTGAAGTAACTTGTACATTAAAATTAGATACTAATTTTTTCCAATCTGGATGATATTTTTCTTTAACTTCATCAAGTGAGATCTCTTTTTTTAAAAAGCTTGATAGAACACTTTGAACATTTAATAAAATCACTGACTGGCTATCAATTAAGGTACCATCAAAGTCAAAAATTAATGCATTTTCTTTTGTTGACTCATGGTCCTCTTGGCCGTTATTAATTTTGTTCATGATTTCTCCTAATCTTAAAAATAAAATTGAGCTTTCTAAAGCAAATATGAAAGAAACAAAGCTAGGTTCTCTTAGTTTTAGTTCACCTCTACTACTCGCTCCTATGTCATCAATTTGCAATTACCCTTTTCGATATTTAATGCAAATGCTTGGATGTGGTGGAACAGTGTCAGAGCTAGTTTCTTGTCATGGCATAAATTACCAAAATGATAAAACATTAAAAATGCTTTATATCAATAAAAATGAAAAAAATGTTGGAATTCAACTATTTGGTGAAGATGGTGCTTCAATGGCAAAAGCAGCTAAAGTAGCACAAGAGTTTGGGCCAGGCTTTATTGACTTGAATTTAGGTTGTCCTGTCAACAAAGTAGTAAAAAAAGGGGGAGGTTCAGCACTATTAAGAGACCCTAGTATTTTGGGGAAATTTTTTGCTGACATTAAAAAAGAGTTAAATATTCCCCTAACAATAAAAATTAGAACAGGCTGGGATGAAGAGAATATAAATGCTTCAGAAGTAATAAATATCGCCTATAATGAAGGTGTCGAATTTGTAGCGATCCATGGCCGAACTAGAACTCAGCAATATACAGGAAAAGCAAATTGGAACTTAATTGAAGAAATTGCAGAAAAATCCCCTCTTCCAATAGTTGGAAATGGAGACTTAACAAGTTCTAATTTAATTCAAGACAGACTAAATAAAACAAACTGTAAAGCATTGATGATAGGACGAGGAGCTCTTAGGCATCCATTTATATTTCTTGAATCATGTAATAACGAAATCAGATATAATCCTCAAGATTATTTAGAAATAATTAAATATTATGATTATTTAATTACTACTTATACGGATAATAATAGACATCGCTTAATTCAAATGAAAAAAATGACAGTATGGTTTTTAGCGGGTTTTAACGGTGTCTCTAAATTTAGAGGTGAAATCTTTGCTTCAACTGAAATTTTACAATTATTAGATAATATTGAAAAATATTTTTATAAACTTGAACAAAGTGGCAAAGCATTTAAAGATATTGACGAAAATATTCCATTTATGACCGGTGGTCACGGTTAAGTTACTTTTTTGTTTTATCAGCTGAGCCAATTGAAGAATAAAATTGTCTATCTTGATGATCTAATTTTTTTGATCCTTCTTTCTTTCGTTCAACACGCCTTTTAAAAAATAATATTGAAAAAGAAAACAATAAAAATAATGGCATCATCATTTTAGATAATGTTTTCATAATCTCAGACTGATTTGAAGGATCTGTTATATTCGAATAAATAAGACTTCCTAACATTAAGATTAAAAAGGCTGCACTACTTATAATTTTTAGATATTTAAACATATATATTTTCCAATTTTAAGAAGTACTTAATAAAAATAACTCTTAAACACTTGTTTTATCGAAAGAAGTTTATAAATACTTAATAACTAACTCATATTTAACCGATGAAAAGTATATGTTTAAAAAATTAATTATTATTAATGTAATTTTATTTGTCTTTAGTGCTAAAGCAGAAATGTCTAAGACATGTCTCCTTCGAGTTTTACAACAAGTGCAAACATCTTTACCGCCATTAAAACCTATTTATAAGGGTATTAGTCAAAAACAAGTTCAAGGAATAAGGCAACATTTTTCTTCAGAAAATATCAATTTCTCTATGGCTCACAAAGAAAGTTTAAGAGAAATCATTGTTCAAGAAAATTTACAAGGAAAAACATTTCGTTTTAAAAACTTTTTTGAAACAGGAACAACAAATGCTGCCAGTCAAATGGCTCCAAGAGCTAATGTTGAAAACTTTAGGTTGGGAATATCACCTAATGAATATAAAAAAGTACCCCATCAAGAGTTACCAAAATATGGATATATGCAATTCAAAAAGCCTTTAGTAAAGGGACAAGAACACAACCTACATTTACCACAATATGGTGAAGATATATGGCTATTTAAAACGAACGAAGTTAAAGATAAATTGACTTTTACCATCGGTGACTCTTTTTCATATAAAGGGATAAAAGCACAAGTAATGAATCAAAATGAGTTTAACTATGAAGGTGGAAAATTTAAAAGACCAATGGACAAAAGAACTCAAGAAGTAATTACTGACCCTCATAAAACATTTTTAAAATATAATGAAAAAAGTAAAGAAGTACTTGTTCAACATTACGTAGATCAAATAAATGTAAAAGGATATCAAGAATTGCCACTTTTACAAAGAAGAAGTAGTGCAAAACCTAATTATAGATGGAAAAATAAATTTTCAAATAATACTGATCCTCTTACACAATATAATTACTTTGAAGTTCAATACTTTGATCCTGATTTGAATCTAGAGAAAGTATCAGAGTTTGTATTCACTAAGACAGCGCCAAGTAGAGAACTATTTCAAATATTAAAAGAGAAGAAAATAAAAGTTCTGGATTGGAGAAACAAGAAAAAAAATCCTATTGAGTATAATCCAGCATTAATACAAAAAACATCCTTACAAATAAAAAGAGAGAGTGATTTTAATTTATTACTTGAAAAAGTAGATCAATTTTTCTTTATTAGAAATCCTACTCCTGAACAGTTAGAAGTCTTAAAAAAGGCATATAATTATGGTTTACCAGAAAAACAACTTGCAAGTAAATTTGATTTCACGCAACAACAATTAACTCAGAAACAAAAAATATTAAAAGATGGGGGCTTCAGTAGTGGAAAGATTCCATTTTTAATGGATTTTTTCTTAAATATAAATTAAATAGAGAAATATAAAAATTTACTCCAATAAAAAAACAACTGTAATTATAACAACTTAGCAAACAATTAAAAAAAAAGTATTACCAAATAATCCTTAAATAAAATCTCCATATATACCGAAAAGAAACTGATGAGTAAGTATTGGAGACATTTTTCTATAATAAAATACGTTAATGTATTTATATTAATTAGTTTAATAAACGTAAAAGTTTATGGTGCTGATATTTATAAAAAAGTTGATGTTACCAAAAAAGAAAGCACATCTAAAACAAAAATAAATCTATACTGTCATGAATATGAAAAAGCATTTAAAACTATTGAAGAAGTTCAAGGGGATTATAAGAAAGGCTCAGAATTTTCAAGTAAGAAAATGAGATTAGATAAAATAAAAAGAAAATTACTTCAAAAATATTTAACTAATTGTAATAATAATTTAAAAATTGGCAATAATTTAAGTACAAGTTCTACTTGTTATCAAAAAGATGTTTTACAAACACTCATTCCTGTTTCTGATTTGACAATGAAAATTGGAGAAGTATTAATAAAATTAAATATTGAAAAAGAATATAAGATGGATTTATCTCTAGAATACTGTAATGATAACCCAGATGAAAGAATGACCTATATTTGCAATAATTTATTTAAAAATACTAAAAAAGCAAAACTATCTAAATCAAAAAGAAGAAAGAAAAAGTGTGAGGATGATAATTCAGAAGGCTGTACTGTTCACTATACTAGTAGTGGCCATCAGTACTATGCTCCAACTGAAAAATTTAATCCATGGCCTACGATTATTTCAGGAACATTATCTACTGGAATTCCTCTTTGGATGGAAAATTACCAGTTTAAACAAAATTTAAGTTATCAAGAGCAAAATGGATATTATGTAAAAGATATGGCTGCGCAACAACAAGCTATGCAAAAATATAATATGTGGTGGCTCGCTGAAGCTCCTGTTATTCCATTTTCTCAAACGAATCAAGCAACAGGATCATTTAATTTTCAAGCAAATCCCTAGAGATCATTTAATTAGAATCTTTTTCCAATAGCAAACATTGCTCTAATACCAGTAGTAGATTTTAAATAATTTGTACCAACTCCTGTCGGAGGAGAAAATGATTCGTTTGATGAATAAAAATCAGCTTGAGTGCGCAGAGAAAAATTATTTCTAAATAAATACTTTAGACCCAATCCAAAACTAAGAGAAGAAACACTTCCCTTTAATGTACTATCTAAGGCTGAAGCAGTACCAGAATTTGATAAATTTAAAATGTCTGATGAAGTTCCAAAAGCCATCGCAGCGTTTAAATAAACCATCATTTTATTAAGCCTAAATGGACTTGTAAACATATGGTAAGTTGCTCCAGCTCCATACTCAAATTTTGATAGGTTAATCTGTTGGCCTGTTACAGACATTGCACTAATATCAGATTTATGAATAAAAGCAAATAGTGAAATATTTTTTAGCAATTTGCTTTTTATAAAATACTTTTCCATTGCAATTGTATAGTCAGATGCTGAAGTTTGTCCTGTACCAGATGAAGCTCCACTAAGATTATAAGTTGAGCTTAAAGAGTTAAATGAGACTGCTCCCCAAAACTCAATTGCTTTTTTTGAGTAAATGGTTTTGACTTTAGTTTTATTAAAACTAATATGCTTTAAGTCTTGTTTATCAATATCCTTAAATCTGTGTGTTTTTTCTCTCGGTATTTTCTGATTTAAGTCATGATCATTAAGCTTTTTTGTAATGTCTTTTGTTAATTTATAACTTGATGTTTTTTTTATTTTATATATCTTATCAACTAAAATTTCATTGGTATTATTAACTCTATATAACGACCAGATTGATCTTATTGGGGTTACTTTAACTGCTACACCTCTGGCTATTACTCCATTATCAAGAAAAAATTTAACTTGATCATCGATATTTATTGCGTCTTCTTGGCCTCTATTTATTAGAATTGTTTTCTTTGTCGATGATATCTTTAAAATACGAACAGTTAATGATTCATTATTATCAAGAGCATAAGTTGAAAGACTAAAAGCAAATAATATTACAATCAATAAATACATTTTAAAAATATACACTAAACCCCATCCCTATTCTTATTTCATTATAATTCATTGTACTAAATATTGAATCATTTAATTGATCAATAACTGTGAAATATTTTTTTGTAGACTCAACAAAAGTATTAAATCCCATACCAAATTTTAAAAGTTCTTCTCTTGTATCACCTGCCTTAAAACGATATTTAAAACCTAATTTCCATGAAGGCAATCCCGTTACCTGATATCGATAACTTTTAGTAAGTTTTGAAGAGCTAACTACAGATGATCCTCTTTTAAATCCTAAACTTAGAAATGGAATAAAAGTATCAATAGTGCTAGGAGCAGAGCTGAAAAACCAATTTAAATACATTGAAAAATTTCCTTCTGAAAATTTCCCGTTAATTCCGCTTATATCAAAATTTGTAGATTCTTGTAATAATCCTACTTCTAAAGAAAATTTAGAAAGATATTGCTTGATGCTCGCAAGGTGATATTCGTAAGATAATCCAACTGCGAAATTTAAATTTTGATTTAAAGGATCGGCAGCTGTTACGTGAGAAGAAAGTCCATTAATATAATAAAGTCTAATTTCACTAGAGTTTAATTCATTTAATGCCTTCGACTGCCTTTTTAATTCATGTTGAATTCCTGTATCAATAAAATAACGTCTTATTTGCTTATCACTCATAGAATTTGTAAACCTAGCCCCATTCTTATCTATATTCACTCGAGTATTAGAATCAAGATAAGCTTCGGCTTCATTTGAGCGCTTTTCATCGAGTAATTTTTGATAAACATTTTGGTGTGAACTTTGAAAAGATTCATCATCTCTAGCTGTTTTTTGATAAAGTCCCACTAATCCATATTTTTCTTTTTTGTATTTAGAAATGACTCCCCTTTGTTCAGCGAGATAAATGGCACTTTTAATTCTTTTCTTTAATGATTTTGATTTTATATAATCTTTGTTTGCATTTGAGTTGGAAAGATTTTTAGGTTCGTAAATATCAACAGCTGATTTTCCTATCACACTTTTAAACGGCCATTTTCTAAACTTTGTAAAGTTTGTTTTGACAGCATCTGCAACCGATTTATTTTTTGAAGATAGATCAACGTCAATTGCTTCATATTCATTTTCTATTTTGCTTATATTTTTAATATCTTTAGGAATTTCAGATAAATCTTCTTCATTTGCTGATAAAACTACGTCTTTATTTTTTATATCTATTATTTTTCTACCTTTTAAAAAGTTTGGTGAATAATAAAGGATATCATTTACCTTTAATGTAACTTTAATTTTTTTATTAAAATAAAGGTAAGCTTTATCCTCTGATATTTTGACAATTTCGCCTAATCCTACTTCATCAAAATCTAAACTTTGATTGACATCAATCTGTTTGTTATTCGATTTCAACGATTTGTAAAATAAAAATTTATCACCTAAAACATGCCCTTTGAACAAACCATGATTTAAAATAATTGAATGTTTGGAAGGACTGATCGCTGTAATTTGAGTGCCAACAAAACTAAATGCTTTGGACCAGCTAAGATATAACATTAGTAGAATTGAAGAAAAAATTAATTTAACCATACTTATTAAGTTTACCATATGGCATTAATTTTAAAAATGTCAGTAATAACAGGCAGATAATTCTTTTGATTCATATAGTCATACTCTATTTTAATTGAATTTTTGACAAAATTTGTCTATAAGTTAACAAATCAAATAAATTGGAGAGATTAATGGCACGTAAACTAAAAGTAGAAATATTTCATTATGACTGTAATATTACCGGAGAGACTTTTAAGGTAACAAAAAAAGCAAAGAATCCTGATGAATTAATGTCAGTAAAAGCTTATTATGAAATGAATCCAGAGGAAGACGACCGTCCTGAACATATAAAAATTCAAATTGCACAAAATGAACCTGTAGTTTTAGAAACTCCAGAAGATCTTGGTGAAAATTAATTATGACATCTCTAAAAAGTGAAATTCATGAAACAATAATCATCGGCTCAGGACCTGCTGGATATACTGCTGCTATTTATGCTTCAAGAGCGTCTTTGAACCCAGTAATGATAACTGGACACGAACCAGGAGGGCAGCTTACTACAACAACAGATGTTGAAAATTTTCCAGGGTTCCCTGAAGGTGTTACAGGGCCTCAGTTAATGGAAGATATGAAAAAACAAGCTGTTCGATTTGGTACAACACTCATGTCTACTCATGTAAAAAATGTAAATTTAAAAACAAGTCCATTTGAGCTAGAGCTTGAAAATGGTGAAAAAATAAAATCAAAAACTATAATTATTTCAACAGGAGCAAGTGCTAAATATCTTGGCTTAGCAAATGAAAAAGAACTTATTGGAAAAGGCGTCAGCGCATGTGCCACTTGTGACGGCTTTTTTTACCGCGATAAAAAAGTTTATGTTGTAGGCGGTGGCGACACAGCTTTAGAAGAAGCTATGTTTTTAACAAAATTTGCAAATTATGTTGGTGTAATACATAGAAGAGATACTTTACGTGCTTCAAAAGCAATGCAAACGAAAGCAATTGACAATCCCAAAATAGAATTTATCTGGAATACAGAAGTTCGAGAATTATTATTTGATCAAACAGGACTAACAGGCTTAAAACTTTTTAACAATCAAAAAAATGAAGAGTTTGATGTTGTTACAAATGGCTTCTTTTATGGAATAGGTCACACTCCAAATACTAGCTTTTTAAATAATCAATTAGAACTAAAGAAAACTGGTTATATTCAAACTATTGATGGTGGCCCAAAAACTTCAATACCAGGAGTATTTGCGTGCGGTGATGTTCAAGATGACTATTATAGACAAGCCATTACAGCAGCAGGTAGTGGTTGTCAGGCCGCAATTGCATGTGAAAGATATCTGGAAGAGTAAAATTAACAAAACGATCTTTCCACATTCAATTTTTATAACTCTACTTTTAATTCTAAATACGAATAAAGCTTTCTCTAATAGTTTATTATTTGAATACTATCCAGCAGGAGTCGAAGAATCATTACTTGCTAATACTGGTGTTGCTCTTGAAGGATCAATGGGAAATACCATATATAATCCAGGTGCATTAGCTTTTAATAATTCACAGGAAAACTTAAGTTTTACAGGAGTTTATCTTAACAGACAAAATTCAGCAGCGTTTGAGGGAAAAGCTAAAAGTGAAACAAATATTTCTCCTGCTTTTACTGGCGCAAAATATTATCTATCAGATAGAAATTCATTAGCATTTTTTATTTACAGACCCGCTCAAATAACTCAAAAAGTTAATACTGATATTAACTCTCTGATTTTTGACTTAAATTCAAAATTAGATTTCTCTGTTTTTGGCTTAACTTATGCGAGGAAGTTTTCGAAATCTTTTAGTTTTGGATTCACTATAGAATATACCACTCTCAATATTGAATATAATATTATTGAATATTCAAATATTGCTGCTCAAGAAAAACTTTCGGTTAAAGAATTTACTACCAACCAAGATGGAGTAAATTTGAAACTTGGAGCATTCTATAAGGATTCTAAAAATCTTAAATTTGGGTTAAGAATTACTACTCCAAAATTTTATTTGAAAAGTACTTCGAAATTAAATATTCATGAAAAAATAACAAACTCACCTATTACTACATCTAGTTTTAATAGTGACTATAATTCAGATAATCCATTTGATATTGTTGTAGGAGTTAATTATTCTAATAAAGATTATAAAATCTTAACAGATTTTGGTTATCAGTTTAACTCAACCTACTCTAGTAATGATTGGAATCAAAAAGTAGAGTTTCACAAACGAAAAGGAAATCCTCGATATGGAGCCGGTCTTAAACTTCGTGCTTATAATAAAATTAATGCTTTGTTTGGTATTAGATTTGTAGACAAAAGAAACGACAGTTCTGACAAAGAGAGTTTAAATGGCCCTAGTGAATTTTTATATACGGCTGGAGCTTATATTCCTGAAAAGAACTCCCACTTTTACGCTGGAATCTATTACAAGAAATTAGTACAAAATCGAAACAATGAGAATTTTGGTACAATATTTATTTCTGTCTTTAAAATATAGTAATTTCAACAGCTTAAAAACTAAAGAACCAATTCCTCGCCCCTATACTTGAGTGATTTTTTTTCCTAGGGATAGTTATTTTTGACAAATTATTTCAAAAATTGGGACAATATATATGCGGCAAGGATGCCCCCGAAACCAAGGAAGGTTTATGTTATTTCACTACAACACACTCATCGTTAAATTATTTCCATTAACAAAAAGTTTAAAAGTATACCTAAATCAAGAATATATAAATAAAGAGATGTTGTTTGAGCTTGAGGGATTATTTTCTTGGCTAGGAAATCATATCGAAGTTAGTAGTGTTTATTTATCCTCGACAGGATCAATATTTAGTAAAGGTTTTAATAATGAAGATATTAAAAATAGTGAAAGTGAAAAATTTCAATCATATTTAGAACGTATTCAGAAATTAACACATTCAATGTGTTATCTTCCACAAACATTTATCGTAGATATCAAGCAAGGAGCTTTTAGCGAAGCTTCTGAAATAATACTCGGAGCTGATATTATTATAGCAAACGAGAAATCAAGTTTAACATTTAACCATTTAGTTCAAGGTAGAATTCCACAATCAGGTGGTATTGGATTATTGAATTCAAAAGTTGGACATTCAAGAGCACAGAGTTGGGTAATGCTAGGAAAAGAAGTTAAAATAAATGAACTGATTAGTTCAGGATTAATTTATAAAACTTATAATGAAGATGATAAAAACCCCGAAACTGAGTTACTAGAAACAATTTCAAATCAATCGCAAATTTCAAGAATTCAAGCAAAAAGAGCATTACTTGAATCAGTAATCGGTCAAATGGAAAATTCAAAAATTTACGAAAGTATTTTTGCAAAGGCTGCAATATCAGTTGAAGATTGGAAAGAATATTTACGTGCTGAAAAAGAAAATAAAAAACCTGAATATAAAAGAGCTCGAGACATTAGTATTACAAATGAAACAAAGGCCTAATTTCAAATTGTGATAAATGATTGTTTATTTGCTCAAGATTTTTGGTAATCCCAATTAAAAAGCCTCCTCCACCTGCTCCACATAACTTTAATTTAAAAGGAAGTTTGTCTTCAAGTGCATCCATCCATACACTTTTAAAAATATTAGGAATCATTGGTGAAAAATGTTCATATTGAAATGACGATAATAAACCAAATTGAGTAAACAATTGTTCAAGATCTTTATCAAGTAAACTATTAATACAGTGATCAGTTATTGGTAATAATTTATTTTTACATTCATTAATAAAAAAACGGTCTTTACATTTTTCCAAGAAAAGATTTACTAAAGGTTCAGTCTTTCTAGAGCGTCCCGTATTTAATAAAAAAAAGGCACCTCCATTATCCTTAAACTTTGGAAAGTCTATTACTTTTAATTCATTAGAACTTTTAATTAGAATTGTTTTGTTTATAAAACTAATAAGTGGATCAAGTCCAGAACTCGACCCGTGAAAATGTGACTCTATTAAAGATAATATATTTTTTAAATTGGAAGTTGAAATATAATTAAATTCATCAGGATTTCCATAACGAAATAATAAAGCAGCAGTTAAAGCACCAGAGCTCCCCACTCCAAAACCTTGAGGAATCGTTGAATCGAAAAATAGTCCTTGAGAGCAATCAAAATCAAACGAAGTAATATCGAAATCAAAATCGAGTAATTTATTTTTTTTTAAATCTTTCAAATAATAAACAAGAGCTTTCAATTCAGGATCAGTTCTTTTATGTTCTTCTTTAGAAAAGCGTAAAATTCCTTCAAACAAATCGTAAGGAGAAGCGAGCGCCATTGAGTTTTGAATAATACTATATTCGCCGAAAAGTAAAACTTTTGATGAAAATGGCTTCAGCTTCACTTTTTATTTCCTTTCTTCTTAGTATATTTTTTGAGGTCCTAGTCCAGCTTCGTCTATAATTGCTTTAATATAAAAGTTTTTTAATTCTTTATTTATAAAACTTTCAACAATTGTTTCGTTTTCTTTTTGATAAATTAAATGGATGTTTGGGCCAGCATCTAAAGTGAAGAACAAATCTATATTACTCTCTGCTCTAAACTTTTTAACTTCTTCTATTATTAATAAACTATTAGCTTTTATTAAAATATATGGTGGTTGAGAGGTCATCATTAAAGCATGTAACATTAATGCTTCTTTTTCTATAATATTTCCAAGTGCATTAAAATCTCCCGACTTGATGCTTTCTAAAGCTAAATTTATATTTTTATTAGTTTCTTCAATTCTGATGTCACGAAAAACATGTTCGTTCATTAAGCTATGACCGACTGTTGAGCTAACATCTTTTGGTTTATCATCAACTATAATAATTGCATCTTTTAAATTTTCAATATTTGGATGGATTGATTTTAATGCAATTGCGTATTCATTGTTACTATTATCTAGATAATCAAATTTTCCCCATAAAGAAAATAATGGATAAATTGATCGACAAGCACTTCCTGAACCAAGTCTTGCCATTAATGATGATTGAATTAAAAATTCATCATTAGGATTTATAATACTAACTTTTTTTCCATCTAAGTTAAAAAGAATATTAACAATACATAGAGCAAGTGCAGCAAATCCTGAAGCTGAAGAAGCAATGCCTGTTGAATGCGGAAATGTATTTTTTGAATTAATAGAGAAACTTATTTTTTTAATACGCTCGTCAATTTGTGAAATTCTTTCGAAAAATTTTAAAATCTTTGCATTAAACTTTGAGTCTGACTCTCCATTTATAAAAAAATTAAAATTGATTTCTTTTTGATCTTCATTCATTACCCATTTAATAGAAGTTTCGGAATAACATTTTGATAATGTTAAACTGATTGAAGGATTCATTGGGATTTGAATGCCTGATTTTCCCCAATATTTAACAAGAGCAATATTAGATGGAGCTCGCCAAGCTACAGTATTTTTTTCAGTGATAACTTCATTATTCAAATTCATGATATTGCTCTTCTTGTGATTGCATATTTTTTTCAGTATCATAAAAATTTTCACAAGACAGTATCAAGTGGTCATAAGTTAGCAATATATTAAATCCCTTATCATTAAAATAATTTCTCGTTTCTTCGGGGGATTGCTTGCTTAAAATTAAAGCAAAATCACCTCCCCAAGCTCCTAGAGATTTGATATTTCCTGAAAAATCTTTAAATAAACGATCTTGTACTTTAGGTATCCCCATTGAGTTTGAAATAATATTTTCATGTTCATCAAGTATATAAGAAAAATCCATAGCGTTAGTACAGCTAATCATTTGATTCGTTAACTTTGATAATTTTTTTACGATATCTGATTTTTTATCTATGTGTAAACTTCGATAAAAATTAATAGCAGAGGTTGAATCTTGTTTTTGGCCCAAATATAAAAAATAAAGGTTATCTTTAAAAACAGGATTAAACTCTACAGGTGCCCAGTAAGGACCTGTATTATTTTTAGTGTAAACGATAGGTCCACTAGATTGAGCACAGGCTATATCATATCCTGAACCACCATAAGACTTAAATAACAACTCAAAGGGACTAATGTATGCCCATTGTGAAATATTATATATTAAGGAAGAACTTGATCCTAGTCCCCAGTTTAGTGGAAAACCAAGCTTTGTAACAACATCAACATTTACATCTTCTCTTAAAAAATGTTTATTTTGTGCACGAGATTGTCTTAATAGTTTTTGAAGTAATAATGCTTCTTTTGATTCTTCACCATCAATTATATTAAAGTGCCATAAATCAAAAGTACTTTCAAACCAAAGCTCGTTATTATCATTATAACTTTTCCAGTGAAGTTTTTCTCCACCACTACCTTTATAGTTTACACCCATTTCTTGGCCTACTTTGGTAGGAATGGCTAAACCTTTGGCACCGTCAAGTACAAAATACTCTGAAGAAAGAAGTAATTTCCCATGCCCATAATAATATTGATCAAAGTTATCTTTATTAAACATAATATTTTTTCATGAAATTATTGATAATTTCTTAGTGTTCCTAAATATTCTCTGACAGATGAATAAGATACTGCCTTTGTAGAAAACTCTATTTTTGTTTGTTCTCTTTCTGATTCATTCGCTTCCAAATGATTAAGTATATTCATAAGATGCATTTTCATATGCCCTTTTTGAATTCCTGAAGTTACAAGACTTTTGAGTGCAGCAAAGTTTTGCGCTAAGCCTATCGTAGCTATAATCTGCATAAGATCATTTGCTGAAGGTCTTTGTAATAAGTCCAAAGAAAATTCTGCTAACGGATGGAGAGACGTTAATCCTCCAACTGTTCCTACAGACAAAGGAATTTCTAGGGTTAATGTGAATATTCCCTCTTCTATTTTACAATCTGTTAATCCTTGATAAGAACCATCACGAGAAGCATAAGTATGTCCACAAGCTTCGATTGCTCTAAAATCATTTCCTGTGGCAAGAACAACGGCATCGATACCATTAAAAATACCTTTATTATGCGTAGTAGCTCTATACTTATCTATTTTTGAAATTCTGACTGCTTTATATATTTTATTGGCAAAGACTTCGGGAGTCATACCTAAACTATTGTCATCTAGTTCGGAGATGGGACAACTTACACTAGCTCTAACAAGACAATCAGGCGTATAATTAGAAAGTATACACATTATAATTTCTAATTCTCCAATACCTATTAACTTGCGATCTACAATTCGTTTAAACTTATGTCCAACAGCTTCAAGTATGGAGTTAACAAAATTAGCTCCCATAGCATCACAGGTATCAAATGTAATTTCAATTTGTCCAAAACCAGGTTCAAGATTTGTTAAATTCTTAAAACGAATGTCTTTAATTCCTCCACCTCTTTTTTTCATGCTCGATTGTAAAGACTCAATCTCGAGATATAATTTATCAATATTGTCAGCAAAAAGTGTTTGGATTTCGTCAAAATCTCCAGTCCAATCAAAGTGAACATGCCCTATTTTTTCATTATTTATAACTTTCGCTTTAAAACCGCCTCGATCAAACCAATATTTGCCACTTCTAGAGCAGGCTGCGACCACTGAGCTTTCTTCAATCACCATTGGAACAATATAAATTTTATTATTTATTTTAACATTTGGTACGACCCCAAAAGGTAAATGAAAATTAGAAATTGTATTTTCTGAAAACTCATCAAATAACTTTTGAGTTTTATTATCAGAATGCCAAAATGTTTTAAGCTTATCTGTTAACAATAAGTTGTTATTAAATAAAGTATTTGAAATTAATTTGATTTTCTCTATTTTACTTAATTTAGAAAAACCTTCAATCTTCAAATTTTGCTCCTATTTTAAATCTTCTTTTACTTTTAGATACGACCTAGCAGTCGCATATTCATCAAGTAATAATAAAGTATATGATCTTAGTTCATCATAGCCATTTAGGGCATTGTTTAAAAATGAACTAGCCATTCCAAAAATTGCATTATTAAGAGAATTATCAATATAATACATCCCATCTAAGCTTGATTTTATTCCACCGGAAATAATTAAATCGCAGTTTTTTTGTTCATCATTTTGATAAATTCGATTGAGGACTTTTAACATTTCACTGGCTGTATGGCCAACAAAGCTAAGGGACTTTGGTTTAGCTTTCACACTATTATGACGCATCGACTCAATCACTGAAAAATTTGTTCCCCCAAATGCTCCAAACTCAATAGCATCAACATTGAGATCAATCAAAGCTTCTAGTGATGCTGGCCCAAAACCTTGTCCAACTTCTTTAATAATAAGCGGAAAGCTCAATTCATTTTTTAGTGCTTCTATAATTTTGATAGGTGCAATTGAAAGACGATCCCCTTCTTTTTGAAACCATTCCTGCAAAGGATTAATATGTATTATAAGTCCATCTGCATTTAATTTTTTAATCAGCACTTTTATAGAATCTAAATTGTCATTTTTATAAAGTTCTTCAAGTTGAGCAATGCCTAAATTTGCATAAAAAGGAGAACTTCCCATATCTTTGTATATATCAAAGTCTTCTAGATCTTTATCTGAATTTAATAAGCTTCGACATGAGCCAAGTCCCATCCCAAAACCAAATTCTCCAGCTATTCTAGCTAAGTTTTTATTGATAGATTTAGCTTTTGCTCCCCCTCCTGTCATACTAGAAATCCAAATTGGAGCTTTTAAAGTTTTGTTTAAAAACTTGACTGGCTTTAAGTCTGTATAAGATTTTGAAGAAGAAAGCAAAGGTTCGTAATTAAAGCGAGGATCTACCAAATCCGCACCTGTTTGAGCAGAACTAGTGAGTTTAATATGTTGATCTTTACGATTGCTATGAGCCACTTTTATTTATTAGCATTTTGGTTAATACATGGCCATTAACATTAATAGGAGTCTTTTAATAAGTTTGGATTGTCATATTTGTGAATATTGTGACAGTTTGTACAATAATACATTTTTCTTTTACCTTTAGAATTTACATCCACAATAATAGTTCCACCCGATTTTATTGATTGTCTTTTAGAATGCGTTTTTTGTGCATTATGACAATTAAGACAAAATTTTGAACTTTTATTAATATTTTTAGGTGTTTTTAAATCATCAAAATAATTTAATTTAGGATCATTAGGAAGTTTCCCAGTAAAGATTCCACCTGCAGTATGACAAACGGTACATGTGTCCCCTCCTGAATAGCTCGCCCAGCTTTGCAATTTAAAATCATGAACAGAGTTAATAATACTGCCTCCACCAAAACACTGAAAACTTAGAATAATTGAAAATAAAACTATAATTGATGACATGTTAAACAAAGCCTCGAGTTAGTTTTTGGAATTTTTAAAATTTTGTTCCTATTATATTTATTATGAATATCGTGACAAGAAGTGCACTCGAACCTATTTTTCAAAGGCCCCATTAAAAGGTCTTGCGCTATAGTTCCCCCAAGTTCGGTTATTTTGGTGGTAGGATCGTAAATAGTCCCTACAGCAGTTGCGAGAGCGGAGTCATAAATAAAAGAAAAAGGATGAAGAGGACTATGACTATTTAAATTTCCATTATTAAAATCGTTTTGATATTTTGTACCTCCAGCGAGATTTCCAAACGAATCGACAGCAATTGAGCCATCATGACAACTTAAACATAATTTTGTTGTACTTGTTGGTTGTCCAACTTGGGCTTTCAAAGTATTAGATTTGTAGACCGTATAATTGGTAGTAGTTGCATTTCTATTCCACAAAGGAGCATCAATTTGACCATTTTTTGCATTGTGAGGAGTATGACAAGTAATACATAAGTCACCTCCACTCCAACCTTTACCAGAAAAATCGTGAGGGCTTCCTTTTAATGATCCATAAGCATTAATTATAACCAAAAATGAAAATGTTAAAATATAGATTCTTGTCATCATATTTAATATAGAAAAATTCTTAAACAAAAACTCTGATTTTTATCATAATTTTTACTATTATTAACATATTTATAATTGAGGTATATATTTATGAAAATTTTACTATTAACTATTAACTATTAATAATTAGAATAAACTCTCTCTTGCCCCAATCTGATTTCGACAACTTAGAGATTTTTCCAATAGAATATTCTTCTGTTTGCATTGAGAGATCCATTGCTAAAAATGCTTCCTTCTGTGAAAATATTTTATGATTTGTTAATTCAGTTAATAAACGCTTTAACCTGTAAGGTGTATCCATTAGTATTATTGGACATTTCATTTTGGATAAATTATCTATCGCAACTTCTCTTTCTTCTTTTATTTTTATTGGCAAAAATCCTGCAAAATAAAAGTTCTTTGAATCAAAACCACTCATAATCAAAGCTTGAAGAGGAGAATTACAAAAAACACCACAAGTTACTTTTATCTTTTCACTATGACAGGCTTTTACAAGTAATTGACCAGGATCGCAAAAGGAAGGTAGTCCACCATCACTGAAAAGGTATCCATTTTTTCCATTTTTAAGATCAATAATTATATTTTTGATATCGTTTTTTTGATTGTGCTCATTGTAGACTTGAAATTTGTCAATAAAATCTCTACTCAATCCCCATTTTATCCATCTCTGTCTTGCTGGCTTTAACTCTTCAATCAGAAGTAAAGAATTTTCAATATTCTCACAGGCAAATCTTAATAAAGAAAGGTTTGCAGGATGAAGTGCTTCATTTTCATTAAGAGGTGTTGGGATTAAATATAAAGTACCACGACTTGTCATATAGTTATATTTACATTAACTAGGATACTTATGCAAAATACATTAACAACATTTTTCATTCAGGTCCCTCCTCCATTTGAATTACTAGCTTCTGAGGAAGCAGAGCTTAAATATAAATTATTATTCAACGAAAAATTACAAACAACAGTTGTCCCAGGCGGTTTTAATATTGAAGTAGAGTATTATAAGGGAGTAACGTTAAATCACTATCTAAAAATTCCGAATAAAATTTTATTAGTATTAAAAACTTTTAAATGTAGAGATCTTCCAAAATTATTCAATCAAATATCGAAATTTAAATGGAAACATTATATTGGAGACAAAACACCAAAGTTCATAATAAATACCAAACAATCTAGGCTAATAAATACATCAAAAATTGAAAAAACTTTAGTAGAATCTTTTAAAAGATCTAATCAAATGTTTCTTTCTTCAAAAAAAGAAAAAGAAAAAACAAACGACTATCAACACTTTAATTTATATATTCAAATTATCGACGACAATTGTACAGTTAGTCTTGACACTTCTGGAGAGAGAATGTCTCTTCGTAAAGAAAGAATACAAGTAGGACTTGCTCCCATAAGAGAAAATCTAGCAGCTGCTTTAATATATCAAACAATTAAAAACTTAAAAGGACATTACAACTTTTTTGATCCTATGTGTGGAAGTGGTGTCTTTATAATTGAAGTTAATAATTTTTTTAAACCTACGACCAGAGATTATGCATATAAACATTTTGTAATTAATATTGAACAACCAAAACTAACTAGATTAAAATCCAATATTTCATTTAATCTATATGGAAATGACAAATCAAAAGAACAGCTTCAGATATGTGAAAATAATTTAAAAAATTGTCAAATAGAATGTTTATTAAGCAACGAAGATATTTTAAATATAGAAAAAAAAGACTTAAAAGACTGTATAATTATAACTAACCCTCCTTATGGGAAACGAGTCAATATTGAAGATAGCAATTTTGAAAACAAGTTAGTTCAAAAAATAAAAGCTGTAATTGACTATAAATATTTTGGATTAATATCATTAAATCGAAATAAAAAAAATATATTAAAATTTAAAAATGGTGGAATACCTTTATTTTTTAATTACTACTAAAAAAAATTCTTCTTTATCACAAAAGAAGACATTGATTATCAGATATCCTTTTTAATAAGAATTTTTGTGACCAAGAATCGTTGAATCCACTATTTGAATTATATGAATAAGACATTTGAATACTTAATAGTTTTTCATTTTTTTGAATTAGAATATTTGAACGATAATCAAAAATAATGCTTGGGTTATAATAAGAATTTAAATACCCTTTAAATGTGTAAGTAGCTGAATTATCAGATACATTTTGCCAGGATCCATAATTTAAATAAAGATCAATATTATTCCATTCATCCCAATAATTGGTATTTTCAAAATGTCGTTTATTAAATAAATTAAAGACGACCGCTTTTAACTTTAAATTATTTTTATCCTTATATAAAGAAGAGTAACTATTGGTTATTAAACTCTTATTTTCTTTTAAATTAACTTTTAAATCATTTACTTCAATTGTTTGATAACAGCCGACTAAATCAGTTGGTTGAAAAGCAAGAATTGATAAAGGGAATATAAGTAATAAAATATAAATAAGCATTATTAATTTTATAGAGATAATTATCTATATACAAATATAATTTTATTTAAATTGGGATAATTTTTCAGCAAACTTTGTTAAACTTTCTTGAATTACAAAGTAAAGATTATTTCGAAGATTAGTCTGGGGAATATACTTTCCTTTCATTTTAGAATTTGCGTAAAAATATTCAATTTCAGGTGTTAGTTTCTTGTCAAGATAAGCAAAAAAAACAAATTGTTTGTAATTTATTCCTTTTGGTAAATTTTTAATAGATTTTTCAATTTTAGGAGTCATTTTAATTCCAGCTTTTTTAAGCATGAGTCTTAAAAATAAAGGCGATACCTCCGAATTTCCGGTCAGTTTTAATTTATCAAAAATAATATCTAATTTGTCTTTATTATTTTTAATAATCTCCATAATAATATCAATCATTGCTACTCTTACCCGATCACCTTCAATCTTATCAAGATTATATTGGTTAGCAATTATTTCATAATCTGAATTTAATTCTAAATTAGATGGTGCGGGAAAACTTAGTTTAGTATTTAAAAAATCTTTTAAGATACGTCCATTGGTTTCACTATTATCTAGTTTACTCCATACCTCTTTTTTATATGGGTTATCTTCAATATTTAAATTACAGTACTTTTTATTGTAAGCTGCAAAAATGACTTCACTACAAAACATTGCTTCAGAATCATTCGCATCCATTGAAAAATCATAAGGAAAAGCGGCTTTAGTAAATAATTTATAAATTTTTCTTGTATGTACTTTTCTTTTCATTGTTTTTATAAAATTTAAAACACATTTACTCGATTCTTTTACAATTCTACGATCTTTATGTCGATATACTGCAAGTTTAACTTTTGGATTATTAATATAATCGTTATTAGGTTTTCGAAGCTTTACTCCATCTTCAATAAATGATTCTACAAAATAAAACTTAGAATTATTGTGAATGTAACTTAATGCTGAATGTGAATAATTACCTGGAAAATTTGATATCTTGGCTAAAAAATTACTAGACCCAGCTCCCCCTTTAGACAGAACGATATCACCTTGACATATTTCGACACCATTTAAAAAAGATTTCTTCTTACATAAATTTTTATTGTGTTTAAAGGAAACAGAAAATAATTGACGACTTTTAGGAAACTTTATTTTTTTTATAAATAATGTTTCATCTACAATAAAGTCTAGAAGCAATAGAAGTTTTGAAGTTTTTTTAAATTCTTTTAAATCAACTTGTATTTTCTTTCTAAATACAAGCAAACTATTTATTAAATTGTTTAAATTTCCATTTGTTGAATATTTATTATTAAAATTCTTTGTTAGTAAAACTTCATAAAATTCCTGTTCATTTTTCGTTTGATCGTAGATATTGTTTAATCGTTTTAAAATATTTTCATACTCATTTACTGTAAGTTGAGTATCATTTGAATAAAATCCTTTAGACCACTCATCTAAATCTGATAGAGAGAGATTTTCTAAACCTTGTATTGCAACAGTATTAGAATCAAGTTCATTAAGCGAACTTGGATATCTATTAATTTTAAATATTGAACAAGAGTTAATCACAAAAGAAATAGTAAAAAGTATTAAAATTTTCATAACACTTAATCGGTAGTTATAATAGGATACTTAAATTTCTAAAAATTCAGCATTTTTTTTACTTTACGCTTAAAAGGCATATTTTCTAAAGTTTTGATGCTTACACAATCAATAAGCTTAGTATTATAACTTTCATGATTATAACTAGTATTATTAAGATCACTTAAACGAATAAAATTAAAAAATGACTTATTAATATTAAATTTATTATGATCTTTCCAATTTTCTAGAATAATTGATGATAGTTTCATTTTTGCAGCAGTTATAGCTAATTTTGGCCAGTAATTTCGAGAAAAATCTATAATATATTTAGATGACGCTAGTACTGTTGAATGTTGATCCTTATCTAGCTCTGAAAATTGTGTAAATTCATTTGTATCAAACCCATTTAATAAATGATTGTTACCGATAATAATTGTCTTTAACTCCGTTTGTCTTCCAGCAAATTTCATACATTCTTCAAGTTCTTGTTTTCCTATTCCACTTACATAAATTGTTAGATATTTTTTTTCAAAATTATTTAAAATTTTTTCAGTAAAGACAGGAAAATTTGCAATAAAAAATGGAGGGGTAAAAATTGTCTCAAGCTTAGTGCCATTAAATTTAATTAAAGAGTTTTCTACTCTGTTAAAAATATAAGATCTAAAAAATTTATTTAAAAAACCTTTTGCCTCAGTATAAGTTAGTTCAAAGGGATCATTGTATTGATAGAGAAATGTTTCACTTTTTGAACAATATTTCATATTTAAAGCAAAGCCTGATGTTATATAAATAATCTTATCAAAGCCACAAGGAATAAATAATGATTGAGCTGCTGCTTGAAACAAGTAAACATATTTTAAAATATCTTCTTCATTTCTTATAAACTTAGATAAAAAACTTGAAGTAATTTTTCTTTGTTCTATAAACTCATCTATTTGTCCAGGAATATGAGCTAAGGCAAATAGTTCACAATCAGGATAAAGTTCTATAAAAGATTTAATTGTATCAATATATTGATTTCGGCTTAATAAAAAATCTACGCATAAAGCTACTTTCATTTTGTAAGTGTTTTAAAATATTCAGCAGTTTTAACTATTCCATCTTTAAAATTAACTAAAGGTTTATAATCAGATATCGATTGTAGCTTATTAATATTTGGCCTTCTTTTTTTAGGATCATCCTCAGGAAGTGGGAAGAAAGACAGTTTTGATTTGCTTCCTAAAACATCAATGATTAACTTTGCTGTTTCTAAAACATTATATTCATCCGGATTTCCTATGTTAAAGGGAGTATGAATATTTGAAAATAGGACATTATGAATAGCATTCACTAAGTCAGTTACATAACAATATGATCTTGTTTGAAGACCATCACCATAAATGGTTACATCTTCATTATTCATTGCCTGATTAATAAAATTAGGAATAATACGGCCATCATTTGGTCTCATTCCTGGCCCATAAGTATTAAAAATTCGAACGATTCTCGTATCAACATTATGTCTTCTAAAATAACTCATTGTTAATGCTTCAGCAAAGCGTTTTGATTCGTCATAACAAGATCTAGGACCTATTGGGTTAACACAACCTACATATTCTTCAACTTGAGGGTGGATTTCAGGATCGCCATAAACTTCAGAAGTAGAAGCTTCTAAAAACCTAGCGTGCTTTTCTTTTGTAAGCTCTAATAAATTCCAGGTACCACGAGAATTTACTTCCATTATTTCAAGTGGAATTGTTTTAAAATCTATTGGAGACGCGGGAGAAGCTAATGATAAGACATAATCTAAATTATCGCACTTTGGTAATTTTTTAGCTACATCCATTTCATGAAATTGATAATTTGGATATTTTGATAATTTATCTACATTACTTTGGCTACCAGTTATAAAGTTATCTACTCCAATAACTGTCGCACCCAATTTTAAATAAAATTCAGCAACATTTGAAGGAACAAATCCTGCCGCACCTGCTATTAATATCGTCTTACCTTCAAGAGAACTTGGAAGTATAATTTTTTGACTCATAAATAATTCCTTGTAAATCTAATATCGGTTTAATTGTATCAGAGTTGAGCTTACAATTAAAATACTTGCTCCAATTATTTGGTAAATATCCAAAGTGATTCCTAAGAATAACCAATTTACTCCTATTGCACACAATGGAAAAAACAATTCAGCCAAGGTACAAACTCTGGCTGAAAGTAAACGTAATCCTTTATAGTAAAAGTACATGCCAAAAAGACCAGAGATTAAAACCATTAATAAAATTTTTGACCAGATCACTGGTACAGTTGGCAAACTTAAACCATTAGAAATAAATATAGGGGTTAGAAATAAAAAACCTATTAAAAATCTTCCTCCCATTAACTCTTTAACTTTATAACCTCTTCTATCTAAGATTTTTCCTATAACAGTTGATGCTGCCCAACCAAAAACAGCTATAAATGTTAATCCATAGCCAATCATTGTTTGGGAATTAAAGTTAATCTTTGAACTTAATGCAAGAGAATATACATTTGTAATATCTTGATGTCCGATTAATAAAACACCAAGAACGCAAACTAATGCCCAAAATATGAATATTTTATTTAATGACTCTTTTAATAAAATTCGCGCAAGAACTACTGCAATTAAAGGTTGAAATTTTTGTAATATTATTACTATACTAGGATTTATATAAGTAAATGCTTTTGTGAAAGCGAGTGTTGATAAAGCTGAACCAAGACCTCCAAGAATTAAGAAATAAAAAAAATCTCCTATCGTTACAGAGCTTAGTTTTTTGTAATTTTTATAGAAGAAAGGCAAAAATATAAGAGTTAAAAATAAATGTTCAATGAAAACTATTAGTGATGGCTTAATTTGATTTAATAAAGGATAGCGAATTAAGGTATCAAACGCCCAAGCAAAACAAGCAATTAAGACAAAAAATAAACCTTTCATATATTCTCTATTAATGTGTCCATATGTTTTCTTGCTCTTTCAAATACTTTTTCACGCTTAACTTTCTTTTTGTCTTTTCTTTTAATTTTTTTATAATCCAACTCTACAGGTGGAAACAATCCTAAATTAATATTTGATGGGGATGGTTTTGGTGAAGTTAAAACATAATTAACAAGTGCACCAATTGCTGTTTCATTTGGAAATATCAATTCATCAACATTATTAATTCTTCTATCTAGTTGAATAGCAACATATAATCCAATTGCAGCACTTTCTGTATAACCCTCGACACCTGAGATTTGTCCAGCCATATAGATATCAGGGTATGATTTAATATTAAAATTTTTATGTAGTATTTTTTTTCCATTTATAAAAGTATTTCGATGAACAGAGCCCATATGTAAAAAATTAGCATTTTCAAAGCCTGGCAATAATTTAAAAACTCTTAGTTGTTCCTTAAATGTTAATCTTGTTTGAAAACCAACAAGATTAAATGCATTTCCTAGTAAATTTTCTTTTCTAAGCTGAACACAAGCATATGGACGAACTCCATTGACTTCGAGTCCAACAGGTTTCATGCATGAAAATCTAGCAGTTTCCATTCCTCTTTGAGCCATTAAATCAATTGGTAAGCAACTTTCAAAAAACTTTTCTTTTTCAAAATTCTTTGATGGAACTTTTTCAGCTTGGATTAGCTCGTTTATAAATAATTCGTATTCTTCTTTTGTTAAAGGACAATTTAAGTAATCTGCTTCTTTATCTTCTAATTCATCAACATAACGATCTTTAAAATAAAGTTTTGTTAAGTCGAGGCTTTCAAACTCAACAACAGGAGCAATGGCATCGTAAAAATATAAATTTTCTTTTGATAAATTCTCTAATAACCATGTGTAAAGTGCTTCATTTGTTAATGGACCTGTAGCAATTATTGTAAATAAACAGTTCATTTTGGACGCAAATCCGACCGGATCTTTAACTTCGTCTTCTAGAAACTCAATATTTACATGATTTTTTAAAATATTTGTTATTTCTTCAGAGAACTCTTCCCTATTTACTGCTAAAGCATGACCTGCGGGAACACTGTTTCGCTCAGCAGCATTAATAATAAGCGAATTAAATTTTTTCATCTCATATTTAAGTTGGCCATGAGCTGAATTGAGATCACTTGACTTCAACGAGTTTGTACAAACAAGTTCAGCACAATTTTTTATTTTTTGAGCTGGATTTAATTCAATAAATTTTGAGTCAACAAGAACAACTTTATGCCCATTTTCAGCTAAATAAAAGGCAGCTTCTGAGCCTGCCAAACCTGAACCTATAATTAGAATTTTTGTATTTTTATTCATGATAATAGTATATAATACACATTAATTAACATGACAAAATTGAAATTAAAAATTCATCAAACTAAACATATACTTGCTGACTTTCCAACAATTCTAAATTATCTAACAGATTGTCTTAATCTAGGAGATATTAATACCATTCACATCTTTCCAGAACTCTATTTAACGGGATATCCATTAAAAGATCTCTGTTTACAGAAATCCTTTATTACTTCCTATTTACATCTAATAGAACAAATTAATCAATATTCAATCAACATAAGTGATATTCATAAAAATAGTAACCAGGCTTTATTGATAGGAGGTCTTTATTATACCTTCGACGATGAAAAAATACCTTTATCAATAGAAAATGTAGTTTTTGAATTGATTCCTGGGAAAAAACTTAAAAAACTCTACACCAAAATCTTGTTACCTAATTATGATATTTTTGATGAAAAAAAATATTTTAAAAATGGAACTGAAAGTTGTGTTTATCAGTTTAATGATCAAAATATAGGAATTATGATCTGTGAAGATATGTGGCACACTAATGTCTACAAAATTGATCCAATTAAGATACTGTTAGATAGAAAGGTAAAACTAGACGCCATTGTAAACCTGTCAGCTAGTCCTTACTTTCTAGGAAAACCTGAGAAAAGAATAATAAGAGCAAAAGAAATTTCTAATATCTTCAACTGTCCATTTTTCTACGTCAACAGAGTTGGTGCTGAAGATGAAATAATATTTGATGGCCAAAGCTTTGCTGTAATAGACAATAAAACGACATATTTAAAAATGTTTGAAAGTGATATAAAAGAATTTGATCTCTCAAAATCACTTATAAATTCACTAGACAGTTCAAATGAAAAAATTTTTAAAACAGAAAATACTTGGGAAGCATTATTTGCGCCAAACCTTGATAACCAATCACCTCCTCAGATCAACACACTAAGCGATCAACAATGTGAAACATTGCTAAATTCTATCATTTTTGGCTTGCAAGAATATACCCAAAAAAATAATTTTAAAAATTTTTTAGTAGCCTTATCAGGTGGACTGGACTCAGCAATAGTTTTAGCTATAGCTAAAATTGCCATTAAAAAAAGTGCCTCAAATCAAATTGTTGAAGCAATCTTTATGCCAGGAAAGTATACAGAAACTTTGAGCTATGACCTGAGTTATGAAATGTGTGAATTAGTAAAAATAAAACTATATAATCTTCCAATCAAATTCATGCATAGCGCCATAGAGAATGCTTTTCTCGATGGAACCAAAATGCCTCTCGATGGTTTATCAGGAGAAAACATTCAAAGTCGTATAAGAGGTTCACTACTCTACGCTCTCGCTAATAAAACAGGGTCAATGGTTATCAATACTTCAAATAAATCAGAACTTAGTGTTGGGTATTCTACACTATATGGAGATTCAGTTGGTGCAATTTCAATTCTTGGAGATCTTTATAAGTCTGAAATCTACCAACTAGCCAAATTTATAAACAAAAGCTACGGCCAACTTATACCTGAAAATATTATCATAAGAGATCCATCTGCTGAGTTACGTGATAATCAAAAAGACTCAGATAGTTTACCTAGATATATTATACTTGATTCTATACTTGAAGCTTATTTAAGTTGTCGTTATGATATAGATGATATAATAAAGATGGGATTCAGTGAAGATGATGTCTACAAAACAATCAGACTTTACAAAAATAGTGAATTTAAAAGATCTCAGTTTTGTCCGATACTTAAATTGAAAAATAAAAGTTTTGGATTTGGATATAGAATTCCTATTAATTATAAATTATATAACAAATCGAGGGAGATATAATGAAAAAAGTAAATGAAATTTTAAACAAATTACAAAACTTAAAAAAAGAAGCAAGCCAATTTGCCGACATGAATAATCCAAAAATTAAAAAATTGAAATCAGCAATTCAAAACTTAATGAAACAAGCAGAAAAAGATTTGAATAAAGTTGATTTAAAAAAAGTAGTAAGCAGCTTAAAAAAAGAGAAAGTAACAATTGAAACTTATCTAGATAAAACTTTAAAAGAAGAAATCAACAAAACTAAAAAATTTGTTAATGAACAAAAAAAAGAATTAGATAAACTACAAAAAGTCTTTGAAACTTATTTAACACAAGCAAAGAAATCAGCTGAAAAAGAAATAAAAAAACAAACTTCAAAAATCAAAGGTAAACAAACTAAAAAAGTAGCAAAGAAAACTACAAAAAAAGTAACTAAAAAAACTTCTACAGCCAGTAGCAAGAAAAAAGTAACAAAGAAAGTTACTAAAAAAGCTACTAAGAAAGTGACAAAAAAAACGACGAAGAAAGTTACTAAAAAATAATATTTAGTGGCAAAATACTCACATAAAATAGACTTATTGTCTGTAATAGCTATTTCATTAAGCTCAATGTTGGGTTCTGGTATATTTGTATTGCCAGGTTTAGCATACGCCTTAACAGGTCCTTCTCTTTGGCTGGCATATGTATTGGCAGGGATTGCAATTATTCCATCCGCCCTTTCAAAATCTGAGTTAGCTAGTGCTATGCCCTCTAATGGTGGGACATATGTTTACTTAGAAAGGACGTTCGGTCCTTTTCTAGGAACTTTATCTGGAATTGGGCTTTGGCTCTCATTACTATTAAAAAGCTCATTTGCCTTGGTTGGTTTAAGTGCCTATCTTTCAATCTTTTGGAATGTACAAATTAAATATGCAGCCATATCAATCCTGACACTAATTCTTATTTTAAATATTTTTGGTGTCGGAAAAATTTCAAAACTAATAAAGATAATTGTATTGATAACAATCAGTAGTATTGCTGTAATTATTGCCGCTACATTAAATTCGAATGTGGAGGTAATAAACTCTGATCCTTTTCTATTAAAAGGAATGGATGGACTTATGAGTGCAGTTGCTTTTGTGTTTATATCCTATGCTGGAGTTACAAAGGTTGCTGCAATTGCTGATGATATTGAAAACCCATCAAAGAATATTCCTAGAGGAATCATAACTTCACTCTTAATTGCAACAACTTTATATACGTCACTATCTTATTGTTTACCACTAATAATTCCTGGCAATGAATTAAATAATAATCTAAGGTCATTTTATGATTTAGCAATTTATCTATTTAATATTCCTGTCGCCACGATATTTGGAATTATTGCAATAGTAACAATGAGTTCAATGGCTAATGCAGGAATTATGGCTGCATCACGCTTTCCCTACGCAATGTCTGTTGACCACCTATTACCAAGTTTGTTTTCAAAGATTTCTACAAAATACCATACCCCTTATAATTCATTAATAATAACAGCACTAGCCTCTTCTATATTTATTTTATTTTTACCAATTGATAAAACAGCTAAGCTTGCTTCTGGTTTTTTAATTTTTATTTACGCTTTAGAACATATTGCTTTAATAATATTAAGAGAGCTTAGAGTTCAGTGGTATGAACCTGATTACAAGACACCATTCTATCCTCTTCCTCAAATAATAGGTATTATAACTTGTTTTTATTTATTATGGGAAATGGGAATTTTAATGCTTTATGGAATAATAGGCGTATCATTACCAGGTATTTTATTATTTGTTTTTTATAACCGTTTTCGAGTTTCTAGAAAAGGTGTAATAGGCATTCGCGGAGTTAGATCAGATCTTGTTGAAAATACAAAAAGTGATTTTGAAATAAAATCTAACCAAATAAAAAATACACGTACATCAAATAGTGATGTCTGCGTTATTTTATTAAACAATGAACTGTCTCCTGAATATTTATGTGAATTTGCATTAATTTTATCAAAATCAAATCAGGTAGATGTAAATTATATTAGCGAAGTTCCCGAAGGAAATCAGCTTTATTGCTTAGATGAAGATCCCACTCAGAAATCAATCAATAGAAGATTAAAAGCAATGTCAAAAAGCATTGAAAAAAATATACTTGTTGAACATATAATTACACATGACCTAGTAGGCACTCTTTATCATATATCCAATGATAAATTGAACAAGTGGATAGTTATTGAAGGTGCCTATAAAAAACAAGGATTATTAACGTTCTATAACCCTTTTGGTTGGTTGAAAAAAAGATTAGCAACTAATTTGGCAATATATCAAAATAACGGAATTCGATATATTAAAAGTATTTTAATATATTACAGAAAAAATGATCATTTTAATTTTCTGATTCAAACATCAATGTATTTAGCTGATTATTATAAAGCAGGTGTAACACTTGTAACAATTGATGATGAACTTTCGACAAAAGAAAATCTTACTTCTTTTTTAGGAACCGAAAAAATTGAAAATATAAAAATTTTAAACATAAATTCAATCAGTTCTCCAAAAGAGCATCTTGTAAATATTACAGTTGAATATGATTTACTAATAATTGAAAGTTGTGCTGTAGACTTTTTACATTCATTTAGAAGTGAAGAAAGTTATATAATGAAAAAAGCAGCATGTAGTGTTTTAGCAATACGTTCAGACGTCAATGAAATTTAAACTGTTTTTATATCTTCATTAAAAGGACGCCACCTCCCATTCCAACTATATAACCCAGCTTCTTTTAAAATATTAGTCTTAACATTCACATTTAAATAGCAATAAGTTAAATTTGTTAAATTTCCGTGTAAAGCAGCATCTGTTGTAGGGATTTGATTCCAAGTACCTGTATTAAAGTAATACTTTGATTTAGGAAATTTTCTCCACTCTTTTACATGTGTGTGTCCCATTACTACTGTATGAATTTTCTTATTTTTATTTAAAATTGATTTCGCCATCTTTCCGAATTTTGGATAAATTGTTATTTGTTTTAATACTTTTAATGACAATTTAAAATTACGATTTTGTTTTGTGTAAATATCAAATTGTGTTGACCACAAATATTTTAAAACATAATAAATAAGCTTAAAGAAAAAAAATGTATCATTTAATAAAAGCCATTTAAGATATAGATTTAAAGGTCGAACTTTATCTATTAATGGACGATCTTTTTTTAGTTTGGGTAAAACCATAATACAGAACAAACTTCCCCACGGTAAATTTAAAATTTTTTTTCCATTAGGGCCTTTTATAAATTGCTTGAATAATGGAACTGAATTTATATATTCGAATCGATGACCATGTTCAATGTGAACTCCAGCTATTTCGAGTTGATTTGAAAATTTGATTTTACTGCTTATAATTTTTTTGAAAAACTGTTGTGCATTTTCAAATGCCATCGAAGCATCATGATTTCCTATTATATAAGTAACTTCTTTATTTGGAGAATTAGCAAATTTTTTTAAAGCTGTGAATAGCTCTTTATGTCCATTGTAGATAGCTTTAATAGATGAAATCGTAGTTGACTCATCAATAATGTGTGAAAAAACACCATATTCTTCAATTTGCAATAAATTTAGTATATCTCCATTTAAAACTAAATGAATGTCACTAATATAATGTTTACCGGAACTATAAAACTCTAAAAATTCAATAAACCTTTCATCTTCAGTAAAATCTTCTATAATATTATTTTCACCGCTCTTAAAAAAATGGCCTGCTCCTAAATGAAAGTCGCTAACGACAAGTATTATCATATTAAGTCTTTTGCAGAACAAACTATTCCACGACCATTTTTTTTCGCTTCATACATCATTTTATCAGCAATTTCTAAAATATCTTTTTCATTTTGAGCATGATTTGGAAATGTTGCCACACCTATAGACACACTTAGGTGAAAGGAATGTCCTAAAGAAATAAAATTATAATCACATACTTTCTTTAAGAATCTATTAGCTACTTGTTCTGCAACATCTTCATCAATTTCATTTAAAATAACGACAAATTCATCGCCACCATACCTATACAAATAATCAGTTTCTCTTATAGTTGAAGTTAGTAATTTACCTAATTGTTTTAACAAATCAGTACCAACGACATGGCCATAGCCATCATTTACATCTTTATATTTATCAATATCAATAAATAAAAGTGAAAATGCTTCATTTGTTTTTTTAAAATTTGTGATTAAATATTTCAAATCACTCTTTAATTTTCTTTGATTAGAAAGACCAGTAACATCATCACTGTCTGATAATTTTTTCAAATTTTTTATTTCATTTAATTGGTCAATTCTTTTATGATGAGATCCTAAAAACTCGATACAATATTGTTTTATTTTATCAAAATCTTTATTTTTATAATTCATATAACAATAAATAATCTGATTATTTATTGTTGCTATTTCAACGAGATTACCATTTTTATTTTCTGTTTTAATTTTATCTAAATCAGTTTCAAATTGTTTTTTATTTGTATAAATTCGTGGATTTCTCAATTCAGATAAATTCTTAGCAGTACAAGAGAAAACACATATATAACCATCTAGATAATCATTAAAAAAAGAATCTACTAAAGTGTAAATTGACTTAAAATTTTCTTTTTTTCCAATTAATGAAAGTAGTTGTAAAAATTGATTGTATAAATTATTATTCATAATTTTTCTTATAGCTAAACGTCATCTTTATTTTTATTTCCACGAAATTCGATAAATTCATGTCCCTGCTCTATGTTTTGAATCGATCCTTTTAATGAATTCATAACTCGATCTAACTGATTACTAAGCTCTAAGTTTTCAGTTTTTAATTTTTGTTCATTAATCAATAATGTTTCCATATTAAATTCAAGTTGATCTACCGTTCTTTTGAGATCTAAGATTCGTTGCTCTCTTAATTTTATCTGACTAGAAGAATCAATATTGATTAATTCAAGTTTAGACTCAAGTGATTTTTCTTTTTCCTTAACACGTTGAATGTCAATAAATGAAGTCGATCGTAAAGCTTCAAAATCTTCGTTTAATAGTTTAATTTTCTCACTTTTTATTGTTAGCTCATCTTTTAATTTTTTAAAATTAAAGTTAAAACTCTGAAAATCTTCTTCATATCTTCGCTTTAAAACCCTATTCTCAACTTTAAGTTCATCCAGTTCTGTTCTGAAAGACAAATCTGACCTTTTATATGAAGAAACCTTATCGTTAAGATCATTTACTTCTGTTAAAATTATCGATCTTTCATTTTTTAAATCATTTATTAAATGAGTTAAACGAACAATCTCATCTTCTTTATATTTCAAAAATATATTTTCATCATTTGTTGCTTTGAATGAATTCTGGCTATCTTGCCCCAAGCCATTTAATAATTCATTTGCATTGATATCCAGTGTATTTTGATCAGTTACATCAAATGATCTCAAATGCTTGGTTACTGTCGATGTCGCTGTTACAGTGTGATCACTATTAACTGATTCTGGCGCAATGTTATCATCACTTTTCTCGTCATCCAAAGTAAATGATTCCTTATCTACAATATTATCATTAACCTTTACTTCAAATATTTGTTTTTTATTTAAGCTTTCTTCAGAGTCAACTTTTTCTTCTTTAACAACTTCATCATATATATCGAGTTCATCTTCATCAAAATTATTTTCGACATCATCTAAAGAAGCAACAGAAAGATCAATATTTTTATTTAATTCAATATCATTAATTTCAACATTTGCTGTTAGGTCAAATTCGGCAGTAATATTTTCATTAGTTAGATCATTCTCAATATCAGAATAATTAGCACCCTTATCAGAACCTATGGTTTCCTCATCTAAATATTCAGCCAACTCATCTCTTTTTTGTAAAAAACTTGATTCACTATTACTTTTATTAACATCATGATTTTCAATATCAACAGCGCCTAACTCAAAGGAAATATTATCATCTTCAATATCACCAATTAATTCAGTTCCCGAATCAACAGGAAGATTTTCCACAACAACGTCATCTTCTGAACTTAAATCAAGGGTAAGCTTATCATCACTTAAATCAAAGCTAATATCATCATCGCTATTTAATTTTTCAGTGGTTAATGTTTCCAACCCGTCACTTGCTAGCTCAACCTCAGATTCATTTGTATCACTTAAATCAAAAGATAATTCATCACTATTATTTTCTTTAGATAAATTTAAATTATTGTCGTGATCACTTGTATCTGAAACATCTTCGAGATTCAGATCAAATTCATCATCTAAAGTCTCCATATTTTTATTTTCATCAACTAGACTTAATTTTAAGTTTGAGTCATCAAATTCCTCATCAGAATTATCAACATCAAAGTCGAGATCAAAATTATTTTCAGAACTATCTCCTAGTTCTAAATTATCGTCAGAACTATCTCCTAGCTCTAAATTATTATTAGAATTATCTGAATCAAAATCAACTGACAAATCAAAATCTAAGTCATCGCTATCTACAGAATCAATAGTGAGGTCATTTTGACTTCCTTCATTTAGCACTTTTAAATCTAATGATTCATCATTTTCATGAAGTTTAACATTAATAGGATCGCTAAAACTATCAGTACTTACTGATAGTTTGTTGTATAACGTATTCTCGCCAAATATAAGGTCAAAGTTTCTTTGAATTTTTTGATTGTCATTACTATCAATCAAATTAAAAAACTGAGTGTTTTCATTATTATGATCAGTGATAAGCTCCCTTACCTCGGTCGCCATTTTCAATTCATTAAGATCACTAGAATTATCATCTTCTAAATTTAAATCTAAATCGGTAGATTCGTCATTACTATTATTATCTAGATAATTTTTTGCTTTTTGAATATTTGAGAATTCATTAATTATATCTAGCAACAAATCACTCGTTAGCGGTTTTTTTAAATACCCCTCTGCTCCGACACTACTTGCCTGATGTTCCTTTAAAAATTTTATATCTCTTCCGTCACTAACAACAATTCTTTGAATATCACCAAGTTTACACAAGACGTCATTTAGTTTAATAAATTCTTCCGATTCGAAGTCAATAAAAGTAAGTCCCGTAAAATCTGCAATCATGTCAACTGCAGCATGATCATAGTGTTTTACTTCTAAATTTAGTTCATTAAAGAGATTTATTAATTCGTTGTCTTTAGTGAATAACGTGACAAGTTCTTTCATTTACATATTTCCTTATACTTATATGATATCAAAGTAAGATTGAATCAAAAATATAGAAAAAAATGCACTATTTATGAATTCTGTACTTGTTACACGTTTTTAAAATAGTTTAAAATTATAATACTTTAATTACAGGAGAAATCGGTTGAAAACATCAATCTTATTAATAATAACAGTAACGATAGCCTCAAGTATTCTTCATGCTGGAGAAACCTACTACCCTAATTCATTATTATATTTAAATAAAATCTATAGTCATCATGTGGTATTAGTTGAGAAGAATACTCATAAACTATTTTTATATAAGAATGATAATAACCTTCCAAAATTAATAAATATTTATTCTATAGTTACGGGAAAAAAGACTGGCAACAAAATTTACCAAGGTGACTACAGGACCCCTGAAGGCGTCTACAAGTTTACTAATTTTTTACCGCACTCTGAGTTACTTAAAAAATATGGTAAAAAAGGTGAAATATATGGTGTTGGAGCCTTTGTTACGAATTATCCTAATGCTATTGATTTACAATTAAAAAAATCTGGTAGTGGTATTTGGCTACATTCTACAAATGATGAAACAAGAATCGATAAAGGGCTGGATTCAAGAGGTTGTGTGGTATCAACAAACTCCGACCTAATTGAAATATCGAAATATCTTGAACTAGCAAATACTCCTATTGTAATAACACATGAAAATAAATTTATCTCTAAAGAAAACTGGCTATCCAAAAGACAAAAGATTTTACAAATAGTAAAAAATTGGTCAACTAATTGGTCAAACAAAGATTTTAATAAGTATATTTCTCATTATCATAAAAATTTTACTGATCCCATAAAAGGAAACCTGAAATATTTTAGCCGTTATAAAAAACGAATATTTGCTAGTTCGGGAAATATAAAAATAAATTTAAGTAACTTAAGTATTTTATCTGCGGGAGATTACATTTCAGTTAGTTTTGAACAAGAATATATCACTAGAAATATTCAAGACACTGGATTAAAAACACTGTATTTAAAAAAAGATGAATACTATAATTTTAAAATTATAGCCGAAACTTGGACAAAGAAAGGTTTAAAAAACAATAAATCAAATAGATCGATTGCTTTTGAGCCAAGTTTAAGGTTTTTTGAAACCTCTACCCCTTCTAAGATTATGAAAATTGAAAATGAGAAACTCTAAAGCATTATATGAAAAATAACACTCTTAAACAATCAAGACTAACTTTTGTTCTTTATTCAATTAACAAACTACCAAAAGTATATAATCTAAATAAGAATATATTTAAATTTTATTTAATTATACCTGTAATAATAATTTCGCTTTCAATTTTTATTTTATTATTTGTATTTAACTACAATAAATTAATGAAGAATTTTCAATTATCTTCTATAGAAAAGAAAAATGTATCATTAATTGAAGATGTCTTAAAACTTAATACTAAAATATCGAAGTTAGAAAAAGAAAACGAAGTAATTTATAATCGATTAAAGTTAGGAATCATGTCCGATAATCAAATTACTTTTTTTAAAAGTGTTTTAGGACAAAAAATAAGTTTAGATAAGAATATATTAATTGATGATATAAAAATTAACTCGTCTACTAATTCATCAAAAATTATATTTAATGTAAAAAACTTAACAAGTAATTCAAAAAAAATAGCAGGTTATTTATACTTAATTATAAATAACGAAAAGCTATACCAAGTCTTTCCTACTACTGATAAAGATGTGTATAAAACTTATAGCAAAGGAGAATACTTTTCTGCTTCAAGAATTAGGCCATTTAAATACATATCTAAGTTTATAAAAACACCAACCTCATTAAAAATAATAATTTTTAATAAATATGGTGACATTATTTACAAGTTATCTAAAAACCTTATTACTGATAAAAAGGATTTATAATGATAAATGATCAGTTATACCCTCAAGATTTAACTGTAATCTCCAAAGGGGTTAAGCTTATTGGTAATATTCAACTAGATGTTACAAGTAATCTATGTGGAACATTTAATGGAAATATTAATGTCGTAAACAATGCAAAGATAACTATTGAAGACTCTGCTAATGTAACGGGAAATATAAGTGGTCATCAAATTGACATATTTGGTGTTTGCAAAGGTGAAATATCCTCAGACTCAATTGTAATATTTCATGAAAATTCACATTTCACGGGTGCTTTAAAATGCAAAGACTTTATAATAAAGCCCGGCGCGATAGTAAATATTACAAAAATGTAACGTTTATAAAAATCTTTTGTAATCAATTACTGAAACTTTTCCAAATTCTTTTTTCAACACTTTATATAAACTTTTGGGACCTAAAATAACAGTCTCAATTTTATTAGAGTCTAATATAAATTTTAATTTATTTGTTACATCTGAGCTATTAAATTTACTAACTTTATCTTGATAGGTTGTAAGATAGTCATAAGATTCACCTTGATGATCAAGAAAAAGAAGTTGTTGTAAATATCTATTTTTATTTTCAAATTTGAAGGGAAAACTTCCAATTAAAGCATTTTTTGAGTTTTCTAAATAATCTTTTGAGAAGTTTCCTTTTTTCGCATCATCGATAACTTTATTTAACAAATTTAATAATTTAATTATGTTTTCATTTTTTGTAAACGTACTGATAATAACCCTACCGTAATTTTTTTGATATCCAATTGAAGAGCTTGCACCATATGTTAAACCGTGCTCAACTCTTAACTTCTGCATAAGCATAGAGGAAAATCCTCCATCACCTAATATCTGAGTTGATAAGTTATCAAGAGCTCCATTCCTGTTTGCTGGAAAATTTAAATATCTACCAATCATTACTCTAGCTTGATTTGCTTTTGGAACTGTTACAAGAGTAATTTTATGTTTAAATTTTGATTTTTGAAATACTTTATTTCTTTTGTATTTTGAGCTTCCATTCCAATGACAATCTTCATTAAAAATAGATGCAATTGATTTAATTCCTTTTGGTGATCGAATATAAATCTTTTTATAAACTTCTTTATTAAAGTACTTTAATTTTCTAAGAAGTTTCTGTCTTGTTATTCTTTTAAAATCTTTTAGTTTTCCATTTACCGGATATCGATAAGGTGTTTGAGCTAAAGAAATTTCTCTAAATGCTTTTTGAATAATTGCAGCAGGGCTATTAACAATATTTTGTAATGAATTTTTTGTTAGACGTTTTTGTTTAACTAATTCTTTATTTGGAAAAGTTGCATCGTTAAACAAATGACATATTTTTTTTAAAGTGGGTTTAATATCTTTATATAGACCTGACAAATGATAAGTCGTATATTCATGTGAAACGTATGGCCCCCACGAAGCGCCATAGAATTCCAGACTATCATTTATTTCGTTACGACTGTACCTATTTGTTCCTATATCCAAATTAGAAAACATCCACTTTGAAACTCCTTTTTGTGTTTTATCACTAAGTGCTCCATCGGCGAAGTACATTATAATATCATATGTAGGCGTTTGGTTATCTTCAAGATAAGCGACATCTAAACCGTTCCAATTAAGGTTTTGAACATTAGGTTGTTCAAAAGCATATATATTTATAGAAAATAAAAGTATTAATATTAATTTCATTTTAAATTACTCCAATCTCATTCTATTTTTGTTCCACACTGAAACAAATAATGATTTATTTTGTTTTGAGAAAAATTCATTACAAGTTTTTTTGACATCTTTTGTAGTTATAGAATTATATAATTCCAGCTCTTTTTTATAATAGTTAAAATCGCCAAAATAAAATTCTTCGTTACCCAAGAATCGAGCTATTCCACTATTGGATTTTACTGATTGATAATAATCAACCAAAATTTGATTTTTAGTTTTTTGAACTGCCCTATCTGTTATGGCAATATTACACATCTTATTAACTTCTCTCATCAGTAATTTTTTTGCGTATTTTAAAGATACATGTGGCATCAACTCTCCACTAAAATAAAAAATACCACTACTCATTTTATTGCTATTACTAATACTAATTTGAGAAAACTTAGGTTTTTTGTTTAAAACAAGTTTTTTAACCAAATAAGAACTATCTCCTTGGCCTCCTAGCATAGCCAGGATATCAAGAGCATAAGATCTCTTCTCTCCTAGTTTATCACCTTTATATAAGAGCATAAATTTTGGATTTTGGTTGGTTGAATGAAAATGAGCTTCTTTAGGGATTGAATCTGAAAACTTATAGCGACTATCACGATTCATTTCCTTTTTATATTTTCGTGTACTCTGAGAAGATCTTTTCATTTTACCAAATAATTCTTCAATTTTTTGAAATACATTTTGGTGATTTACGTCACCTGCAATAACAATTAATGAATTGTCTGGCGTATAGAATTTTTTATAAAAATCTAACAGATTTTCTTTTTTTAAATTATTTAAATCTTTAACATCACCTATAACGGAACCGCCATAAGGAGTTCCTTTATAAATTGTCTTCATCGCTGCTAGATATAATAATCCTGATGGACGATTTTCGTATCTCATTTTTCTTTCGGAAAAAACAACATTTTTTTCTTTGTTAAATGAATCAAAATCTAAGACAAGATGTTCCATGCGATCTGCTTCTAATTTTAAAACTTGATCAAATATTTTTACTGGAGCGACATCATAATAAACAGTGTTATCAAAAGTAGTGTAAGCATTATTGCTTCCACCTGCTGCTTCAATTATGCGATCAAATGATCTAGGGCCATAGTTTTTAGATCCTTTAAACATCATGTGTTCTAGGAAATGTGTCGCTCCCGTTGTTCCCTGACTTTCAAAGCGACCTCCAACATCATAGAATTGATAATAAGAAAATATTGGCAAACGATGATCTTCATAAACTAATATTTTTAATCCATTATTAAGCGTTTTCTTATAAACCTTTAAATCGAGATTATTTGAATTATTTTCAATGGAATTACTTGTCATTTCTTCATTTTGGTTGCTTGATTTATTATTACTAGAGCAGCCCATTATAAAAAATAAAACCATCATTACTAAAAAATATTTAAACTTCAATTCTTCCTCCATTTGTTTAAAATTATATTAAATCTAAAGTAATTCTGGGGTAAGACCTTGCGCATCATTTTTTTTTCTTGTTAAACAATTTTTGTAATGTATATTCTTGATCTTGATAAAATATAGTATTAGTTTATTATCCAAAAAGCATAGAAAAAGCATAGGAGTAAAGTATGATTATTGGTGTACCTAAAGAAATTAAAAATAATGAAAATAGAGTTGGCTTAGTTCCGGGTGGAGTAAAGCAATTAGTTCACGAAGGTAATAAAGTTTACATTGAAAAAAATGCAGGAATGGGAATAGGAATATCAGATCAAGAATACATTGATGCTGGAGCAGAAATACTTCCATCATTAGAAGAAGTTTTTCAAAAATCTGAAATGATAATAAAAGTAAAAGAGCCTCAGCCAAGAGAAATAGCTCTTCTTACGCCTAAACATATTCTTTACACTTATTTACACCTTGCTGCTGATCTTGAACTTACAAAAGGTTTAATGGAATCAGGTGCCACTTGTATAGCCTATGAAACAATTCAAGAAGCTAATAAATCTCTTCCTCTTTTATCACCTATGTCAGAAGTTGCTGGCAGAATGGCCACTCAAATAGGAGCTTCCTATTTACAATTAGATCATGGCGGAAAAGGAGTTCTTCTTGGTGGTGTCCCAGGAGTAAAAAGAGCAAAAGTTACTGTGATTGGTTGTGGAATTGCTGGAACCAACGCTATAAAAATGGCAATGGGTCTGGGTGCTGACGTAACCGCAATTGACTTAAATGTAAAAAGACTTGCTGAACTTGACGATCTTTTTGAAACAAGAATTACAACTCTTTTTTCTAATATTCATAATGTTGAAGAAGCAGTTATAAACTCCGACCTTGTAATTGGAGCAGTACTCATTCCAGGAGCCAAAGCTCCAAAACTAGTAACAAGAGATATGATATCAAAAATGGAAAAAGGGTCTGTCGTCGTCGATATCGCTGTTGACCAAGGTGGTTGTATTGAAACCTGTAAACCAACGACTCATGAAAACCCAACCTTTGATATCGACGGCGTCACTCATTACTGTGTAGCAAATATGCCTGGTGCTGTAGCTAAAACTTCCACTTATGCTTTAACTAATGTAACTTTGGGATATGCTAGAATGATTGCCAGGATTGGTGTTGAAGAAGCAGCTCATAAAGACTCAGTCTTTAAAACTGGAATCAATATTTACAAAGGAAAATTAGTTTATAAGCAAGTCGCTGATGACTTAAGTCTTCCTTACACTGATTTAAATCTATAAACCAAATCTTTTTGTTCCCTTGTAAGAATTTTTATTACCAGTTATAATAACAATATGACTGGTAATAAAATGATTGATACTATTCTTGTTGCTCTACTCTCTTTAGCAAGTATTGGGACACTTTCTTTATTTGTGTATACTGAAATTGTGTATCATAAACCACTTCCAAACGAAGAAATTGAAAATGCTAAACTAAAAGACCAAATGAAAAAGAAATCTTTTAGTGAATCTTATAAAATAAAAAAAATGATTATAAATATTCCTCAAAAAGGAAGTCGATTAAGGTTTTTAGAAATTGAACCAAATCTTCTAACTTTTAAAAGTAAAACACTTGATCATCTCGATCAATTTAAACCTGAAGTAAAAGACGCAATTCTTCGGGTAACAAGCAAAATAAAACCTGACATTTTAAATACTGTAACAGGAAAAATACTACTGGAAGCAAAGTTAAAAGAAGCTATAAATAAAATATTAGGATATCAAGGAGTTAAAGAAATACTCTTCACTCGTTTCGTTGTTCAATAAATAATCGACTTTAATTAGAAAGGAGCCGATTAGACTTCTGTAGGCTCACTATTTTCTTGAGTAGGAGCAACGTCTTTTTTTTCATCTTCAGTGAATGTCATGCTATCAGAATCATCAGGAAGAGAATTCAAATAAGTAGCAAGCTCATCTTTTGTTAATTTACCTTCGTGAACAGCTTTTTCACGTAATCTAAGGTCTAATTTTTTTTCTGCAATTGCTGTACTTAATTTCATTTTTTCTCCAAAGAATTTTATGATTTTTAACATTTCAAAAATTCTCTGTCAAAAACAAATTTTAGATTACCCTTTTAACTTAGTGCACTATTTTTAGATGATTCTTTTTAGAACTCTTTTTTAAAAAGGATTTCTCCCCATCTTTTTTACCTGATTTCTTAGTGATGAAGAACATCCACAGAAAAGCAGAAAGATACATTCCTAGTTGGCCCCATGCAAGTATCCCTCCTGGAGAAAAAATTCCCGAATACAAAGACATGGCAATTAGTATCAATGAAAAGTATTTTCCTTTAACAGGAAAAATAACTAAGTAGAGTGTCCTTTCAGGAAAAAGAACCCCATAAGAAACACACATTGCTCCCCCAAGTCCTGAATAAGCCACAAAAGGAAATGCTGTTTGGCCTAATAAAACAGAAACTAAAAGGAAAATTAATGCTCCTCCTAGTACAATACTTAAAATATAAGATAGGTACCTTTTAGGTCCCCACAAGCGTTCTAGTTCTGAACCTATAAACCAAATTATAAGTGATCCAAAAAGAGCTCCTGATAATCCTTGAGGAGTAAAAGCAAATGTAAATAATGACCAAACCTTTCCGTTTAATAATCCTGACAGAGAAAGAGAAAGTAGACTGTCGAGAGAAATATTAGCTGATTTTGCCAAGACTGAAGATAGTATAAAAATAACAACTGATGATATTATTATTATTTTATTATTCTTACTTAAAACAGGTACTTGAATTTGTGGGTTCATAAAATATCTCCGAAAACTATTTTTGATCCTGATTAAGTTCTATTAAAACTCCACCAGCACTTTTGGGGTGAATAAAATTAACTAATGTTCCATGGGCTCCTTGCTTTGGAGTCTCATAAATAAAATGATAACCAAGTTTTGAAAGTTCCGATATTTTTTTATCTAAATCTTTCACTTTAAAACACAGATGATGAATACCTGCACCTTTTTTAGAAATATATTTATCAATTGGACTTGAACTATCAGTAGGTTCTAAAAGTTCTATTTTAGTATTTTGATCAACTTTTGCAAAAGAAGTATTAACTTTTTCAGACTTCACTTCTTCGTCTTTTGAAAAATTAAAACCCAAATCTTGGTAAATATTTTTAATATTATCCATATTATCTTTATTCACAGCTATTGCCACATGATCTAAATAAATTTCACTCATAAAAATACCCTTTTTAATTTTTAATTGTAGTTAAAAGTTAATGAATTTAAAAGATGATACTATTATAATTGAGGAGGATCAATAGCTGTACTGCAATCCGGATTTAAAGGATCAAAAGCAGGCACTACTGGAGTCACTGGTGGTTGACACTTTCCGGTCATACAAATTCCAGATGTTTTGATTGGATAACAACGTAATGTACAAGCCTGATTGCCATTAATGTCTGTTCCATTTTTAACTATAAAACATGTATTCACAGATTCTTCTTTACACCATTCATTGGCAACACAACTTTGCCCAGGAGATTTTCCACACAAAACTTTATTTGTTTCAGAGTTTTGATGTACATTACATTTTCCGATATTTTGATCACAACAAAGACTTGCGCATTCATAATCTGATTTACAGGAAGTTCCAACAGCTTGATTTCCAAGTGGGTTCACGTCTCCCGCGCATTGTGCGACAATATCTTTTGACCAGCATCGGTTATTAAAACAACATTCATTACTTCCACAACCAGCATTATTTACAGAGCTACAACTTTTTAAAGAAGTAAATAAAACTTCTTGCCCAAAGTAGTCAGTTTGACTTTTTCTTGTTAATTGAATTTTTGTACTAATAACAGTATCCAAAACTGTAGAAACATTCGTATTAATATCTTTTGAAACAATCTCTATTCGGCCAGTTACATTACAAGAACCGATATTTTCACCAGTAGTATTGTTATAAGTACTAGTTCTAATACTACTCCCATCCATCCATCCTGATTTTCCAGCAACAGACATTACTAATTTTGCTTTGGGGGTATTAGGATTGCCTAATGTACCAAGATATAACATACCTTGAGTTAAATCCATTTTCCCATAACGTGGAAACTTTAATGAACTTGAATAATTCTCAGGAACTGAAACAGCTATTCCACTTGAATTTAATTGAGTAGGCAATGCTATTGTGGCGTTAATAGCAGGAGGTCTTACAAAACATTTTGTAGGAATAAGAGGATCAGGAGTACATGCAGGTGGAGTTTTTAAAACATGTTTAAAGATTCCACTAGGGCCAAATAGAGCGTCACCAGTTATCCCCCAACTATTATAATTAGAAAACATATAAGGACCTCTATAAGTATAGCTTGTGCCGCCTATACTTAGAATATCTCCATAAGAAACTTCTGTATTTGATACTGCTATAGGATTAAACAAATCCATAATTCCGGCAGTAGCTTTACTTGTTTCAGGTAATGATTTCATTAAATAATTATTAACGTCACTTGCTAAAGTAAGACCACCTGAAAAGTTAATAGGTGCTTTATTTGCTACAGAATTATTAATATTTCGATCTAGTACTTTTGCATAAGAATATTTACAACTTTCTCCAATAGTATCACAGGCACCATTAAGCCCAGCTCCACTAAAAGTATGATCATCTTGGAGATTTAATCCTCTACAATATACATTTACGTCTCTTGGGTCCGAGACTGGAATTTCACTGCTTGAGAATTCACCAGTTCCTGCAGTATCATAATTATTATAATCATAAAGATCGTAAAGAAGTCTTACATCTTTAAAAGGTTGTGATGACATATCAATCATAATTGCTTGGATATCTGAGTTAGAAATAATTCCTCCACCTGGAGCACGTCCAACAGTAGCAGGAAGTTCTATCATTTCATTTGAAGTTCCCAAATAAAATCGAACATAGATAAACTTATCTCTTAAAGATAAAATATTTAACCCTGTTAGGTAAAGACTGCCGGCGAAGTTTTTTGGAATAGTGACTTTCGTTTTAAAGGCACCATCAAAAGGATCAATAACTTGTTGAACAGAAGGTTTACCATTTTGAATTATTGTATCAACTATAGTTCCAACATTTCCATTTCCAGAAGGAACAAAATTTTTTCCATTCCCTGTACCGTTATTATTAACTTTTCCCAAGTCATTTTGAGGGGTCTGATTTTTGTTTAACCTTGAGACAGGTACACAGGACGTTATAAAGAAACTTAATGTAATCAATAAGTTTAGAAAATGTGTTAATTTATAAATTCTTTTATTCATCTCTTAATATTCAACTCCACCTACTTATTCGGTTAATTTCCAAGTAATCTTAAAAGTTTGCCAAGATTTATATTATCTTATCATCTTACTTGATTATTTTACTCGACTGAGGTGGTAATTTTTAAAAAGAAGGCTAAATACCTTGAAATAATACTTTCTACCAAAGTGATTTGGGTTTATAATTTAGCTCATACTGACAATTATTATTGGCAATAATTAAAATAAAGGATTTTAAGGATGAAAGAAATCGAAAATGTAGTCATACGTTTTTCAGGAGACTCTGGAGACGGAATGCAATTAACTGGTACACAATTTTCAAGCACTTCAGCTCTAATGGGAAATGACATTTCAACATTTCCAGATTTTCCAGCTGAAATTAGAGCACCTCAAGGAACAGTTGCTGGAGTCTCCGGATTCCAAGTAAATATTGGCTCAAGTGAAATTAATACTCCTGGTGATGAGCCATTTGTTTTGGTTGCAATGAACCCAGCAGCACTAAAAGCAAATCAACATATGGTAGCTAAAGGTGGTGTCTTAATTATAAATACTGATGCTTTTACTGAAAAAAATGTTGAAAAAGCAGGATACACTGAAAATCCATTAGACAATTCTGATAATTTTTCTGACTATCAGCTAGTTGAAGCACCAATTACTTCTCAAACACTAGCCGCTCTTGAGCAAACGGGACTCGATACAAAATCAAAATCAAGATGTAAAAACTTTTATGCTCTTGGTATGACTTATTTTATGTTCAGTCGAAATTTAGAACCAACCATCGAATGGATTGGGAAAAAATTTGGTAAGAAACCAGAGCTAGCTGAAGCAAATATTTTAGCATTAAAAGCTGGTAGAAATTTCGCTGAAAATGTTAATCAAGCAATATCTACTTACCAAATTCAAAAAGCTGATATTTCTCCAGGAACTTATCGTTTTATAAATGGAAACACAGCAACAGCTTGGGGATTTTTAAAAGCCCAAGAAGCATCTGGCTTAAATATATTTTTAGGTTCTTACCCAATAACTCCAGCAACAGATATTTTACATGAACTGGCAAAACATAAAGATAAAGGTGTGAAAACTTTTCAAGCTGAAGATGAGATCGCTGGTGTTTGTTCAGCAATCGGAGCATCTTTTGCTGGCGCTCTAGCACTGACAACATCATCAGGACCAGGTATCGCTCTAAAAGGTGAAGCATTAGGACTTGCTGTTATGTATGAACTTCCACTTGTGTGTGTCAATGTTCAAAGAGGAGGCCCTTCAACAGGTCTTCCAACCAAAACAGAACAATCTGATTTACTTCAATGTATGTATGGAAGAAATGGTGAATCACCAATGGTAGTTGTAGCTGCTCACTCACCTAGTAATTGTTTTCATATGGCTTACGAAGCAAGTCGATTAGCTTTAGAACATATGACTCCTGTTATGCTTTTAACTGATGGCTTTATCGCCAATGGTTCAGAGCCTTGGAAACTTCCTGACTTAGATAAAAACTATCAAAAAATAAATACGAAACTTGTTGATACGTCTACGAATGGTGAAAACTTTTTACCATATAATAGAGATGAAAATCTTGCAAGAAATTGGGCAATTCCTGGTATGAAAGGTTTTGAACATCGTCTTGGTGGACTTGAAAAACAAGATGGATCAGGAAACGTTAGTTACGATCCAGAAAATCATGAAAAAATGTGCCACATTAGACAAGACAAAGTAAACAATATCGCAAAATGTATACCTGCTCAAGAAATTGAAGGTGAACAATCCGGAGATCTTTTAGTTGTTTCTTGGGGGGGAACTTATGGTGCTACCCACATGGCTGTAAAACAACTTCGTAAAGATGGCCATAAGGTTGCGTTAATGCATATCGATTATATTAGTCCAATGCCTGAGAATGTAGGTTCTATATTAAGTTCATTTAAAAAAGTATTAGTTGCTGAACTAAACTTAGGACAAATGCATAAAATTATAAATGGACAATATAATATCGGCGCTTCTAGTTATACAAAAGTACAAGGGCTCCCATTTAAAATAAGTGAACTTGTGACTGCATGTAAACGTGAGTTGGAAACAATTTAATATAATTTTTTAAAAATTTTACAAAAGGATTTAAAATGACAGAAATGCCAACATATACAAAAAAAGATTTTGCCAGTGATCAAGAACTAAGATGGTGTCCAGGTTGTGGCGATTATTCAATTATTAATTCAGTTCAACAAGCAATGACTAAAATTGGAAAAAAACGAGAAGATATTTGTTTTATTTCAGGAATTGGTTGTTCTTCAAGATTTCCTTATTATATGGGAACTTATGGACTACACACTATTCATGGTAGAGCTCCAGGATTTGCAACAGGAATAAAATGTCAAAATCCAGATCTTTCAGTATGGGAAATTACTGGTGATGGTGACGCTCTTGCTATTGGTGGAAATCATTTTATTCATGCTCTAAGAAGAAATGTAAATATGAATATCATTCTTTTTAATAATGAAATTTATGGATTAACAAAAGGACAATACTCTCCAACTTCTGTTGAAGGTACTGTAACAAAGTCATCTCCTTATGGATCTCTTGATCACCCTTTTCGTCCAGCAGAACTTGCTCTTGGAGCTGGTACAACATTTTATGCAAGAACTATGGATACTGATCCAAAGCATATGCAAGAAATGTTTTTAGCAGCTGAAAAACATCAAGGTGTAGCACTTGTTGAAGTTATGCAAAACTGTGTAATTTTTAATGATAAAGTTCATGATGAATACACAAATAGAAAAACAAGAGACGAGCACGTTATCTGGCTTGAAAATGGAAAACCTCTTCTTTGTGGAAAAGAAAAAAATAAAGGTTTAAAACTTATTGATTCAAGTCTACAAGTTGTAGAACTTGGTAAAGACGGAATAACAGAAGCTGACATTGAAGTTTTTAATTCAAGCAATCGTTCTCAAGCATTTATGCTAGCCAATCTTTATCACCCTGCTCCAATGCCAATGGGAGTATTTTATGAAAATGATTCCAAGGAAAGTTACGAGGTTCAACTAATGAATCAAATTAAAGGTGTTCAAGAAAAGAAAGGAAAATCAACAGTTAAAGATCTTTTATACAAAGGTGATACTTGGACCATCTAATAATTATTTAAATTTTAAAACTACAAAAACCATCATTTCTTATGATGGTTTTTTTTTGCCTAAAATATTAAATAGTTATGTCATAAACTGTAGTTTCCCGGCGATTATGAGCCATTAACTTCCTAGCGATTATGACCCATCTCGGATTTTGTTTAGGCTGCTAGAGATATTTCTGTTTTTCTTTTCTCTGGGGAATATTTTTTCACCTTAATTATTCTTCCCATAATATCGTAGGATCTTGATCCATCAATATGTTTATTGATATTAATAGATCGATAACGATAATCTCTTTCCGAATCAATAATGTAAGATTGTCCTTCAAAACTAAATTGATGGCCACCTCCTATTTTACGTTTTACCTTTTTACAAAATACTAGATCGAGGTTTTTATCATTTACATTTTCATACATACTTTCTAATTCTCTAGGAGGAATTGAAAATTTTTTATTATATCTTGGCAAAAAATCTTCTTTTAAAAATTTATTTGCTGATGGAATCGTTTTAATTTTATAAAAATCAAGTTCCGCGATTAGTATATCCTGAA
>Ga0316204_10000634_pt1 | contig 121647 bp, 116 predicted proteins | sample 6monrhotite_MG_2_FD_205661 | JGI IMG/M metagenome (GOLD analysis project Ga0316204, IMG submission 205661) | Microbial mat bacterial communities from mineral coupon in-situ incubated in ocean water Damariscotta River, Maine, United States -... | ecosystem: Environmental > Aquatic > Marine >...
AGCTTCTTCGGCTGCGGCTTTTGCGGCGGCAGCTTCTGCGGCGGCGGCTTCTTCGGCTGCGGCTTTTGCGGCGGCGGCTTCTGCGGCGGCAGCTTCTTCGGCTGCGGCTTTTGCGGCGGCGGCTTCTGCGGCGGCAGCTTCTTCGGCTGCGGCTTTTGCGGCGGCGGCTTCTTCGGCTGCGGCTTTTGCGGCGGCGGCTTTTGCGGCGGCAGCTTCTTCGGCTGCGGCTTTTGCGGCGGCGGCTTTTGCGGCGGCGGCTTCTTCGGCGGCGGCTTTTGCGGCGGCAGCTTCAGCGGCGGCAGCTTCTTCGGCTGCGGCTTCTTCTGCTGCGGCTTTTGCGGCGGCAGCTTCTGCGGCTGCGGCTTCTTCGGCGGCAGCTTCTTCTGCTGCGGCTTTTGCGGCGGCAGCTTCTGCGGCTGCGGCTTCTTCGGCTGCGGCTTTTGCGGCGGCAGCTTCTGCGGCGGCAGCTTCTGCTGCGGCTTCTTCGGCTGCGGCTTTTGCGGCGGCAGCTTCTGCGGCTGCGGCTTCTTCGGCGGCTGCTTCTTCGGCGACTATTTGTGCCTGTTGAACTTGTTGTTGGTTATAAAAGAAATAACCACCGCTCAGCAGAACGATTGCGAGTATGACCCAAATCCATTTTTTCATGTTTTATTAACCCCAAAAGTTGAATGCCGCAGTTTAACGGTATTTTCTGACATTTTAATAGGGCTTGTAAGCAATATTTTTAAGTCTGGCAGTAAATATATCAAGGGCAGTTTTTATAAAATCTGCAAAGTATTGAAACTTGGCGTAACAAAGATATGCTTGACTGCTACGATCGCTTGACTTGGCCTCCATTCCTCCATAGAACGCGCGAACCTGTGGTGCATTTAGGTCCATGGGCGCACCCGAGGTTTCCCAATCACTGGAAGCCTGTCGGTTTGGCCAGCAAATGTTGGGCAAGCAGAGGAGGGCGTGATATCTTTTTTCAAGTGATGAAAGGATTGAGCGATGACGAAGCGCCATTCACAAAAGCATAAAATCGACCGCCGTTTGGGCGAAAATATTTGGGGTCGTCCCAAAAGCCCGGTCAATGTCCGTTCCTATGGTCCGGGTCAGCACGGGCAACGCCGTAAATCAAAAATTTCCGATTATGGTTTGCAACTGCGAGCGAAGCAAAAGCTTAAAGGCTATTATGGCTCGATTACAGAAAAAGCTTTCCGCCGCACCTATGATGAAGCAGTTCGGGTAAAAGGCGATACCAGTGAAAATCTTATCGGTCTGCTCGAGCAGCGTCTTGATGCCATTGTTTATCGTGCGAAATTTGTTGCGACAGTTTTTGCCGCTCGCCAGTTCGTAAACCATGGTCACGTTACCGTAAATGGAGCGCGGGTTAATATCCCATCCTATCGGGTAAAAATTGGTGATGTAATTGAAGTTCGTGAGCGCTCCAAGCAGATGGGCATTATCGTGGAAGCAATTGCTTTGGCCGAGCGCGATGTGCCTGATTATATCGATGTGAGCCATGAAAAACTGACAGCTTCGCTGACACGTATTCCTTCGCTTTCCGATGTTCCTTATCCGGTACAAATGGAACCAAACCTGGTGGTGGAATTTTACTCCAGATAAAATTTCCTCGCTCGCGCCAGTTCACTTCGTTCACGGCTCCGCGGGGGCGGCCAAATTATTGGCCGGCGGCACTTGTGCCGCTTAGTCTCACACTATCGAATGCCGTTGTTTTTCAAGTGCAGCGCCTCAAACATTTAGTAAAATAAAAAGGCCGCCCATTCGGGGCGGCCTTTTTTTATTCATAAGTTGATAAGAGACTATTCAGCCGGAGATATTCCAGAATTTGTGAATACCGGATGATTAAGGTCATAGGCAATTTCGGCTTCATAGGGAACGCTGGATTCAAACAGTCTCAAGCGCTTATAAACCGAAATAAGATCAATAATCGTTGTCCATGAGTTGGCCAGAAATTTAAAAGATTCCTCAACCTGATTAAAGGCATTCGAAATTTGCTGGAACAGGCCAAGGGTCAAGGCACCGCCAAGAATTGAGGGGGCCATGGCAACAAGTGGAATAAAATTTGTCGCCTGAAGATAGGAATAGCGGGCGATATTGAAATATAGATAATGACGATAGAGGCGGAAATAGTTTTTCTGCACATTGCCAAACAATTCTTTGATCGTAACCGGCTGGGCGCGTATTTTGGCATCTTCGCCATAAACCAGTTCTTTTCTAAATGCGGCCTCCACTTTTTGGTTTTCAAATTCCAGACCGGGCAATTTTATGCCAACGGTTGCCAATAACACTGTACCAAAAATTGCTGAAATCAGGGCTATCCAGACCAGAGAGCCATCTACAGGCCCGATAATTGGCAATTCGGTAATGTTGGAAGATAGTTCGAACAACAGGGGCAAAAATACAATCAAGGTCATCATCGAGCCAACGAAAGAAACAGCCAACCCTTCGACAATACGGGCAAAGCGCTGGGTATCTTCCTGAATACGCTGGGAAGCACCCTCAACCTCGCGCAATATGGGCCAATGGGCCATATAAAAGGCGTTCATTGCCCGGCGCCAACGGAAAAGGTAGTGGGCGATGAAAAATGCATTGAGAACCAAAACGGTAATATTGGGGACCAATACATAAAGCACAGTCCAGAGCTGACCATAAAACTCGGTCGGATCAACCGAATTGGCCTCGCCCAATGCCTGCTGGATCATATTGAAAAATGTTCCGTACCAATCATTTAACCATGCGCCGATCTGGACGTTGAAATATACAATTTCCAGAATTGTTACAGAGCCAACAACCGACCACCAGAACCATGGGGTTTTTTTGAAAAAGTACCAGGGAACGCAAAACAGGTATCCGGTCAATAAAACAAATTGATAAAGCCAGACCTTTTCCGATGAGAAAAACGGATCAGGATCTACTTCGGTCGGGGCTATACCTATCAGATCTCCGATGGAGAGGACCGAGCCAATTTGTGGGCCAAAAGCAAACCAGATGACCATAGCGATAGCTACCCACAAAATAGCAGCCGGAAAAAACAGGCGAGGTGAGGGAAAAAATGAGCGAAACAATTTGATTCTCCTAGATAATTTACTCAAGTCTAACTGCCTGGAGAGAAAATTTGCAACTCAGCTTTAGGTGATTAATTTTTTTTCGGGTTCTACAGGGGCAATTTCAGCGGAAGCTTGCCTTATTTCGTATTTATTTTGTCATCAGGCAATATTTAGCAAAAATCCGCCGGATTTTTTCCGGCGGATTCATTGAGCGAATCAGTGGAGAAATTTTATGAATCAATAGGAATCCAGATTATTCTCAGCTTTATGCTGCCGTCACTTCCGACAAAAAACTATCGATAGTGTTGCGAAGTGACCCCGCCTGACCGGCAACCTCTTTTGATGCCTCAAGAACCTTTGAGGCGCTAACATTGGTTTCTTCAACTGAAGATGTTACCGATTGCATGGAATTGACAACCTGCATGGTGCCGTTGGCAGCTTGGGAAACTGATTGGGATATTTCCTGAGTAGCTGCCCCTTGTTCCTCGACGGCAGAAGCTATGGAGGAAGTGTAGGTGTTGACCTCGGCCATGGTGCGGGTGATTTCAGTAATGCCGGCAACGGCTTCGCTGGTAGAGTTTTGAATATCTGCAATCTGGGTTGATATTTCTTCGGTTGCTGTTGCTGTTTGGTTAGCAAGGCTTTTTACTTCGGAGGCAACAACCGCAAAGCCTTTTCCGGCCTCGCCAGCGCGCGCTGCCTCGATAGAGGTATTTAATGCCAACAGATTTGTTCGCTCGGCAATATCTTGAATAAGAGCAATAACATCACCTATATTTTTTGCCGCTGAAGCTAGGGCCGTAACCTTTTCGTTAGTGGCATTGGCCGCATCACTGGCGTTGGCAACAATGGTATTGGTTTTTGAAACCTGAATGGAAATTTCAGAAATCGAGGCCGAGAGCTGTTCGGTTGCGGCGGCAACTGTTTGCACATTTTCTGAAGCGGATTGCGACGAATTTTCCGCCTCCTTTGCCTGTCCGGAAGTGTTTGCAGCGATATCGGTAAGATTACCGGCTGTATTGTTCATCTTTTCAGCATTGGTGGAAACATTTGCCAGCGATTCTTCCACTACCGTGCGGAAGTTTCCAATCATTTTATCTACGCTTATCTGGCGGTCAGCGCGTATACGCTGATCTTTTTCACTTTCCCCTTCAAGGCGCAGGCGTTCCATGCCGGAGGTTTTGAATATTTCTACAGCCCGTGCCATATCGCCAATTTCATCTTTATTTTTTACGCCGGGTATCTGGATATCAAAATTCCCTTTGGCAAGCGCACCCATGGCAAGCATCAAATTGTTGACTGGTCTTGATATCGAGTTGGTTATAAAGAAACTCAGAACAGAGGTAGCCAGTAAAATAACAGCATTTAATGTCAGAATTATCCATAATTGAGTGTTGGCATATCCCTTTTGCAATTGAGCATCAGCAAGCAGCTCGTTTATTACGGATTTTTCAAGTTCGATCAGGTTAGAGATTCTCTCTCCAGCAGTATCAATCCATTCAGCAGCGCTAATTTCCATCGTGGCATTAGCAAAATGATTTGCAAGAGTTACCCTGAGAATTCTTTCGTAATTTGAGAAAACATCACTTTTAAGCAATTGTTGATAGACGGCAAGTTCATCGGGTGTGGCCGCTGAGGAAAATTCAGCCAAAAAAGCCTGGCTTTTTGCGCCTTGGGAAATGAAGTTTTTCAATTGCTCTGAAGAAAACATAGCATTACCAAGTCCGGCTGCACCTTGAGCGCGTTCGAGTTCGGCATTCTCGATAGCCAAAACAAGGGATATATAGGTAAAGGACTTTTGGGTCAGATCGACAGTTTTTGCCTCTTTTGCTACAAGTTCCAGTAATTCTATCAGCGGGCTTATCGCAGTTGTATAGCTAGAAATTACCTCGTCTTGAGAAAGCTCTGTTTTTTCGACCTGCAACCGAATTGCTTCTATTTGATCAATCGATGCCAAGGCTTCCAAAACATGCTCATCACCTGCTAGATTGTTACCCTGTTTTGCAAGCTTATCCAGTTCACTGGACATGTAGGCGATAGTGTTGTCTGTCGCAATTATAGAGGCGTCAAGCAGTGAACTGAAAAGCTCGGTCTGGTTACTTGCAAAACCGGCAGAATAGGTCCTTTCTGCTTGTAAGGAATGGACAAGACGGGCAAGAATTGGCGCTAAGGAAAACTCCTCAATCGTTGTGTTGGCATCCTTAACCTGACTATATCTTTCAATTGACAAAAAAGTGCCAAGGAAAACCAATGCCAATGTTGGCAGAAGGGCTAGCAATATTACCCGCCCCTTAATCGAGAGGGCAGCAATTAAAAAACCTTCATTTGTCGAGTTTATGTTGTTCTTTTGCATGCTGGTTCCCTTTTTGCTGAACATTTATAGGCGGGGAATTGCAATTTATTGAAATTGCTCCCTACAAATAGCCTTAGGGTGATAGCGTTAATCGGGGGTGGTATTGTTGCTATGCAAAAACACGTAAAAACCTATTGGCATCAGATAAAAAGGGCCGTGTTTGGCGATTGTTATTTTGAGGCGGAAGCGGTTTCATTGCTGACAACGGGGTCGGAACTGTTGAACAATTTTCCCCCTTCCACGAAAAAAACCAATGTCAGGGCTACTATTCCGCAAACGGTAAACCCAAGTGCCAGCGGTGTCAGGGTGCCATCAAACATTTGTCCGATCCACATACCGATAAGCGCCCCGCCAAGGGTTTGTAAAAACCCGAAAGTGGATGCGGCGGTGCCGGCGACCTTACCCAAGGGGTTCATGGCCAAAGAATTCATGTTGGAGGCAGTCCAGGAAAACATGAAAAACACAATGCCGATCAAGATGTAGAATGTAGGAAGTGAAACTTTTGTAACTAGACTTAAAACCAGTAATATGGAGCTGGAAAGAGTGAAAATAATCAGAGCGAAATGGGCCATGCGCCGCATGCCAAAGCGTCCGACCATGCGCGAATTTAGAAATGAGGCAATTGACATCAGCAAAGCTACACCGGCGAAAGCTATGGGGAATAATGGGCCGAGACCAAAAATCCCGACAAAAATCTGTTGCGAGGAATTTATCATGCCCATCAAGCCGCCAAAGATGAACATACCGGCAAGTGAGTAGGTCATTGAAAAGCGGTTACTCAAAACAATTTTGAAGCCACCAAAAATACTGTCCATGGTCAGGGGACGACGGTTTTTTGCATCAAGGGTTTCAGGCAGGCGAATATAGGCCCAGCCCCATGAAATAACGCCGACTAAGGCCACAAAAACAAAAATGAACTGCCAGGTAACCGCAAACAGGATCAGTTGGCCAATACCGGGGGCAATGATGGGAATAAGCATGAATACCATGAATACCAGTGACATGATTTCGGCCATTGCCCGTCCCTCGAACTTATCCCTGACAATTGCCAAAGAAGCCACCCTGAAACCGGCGGTGCCAAGCCCCTGAATTAAACGTATCAGCAACAGACCAGAAAAACTGGAGACAATAGCTGCCGCCAACGAGGTTAGGATATAAAGGGCAAAACAAAACATTAGTGGCCCACGGCGCCCAAATCTGTCGAGAAGGGGCCCAAAAACCAGTTGGGCAACGCCTGAACCAATTAGATAAAAAGAAATTATCAGTTGGCTGTCATTGACGTTGGTATTGCCAAAAGTTTTGCCAATATCGGGCAGGGCTGGCAGCATGATATCTATCGCCAAGGCGTTTAGGGCCATCAATGCTGCCATCAGGGCGATAAATTCAAGTCGCGGCAATTGGCGCCGTTGCGGGGTTGGGGTATTCATAAAATCTCACAAAAAAAGTTGGACAATTTTTTAGCCAAAAAACTATATGCAGGTAGCATGACTTTTATTGCGCCGGATTGGCAAGTGGTATTTTTTATAGTTTGCGTTATGAATTATTGGGTGGATTTTCTTCTTTTTTTGCAGCCTTTGCTCTTTACGCTATTGCGGGCCTTGCAGGAAAAAATGAGGAATCACGACTTTCTTTTATTGGCACATGAACAAGGGCAGATATCAAACTAAGCAAAGCAGCAAGGTACCAGATAAGATTATAGGATCCGGTTAGGTCAAATACCAATCCCCCAAGCCAGACACCAAAGAATGATCCCAATTGGTGCGACAAGAATACGGTGCCGTATAACATCCCCAAATATCTGGGGCCAAAAAACTGGTTCACCAGCCCGGCTGTCAATGGAACCGTGGCAAGCCATACAAGGCCCAGCACTGCGGCAAAAATATACGTGCTGATAAGGGAGATTGGCACGATCAAAAAAGCCAGAGTGGCCACAACACGAATCAAATAAATTGCAGCCAGCAAAATCTGTTTGGGAAATTTCCCGCCTAAATATCCAGATAACAATGATCCCAAGACATTAAATAGGCCAATAATGGCAATGGCCCAGCTTCCCTGAGTTGCGCTAAGTCCGTTTTGCACCAGATAGGGGGGGAGATGGATGGTAACAAAAGCCAGATAAAATCCACATACAAAAAATCCGATGGTCAATAACCTGAAGGAAGAATTTCCCCATGCCATTATCAAAGCTTTTTTGGCAGGAATAATAATTTCATCATCGGTTTTTTGAGTTTTACCACGCAGTGCAACGGCAAGCGGTATTATCAATAAAACCAGTAAAGAGATATATATAAGCGCCATGTTCCAGCCAAAGCTGGAAATAAAAGCCTGTCCCAATGGTGCAAAAGCAAATTGTCCAAAAGAGGCGGCAGCGGTAGCCACGCCAAATATAAAACTGCGTTTTTCAGGCGGAACCATGCGTCCAAATGCAGCCATAACAATGCCAAACGAGGTGGCAGAAATACCAATGCCGACCAAAATTCCAGCAGCGAGATAAAAAATCCCAACGGACGATACTATAGTCATTAATACTAGGCCGCCCGCATAAATGATGGCCCCAACTACCAAGACACGCCCGGTTCCGTATTTATCGGCAAACCCGCCGGCAAACGGCTGAGCCAATCCCCAAGCCAAATTCTGGATGGCCATGGCCATGCCATATGTCGCGCGTGAAAAGCCAAGATCCTCAGTAATTGGCAAGGTGAATACACCAAAGGAAGAGCGGGCACCAAAAGTAATCAAAGCGATTAGGGAGCCCAGTATAATTACCAAGGTAAGAGGAATTGCTAGTCTGGTAGATTGGCTAGTCACTAAAGTTCCCCATTCGAATCTAAAAATCAAGCGAACGGACAGGATACATCTGTAGTGCTAACAGGTCAAATTAGTATAATTGACAGGTTATATGGTTGCCGTTTATGGGGACCTTGGCGCAAAATCCTAAAAACTGTTCTTTACAGGTTTTTCAAACCAGTTTGATCGGGGTTTTAAGTAAGTTTGGTAAGTGTTTTAAGTAAGTTTACTTGCAATCACATAATTTAATATCTGCACAACTTCAGCTGGGGTTTTGGTCACAGCGAGTGCGGCGGCGTCAACTTCTTTTAGGGGATGCTGATGTTCGTCCTGGTGCATGACAATCAGGGGAATATTTAAGGCGCTGGCAATTCCCGCGTCAAAAGCGGCGTTCCATTGCTTGTATTTTTCACCAAAACGCACAACCACTATGTCGGCTTCCGAAATTAGGGTGCGGGTACGAATGGCGTTAATTTTTGCGCCCTTGTTATCATGCCAGAATTTGTTTTCTTCGGCCCCAAGAATTTTAACGCCACAATCATCTGACGCATCATGGTCAGTTACCGGAGCGCTGAATTCCACCGGCAATTTCAGGGATTTTGCCGCACTTTCAATCTGATCGCGCCAGTCCGTATGAATTTCGCCCGAAAGATATACGGACCAGAGACGTTCACTCATTGTTACAATACCCGTTAGTTGAATTTAGTTATTTGACTTGAATTCAATGTTGTTTTTGCCCAGCAAATCTTGCAATTCGCCAGCCTGAAACATTTCGCGGATAATATCGGCGCCGCCAACAAATTCACCATTTATGTAAAGCTGGGGGATTGTTGGCCAGTTGGAATAATCCTTGACGCCCTGACGCAATTCTTCGCTTTCCAGAACATTGGCAGTAGTAAAATCCAGTTCCAGATAGTTAAGGATCTGGACAACCTGACCGGAAAAACCGCATTGGGGAAAATCAGCCGTGCCCTTCATAAACAAAACTACTGGGCTGGATTTAACCTGATTTTCAATGTTTGCTTTGATGTCAGTCATTTGATTTTCCTTTGATATCCGGGGTTAAGGCCCGACGTTTTATAGAATTAAAAAGGCAGATCAGGGCGCCAAGAACCCGATAATCTGCCGCGATGGCCACGACAAAAACCAAAACAAACCCTATTATTGCTGCGCTCATTTTAGGTACTCCTGCTTGAAATTAAATATATATTGCCAAGCATGTTGTCGAGGGGGATTTACAGGTATTTAGATACAGGTATTTAGATATAGACTTTTTTTAACGATTGCTTATTCGGGTGCGTTGGTTTGCAATGCCAAGGCATGCAATTCATTGCCACCGATTTTGTCTTTTAGCGCTGCATAAACCATTTGATGCTGTTGAACGCGTGATTTTCCCGCGAAAGCTTGAGCAACTACGGTTGCCGTATAATGGCGGCCATCATCGCTTTGAGCCAATACACTGGCACCGGGGATTGCTTCACGGATCAGGCGTTCGATTTCAGAAGTGTCCAAAAGCTCATTCCTTTGTTTATCGGTTTTCAGGTGGCCATATATTTAGGAAACCAGCCCTCGTGCCGTTGTTTCAATTGTTTTACAGATATGGCACGGGCATTGCCCAGCTTCAAGGTCTCACCACCACTTGTGCCGATATGGAGGGAAAAAATTCCTGATTTTTGCGCCAGCTCCATTATATTTTGCAACTGGTCTTTGTCTACACAAACCACATAGCGTCCTTGATCCTCGCCAAAAAACGCTGAAGCAATGTCATTGCCCGGTGGCTGGCTGATGGTCGCGCCCATATTGGCTGCCATGGCCATTTCTGCCAGTGCAATACCAAGTCCGCCATCAGAACAATCATGCACTGTTTGGGTAAGGTTTGCGCCTATCAGGGCGCGAATAAATTCGCCATTGGCTTTTTCCTGGCCGAGGTTAACCGGCGGTGGCGGACCGTTTTTATCCCCATGAATTTCTTCAAGAAAGCGACTTTGGCTCAGGTGTGATCCCCAGTTTTTTGGAGCACCAATCAGGATGATTTGCTGGTTTTCTTCAGCGAAGGCAATTTTGGCCATTTTGCTTTTGTCTTGTAAAAGCCCAACTCCGGCAATGGTTGGAGTTGGTAAAATACCAATGCCATTGGTTTCGTTATAAAGGGAAACATTGCCCGAAACTATCGGGAAACCCAGTTCGCGGCAAGCTTGACCAATACCCTTGATCGCCCCGACAAGCTGGCCCATTATTTCAGGTTTTTCCGGGTTGCCAAAGTTCAGATTGTCCGAGCAGGCAAGTGGAGTGGCGCCGGTGGCACTGATATTGCGCCAGCATTCGGCCACCGCCTGTTTCGCCCCCTCGAAAGGGTCCGCATTGCAATAGCGGGGGGTGACATCGGAAGAAAAGGCCAAAGCCTTGCTTTTGTGGCCATCAACCCGGATCACTCCGGCATCACCACCGGGTAATTGCAGGGAATTGCCTTGAATCAGGGTGTCATATTGCTCCCATATCCAGCGGCGCGAGCATAGGTTCGGGGTACCAACAAGTTCAAGCATCACATCGGCAATATCGGTTTGTGGCAGATCCCTTTTTGGTTCCTCGTCCACAATTGTGGCAATCCAGTCGCGGTCGTATTCGGGGGCTTCATCGCCCAGCTCGCGGATCGGCAAATTAGCAACTTCTTTTCCTTGCCAGATAATGGAGAAGCGCAAAGTATCGGTGGTTATGCCAACGGTTGCGAAATCCAGTTCCCATTTTTCAAAAACTGCTCGCGCCTGTGCTTCTTTTTCCGGATGAAGCACCATAAGCATGCGTTCCTGACTTTCAGAAAGCATCATCTCGTAGGGGATCATGTTTTCTTCGCGCACCGGCACATTATCAAGATCAAGGGTAATGCCAAGCCCGCCTTTGGCCCCCATTTCAACTGCCGAACAGGTTAGACCTGCTGCACCCATATCCTGAATTGCCACCACCGCGCCAGTGGCCATAAGCTCCAATGTTGCTTCCATCAGGCGCTTTTCGGTAAACGGATCGCCAACTTGCACCGTGGGGCGTTTTTCTTCGATATCGTTATCAAACTCGGCCGAGGCCATGGTGGCGCCGCCAACCCCGTCGCGACCGGTTTTGGCCCCAAGATAAACTACCGGCAAGCCAATGCCTTTAGCTTCAGAATAAAATATGGCGTCAGTATCAACAATTCCGGCAGCAAAGGCATTTACCAGATTATTGGTGTTGTAACGGGGGTCAAATTCCACTTCACCACCAACCACTGGTACGCCAAAGCAATTGCCATAGCCGCCAACTCCGCTAACTACGCCGGAGACCAGATGCTGGGTTTTGTGGTCTTGCGGTTCGCCAAATCTAAGGGCATTCATCGCCGCAACAGGGCGTGCGCCCATGGTGAATACATCGCGAAGGATGCCGCCAACTCCGGTCGCTGCACCCTGATAGGGTTCGATGAAAGAGGGGTGGTTGTGGCTTTCCATTTTAAAAACCACAGCCTGACCATCACCAATATCCACCACGCCGGCATTTTCGCCCGGCCCCATGATTACGCATTCGCCGGTGGTGGGAAGGGTTTTTAGCCATTTTTTGGAACTTTTATAGGAACAATGCTCATTCCACATGGCCGAGAATATTCCCAGCTCGGTAAAGTTCGGGGTGCGTTCGATCAGGGAGAGAATTTTGTCATATTCCTCGCTGTTAAGGCCGTGGCTTTCGATTAGTTCCGGGGTTATTTTTGGCTCGCTATATGTGCTCATTTCACCGCCTCCAGCAATCCTTCGAACAGGGGGCGTCCGTCGCTGCCGCCATGGTCAGCTTCGATAAAATTCTCGGGGTGCGGCATCAGGCCCAATACGTTTTTTTGTTTGTTCAGAACTCCGGCAATATCATCAATGGAACCATTGGGATTGGTGCCATTGGCATAGCGAAAGGCAATTTGGTCATTGTCTTTTATTGCTTGCATGGTTTTTTTGTCGGCAAAATAATTGCCATCATGATGGGCAACGGGGCAGGTTATAGTCTGGCCCTTTTTATATCGGCGGGTAAAGGAATTTTTAGTGCTGCTTATGGTGAGTTCGACATTTTTGCAGACAAATTTAAGCGAGGCATTGCGCATCAACCCGCCGGGCAAAAGTCCGGCTTCGGTAAGGATCTGAAAGCCGTTGCAGACCCCCAAAATCAATACGCCATCATCTGCTGCCTTACGGATTTCCTCGATTATTGGTGAACGGGCTGCAATGGCTCCGGCCCGCAAATAATCGCCATAGGAAAAGCCGCCGGGAATAACAATCAAATCCGCTTTGGGCAGCTTTGTTTCCTTGTGCCAGACGAGGGTCGCACTTGTGCCGGATATTTTGTCAATCGCAGCGATCATATCCCGGTCACGGTTGGAGCCGGGGAACTGGATAATCAAAGATTTCATGGCTTGATTCTTAATGATCCCATAAAAGGCGTGTTCTGATCAGTTCAGGGCAAAAAGGCAAGGGAAATCGGCACTAAAGGGGTATTAAATTGTAGTAATTGTTCCCTTGCGTTATTTTAATGCCCTTGATGAGTACTATCTTTTGGCTGATGTTGGCTGTGATCTTCTTTTGAATCAGTTACATCAATATCCATTGCATGCTTTTCATCCAAACAGGTGCTTTCAATCTGCACGGTGGCGAAATAGAAACCAAAATCGTCTTTTAATATTTTGTGAGCGGATTTTAATATGGTGTCCTGATCTTCCTTTGCGTCTTTTTGCAAGCGCAAATGGGCGGAAAATACATAGCGCCCAGAAGTCAAAGCCCACGCATGCACATGGTGTATGTCACCAACTCCCTTGATGGCGCCAAGGGTTGAAATGACTTTGGGTAATTCAACATCTTCGGGTGTGCCCTCCATCAGCAGGTGCATGGCTTCACGAATAATGCCCCATGATGCCCACAATAAAACAAAGCCAAAGGCAGTGCCCAAAATTGGATCGATAAGCAAAAATCCGGTGAACTGAATGACAAGGGCGGCAATGATAATCAGTATGGAGCCAACAAATGTCTGCATCACATGCCAGAAGGCACCACGCATGTTTAGATCGTCGGTTTTTTCGCGGGTTAGCAAATAAAGGGAAATTACTTCGGTAACCAGACCGCCCGCAGCAGCCCAAAGCATGGGGCCGGTGGGCAAATCAATGGGGCTGCCAAGACGCATTATTCCCATATAAATAACAAAAATGGCCATGACCAACAGAAATGCGCCATTGACCAATGCGCCGATGATTTCAGCCCTGAACCAACCAAAGGTTTTGCTTTTGCTGACGGCTCGGCCAGCCAATCTGGAGGCATAAAGGGCAACCAGCACACCACCAACGGCAGAAAATGTGTGAAATGCGTCAGAGATAACGGCCACGGACCCAGTATAAAGACCTATGACTAACTCGATGACAAAATAAACTCCCGTTAGCCATGCAGAAATCTTTAGGGCACGAGCCTGTCCGGCACTGGCAGTGGCCAGTGAGGGCATGGAGTGTCCTGAATGTCCAGAAGTTGCCATAAAAGTATATTCCTTGATTGTTATGGTAGCCAAAACAGCATTCCAGCAGCACGGGGTCAACAAGTTTAGGGTAACAAGTAGTAACTGTTTGTCACAGAATAATTTTTATCTGCTCAGGTGTTTTTGGTTAAATTTGGTTTTTGCTCAAAGGTTTGCTGCGTTTGAAAAACCGGCCATCGATCAATAACAGACCGATAAAAATTGCCACCATGCCATAAACATGCACCATCAGCAGGGTTTCGTTTAGCCATAAGGCGCCAAGAACAATGGCGGAAACCGGAGCGATAAAAGTCGTAACGCTAAAATTAGTCGGGCCGATTAGCGGTAGCATCCGGTACATGATCTGAAAGGCAAGAGCGGTGGCTACCACGCCAATACCTATCAGGGAAAACCAGGTTTCTGCTTTGGTTATTATTGGGGCTCCCTCAAAAACAAATGCGGCGACAGAGGCGGAAATCGTCGCGCCGCTAAGGGCAATTGTTGCTATCACAGTCGGGTCTATATGTTTGAGAGATCTGGTATAATTTAGCGAGATGGCATAACAAAAAGTTGCGAATAATCCGGCCCCTATCGCCCATATTTGGGAGGTTCCTCCCTCGCCAAAGGCGGGAATAGCAAGAATAGCTACACCGGTGAAACCGGCCAGTACCCCAAGCACTTTAACAAAACCCGCCTTTTCTCCCCCTATCCAGAAGTGGGAAACTATTACCGTGGTTATCGGGGTCATGGCGTTGATAATTGCGGCAACGCCAGCGGAAAGATAAAGTTGGGCCAGTGGAAACAGGGCAAAGGGCACCGCATAGGTAAGGGTACCCAACAATGCCAGTTCCACATACAGTTTTTTATCTTTTGGAACGGGTTTTTTCAAAGCAAACAAGATAACCCATGAGGCAATGGCCCCAACTCCGACGCGTCCGGCCGAAACCCAAAGGGGGCCAAGTTCGCGCAGTAATATGGTGTTGAAGGGAAAAGAAAATCCCCAGATTGTTCCAAGAGCGATTATTATTAGCCAGTGACGAAAACTCATTTTTTTGCCTTTTTACAAGAGGCAAGCCTAGTTCAGCGCCGAGTGGCTGTCGAACCGTTTTTTAAGATAGCTGATATAAATTTAATTGATATCAGCTTTTGTACCGGCAATCTTTTTTAGCGCAACTTTTTCCAAGGCTCTCGGGTAAAGAATATGTTCCTGGTTCAAAACCCGCTCTGTCAGGCTTTCTTCGCTATCATCAGGTAAAACTGGAACTTCAATCTGCTCGATGATCGCCCCGGCGTCCAGCTCGTCAATAACAAAATGTACCGTGCAGCCATGGATTTTATCGCCTGCCTCAATAGCTCTGCGGTGGGTGTTTAGCCCCTTGTATTTTGGCAACAGGGAGGGGTGAATGTTTATGGTTTTTTTATGCCATTGCCGGGTGAATTTAGAGCCAAGAATGCGCATAAAACCGGCCAGACAGATAATTTCGGTCTGCCATTCTTGCAGGATTTTGCTGACTGCCTGATCGGCAAGAGATTTGTTTTGAAAATCTTTTAGAACATTTATCGCCGTTGGAATGTGGTTTTGGCGAGCAAATTCCAGCCCCTTGGCATCGGGAGAACTGGCAATCACCCCGACAATTTGGGCCGGAAAATTTTCATCACTTGCAGCATTAATCAGGGCTTGCATATTGGAGCCACGCCCCGAAATCATGATTGCCACACGTCTTTTGACAAACTTGTTGTCAGCCGATTTATCAATAGTGCTCAAAGGGCCAACTTTCCGTTAAATTCTACCGGATCTGCACCCCGCCGGTTTAGTTCTCCCAGCAAGATGGCTTCTTCGCCATTTTCGTTCAAAAACTCTAACAATTCTTCGGCTTTGCTTTTTTTTGCAATGACAATCATGCCGATACCGCAGTTGAAAGTACGCAACATCTCGTTTTGGCTCAGGGAACCGGTTTTTGCCAGCCAGGAAAATACCGGCAGCGGTTTGATTGTATCAAGAGAGATAGTCGCGCCAAGGTTTTTGGGCAAAACCCGTGGAATATTATCGATAAACCCACCACCGGTTATATGGGCCAGAGCCTTGATACCAAGGTCTGCTTTTATGGCCGCCAACAATGATTTTACATAAATTCTTGTCGGGGTCAGCAGCGACTCGGCAAGGGTTTTGCTGTCATCAAGGGTTTTGCTGTCACCAAAGGGCGCTGGGTCTGAATAGTTTAAGCCGTTGACTTCAATCAATTTGCGAACAAGAGAAAAACCATTGGAATGAACCCCGGATGATGCAAGGCCAATTATGGTATCGCCTTGTTCCATATCATTGCTTGGCAATAATGATCCGCGTTCGGCAGCCCCAACCGAAAATCCGGCCAGATCATAATCATTACCTGCATAAATTCCGGGCATTTCAGCAGTTTCTCCACCAATCAATGCGCATCCGGACTGTTTGCAGCCATTGGCGATGCCGGCAACAATGCTGGTTGCCTGTTCGACATCAAGGGATCCGGTGGCCAGATAATCAAGAAAGAATAATGGTTCTGCGCCCTGCACAATAAGATCGTTAACACACATGGCCACAAGATCAATGCCTATGGTTGCGTGATTATTTGCCTCGATAGCCAGTTTTAGTTTGGTACCAACCCCGTCATTGGCAGCCACCAGAACCGGGTCAACAAATCCTGCCGCTTTCAGGTCAAACAGGCCACCAAAGCCACCAATTTCTCCATCAGCACCGGGGCGGTTGGTCGAGCGGATAGCGGGCTTTATGGCCTCAACAAGGGCGTTGCCGGCGTCAATATCAACGCCGGCCTGTTTGTAGGTCAGGGAATTTTTTTCTTGTTCTGGCTTCTTGGTCATCATGCAATTCACAATTCATGGGTGAAATTTTTGTTCGGGGCGAAAATCATTATTTGGGCCGGATATTTTGTTTTTGCGCAATTTCTTGCCGGTGACAATTTATTGCCGGTATAACCAGTATAATTTTGTTAACCAAGGACAAATTTATTTGGTTTTTAACCCCCGATTGTTTTTGCTGGTAATGATATTTATATTTCAGCATTATTACTAACTTTTATTGGCTAATAACCATTGGCATCAGCGCATGCAAGGGCAAGAAAAAATGACAATGCAAAAACAGGTATTGATCTGGGGTATTTTGGTGGGAGCCAGCTTCTTTGCCCTTTGGGTTTTTCGGGGTATTTTGCTTCCCTTTGTAGTTGGAATGGCTATGGCCTATCTGTTAGATCCTATCACGGACCTGTTGGAAAAAATCAAATTTTCACGCTTTTGGGCAACCACAGTGGTGATGATTATCGTGCTGGTAATAATTACTGTGGCGTTTTTTCTGCTGGTACCAGCAATCGTGCAACAGGGCATTGGTCTGGCTCAGGGGTTGCCCGGATATGTGGAAAGTTTGCAAAAATTTGCTACCGAAAGAGCGCCGGAACTTTATGCATGGCTTGGTGAAGAACGGGTGGCCCAGTTTGAAAATGGTTTAGCCAGCATGCTTTCCAGCGGGGTGAATATTCTGGGCAATATTACAGGTCAGGTTATGCAGAGCGGCTTAACACTGATCAATGCGCTGGCCTTGCTGGTGATTACTCCGGTGGTGGCGTTTTATCTGTTGCTGGATTGGGATGGCATGGTAGCCCAGATTGATAAATTATTGCCACGTGATCATCGGGATGAAATAGCTGAAGTTATGGTCGATATCGACAAGGCGATGGCGGCAGTTATTCGAGGTCAGGGAACGGTTATAATATTGCTGTCGATATTTTATGGCATATCGCTGACATTGGCGGGGCTAAATTTTGGTCTGGCTATCGGGGTAACGGCCGGTTTGCTTAGTTTTATTCCCTATGTGGGGTTTTTGGTGGGAATAGTTTTATCCACCGGTGTGGCAATTGTGCAATTTTGGCCCGAAGGACTGCCGATAGGCATTGTGCTGGCAATTTTTCTTGTTGGCCAGTTCCTTGAAGGCAATTTACTTTATCCAAAGCTTGTCGGCTCCTCCATTGGGGTGCATCCGGTCTGGCTGATGTTTGCATTGTTTGCAGTTGGTAGTTTGTTTGGCTTTGTTGGTTTGTTGCTGGCGGTGCCGATTGTGGCAATTATTGGTGTTCTGGTCAGGTTTGCCATTAAAAAATATAAGGGTGGGCAATTATATCTGGGCCTTGCGGAAAACAAACCCGCAGATTTTAAAACCTCAGGTTCTGAAACCTCAGGTTCTGAAACCTCGGATTCTGTAAAGTCATCTAAACTTGCTGCGAAAAAACCTGCTGCGAAAAAACCTGTAAAAGCTATTAAATCAGCCAGTACAGGGCGGGCAAAAAAATGAATCCGGATCGAAATAAAATTGCCACTAAAAACATCAAAAACAGTGATCAGCTTACCTTTGATCTGGACTATAAAACTTCTTATGAGCAGGGCGATTTTATCGTAACGGATGCCAATCGGCTTGCCTATGAACATGTTATAAATTTCCCCGCTTGGGGGGCGCCATTGACGCTGATAAGCGGGCCGCAAAAATCGGGAAAAACCCATCTGGGCCACATTTGGGCAAAACTTGCCGGGGCAAAAATCCCCACAGCCAATGAAGTGGAAAAACTGGCCGGTGAGGGCGGACAAATTCCGGTTTTGTTAGATGATGTTGACCGCTCTGGTATTGACGAAACGGCTCTATTTCATTTGCTAAACCAAAGTATTCGCGATGGTCGCCCACTATTGATGAGCGCCCGCGAGATGGTGGAAAATTGGCCGTTTGTTACTGATGATGTAAAGTCACGGGCCCGTTTGGCTGCTCGTTTCAGTGTGTTTGCGGCTGATGATCTGCAATTGTGCCAGATGTTTGCCAAATTGTTTGACGATAGGCAAATATTGGTTGGTCCGCGAACGATTTCGTATCTGGTTTCGCGTATGGAGCGCTCGCCCGAAGAGGTTTTTGCCTTAAGTGAAATTCTGGACAAGCTGGCTTTGAAACATAAAAAAGCTATCGGGCTAAAACTTGCCAGTGAGGCGATTGAAATTCGGCAAAAAATGAGCACAGAAGAATAGGTATGGAATAGGTAGGGAATTGAACGGGGAGGTTTTTTCCCCAATCGCTGCCAATTGCTATAGGCTTGATAAATAGATGGTTTTTATATGAAAAAATGTTGCTGGGAGAGCCTTGAACTCCTTTGTTGACCGGAGAGAAAAATATGGCTGAAAATGTAATGAGCGGCCCCGATCTGGAACGCCTTGAAAAAAGTCCATCACGATTTGTCAATCGGGAAGTATCCTGGTTACAATTTAACATGCGGGTGCTTGAAGAAGCTGGCAACAAAGACCATCCATTGTTGGAAAGGTTGAGGTTTGTCTCGATTTCAGCGGCCAACCTCGACGAGTTTTTTATGGTGCGGGTGGCCGGTTTGCTTTCGCAGCAACGCTCGGGAAATAACCGGCTAAGTGTCGATGGGCTTAACGCTAGCGAGCAGCTTGAAGAAATAATGAATTTGGCCCAACACCTGCATCTGGAGCAGCAGGAGCATTGGCAGAATCTACGGCGGGCCTTGTTCGAAAAAAAGGTGGTTATTCACGAGGCTGCGAATCTTGAGCAAAAGCAAATTGCCTATTTGAAAAAGCTTTATCGCCAAGAACTATTTCCGGTGTTAACGCCGGTGGCGGTCGATCCTGCCCACCCGTTTCCGTTTATTCCCAATCTGGGTTTTACTGTTGCTGTGCAATTGGAGAGCATAAAAGATTCTCGCAAGATGATGGCTTTGGTTCGTATTCCCAATTCCCTCGACAGATTTGTTACCCTGCCCGAGGAATTAACCACGGATGAGCGGATTGAACTGGTTACGATTGAAAATGTTGTGGCGCTATCATTTGACAAGCTGTTTCCCGGTTACAAGGTTTTGGGTTTTGGTGCGTTTCGTATCCTTCGCGATAGCGAGCTGGAAATTGATGAAGAGGCGGCTGATCTGGTCGAGGAGTTTGAAACAGCATTACGCCAAAGGCGGCGTGGCATAACCATCAGATTAGAAGTTGAAAAGAGCATGCCCAAATCCCTTCGGCGTCAAATTGCCGATAATCTGGGGGTTACCAGGGCCGAAATATTTGACGGTACGGGATTTTTGGGATTGGCGGATGCAGCGGCAATTTGCTCAATTGCGCGCCCTGATTTGTTGTTTAAGCCATATCGGGCCCGCTTTCCCGAACGTATCCGCGATCATAACGGGGATTGTCTGGCCGCTATCAAGCAAAAGGACATTCTGGTTCATCACCCGTTTGAGAGTTTTGATGTGGTGGCTTTGTTTTTGTCGCAAGCGGCAACTGATCCAGATGTGGTGGCCATTAAACAGACCCTTTATCGCACCTCGGCCAATTCCCCAATCGTCAAAGCGCTGATTACCGCTGCGGAAGCGGGCAAATCGGTCACGGCGCTGGTTGAATTGAAGGCGCGTTTTGATGAAGCGGCAAATATTCGTTGGGCGAGGGATTTGGAGCGGGCTGGTGCGCAGGTGGTTTTTGGGTTTGTTGAATTAAAAACCCATGCCAAATTATCGCAGGTTGTGCGGCGGGAGCGGGGGAAACTGGTTTCCTATTGTCACATTGGAACTGGCAATTATCATCCCGTTACCGCTAAAATATATAGTGATTTGAGCTATTTTACCTGCAATCCCACTTTGGCGCGCGATGTGGCGCGGGTGTTCAATTTTATTACTGGTTATGCCTCGCCTACCGAGCTGGAGGAACTTGCTGTTTCACCACTTAACCTGCGCCAGCGGTTAGTTGATGATATTGAAAACGAAATAAAAAATGCAAAAGCAAAAAAGCCCGCCGCTATCTGGATGAAGATGAATTCGCTGATTGATCCGCAAATAATTGACGCCTTATACGTGGCTGGCAGGGCTGGAGTTAGCATCGAACTGGTGGTACGCGGTATTTGTGGCTTAAGACCGGGAATTCCGGGGTTTTCGGACAATATACGGGTAAAATCCATTGTTGGCAGATTTTTGGAACATTCCAGAATTTATTGTTTCGCCAACGGGGCGCAAATGCCCTCGTCAAAAGCCAAGGTCTATATTTCTTCTGCTGATCTCATGCAAAGAAACCTTGATGGACGGGTGGAAGCATTGGTGCCAATCACCAACAAGACAGTGCACAAGCAAATTCTGGAACGTATTATGGTGGCAAATTTACGCGATAATCAGCAAAGTTGGGCCATTCTTCCTGATGGTAGTTCCCAGCGCATGCAGGTAGGCAAGGGGGAGGAAGAATTTAATGTGCATGATTATTTCATGACCAACCCGTCCCTTTCAGGGCGCGGCAAATCCATTCCCGATTCTGACGATGAGATCGGCGCCTAGAAATGGGGCTTTTCGGCAAAGGGGAAAAAGGTAAATCAACCAAAAGCAGGTTGGCCAAAGATAATGTAGCCCAAAGCAAAAAAAGCCAGGACAAAGCGATGGTGGCGAACCTAAAGGCAAATACCTTGTCTATAGGCCTTTTATCTAAAATGCAGCCTGTTGCTGTGCTTGATATTGGTTCCAACTCGGTTCGTTTGGTGGTCTATGAGCATCATGGCAGAACACTAACACCACTATTTAATGAAAAAGCCAATTGTGCCCTTGGTCGAGGTTTGGCCGAAAAAAGAAAAATATCCTCCCAGAATTCTCAAAAAGCTCTGAAGGTGATCGCTCGTTTCGGGTTGGTCACCAAGCTTATGGGAGTGGATAAAATATATATAATTGCCACCTCGGCAGTACGTGAAGCCAGCAATGGCGCCGACTTTATGGTTGGTGTTGAAATGTTGATGGCTGCCAAAGGGCATATTCTTGACGGCGAGGAAGAAGCCCATTTCGCTGCACGGGGCATCGTGTTTGGCATGCCGGATTTTTGCGGTTTGGTCGGTGATTTAGGGGGAGGGTCGCTGGAATTTTCTTCTGTTGGTTCTGGTAAGGATTTGGCAGAAGAGCTGCCAGGAGAAACCCACGAATTGGGGGTTATTCGCCTACAGGATGCCAGCGAATTTTCTGTGAATAAGGCGCTAAAAATTGCCAAAAAATCCTTAGAAAAATCCAGGCAGTTGACTAGTGGCAAGCATGAGGTTTTTTGTGCAATTGGCGGCACATGGCGGGCCTTTGCCTCCCTGATGCAGGTCAGGAAAAACTATCCTTTGCATATGGTGCAGAGCTATGAAGTTAGTGCTGAGCAAGTCAAATTATTAGCACTGGAGCTGGTTGAAAACAGTGAAAATGTTGCAGGACTTGATCAAGTTATGCGGGCCCGTCGGCCATTGCTGGCCTATGGTGCTGCGGTATTGCTCGGTGTTTTGCAAAATGGCAGCATAAAAAAAATTGTCTTTTCTTCCCACGGGGTTCGCGAGGGGTATTTGTTTGATCGCCTTTCACCGGGTGAGGCAAAAAAAGATCCGTTGATCGTTGCCAGCGAGGAGATGTGCATATTGCGGGCGCGCTCGGTTGTGCATGCGGGTGAGCTTGTTGATTTTACCGCCAGATTTTTGCAGGAGCTGGGAATAAAGGAAAGCGCGTCCAAGCAGCGCTTGCGCCATGCGGCATGTTTGCTCTCTGATATTGGCTGGCGCGGGCATCGGGATTATCGGGGCGAGCAAAGTGTGGATCTGGTAGCCTATAGCGCTCTTATTGGTGTGGATCACCCCGGGCGGGCATTTATGGCGGAAATTCTTGCGGTGCGTTATATGGGGTTAAAGCATACCAGTTCCAGTCAGCAATTATCGGAGTTGATGGGTGAAAATGCCCAATATCTGGCCAGAACTATCGGCGCAGTTACGCGTTTGGCCTATGTGCTTTCGGGGGCGATGCCGCAAATTCTTCCGCATATAAAATTTGAAGTTTTTGACAAAAAACTGGTTTTGGCTATTCCGGGGGAGTTTTCTTTTTTAGATAGTTTGCGCCTGAAAAGCCGATTGGGGCAATTATCCGAGCATCTGGGGTATGAACAATCACAAATCAGGATTTTTTAGGGGCCTGACCTTAGAGTCCTGACTATGGAGTCTTGCCCATGGAGTCTTGCCCATGGGTCTTGCCCCCAGCCCATGGAGTCTTGCCCATGGGTCTTGCCCCCAGGCTAATAAGGGGGCTGCCGTTTCTTTCGTTCTATCCATAATTTATTGCAGATATTGTGTTCAGGTTTTGTCTATTTCTATTTCGATAATTCCCTCTGGAGTAGCAGCCAAGGCCAGTTTTCCATGTTTTACGGCCAATGCCTTTTTGCCAAATATTTCCAATCGCCAACCGCTCAATGCGGCAATATCGGCATTGTCGTTTAGCACCAACTCGTCAATATCGTCGGAATTGGCAATGATGCGCGAGGCCACGCCTTCGCGTTCAGCAACCGTCTTGACCAAAACCCGTAACAAATCGCCAACCGGCCCTTTGGGGGAGGGGCCACTTTTGCGTTTGGGGAGCGCTGGCAGGTTTTTTTCGGGTATGTTTTCAATTTTTTGACTGAGTTTGATGATTTCATCCCCGATGCGAGAATTTCCAAACCCTTTTGGAACCGCGCGAAGTCGATCAAAATCTTTAGGAGATTTGGGGCGTTGAATGGCCAATTCATAAAGCGCATCATCTTTTAATATCCGGCGGCGGGGACGATCGTTTTCCTGGGCTTTTCTCTCTCTTAGGGCCGCCAATTCTTTTAATGCCGCCAGATCACGAGGCCGGTTTACCTTGGGTTTTAATCGTTTCCATGCGTCTTTTGGATCAAGCTGATAAGTGTCAAGGCTCTCGATGATTTTTTGTTCGTCGCGCATCCAGTTTACCCTATCAAGCTGTTCCAGTTTTTTTGACAGGCTCAGGTAAATATCGCGCAGATGGGTAACATCGGCCAATGCGTAGGATTTTTGTTTGTCGGTTAAGGGGCGCGCTGCCCAATCGGTAAAGCGCGAACTTTTGTCGATCTGGGCGCCAACGATAGCTGCAACCAGCTTGTCATAGGAGACACTATCCCCATATCCGCAGACGCTGGCGGCTACTTGGCTGTCAAAAACAGGTGTCGGGACCGAACCGCTGATTTTTACAAAAATTTCAATATCTTGTCGTGCGGCATGGAAAACCTTTACAATTTCTGGATTGGCCAACAATTTCAACAATGGCTCGAGGTCAATTTCTTTGGCCATTGGGTCAATCAGTACCGCGTCATCGCTGGTTGCCACTTGTACCAGACATAAAATTGGCCAATAGGTGGTTTCGCGATGAAATTCGGTGTCTATGGTTATGAAATCGAATTTTTGCGCCGCCTGACAAAAATCTTCAAGTTCGCTGCTGCCGGTAATCAGTTGCATAAAATGCCTATTCCCTCTATTCGAGGCTAAAATATTTATTGGATTTCAATTTATCTATCTAACAGCACCAAGAGAATTAAACCATGCATAAATATCGCTCTCATACCTGCGCCCAGCTTAATAACAGCAATGCGGGTGAAAATGTTCGCTTAAGTGGCTGGGTCCATAGGGTACGTGACCACGGAGGTTTGCTATTTATTGATCTGCGCGATCATTATGGCATTACCCAAATTGTGGCCGATTCTGATTCCAGCGCTTTTGCTGCTGTGGAAGAATTGAAGGCAGAAACTGTGGTGCGCATTGATGGGCTGGTAAAGGCTCGTGCACCCGAAGCTGTAAATTCTTCTTTACCCACTGGAGAGGTGGAGATTTTTATTGAAGAGTTGGAAATTCTTGGGCCCTCGAAAGAATTGCCGCTGCCTGTGTTTGGTGATCAGGAATATCCCGAGGATATCCGACTGACAAACCGGTTTTTGGATTTGCGCCGCGAGCGAATTCACAATAATATCGTCATGCGTTCCAAAATCATCACCTATTTGCGCAACAAAATGGTCGAGGGTGGATTTACCGAATATCAAACACCGATTCTAACCGCTTCAAGCCCTGAAGGGGCGCGGGATTTTTTGGTTCCCTCGCGTTTGCATCCGGGCAAGTTTTATGCGCTGCCCCAAGCTCCCCAGCAATTCAAGCAATTGTTGATGATTGCCGGTTTTGATAAATATTTCCAGATTGCCCCATGTTTTCGCGATGAAGATGCGCGGGCCGATCGCTCGCCGGGGGAATTTTATCAGCTTGATATCGAGATGAGCTTTGTCGAGCAAAAAGATGTTTTTGAAGCTATCGAGCCGGTATTGCGCGGAGTGTTTGAAGAATTTGGAAAAGGCAAACGGGTGAGCAAGGAATTTGTGCAGATCCCTTATGCACAAGCGATAAAAAAATATGGCTCTGACAAACCTGATTTGCGTAATCCAATCGAGATGGAAGATGTAACCGAGCATTTTGCCGGTTCGGGTTTCAAGATTTTTGCCTCCCAGATAGCCAATGATCCAAAAGTTCAGGTTTGGGCAATTCCAGCACCGACCGGCGGATCTCGCGCCTTTTGTGACCGGATGAATTCGTGGGCGCAAAAAGAGGGACAGCCCGGCCTTGGCTATATCTTTTTGCGCGATGGCGATGGGGCAGGGCCAATTGCTAAAAATATCGGCCCTGAACGTACCAGTGCCTTGCGTGAGCAATTGGGCTTAAAAGACGGTGATGCAATATTCTTTGTCTGTGGCTTGCCAAACAAATTTGCCTCATTTGCCGGTGCAGCGCGCACCAAAATTGGCACTGACCTTAAACTGATTGACGAGGATCAATTCGCCTTGTGCTGGATTGTTGATTTCCCGATGTTTGAGTGGGACGAAGAAAATAAAAAGGTCGATTTCTCCCACAATCCATTCTCCATGCCCCAGGGTGGGCTTGAGGCATTGGAAAATGAAGATCCGCTGACCATTAACGCCTATCAGTATGATATTGTCTGTAACGGGTTTGAGCTTAGCTCTGGTGCTATTCGTAACCATAGGCCAGAAATCATGCGCAAAGCGTTTGAAATTGCCGGATATGAGCAATCGGTTCTGGAAGAAAAGTTTGGCGGCATGCTTCGGGCCATGGAATTCGGGGCGCCACCACATGGTGGAACTGCGCCGGGGATTGATCGTATTGTTATGCTGCTTTGTGGCGAGGAAAACCTGCGCGAGGTTACGGCTTTTCCCATGAACCAACAGGCTCAAGATCTGCTTATGGAGGCGCCTTCAAGCGTTAGCGCCCAGCAAATGCGTGAATTGCACATTCGGCCCAATCTGCCAAAAAAGCAGGATTAGTTGCAAGTAGACTAGTTCTAAGCAGGACTAATTCTAAGCAGGGATAGCTAGCTTAGGGGCAGCTTTCTTGAGTGATTATTAGTTCTAGGGCTTCATAAATTTTGGGGTCTGTTGACTGAGAAACATTGAAGCGCAAATACTGGTTGGCTGATTTTTTCAGGCTGAATACGCTGCCTGGAGCAAGAATAATGCCTTTGGAATGGGCTTTTTTAGCTATGCTGGTAGCTTGCAATCCGTTTGGTAACTTGCACCATAAATACATTCCTGCTTGGGGAACAAGCCATGGTTTGATGCCAATATCGATCAAGCGTGAGCTGGTTTTTCCCATGGCGCTGGAAAGGCGCTGGCGCAATTTATGCAGGTGTTTGCGATAGTTGCCATCCTGTAGAACCCTCCATGTAAGCTCGGCGGCGAACGGATTGCCACCAAAAGATGTGGCGATTTTCAAGTCAATCAGACCTTCGACCCAGTCTTTGCGAGCGGCAATAAATCCGCAACGGGCGGCAGCAGAAATGGTTTTTGAAAAACTTCCGATATGAATTACTTTGTTTAGCCCATCCATGGCGGCAAGTCGTGGGGCCGGGGTGGCTTCAAGATCGCTAAATATATCGTCTTCGATAATTATCAGATTAGAGATTTCGGCCAGCTTAAGCAGTTGGTGGGCAATAGTGGGCGATAATATTGCGCCAGTTGGGTTATGAATGGCTGAATTGGTTATGTAGATCCGGGGCTGGTGTTCTAATAGTACTTGTTCAAACAATTCAATATCCGGCCCGTTTTTAGTATAGGGCGCGCTTACAACTTTTACCCGGTGGGCTTTAAGCAAAGCATGGAAATTGAAATAACAGGGGTCGTCCACCAAGACAGTATCGCCAGGTTCCAAAAAATACCTACACAATAAATCTATTGCCTCTGTACCTGATGAAGTTAAAATTACCTGATCCAAGGTAGCGCTGATTTGCTTTTGTGCCATTTGGCGCAATAAATGCTCGCGCAGGGGGGGGAATCCTTTTGGTGTTCCATATTCGCTTAGTGTGGGTTGTTCGGCTCGCGAGAGGGATCGTAATGCCCGGCGGATGCTTTCCTGGGGCATCCATGAGGCAGGAAGCCAGCCGCAGCCAGGTTTTAGAGCGTTATCTGTTGCCTTTAGAGATTGTCGGGAGACCCATAAGGGATCAATCTCGTGTTCGGCTTGCGGTTTGTGTTGCATAAGGGTGAGCGGCACTAAGGCTCCGGCAACAAAAAAACCAGAGCCGGAACGAGGCTTAATAGTCCCTTGTGCTGCCAATCTGTCATAGGCAATTACAATAGTTGATTTGGAAACCTGCATTTGAGAAGCAAACTGGCGAATTGAGGGTAGTTTTGTTCCCGGAGCCAGGCGTTGGTTGGAAATACGCTGACAGATTTCTTCCATTGCCCGTTCGACCAGAGTGGTTTTTTCGGCCGAATTATTTTTGCTGTGTACGGTCATTTGTTTTAATACAGTTTATCCAAATTGTACTGCTTTGTATGTGGCATAACAGCTTTTTAGTGCTCATAAAAGAAAAAAGCTAGTTGGCAAAAAAGGTAGTTGGCAAAAAAGGTAGTTGGTATGAGTCAAATAAAAAGCGGTTGGATAAACGGTTTTATCGGAATGTTGATTTTTAGTGCGTCATTGCCGGCAACAAGAGTGGCGGTGGTTGATTTTGATCCGGTATTTTTAACTTCAGTCCGCGCCAGCATAGCTGCAATACTGGCATTAGTGCTGTTGATAATTTTTCGGTCAAAAACACCTGAGAGGGCAGATATTTTTCCCTTGTTTATTGTAACTCTAGGTGTGGTTGTTGGCTTTCCGTTACTCACGGCATTGGCGTTGCAACAGATTACGGCTGCCTATTCAGTAGTTTATATTGGTTTGCTGCCCCTATCTAGCGCGATATTTGGGGTGATGCGGGCTGGTGAGAAACCACGGGTTGCATTTTGGGCGTTTGCAATTTTGGGCAGCGCAATAGTTGTTGGATTTGCTTTAAGCCAAGGGGTAGGAAAATCAATAACCGGCAATGCTTATATGGTCGCGGCAATTGTTATTTGTGGTCTTGGTTATGCTGAGGGGGCCAGATTATCGCGCCGGCTTGGAGGCTGGCAGGTTATTTCGTGGGCTCTGGTAATGGCGTTGCCAATCATGGCTCTGCTGGCATTTTTTACTAGGCCAGAAAGTTTTATGACCGTTAGTTTGGGCGCGTGGATCGGGCTGATATATGTATCGATTTTCAGTATGTTTATTGGCTTCATCTTCTGGTATCGCGGCTTGGCACAGGGGGGTGTTGCAGCCGTTGGGCAATTGCAGTTGTTGCAACCGTTCTTTGGTCTGCTGCTCGCGTCTATACTATTGGGAGAGGCTGTCAGTTTGATGATGTTGTTTGTTAGTATAGCTGTTGTAGCTTGTGTCGTTGGAGCGTTTCCAGAAAAAGTGCCCTTGCGGTTTTTCGGTTCGGAAGCGCGATAAACCAGAGATTTTTTCGTTTCCAGAAAAAGTGCCCTTGCGGTTTTTCGGTTCAAAAGCGCGATAAACCAGAGATTTTTTCGTTTCCAGAAAAAGTGCCCTTGCGGTTTTTCGGTTCAAAAGCTCGATAAAATTACAAGTTAGAGCCAAGTTTTGATTCTATCAAACAGAGCAGGACCTAACAGGGGCTGGTTTGCCGTTTTTGGTTAATAGGATGTTAGCTGCTGGCAGGTAGGTTATTGCTGAAGAAAAAAGTGTTTTTTATAGGTGATATGGCTTGCAGTCTCGAAGCAACATAATTTTGTTGATTATATCAATATTGGCATTTGTGCCAATATTGATATCAAACTATGTGCTGGATGGATATTTCGCCAAGCGCGAAACCGCAATATTATCGAGTTCGGCAAATGAGGTGTCGAGCGATATGCAGTCTGCGGTTTATGAGGGTATTGATCTTATTCAGGATGTGTTGGGAGCTGCTCCGTCTCTTTGTACACCTTCGTTTTTGAATAATTTATATTCTAGTATGCAGATTAGCTCCTATGTGCGGCAGGTGGTGGTGGAAAACCAGTTTGGCGTAAGGTATTGCGAGGCTTTGGGTGGCAATGCTGTATATGATGTCTTGTCCGAAGAATTGCCGATTCCTGGCCGGGTGGAAACTATTGCTGCTGTACGGATGCCTGGGCAGGACATGCCCGGTTTGCGTGTAACCTACCAGATTGATGATAATAAACGCATATCGGCTTTTATTGCACTTAGTGGCATTTTGCCTGCGGATGGTTTGCCCCATGGTTTTGCGGATTCCAGTTTGCTTCGTCTGGTATTTGCCGATGGAACCGAATTATTATCGATTGGCGATTCTTTAGTATTTGATGAGATTGCTGGCTATGGAGACAATGGCAAGTTTTTGCATGTGGTATCCCTTGCAGGAGATGTACCCTTGCGTCTGGAAGTGGCTCTTTCGTTCAGCAAGGCTCGCCAAAAATTTGCCGATATTTATATCTGGATTATACTAATTGCCTGTGCCTTTAGCGCCAGTATTTTGGTCGGGTCCTTACAAATTATCAAAAAATCTTCGCTCCCATCATTTGATCTTGAATATGCCATTGCCAATGGTGAAATTTGCCCGTTTTATCAACCGGTGATGGATATAAGTACGGGGCGACTTTACGGGTGCGAGGTGTTGGCGCGCTGGGTTAAGCCCAACGGAGAAATTATTTCACCGGGTGCCTTTATCGAATACGCAGAAATTTCCGGTCTGGCTATCCCCATGACCATCAGCATTATGGAAACTGTGCGAGGGGACCTTGAGCAAATAAGCGCGCAAAATCCTGATTTGAAAATAAGCATAAATCTGTTTGAAGGGCATTTCAGGGACGGGTCTGTTGTTGAAGATGTGGAGGCAATTTTTGGCGATTCCGCAATTGATTTTCGTCAATTGGTGTTCGAGATAACCGAACGACACCCTTTGGGGGACAATATGCAGGCCAATAGCGTAATTTCCGGTTTGCAGGCCATGGGCTGCAAGCTGGCGATGGATGATGTGGGGACCGGACACTCAAATCTGGCCTATATTCAGACCCTTGGTATTGATATTATTAAGATTGACAAGGTTTTTGTCGATCCAATCACTAAAGAAACCACTTCAATGCCCATACTTGATAATTTGATTGCCCTGGCTCAGGATTTGAATGCAGGGATTATTGCCGAGGGTGTAGAGACTGCCGAGCAGGCACTATATTTGCGCTCAAAGGGCGTTAAAAATATTCAGGGATTTTTGTTCTCTCCAGCAATCAAAGCAGAAAAGTATTTGAGCATGGTCAGGGCGCTGAATGGAACTGGCCAGAATGCTATAGAAGACAACCAGACTTTCAACGATAGCAAAGCTGCCGCTTGAGTTTTTATTGCAAGTCGAGTTTTTATTACAAGCAAAACAAGCAAGGCAAAAGACTGGTTTTTTAGGTAAATATGCCAGCTTGATATTTTAGAGGCTGGATATTGGCTCCCCGGGTAAGACTCGAACTTACGACAAGTCGGTTAACAGCCGACTGCTCTACCAACTGAGCTACCGGGGATCACAATATGTTAGCCTGTTCAGGCGGGCTTCGTTTAGCGGGTTTGTGATTGTTTGCCAAGCCCTCAATTGGCATCTTTTTTTTCATTGTGTCCGGGCATGGTTTTAACCTTGGGTGCAATGGACAAAATATCGGCAATATTATTGATGTTCTGGCAGGGGTTATCAGGGTCAAATCTGTCCAGTGCCAATTCATGCACGCGAAGCTGGCGTAATAATCCCTTGACGCCGAAATTGGCTAATCCCTGGAGATTATCGGGTAAATTCACTATAGAATCAAGGCGCCACAATGCGTTGGTCGGATAAATTTGCCCGCCATGGGAGGCAACCACGACATCAACATCATCTGTTAAAACCTCAAGTGCTTCCGGGCAGAAAAAGCTGGGGAAAAGCGGGCTATCGACTGCAACAGAAAGGAGATAGTCGATATTTTCTTCACGTCTGTTTAAATACGCAACAGCAGCCGCAAGGCCCGCCATGGGGCCAATAGCCTTTTTGTGCAGGTCATTGAGTAAAACCCACTCGTGGGCCGAGGGAAAACTATTTGGGCGTGTGGGAAAAATATCTGGCGCAATATCGCCGATTGAAAGAATGTGCGGGCCCTCAATATTTTCAACATTGGCTGCAACCCTGTCAAAAAGGCTTTTTCCATTCAGTTTTATATTGGCTTTTATAACGCCGCCAAGCCGCCTGCCGCCGCCTCCAGCCAGAATCACTACGGCAATATTTTTGCTCATCTTTTTCCTCAACTTCAAAAACCGATGGATGTCTAGCAAACCCGCAAGTTAGGGGCCAGCAATTTGTTTATGGCGATTTACTGGTGTTTGCTGTGGGGACTATATGCTTGCCTAAATATCTTGATTTTTCAAAAGCATCGTAATGCTTAAGGCGAAGGACCCGCGTAGCGAAGTTGGGAAAAGTACCAAAACTTGAGCAATCAAAAAACACTAAAACAAGATAAAAATATTGGCGGATAATTTATTATTAAAACTGGAGGCCACGTCCGGGATCGAACCGGAGTACACGGATTTGCAATCCGCTGCGTAACCACTCCGCCACGTGGCCTCGATTTGAGTTTGTTTATTGCACGAATTTTATATGCGCAAGGTGCAGAATTAGCTGTTTTATGTTTTTCAGTGCTTAATAGGCAAAAAATACATGAATTTATCGAAAGTTTGTACTGCCTTGCAAGCTATGCGGTAATAATTTAATTGGCTTTGGGTAAAGATCGGTGGTTGAACCGATTAGCTGTCGGCGTTAAGCAGTGCATAAGCCAAAGCCCAGGTAAAAATTTGTAAAACCTGCTAAAATTGCAAAGCCAGTGACTGCTACAAAAATTACTGCTGCAAAAGAGGAAATTCTATAATGAGTGATTTTGCCAAAGCACGAATTGATATGGTAGAGGGACAGTTGCGAACTTCCGGTGTTTTCGATGCTCGGGTTCTGGCTGCGTTTTCGGCTATTCACCGTGAGGCATTTTTACTCCCCGAGCAAAAAACTTTCGCCTATTCTGACGCAGAGCAAAAGATTTGGGATAATCCTTTGCGGATTATGTCAGCGGCCGCGCCAATAGCCAGGCTTATTGAGCTTGCAAAAATTTCGCCCAATGATGTCGTTTTGGATATTGGTAGTGCGACCGGTTATACGAGTGCAATTTTGTCTCGTCTTGCAAGTTCTGTAGTTGGTGTGGAATCCGATAGGGATTTGGTAGGTCAGGCTAACGAGAACTTATCGCAACTTGATATTCCAAATGCGGCGGTTATTCATGCTGAACTTGATCAGGGTGCCCCTGGTGAAGCTCCGTTTGATGTAATAATTATTGGCGGAGCTGTTGAAGAGGTTCCGCAAAGCTTGCTGGATCAATTGCGTGTTGGTGGCAAATTGGTTGCGATTATTGGCTATGGAGCTAGCGGAATTGCAGTTTTGCATACAAAAAACGAAACCGGGATTACTCGAGTTAAGTCTTTTAATGCTTGCCTGCCTGAATTGGCTGAATTTGCTAAACCGCAACAATTCACCCTTTAATCAACAATTCACCCTTTTAATAAAGCGCGTCAGAATCGACGGCAATTTACATAAAAGGTTAATATTCAGTTAAAAATACGCAATTTTAATAATTTTGCTTTCCAAATAGGCGCTTAACGTTTTAGTTAATAGCTTGAAATATTTCTATATCGGGCTTACTGGCGATGGGTATCGTTAGTTTTCTGCGCTTGATATCTGAAAAAGTTAGAGCCGTTTGGGGGAGTGATCTTTGGGCCTTGTATAGGGTTTTGAGGGCTGTTTCAGCGGAATGTTTGTTGAAGTGCTGGAGGCGTCCCGATGATTTTTAGGTCCATAACAAGCTTGGCGAATAAGAATATTAATTCTGCCAAAGCGGGGAGTAGCAATTTCGGGAAAAAAGGGCTTTTGGCGGCAACTTATTTTGTGAGTTTTGCGGTTGCCTTGGTAATTTCAGGTCCATCGCGTGCGGATAGTCTGCGGGAAGCATTGGCCAATGCCTATGCGAATAACCCAACGATTGCTTCGGCGCTTATTAGCGTCAAGGTTTCGGCTGAGGATATTGCTTTGCGGCGTTCCGGAAAATTGCCAATTATAGGATTTTCTGCCGACCTGAGCAGATCATGGTCAGTAGTTGGAGGTAATTCTACGGGGACCAATTCCGCTTCTCTTGGCCTTTCCTATCGGCAAACCCTGTTTGATAACCTTAAAACCGAGGCTGAAATCGAGCAGGCAAGGGCTTTTTCAACTGTTGCTACCCAATCATTGCGAAATGCCGAGCAAAATGTGCTTTTGTCGGCAGCAACAGCATATTTTGCCGTTATTCGAGATACTGAATTAGTAAAGCTTCGGGCTGAAAATGTTAGTTTCTTTCGCGCTCAGGTGCAGGCTGCCAAAGACCGCCTTACTATTGGCGAGGGAACCAGAACCGATGTCTCCCAATCTGAAGCACGCCTTGCTCAGGGGGTTGCTTCATATAAAAATGCCATTACCAGTCTGCAAATATCCCAGGGAGGATATCAACGCTGGATTGGTAATTCGCCACGCAATTTGAGCATAAATTATAATTTTGGAAATTCTATTCCAACTTCGCTTGCCCAGGCCCTAAATATTGGTGAGGCCGAACACCCGGCTATTTTAAATGCCATGGCCCAAATTCGTGCGGCCCAATCTGCCTCTGATGCGGCAGGGGCGGCTTTTGGGCCTACTCTAGATTTGATTGGTTCGATTTGTGCTATTAATTGTTTCGGCTCCGCCAGCAATGCTACCGGAATAACAGGTAGTGTCCGGCTTACTTTGTCGATACCAATTTATGCCGGTGGTGCTCTTGGTGCTTCTGCTCGCCAGGCAAATCTTTATCAAATCAAATCAGAGCTGGATTCTCTTGCTATCCGTGATCAGGTGAGAGAGGCAATTATTTCGTCCTGGAACGGTATCCAGAATGCGGATGCCCAGATTGTTTCGGCCCAATCGGCTACTGCTTCTTCGCGTCAGGTTCTTGCAAGTATTATCGAGGAGCAAAAGCTTGGCCAAAGAACTACCCTGGATGTGCTTGATTCCAGGGCAGATTTAACCAGCTCTCAGGAAGTTTTAATCACTGCCCAGTCGGCTCGTATGGTTGCGTCCTTCTCGTTGCTATCGGCCATTGGCCGGTTATCTGCTGTTGAATTGTCCTTGCCGGTAAAAATACTTTCGGCTCAAGGGTATGTGCAGTCGGTGGAGGATGTCTGGGCTGAATTGCGTGATATTCCGCAAAATTAGTGCCGAGATTGAACTATGAGGTTGTGAGTTTTGTGTAAGGGCAAATTTTGCTTGCGAACAACACCTTTACCCTTTTAACCGGCCTTTGGATTTATTCACAAATTTTTGCCGTTGGTCATTTATCCGTGGACAGAGCAAACTTAGCTTGCTGTGCCAAAACCTGTCGCGATAGTGTGCATTACAGCGAATCACTTTATCAATTGGAATAAACGGATTGTGAAGGTTGAGTTAACTGACGGTGATTTTGAATTAGCCGGATAGAGTTCACGGGTAAATATCGGTCCGTTTTTGGTATTATTCTGGTTGTAAACGCCAGATTTTATTTTACTGGTTGAGTTTCGTTTGGGCAAAATCGATAAGTTTTATGAGTAAACTAACAGGGGCAGATCATGAATAATCCGGCGAGCAAAGAGCCATCCATGGACGAAATCCTTTCTTCCATCCGCCAGATTATTGCCGATGAGGATGGTCCTCAGGAACAGGTAGCACCCGCTGGTGCGACAGTTCCGGCCCAAAGTGAGGCAGAGGCAGATGATGCCATGATTGCAGCCCAGCCGGCAGCAGGACCTGTTCTGGAGCCTGTCCCTGCGGCTGCAATGGATGATGCGGCAGCGGAACCACTTGCCCTTACCCCTGACCAGATGATTGGCGGGGGTAGTGATGAGCTGGAAGATGATGGATTGGATATTGATTTTTCCCCCGCTTCTTCGGGGATGGAAGCCAATGCTCCACCTTCGATGGAGCCTGAGAAACAACCAGAACCGGTGGTTGAAGATATAGTTCCTGAAGTCGAAGCTGCTACAGACACTCCAGAGGAAATCACAGAAGAAGCCGTCGAGATGGTTATTACTGACGATATAGCTTTTGATAATAGCGAAGCAGAGCCTGAACCCGAAATAGCTCCGACACCTATGCCAGACCCGGATTTAAGCACTGAAATGGCCAACAAATTGCTGGCTCCCACTACCGATGCTGCCGTTCGCCATACATTTTCCAAACTTGGGGCTTTGGGCATCGGGGATTCCGAACTAACTCTGGAAGGGCTGGTGCGTGATATGTTGCGCCCGATGCTCAAGGAGTGGCTGGATGAAAACCTGCCTGCCACCGTTGAGCGCATGGTTGAAAAAGAGATCGAGCGGGTTTCTCGCGGTTCTTAGATTTTCAATAGGAAAAATCTGCATCAACAAGTGTTGACTTAAGTCCGGTGGCTTGGTTTTACATTGGGTAACGAGGAATTGCGGCTCGCTTGTTTTGGCGGGCCTTCTTATTGCAAACCTTATTATTGCAAACTCTGCCTTCTTCAAACCCTGCCTTCTTATTGTGAGTCCTGTTGTAAATGATCGAAAAAAAATATCAGTCTGAAAATGTAGAAGCAAAAATTCATCAACAATGGATGGATGCAGGAGCTTTTAAAGCCGGAGCAGGGGCGCGCCCTGACGAGAATGGCAAGACCGAGAGTTTTTCCATCGTTATTCCTCCCCCCAATGTTACCGGATCATTGCATATTGGCCATGCTCTAAATTCTACCTTGCAGGATATTCTGGTGCGATGGCACCGGATGCGCGGGTTTGATACTTTGTGGCAGCCGGGCACCGATCATGCGGGAATTGCCACCCAGATGGTGGTTGAGCGCCAGCTGGCAAGCGAGGGCAAAAAACGCACAGATTTAACCCGCGAGGAATTTATTTCCAGAGTATGGGAATGGAAGGAACAATCAGGCGGCGTAATTATCAACCAGCTTAAACGGCTTGGTGCTTCTTGTGATTGGTCCCGCGAGCGCTTTACCATGGATGAGGGCTTTCATGATGCGGTGCTAAAAGTCTTTGTCGATATGTATAATAATCGCCAGATTTATCGTGGCAAGCGATTGGTCAATTGGGATCCGCATTTTGAAACCGCAATTTCCGATCTCGAAGTGGAAAATATTGAAGTCAAAGGCCATATGTGGCACTTCAAATATCCTCTGGCTAACGACGAAACCTATAATTATGTGCAAAAGGACGAGGACGGAAATATTGTATCGGAAGAAAAGCGCGATTATATTTCCATTGCTACCACCCGCCCCGAAACCATGTTGGGCGATGGAGCAGTTGCCGTTCATCCCGATGATGAAAGATATGCGTCAATTGTCGGCAAGTTTTGTGAAATTCCCGTGGGGCCAAAACAGCATCGCCGTTTGATCCCCATAATCGTGGACGAATATCCTGATCCCGATTTTGGCTCGGGTGCGGTAAAAATCACCGGCGCCCATGATTTTAACGATTATGCGGTCGCAAAGCGCAACAATATTCCCCTTTATGCCTTGATGGATACCAAGGGCCACATGCGCGCTGACGGTCTGGCCTATGGTCTGGCCTATAAAAAAGCAGCTGCCATTACCAAGCAGATTGCAGAAGGCGGGGAACCGCCGGCCGACACCACTGAAATCAATCTGGTGCCTGAAGAATATCGCGGATTGGATCGTTTTGAGGCCCGTAAAAGGGTAATCGCTGATATTACCGCCGAAGGTTTGGCGGTAATGGAGAAAATTACCAAAACGGACAAGAAAACCGGCGAAGAAACAAGCGAAACCGTTCCCTTTGTCGAGAACAAAAAAATCATGCAGCCGTTTGGTGATCGCTCCAAAGTGGTTATCGAGCCAATGCTGACCGATCAATGGTATGTGGATACCGCTAAAATCGTGCAACCGGCAATCGATGCGGTGAAATCGGGCGAAATCAAGCTGATCCCCGAGGCCCAGCGCAAAGTCTATTTCCATTGGCTGGAAAATATCGAGCCATGGTGTATTTCGCGCCAGCTCTGGTGGGGACACCAAATTCCGGTCTGGTATGATGAGGATGGCAAGCAATATTGCGCCGCCTCAGAAGAAGAAGCAGTTGCAATGGCGGGGGGGAAATCGCTGACCCGCGATCCAGATGTTCTCGACACGTGGTTTTCCTCGGGTCTTTGGCCCATCGGCACTTTGGGCTGGCCTGAAAAAACCGACGAGATGAAAAAATATTTCCCCACTTCGGTGCTGATAACCGGTTTTGATATTATATTTTTCTGGGTCGCCCGCATGATTATGATGCAAAAATCGGTGGTCAATGAAATTCCTTTCAAAACCATCTATACCCATGCCTTGGTACGCGATGCTCGCGGTAAAAAAATGTCCAAATCTGTTGGCAATGTCATCGATCCACTGGAATTGATAGAAGAATACGGGGCCGATGCCACCCGCTTTACCTTTGCGGCTATGGCAGCACCCGGGGCCGACCTTAAACTATCCATGTCCCGCGTTGCCGGCTATCGCAATTTTGTCACCAAAATCTGGAATGCCGCGCGCTTTTTAGAGATGAATGATTGCCAGCGTTTAGAAGATTTTGACCCCAAAAGCGTTGAAATGCCCTTGAATCGCTGGATAATCGGCTCGACCGCCCGCGCTGTTGCTGAAGTGAATTTAGCATTGGAAGAATATCGCTTCAATGAAAGCGCCAGTTCTGCCTATAGCTTCGTTTGGGGCACGTTTTGCGACTGGTATATCGAATTGGCAAAACCGACATTGATGGGAGATAATGCTAAAGAAAAAGCTGAAACTCGCGCCACCGCCGCCTTTGTTCTCGATCAGATTTTGGCGCTTTTACACCCCTTTATGCCCTTTGTTACCGAGGAATTGTGGGCCGAGACTGCCCTGTCAGGGCCAGCGAGAAGTTCGATGCTGGTTGTCGGTCACTGGCCTGATCTGGCGGGACTGGAAGACAAGCAAGCCGAGGGTGAAATAAACTGGCTGGTTGATCTTATTTCGGGCATTCGCTCGGTGCGCTCGGAAATGAATGTTCCGGCGGGAGCGATAATTCCGCTGGTTGTTAGCGGGGCTAATGAATTGAGCAACCAACGCCTGAAAACCCATCAGTCGGCACTGAAGCAATTGGCCAGGATTGACGATATTTCGCTCGTACAATCTGTACCGCAAAAATCGGCACAACTGGTACTCAACGAAACAACTTTTGCTCTTCCTTTGGGAGATGTTATAGATATTGATGCTGAAAAACAGCGTTTGAACAAAGAGTTAAGTAAAATGGAAGCTGAAAGCACTCAAATTGGCAAAAAACTCTCCAACCAGCAATTTTTAGCCAAAGCTCCGCCCGAGGTGGTGGAAAAACAACAGCAAAGGCTAGAAGAACTAAGCAATTTGCGGGCTAGTCTGGCTACGGCTATTTCGCGGCTGAACTAAGCTTTAAAATTGTAAACATTGAAATTTAGAGGTGCTTTTATTTTTTGGTGAATGGTTTTAGTGCTATTTTTGCAACAAATTTTAAAAACCCATAAACCTGTGACCATATTGACTAAACTATTTATTATTGGTCACATTCTAAACCCAAAATCATGACAATTGGGCAGAGTAAAATATTCGATAGAGTTGGGTTTGTTCTTTTGAATGTTTGTATTTTTTACTCTTACCCGTTGTCCCGTTGCCTTAAGCCGGGGCAGCGATCATGCAGGTGCAAGTAGCTGGCAGATGCAAGTAGTTGTCAGATGCTAGTGGTTGTTTTGCAAGTGAATACTTGAGCAAGTGAATACTTGAGCAAGTGATTATTTTACTGGGTTTGGCCATTTTGCTGGCCAAGTCGAGTGGATTGCTACCGGCCAAGGGCGTTGAACATAAGGAAAATCTGGTATGGACGCCAAAAATATCGATAAGACAAAACTACCCTCCCGTCATGTAACCGAAGGCTCAGCACGTGCGCCCCATCGGTCCTATTATTATGCCATGGGGCTGACTTCCGAGCAGATTCATCAACCATTTGTCGGCGTTGCCACCTGTTGGAACGAGGCAGCGCCGTGCAATATTTCTCTAATGCGTCAGGCGCAGGCGGTTAAAAAAGGCGTTGCTGCTGCCCATGGTACTCCGCGTGAATTCACCACCATAACAGTGACTGATGGCATTGCCATGGGGCATGAGGGCATGAAATCCTCGTTGGTATCGCGTGATGTGATTACCGATTCGGTTGAGTTGACCATGCGCGGCCATTGTTATGATGCCCTGGTTGGTCTTGCCGGGTGTGATAAATCCCTGCCCGGCATGATGATGGCCATGTGCCGCCTTAATGTGCCTTCGATTTTTCTTTATGGTGGTTCGATATTGCCCGGCAATTTTCGGGGCAATCCGGTAACAGTACAAGATGTTTTTGAGGCTGTTGGTCGCCATTCTGTGGGGGATATGTCCGATGAAGACTTAGAAGAGCTTGAAACCGTAGCCTGTCCCGGTGCCGGGGCATGTGGTGCCCAGTTTACCGCCAATACCATGGCGACTGTTTCCGAGGCCATTGGCCTTGCCTTGCCCTATTCTGCCGGTGCTCCGGCCCCTTATGAAATTCGCGATGAATTTTGCCGCACCGCTGGTGAGCAGGTGATGGAATTGATCAAACTAAATATCCGCCCCCGCGATATCGTAACCCTAAAAGCGCTCGAAAATGCCGCAACCGTGGTTGCAGCTTCTGGTGGCTCGACCAATGCTGCTCTGCATTTGCCGGCAATTGCCCATGAATGTGGTATAAAATTTGATCTGTTTGATGTGGGAGAAATTTTCAAAAAAACTCCCTATATTGCCGATCTGAAACCGGGCGGCAGATATGTGGCCAAGGATATGTTCGAGGCTGGTGGTATTCCGATTTTGATGAAAACCCTGCTCGATAATGGCTATTTGCACGGGGATTGCATGACAGTAACAGGGCGCACCATTGCCCAAAATATGGACGCTGTGAAATGGAACGACAAGCAGGACGTGGTATGGCCTGCCAACAAGCCCATAACCCCAACGGGTGGTGTGGTAACGCTAAAAGGCAACTTGGCCCCCGATGGTGCCATTGTTAAGGTTGCCGGCATGTCGGAATTGAAATTTTCTGGCCCGGCCCGTTGCTTTGATTCTGAAGAGGAATGTTTCAAAGCCGTTTCTGAAAAGAAATATGAAGTTGGTGATGTTTTTGTCATCCGCTATGAGGGGCCGGTTGGTGGCCCTGGCATGCGTGAAATGCTTTCTACTACCGCAGCTCTTTACGGGCAGGGTGTTGGCGACAAGGTTGCACTAATAACCGATGGCCGTTTTTCTGGCGCCACAAGAGGTTTTTGCATTGGTCATGTGGGGCCTGAAGCGGCCAAGGGTGGCCCGATTGCCTTGGTTGAGGATGGCGATATCATCACCATCGACGCAATTGCCGGAACTATTGAAGTGGACCTTACCGATGAGAAATTTGGCGAACGGGCCAGAAATTGGGAAGCAAGGGAGCTGAACTTTGGCTCCGGCGTTATCTGGAAATATGCCCAGCTGGTTGGCGATGCCCGCCATGGCGCGCTTACCCATCCCGGTGCAAATGGCGAAAAGGCCTGCTATGCGGATATTTAACGCTGTATTTTTGCAAAAATCTGCATTTCTCAGGTTCTGGAGCGCCAGTATTTTGCTGGTGGCTCTGGCGCTGGCACCAAATGTGGCCATTGGTCAAACGGCGTCTCAAATGTTGGGCGATTATAGCGATATGCTTGGAGTGGGAGGGGGCGTATCCAGCTCCGATATGAAGGATATTCTTGAGGGTGCTGCGGCAAACGGACAGCCGCAGGCCCTTTGGCAATTAGGGCAAATGTATGAAAACGGTATCGGGGTCGAGCAAGACAAGGTGCGAGCGTTTCAATATTTTTCTAAAATTGCCAATGAAAATGCCAACGCCCCGCCCCATTCTCTACGGGCTGATATTGTTGCCCGTTCGTTTGTAAAGGTAGGCGAATATTACAAGGCTGGCTTGCCAGCTGCCGGAATTGCCCCCGATCAAAAGCAGGCACGGGCATTGCTGTTTCATGCCGCGTCTTATTTTGGCAATGCCAATGCCCAATATCAGGTTGGCCTGCTTTATCTGGAAGAAGATCTGGGCCCAAACCCTTTATTGAGCGCAAGGTGGCTTTCTCTTGCCGCGCAAAAAAACCAATTCTCGGCACAGGCAGTGTTGGGGGATTTATTGTTTAATGGCGATGGATTTGAGCCAAAACCTGTCGAGGGGCTAATGTGGATGACCCTTGCCCGCGAATCAACCATTGGTACCAAGGACGAGGTATGGATTGGAGAGCTGTTGACCCGCGCCATGCTGGTTGCCTCGCCAGAGCAGCGTCTTGAGGCTAAAAATGCTGCCGATATTGTGCGCGGGCAATTATCCCGTTAAAATTTATTGCGGCAAATTTTTATGCAAGCGATATTGCCGGGTGATATTTTTGGCTGCTTTGCAGTTAGGTCCTGACCCTAGATTATTGCGAGAAATCAAAATCACCCTCGATGGCAACATGGTCGGATGGCTTGTCCCACCCCCGAAGATCTTTATGGATTTTTACGGATTTCAGCTGATCTGCCGCCCGGGAACTGAGCAATAAATGATCGATACGTATGCCGTTATTCTTGCGCCATGCTCCTGCCTGAAAATCCCAAAAGGTATAAGAGGGACTGTCGGTAGTTGATCTTAGGGCGTCAACTAGGCCTAGATTGACCAGTTCACGAAACTTTTTGGCGCTTTCGGGGCGAAACAAAGCGTCGCCGCGCCAGTCTTTTGGGCTATGGCAATCAATATCGGCGGGAATAATATTAAAGTCGCCAAGCAGTATAAACGGCTCTTCAAGCAGCAGGCGACCGGCGACAAATTTGTTAAGTCGCTCCATCCAGCTAAGCTTATAGGTGAATTTATCACTATCCACCGGATTGCCATTGGGTAGATAGATATTACAAACCCTGATGGCGCCATTAGCGGTGGAAAATACCCCCTCGATCAAACGTGAGTGTTGATCTTCTTCGTCGCCGGGAAGCTGGCGGTGAACTTCGTCAAAAGCAATGCGCGATAATATGGCAACACCATTAAAACCCTTTTGTCCGTGGGTCTCGACATTATAGCCCAGTGATTCGAATGGTTCGCGGGGAAAATTTTCATCCACCGATTTGATTTCTTGCAAACACAGGATATCCGGCTTTTCTTGTTCCAGCCAAGAAATTATTACCGGCAACCGGGCTTTAATTCCATTTATATTCCAGCTGACAATGCGCATAGATTTGCTTTCCGGTTTATATATTTTGAGTAACTATCTGTAAGTATTGAATAAAATAAAAACAATTTTTGCTTTTGATTTGCAAGTCTAGCAGTGAAGTAAATATATTTGAACCGGAAAACGATAGGCTTGTGTGGTAAATTTGTCTGCTGTTGGCAGAAAAATCCTGAAGGATAAAAGGCTATAGCAAAAAATAGCCATTTTTTAACAAACATATCTGTATTGGGATCATGGTGCGGGGGCAGAACCGGAGGTTTTGTCATGAATTTGAATAAAAAGTTAGCTGGATTGAGTATCTGGCTTGGAGTTCTTCTATCAAATGCGGGTGGGGGTTTTGCCCAGAGTTTTGAAATAAATATTATGACTGGCGGCGCAAGCGGTACTTATATCCAAATTGGTAAAGATATCGCAGCGCTTCTAGAACAGGCGGGGCGGGACAATATTATTGTTATGGAATCGGCTGGTTCCATGGAAAATATTATGGCCGTTAGGTCGCGACCAAAAACCCAGTTTGGTATTGTGCAAAGCGATGTGCTGGATTTTATTCGAACATTTCGTTCGGAAGATGCGCAGATGCGCTCTATTCTTCGAAACACCAGATATGTTTTTCCCCTTTATAAAGAAGAAGTACAAATTGTCGCCAGAAAAAGCAGCGGCATTGCAACCCTGAGCGACCTGAACGGAAAAAGCGTGGCAGTAGGTGGTGAAAATAGTGGCACCTCTTTGACATCGGCGTTTTTGTTCGATGTGGCAAATGTTCGCCCTGCCAGATTGCTGAATATTTCCGCCGCAGAATCCCTAGAGCAATTGCGGGCAGGTTCCATTGACGCTTTTGTTTATGTGGCTGGTGCTCCAACCAGATTGTTACAAGAAACCAATGCAGGCGATGACTTAAGACTTGTTACAATTCCCGGCACCATTGCAGGGGACTATTACGGCATCACTACAGTTAAGGCTGGAACCTATCCATGGATGGCTGAAGACGTGATGACGGCAGCGGTACGGGCGGTTTTGATGACCTATGAATTTGATCCCGATCGCAATTCCTATTTCAAGGCTTCTTGTGATGCGGTTACTGAAGTGAGTTATCTGATAAAAGAAAATATTGATCTGCTTCGCCGGCAAGGGCATCCGAAATGGAACGAGGTAGATATTTCTGCGGTTCCCTCGGGTTGGGAGCAGGCCTCTTGTGTAAAGGATGCCTTTGACCCCCAATATCAACCGCCGGTTCGCGGTGCGGCCGGGGGTTTTACTGCCCCTGATACTAATTGTGCCGCTATTGATAATCCTGTGACCAATAGATTGTGCCTGATGCAACAAAATAATGGTTAATTAGATAGTGACCGCCGCATAACCAACTTGGAAAGGCCCGCTAAGCGGGCCTTTCTTGGGGAGTTATTGGGGTAATTTAGGAAAAAAAGGTGAGTGAAAAACCGGGGTTTTCCACTGTGACAAATTTATCCATTGCAAGGGAGGCTAACCTTGGTTAATGAAGGTTTAACGCACCTGAATTCAAACTGATTTCAGATGTGCTTTTCCATTATTGTCGGGGGACAAAAAGAATGCGTGATCAAGCCAAGAATGTATGCTGGCGCAGTGCAAGCTGGACTTTTATCTCTCTCGTTGGTTTGGGTGTTGTTGTTTCTGTTCTTTTTGGTGGTTAGAAAATTGGGAATGTAATTTTTGATCGTTTAAAGAAAATTGATCTATAAAACTGCTTTTAAAGATTGGTAACATGGCGTCCCGGGGGGCGCTTTTTTTTTGAAATTTGCAAATATTGGAGACTTTTTATGAAATTGCTGATTGGCAATAAAAATTATTCCAGTTGGTCTTTGCGCCCATGGTTGGTTTTAAGGCATTTCAATATTGAATTTGATGAGGAAATTTTACTTCTCAACGGCGAAGGCTGGAAACAAAAAATTGTAGATCGAACGCCATTTGGCTTTGTGCCGGTGCTTGAAGATAATGGACTGGTGATTGGGGAAACCGTGGCAATAATTGAATATATTGCCGAAAAATTCCCGAAAAAAGCTATCTGGCCAAAGGATATGACCAAACGGGCTTTGGCCAGAGCTGCGGTTGCTAAAATGCATGCGGGATTTACCGAGCTTAGAAATCTTGCCCCGATGAATCTAAGGGCCTCTTATCCAGGCAGGGTAAATCAGGCTGCCATAGCTAATGATATGCTAGGGCTTGAGAATTTGCTGGGCGGGTTGTTAAAAAATTCAACGGGCAAATTTTTATTTGGTGATTTTTGTGCGGCCGATGCCATGTTTGCGCCGGTTGCCGGGCGGGTTAAAACCTATGATCTTGAGGTATCTCCACAATTGGGCAAATATTTTGCGGCAATTTTTGCTCTTGGGGCATTTGCCGAATGGCGCGAGGCGGCGTTGGCTGAAAGCTGGATTGTAAAAGAGGACGAAATCGATTTTTTGCAGTCGTAAAAACGATATAGACAAAAGTTATATTGGCAAAAACAAATGGTGCATCTGATAAAATTGTGCGTAGGCATTTCTTCGATGAGCGAGTTGGCTGCTTTTCGTAAAAGTCGCTGTGTTAATGTACCGGGATTGACCGGACAATTTCATGTGCATCGCACACGCATGCGGCCAAAGAGAAGGGGTGAAATTGTTGGTACTGGCTCATTGTTCTGGGTTATCAAGGGCACTATTACTTGTCGACAATCGATTGTTGCTTTGCTTGGGTCCATCGACAAAAATGGAAAAACCTGTTGCGATATTGTCATGCAGCCGGAGCTTGTCAGGACAGTTCCTAAGCCCAAACGGGCCTTTCAGGGCTGGCGTTATCTGGCGCAAAAAGACGCTCCATCTGATCTTGATCCATGGGGGGATGATAATAATGACCCGGTTCTGGCTGCCAAGCTGGCTGAATTGGGCTTGATTTAGTTTTAGTGGCTGCAACAGTTCTCGGCGTAGCGTTAAGCATTTTGAAAAATCTATTGCTCAGCTCCCTTGTATATGTTTTGCTTAGGATTGTATGTTTATTCGCGGGGGCCAAGCGGAGAGCAGCATGAATTATAACGGGGCGCATGTAATAGTGTTGGGGAACGAAAAGGGTGGTTCGGGCAAGTCCACCACAGCGTTCCATTTGGCTATATACCTTTTATATCAAGGTTTTAGGGTCGCCACTATTGATGTGGACAGTCGGCAGCAGACGCTAACCCAATATATTCGCAATCGTGGTGACTGGATCAAATCCCACAAGTTGGAATTGCCCCAGAGTACCCATTATCACTTGCCCTATTCACGCGGAGATTCTGTTTCTAAAAACCACCGTGAAGAATTTGAAGTTTTTAGCTATGCGGTTGCTGAAATTGAAGAAGATTTTGATTTTCTGATTATTGATACGCCCGGTTTTGATACCAACCTGACCCGTTTGGCTCATTCGCTTGCAGATACGCTGGTCACACCTCTTAACGACAGTTTGCTTGATCTCAATGTTCTGGCCCGTATCGATTCTCAAAGCGGGCAGCCAAGGGAATTGAGCCATTATGCGCGTCTGGTACAAAAAGCCCGCAAGGAACGGTTGGCAATTGATGGCCAGACTATTGACTGGGTGTTGGCCCGCAATAGAATTTCCATGCTTTCATCGCGCAATATGCGCCTGGTGCAAAGCGGAATAGGGCAATTGGCAACCCGACTTGGTGCCAGAGTTGCCGATGGTATCGGAGAGAGGGTTATTTTTCGCTCGCTATTTCCCATTGGAATGAGTGTTTTTGATCCACTTGATGACCCCTCGATCGGCAATAGCGCTTCCATGTCCAATATGAGCGCCCATAAAGAATATCGCAATCTGGTGGAGGCTTTGCACCTGCCAATTACCGATCGGGCAGAAAACAGAAAAAAAGCCAGACAAGAATGGAAAGAATCAAATAAAAATGGCCCGATGGTTTTTGAGCATATGATGCCAACATAGCATATAATATCAACATCCAGTTGATCTGGTTTCAGCGTCTGTTTTTCAGGTATACTGGCCCATTATCAATTGTACTGCGCGTTTTCCAGAAGGTGTGAAAACATCCAGCTCGACGTAGGTTTTGGGAGCAACAATGCGTCTGGTGCGGGCTGAAATTGCCATAACGGTGGCCAAAAGATCTGAAACAGAAGCGGGTTGGCCGCGCTTTTTATTGCTGGTTGTCGCGCTTTTATAGGCTTGCCAAAATCCACTATGTAACTTGGCCTTGCTATAGGGTTGGTTTTCAGCAGATTTCGAGACAAAATTTGCCAATTCGGTAAGTGATGATATCTTGCTCAACGGGATACTCCTGTTATTAATTACTCGATATTTTTCCCTGTTTGGTGCCGCCTTAGCTTTGAACTGCAAGGCAGCTGATATTATTTAGTTTAATTTCTTCGCACATGTTTATTGCCTGCTCGCGCTCGGCAAATCCGGTGAATCTGGCCCTGAAAAATGTTTGGCCGGTTTTGTTGAACTGCTCGACATAGGAGCGGTAATTGCCAAGGGTAGAAATTTTGTTGGTGGCATTTGCGAGCATGTTTTGCGCCGCTTCGCTACTTGGAGGAGCGCCAATCTGTACAACCCAGATTGCCCCTTCGGGATTGTTATGGGCAGTTGTAGTTTGGTCAGCTGATGTTTCAATGCTGGCAGACGTCATCAGGTCAATGGTTTGGGCTATGGTTTGGGCTGTGGTTTGCGCAGTTGCGTTACCAATGGAGGCTGGGGGCAAAAGCACAGCCACGCCACTATTTTGCAATTGTCCGGTGCGCGAGGAACCCAAAGTAAAGTTTCGGCTTATCCATGCTCCAATGACATCAATTGGCTGGCTTCTGCGGCTTGTAAGGTTGCCATTGGCAGTAATTGTAGCTGCCTGTATGGCGTTGGCCGGTATTAGCTGGGTTGGGCTCAGGCTTGCCACAGCGATAGGGGTGGGGGCAGCCGGTGTGGAAACAATAATGGCCGGGGAATTGGCGCGAACAGCTGGAAAAGGAGAGTTGGCAACCAATATAACAGCCTGATCATTGAGTAGATCGGGCGACGTTTGCTCTCTGGGCATTACTGCATTATTGTCTTGAATATTGTTATCGCGCCCCGGAGGTCTGGGAGCCGGCACCACGGGGGTGTTTTGTGCTACGGCATAATTGTTGCGGGTTCCGGTCAGGTTTACCGTCGGGATGGCGGCCTGGCGCCAATAGCTGCCACGTCTTGCCCGTCCCAAATAGGTGGTAATCAGGCTTCTTACTTTGGTATTGCGGGCAGCGCCGGTATTAAAACCAAACCCGACCACAATGATATGACGCCCGTCTTTTCTTGCGGCAGTCAAAAGATTATAGCCTGAAGCGCGAATATAGCCGGTTTTGAGGCCGTCAACGCCATTTTGGCCCAACAAACGATTGTAGGAGCCGTAATTGCGGCCGCCATATCTAAAACTGCGTTTTTGGAAATAGTCGTAATATTGGGGGAAATGCTGAAAAATTGCCATTGCCAACCGAGCCTGATCGCGAACAGTTGTTACTTGGCGGCTATTGGGCAGGCCAGAGGCATTGGCATAAGTTGTGCGTGACATGCCAAGGGCGCGGGCGGTGCGGGTCATGCGGCGGGCAAATTCTTCTTCGCTTCCCGATATGTTTTCTGCAACCACGCGAGCAATGTCATTGGCCGAAACGATAATTAGTGCCTTGATGGCATTCTCGACCGTGATGGTTCCGCCAGCTGGTACATTGAGCTTGGTTGGAATAGCACGGGAGGCATATCTTGAAACATTGAGGCGGGTCGAAAGGGTCATGCGCCCTGCTTTTAGCTCTTGAAACAAAATATAAAGGGTCATTACTTTTGTTACGGAAGCCGGATAGCGCAAAGAATCTGCTGCATAGGAATATAGGGTGCTGCCGGTTTTTGCATCGACCACAATTCCGGCATAAGCTCGCGGAACATCGGCCCTGGCACCAGATATGCCAAGCGTAAACATTAGAACCACAACAAGTATGGAGGCAAATATAGTACGCACAAAATTTGTGCGCGAGCCTGTTTTGGCTTGCAGTAAAACCGCTTTGTGGGACAAAGGCCCGTACTCCAACTCAACTAAATCAGGCAATTACGCACACCTGTTTACACATTTACTCAGGAAAACCGGGCCAAAAGGCCATGCGTCCCCCTGTTACTATGGACAAGAATACTCCTCTGACGTTACGAACTTGTAAAAATGCCACCAATTTTTTTCACAAAACATCAACTTTTTTTGACAGTGGATAAATTTGAAATAACCCCCTTAACAAAGCCACCAAGCTTCTTACATAATAGGATCGAATATGACTGGATCCAAATTTCGAATTAAAGGCCGGACGAAACCAATGACCAAGAACAAAACCCTTTCCCCGATCTTTCAGGCAGCTGTTGCTGGTGAAGATGATAATTTTGATGACGGGGACAACGAGACCGGTATTGGAGTGGCAACCAAAACCCGGACAAAAACCAAGCGCCCGAGCCTATATCGGGTGTTGTTGCTAAATGACGATTTTACCCCGCAGGAATTTGTGGTGGTGGTATTGATGGATATTTTTAACAAAAATAGTGACGAAGCCGAAAAAATTATGATGCATGTACATGTGAACGGCGTCGGGGAATGTGGGGTTTTTCCGTACGAAGTTGCTGAAACCAAGGTAATGCTGGTGATGGATGCGGCGCAAAAAAGCCAACATCCCTTACAATGTGTTATGGAAAAAAAATAAAATAACAGGATATTTTTTATGCCTTCATTCTCCACCGGACTTGAAAAAACTCTGCATAATGCAATGAATTTTGCCCGTGAGCGCAACCATGAGTTCGCCACTCTGGAGCATTTGTTGCTGGCTCTTATGGATGATCGTGATGCGCTGCTGGTCTTGAGCGGATGTGATGTGCATCTTATGGATTTGCGGCGCAATCTGGTGAAATTCCTTGATGAAGAGCTAGAAAGTATTGCCGGCCCTGATCTCAAGGAAACCCGCTATACTGCCGCCTTTCAACGGGTGATTCAAAGGGCGGTAATTCATGTGCAATCTTCGCAACGCGATGAGGTGAGCGGGGCCAATGTATTGGTGGCCATTTTTGCCGAGCGCGAAAGTCATGCGGCATATTTCCTTGAGCAACAGGACATGACGCGATTGGATGCGGTGAATTTTATTTCCCATGGCATTACCAAAATGGGTGGTTTTTCCGATCATGAAATTTCTGAATTAAGTGAAGAGCAAGCTGACGAAGAAAGTGAAGCAAAAGAAAAGAAATCAGCGCTGGGTGAATTTTGTGTCAATCTGAATGAAAAAGCCAAAGCTGGAAAAATTGATCCGTTAATTGGGCGCAAGGATGAATTAAATCGGACTATTCAGGTTTTGTGCCGACGTTCAAAAAACAATCCCCTTTATGTGGGTGATGCGGGGGTGGGCAAAACTGCCATTGCCGAGGGGTTGGCACGCAAAATTGTTGAAGGCGATGTGCCCGAAGTTTTGGAAGGGGCGGAAATTTATTCCCTTGATATGGGCTCTCTTTTGGCTGGAACCCGCTATCGTGGAGATTTTGAAGAACGCCTTAAAGCGGTGATGAAGGAACTGGAGAAACAGCCCAATATCATTTTGTTCATAGATGAAATTCATACACTTATTGGAGCGGGTGCGACTTCTGGAGGGGCGCTTGATGCTTCTAACCTGCTAAAGCCGGCTTTAGCTTCTGGCGATATAAGGTGCATTGGCTCAACGACTTATAAAGAATATCGCCAGTTTTTTGAAAAAGACAGGGCGCTTGTTCGCCGCTTTCAAAAAATTGATGTGGTTGAGCCAAGTGTTCCCGATGCCATTGCCATCATGAAGGGGCTAAAGCAGTATTTCGAAGAATTTCATAAGGTAAAATATACCAATGATGCCATTCAGGCGTCAGTGGAACTTTCGGCCCGCTATATAAATGATCGCAAACTTCCCGATAAGGCAATTGATGTGGTTGATGAAACCGGAGCTGCGCAAATGCTGCTATCGCCACAAAAGCGCAAAAAAACCATCGGGGTTAGCGATATTGAAGAAACCATTGCTTTGATAGCGCGTATTCCACCCCGTTCGGTTTCGCGATCGGATGCGGAATTGCTGGCTAATCTCGAAAATAATCTAAAACATGTGGTATTTGGTCAGGATAAGGCAATCGAAGCGCTATCTACGGCCATAAAATTGGCTCGTGCCGGTTTGCGCGAGCCGGAAAAACCCATTGGTTCCTATCTGTTTACAGGCCCGACCGGAGTTGGAAAGACCGAAATGGCGCGGCAACTTGCCGATACGCTGGGGGTCGAGGTTTTGCGCTTTGATATGTCTGAATATATGGAAAGACACACGGTTTCGCGCCTGATTGGTGCGCCTCCGGGGTATGTGGGGTTTGATCAGGGCGGTTTGTTGACCGAAGGGGTCGACCAAAATCCCCATTGTGTCGTATTGCTTGACGAGGTGGAAAAAGCCCATCCCGACCTGTTCAATGTTTTGCTTCAGGTTATGGATCACGGCAAACTGACGGATAATAATGGCAAGTCGGTTGATTTTCGCAATGTGATTTTGGTCATGACCTCCAATGTGGGGGCCAGCGAATTGGAAAAAGCTCCAATTGGTTTTGGTCGTACTCGTCAGCCGGGCGATGATGAAGATGCAATAAACCGCATGTTTACGCCCGAATTTCGCAATCGTCTGGACGCGATTATATCCTTTTCGCCCCTGCCTCGTACTGTGGTGCACAGAATTGTTGAAAAATTCATTCTGCAATTGGAAACCCAATTGGCTGAGCGTAATATTTCGATTTCTCTTACCAAAGAGGCCGCAGATTGGCTGGCCGAGCGCGGCTATAGCGAGACCATGGGTGCCCGCCCACTGGGACGGGTTATTCAGGAACATGTGAAAAAGCCATTGGCCGAGGATGTTTTGTTTGGGCAATTGACCAAGGGTGGATCGGTAAAGGTGGCCGTTGTTGGGTCTGGCACAGAGGCAAGGCTGGAACTTGTGGCGGTTCCCCTGTCTCCTGCGCGGCCCAAGGCAATTACCGGCCCTAAAACCGGATCTAAGGCAGGTTCTAAAACCGGCGCGAAAGTCGGTGCTAAAGTCAGCACCAAATCTTCTTCAAAAGCGGATTCCAAAAATTCTCACAAGGATTCATCCAAGGAGCTCGCTAAATCCAAAGAAAAAATACCGCCAAAAACACCGCCAAAATCAAAGAAATAATCAAGCCAAAATCGGTTGCAGAATTGACTAGAGCTTTGGACAATTAATATAGGGCAGACGTTTATATTCAAGCGTCTGCCCCAATTTGTTGATTCGACGCTTTAGCTCAATTCGGCGCGGATTTTAACAGCTGTTTCTTCAAGCTCGCCAATGTCGGCCATTTTGGTGGCGTGGGGGCCGATTTCTTGTCCTTTATAGGCGGGGATAATATGAAAATGCAGGTGGAATACTGTTTGCCCGGCGGCGTCTTCGTTAAATTGGGCAATTCTTATGCCGTCAGCTTCCATGGCAGCTTTGCTGGCAATGGCTAGATTTTGCACGTGGGGCAAAATTTTTGCCAGCTCAGTCGGGTTGGCATCAAGTAAATTGCGAGAGGCAAATTTTGGAATTATCAGGCAATGGCCTTTGGATTGGGGAAAGGCATCAAGAATAGCCAGACAGTCAGCGTTTTCGAATATTTTTACTGACGGGATTGTGCCGGCCAGAATTTTGGCGAAAATATTGTCGTCCCTGTAAGGTTCACTGGTGTTTTGGCTCATTTTATTCTCGTTTCATTCATTCGTGGTGTTTGGGTCTGATGATTTGAAAGGTGTCGCGCGGGAAAGTTCAACCCGGTTTTTTGTAACCATGGCCATTTCATGCTCCAGATAGTCTTTTACCGCCCTATGCAGGCCCTGATTTTGTAGCCAGTGGACAGAACGGGTAATTATGGGCTCGTACCCTCTGGTCAGTTTGTGCCCACCCTGGGCACCAGCCTCGACGGTTTTTATTCCCTTGGCAATGGCATAATCGATGGCCTGATAATAACAAAGTTCAAAATGCAAAAAAGGCACATCCTCATAACAGCCCCAATAGCGGCCATAAAGTGTGTCCTGACCGATAAAATTCAAGGCTCCGGCGATAAATTTATCATTGGATGATGCCAGTATTAACAACAGGTTTGGCGCCATGGTTTGCGACAAGAGCGAAAAAAATTCACGATTAAGATAGGGCTGCCCCCATTTTCTGGCTCCGGTATCCTGATAAAAGTCAAAAAACACATCCCAATGGTTTTTTGAAATATCCTTGCCTTCAATCCAGTGGATTTTTATATCATTTGTCAGGGCTTTGCGGCGTTCGGCTTTAATTGATTTGCGCTTGCGAGAGCTTATAGTCCTCAAAAACTGGTCAAAATTTTCATAATTATTATTGCGCCAGTGAAATTGGGTGTCATGGCGTATCAGCCAGTTTTTGCTAAGGGCTAGCTGTTCTTCATCTCGGGGAACAAAAGTCGCATGGACAGAAGAAGCCCGATGGTGAATGGCCAATTGTTGGGCCGCATCAAGCAGGGCGGTTTTGTAGGCAGAATTGTTGGAGGGACAAAGCAATTTTGGGGCGCCAACGGGAGTAAAGGGTATGGATGATTGCAATTTTGGATAATAGGCCCCGCCAGCGCGCTCCAAGGCGTCAGCCCAACCCTGATCAAATACATATTCGCCCATGGAGTGGGATTTTAGATATAGGGGCATTAGAGCGACGGGAATTTTGTTTTGTTCCAGCAAAATATGTTGGGGTTGCCATCCGGTTTCTGGCACAGCACTTTTTGATTGCTCCAAAGCCATAAAGAACTGGTGAGAAAGAAAGGGGTTGATTATCCCCTTGTCGGTTTGTGGCACCATAGCGTTCCAGACAGAGCGTGGAATATCACCGGTTGTTGCAACTATACTGGCGCTTAATTCAGCTTTTGGCACGATAGGGCAGGTAGTTTTCAAAAACCAGCTGGTCGGCGAACCCGCGAGTTTTTTGTTCTATTTTTTGGGATGAAACTGTCCATGTCATGGTTTTGAAGCCAAAGTTTCTAAACAGGCGCACAGCAGGCAAATCAAGGTGGTTGCAGTCGCAGGAAATAAAATCGAATTTGCAACGCATATAGTGCAGCAAATTATGGATTACCAGCCGTTGCAGGGGGCTGGTTTCGCGAAACATGCTACTTTTTGGTTGTAGCTTGGTGATGATGATACCTATGGGGCCAGTGAAGCCGGCCTGGCGAAGATTTTGCAGCATTTTGGGGTAAAATGACTTGAAAACCAGCGGGCCATTATAGTTTTTTGCAATATTTACCGCAGCTTGGGCCAACATCAAGTTGGCTTTGTCGTTGGTGGTTTTGTCCTCGGGACTCTTCTGGTTTTTTATTTCAACAATCAGGGGAACTTTTCCTGCTACCTGTTCAAGCAGTTGGAAAAAGGTTTGTGGGACGTCTGAATTTTTGCTGTTTTTAAGGCTGATGTGGGCCAATTGTCCGGCGCTGAGTTTTGTCACAGCACCTGTCTGATTGGTAAGCCTGTTTAGATCATCATCATGAAAAACCATTGGCTCGCCATCACCGCTAAGTTGCAGGTCGCACTCAATGCCATATCCGGCCTTTATGGCATTGGCAAAGGCGGTTTGGGAATTTTCTATGACACCGTTTTTTTTGTCATGCAGGCCACGATGGGCTATCGGGTTGCGAAAAATTTCATCAAGGATATTGGCGTTTATACTCATTTTACAATTTCAGCTATTTCAATTATGGCCTCGATTTCTACCACGGCGCCAAGGGGCAGGGCGGCAACGCCAAAGGCGGCGCGGGCATGTTTACCCTTATCGCCCAAAACATCTGCCATCAATTCAGAGGCGCCATTGGCCACCAGATGATGAAGCTCGAAATCGGGAGTGCTGGCAACAAAAATCGACAATTTTATCAGGCTGGATATTTGTTCCAGCTCAATGCCAGCTGAATTTACTACTTGGGACAAAACACTAAGCGCTGCGTTTTTTGCTGCTATTTGGGCGCTTTCGATTTCAATATTCTCACCCAACCGGCCCTTTATGATGCCATTTTGGTCACTGGCAAGCTGTCCGGAGATAAACAGCAGGTTGCCGGTGCGTTGCACGGGTATATAGGCGGCAAGGGGAGCTGAGAGGGTGGGCAGGATAAGTCCTAGCTCTTGCAAGCGCTGGGCTGGATTGGACATTGGGTTTTCTCCTGTAGTATTTTGTTTTGTTTTCTTTATTTAGGCCCTGACCCTAAGTTATTTGTCAAGTTTTTGTTCAGGTTGGAATGGCAGTTTTGCATGTTGGGGTTTATTCGGGGATTTTATTCTTGCGTACCTTTTGCCGATAAATTTTACCCCTGACAACTGCCTCGCTACCAAATTTATCCCGGACCTTGTCCATGGCTCGCTCTGCTGCCGCTTTTCTGGCAATTGCCGGATCCAACAGATCTCTGGGGTCTTGTCTTGGGTCTTTGGAACTGGATTTTTCCAAGCCGCTCATCCCGATACCGATCAGCCGAAATGAAGTTCTATTGATTTCTTTTTCCAGCAATCCATAGGCATTCTCATACATAATGTGGGCCAAATGGGTGGGCAGGGAAAGGTGACGGGCCCGGGTTATCGATTTAAAATCTGCGGTTTTTAGTTTCAGGGTAATAGTGTCGCCGGCTAAGTATTGTTTTTTCATCCGTTGTGAAACCTTTTCACAAAGGCTTAAAAGGACGGTGGAAAGCGCATCTAGCTGGCTGATATTGTTATTAAAAGTTGTTTCATTGGAGATAGATTTTACTTTTTGTCTTATGGTTACACTGCGAGTGTCTTCGCCTTTGCCAAGGCGCCACAGGCGAGCTCCGGTTTCGCCATAGCGGCGGATCAGGTCATCACGGTCATGATTTTGCAGTTGGCCAATGGTGACAAAACCGTCATTTTTCAGGGTTTGGGTCAAAACCTTGCCGACCCCGTAAATTATTGAAATTGGTTTGGAAGCCAAAAAATCTTTGGTTTCTTGTTTGCCGATCAAAGCCATGCCGCGTGGTTTATCAAGGTCGGAGGCAATTTTGGCCAAAAACTTGTTGTGGGACAGTCCGATTGAAACAGAAACTCCGATTTCCTCTTCGACTTTTTTGGCAAATTTTGCCAGGGTTTTTGCTGGAGATGATTTGTGTAGCTGTTCTGTTCCCGCCAGATCAAGAAAAGCCTCGTCGATAGAAAGCGGCTCTACCAGCGGGGTCAGGGCATTCATCAAATGGCGTATTTCTTTTGAAACCTTGGAATATTTGTGCATTTGCGGGCGGATTATTACCGCCTCCGGGCATTTTTTCCTGGCCGTAAACATCGGCATGGCCGAGTGTATGCCGCTCATGCGAGCAATATAGCAGCAGGTTGCAACCACGCCGCGATTTCCGCCGCCGATTATCAGTGGTTTATCAATCAGGTCTGGATTATCACGTTTTTCTACCGAGGCAAAAAATGCGTCACAATCCACGTGGGCCATGGACAGGGTGTGCAATTCTTTATGGCAAATTATCCGTGAAGAAGCACAATTGGGGCAGCGGCTATTGGCACTGCTATTGTTAATATCATTGGCAAATTCTTCAAAACAATCCCGACAAAGGTGGGGAATCTGATGCATTATTTTTTCTGCCCCGATTCGCTATATTTGGCCGACCTGAAGATTTAAGCAGCGCATGAAATCGCTGGCATTAACCCCTGAATTCGCACACATAGCCAGCAAAGCCGGCTCGTTGTTGGCAAAATATGATAAAATCGCCAGTTCCAGCTCCTGTGTGGAAATTGCTCCGCGCAAACTATCGGCACTATAGCCGGCAATATTCATAAAACGCAGCAATTCTTCAGGGTCGTTAAGTAAAAAATTTAGTCCGGCATCGGCCATTTTACTGGTTTGTGGGTTGGTTTGTTCGTTTGCCGGAGTGAAAGGTAAGTCCTCGTGCATAATAAAACCATGCTTGTCTGTAGATGAATTGTAAGGATTTGGTGTTATATGGGCAATATGAGGTTGGGAAACGGTTTTGTCGAGCTATCCATTACCGCCGGAGAAAATTTTAATGAATAAAACTATAATGATCGTGGAAGATAACGAGCTGAATATGAAGCTCTTTCATGATTTGCTGGAATCTCAGGGGTATAACACTATCCAGACCGCTAATGGTATGGAGGCGCTTGATCTGGCTCGTGCCCACCATCCAGATTTGATTTTGATGGATATTCAATTGCCGGAAGTTTCTGGCCTTGAGGTCACTAAATGGTTGAAAGAAGATGAGGAATTGCGATCAATTCCGGTAATTGCGGTGACTGCTTTTGCCATGAAGGGTGATGAAGAGAGGATTTTGTCCGGTGGATGCGAGGGATATATTTCCAAGCCCATTTCGGTACCTCACTTTTTAGAAACCATTGCCAGCTATATTGGCAAAGAAGACGCAGGTTCTTAAAAAAATACAATCTGCCGATTTGGTATTGAGTGCGGAGAGATTAATGACAGCTCGTATTTTGGTTGTTGATGACATTCCAACGAATGTAAAATTGCTGGATGCAAGATTGACTTCGGAATATTTCGATGTGCTTACGGCATATTCGGGTGCAGAAGCTCTGGAAGTTTGCGCCAATAATATCATCGATATTATTTTGCTCGACGTAATGATGCCCGGCATGGATGGTTTTGAGGTTTGCCGCAAACTAAAATCCAACCCGGCAACCCATCATATTCCGGTGATTATGGTGACGGCTCTCGACCAGCCTTCGGATCGCATCAAGGGGTTGGAAGCGGGGGCCGACGATTTTTTGACCAAGCCCCCCGATGATATGCAATTGCTGGCGCGGGTGAAAAGTCTGGTTCGGTTGAAAATGCTGACCGATGAATTGCGTTCGCGCGCAAAAACCGGGCGCGAAATTGCCGATGAAGAAATCATGTCGTCTCTGGGCAATATTGTTTCGGATAATGGGCGCATACTTATTGTTGATGATAGCCAAAGAGCGGCCAAGCGTCTTGGTGCCTATCTGGAGCCGATCCATAAGGTGGATATAATTACGGACCCATCTTCGGTAGCCATGAATATTGGTGCACAAAATTATGATGTTGTGCTGATCAGCATGAGTATGAGTGATTTTGATCCGCTCAGGGTTTGCTCGCAAATTCGCACACTGGAGGAAACTCGAAACCTGCCGATTATTTTGGTTTCCGATGAGGGGGATCGGGCAAAAATTGTGCGTGGTCTTGAATTGGGCGTGAATGATTTTATTGTGCGCCCGATTGAAAAATACGAGCTTGCGGCCCGCGTTGCCACGCAGATAAAACGCCAGAGATATGCGGTGGCGTTGCGCGAAAGTGTTAATAACACCATGGCTATGGCGGTAATCGACGATCTTACCGGCCTGTATAACAGGCGCTATTTTGAGCGCCATGTGTCCTTGATGCTGGAAAAGTCAGTGGAGCAGGGGCGCGATCTGGCTATGGTTATGCTGGATATTGATTATTTTAAACCCGTCAATGATACCCATGGTCATTCGGTGGGAGATATTGTGCTCAAGGAATTTGCTTCACGTCTTAAAAGCAGCATTAGGGGCATTGATCTGGCTTGCCGTTATGGGGGTGAGGAATTTGTTGTTTTGATGCCCGACACTCCCCAGGGCAAAGCCCAAAATATTGCCGAACGTGTGCGACGTTGTATTGCCGATAAGCGGTTTGTGGTATCAGATGAATTATCAGTCGACATCACTGTCAGCCTTGGTGTTGCTTTGAGTAATCAGGATGGCGATACGCCAGAAGCTCTGTTGAAGCGGGCTGATATGGCGCTTTATCGGGCCAAGAATCAGGGACGTAACCGGGTTGTTTTCGACGCTGCTTAAAAAATATATCAGGTTTGCTGATTGATTGTAGCGCCTGCAAAACTTGCAGGCGCTATTTTACTTAAGGGCTTTGCTTGGCATAAAATCTTTCACGCATTGCCCCTAAAGTATGTCGCGTTCATTCGCATTCACTTGACATGCTTTATCTATTTGTTTTCGCGTCTCCTTAACCCCAAAACCGGTTTCCACTTTTGGTAGACACGCTTTTGGGGGGCGGTCTGAAGCAATATTAATGATATTTGTTATGGTTAATGATTTACTAAAATCATTGAAATGGTCAGCAAAAACACGGGTTTCACTTGCTTTGCCACTCAACAGGCGTATTTTGCCCAAATGCCTCTCTGATTGAATTTGTTTTTTTCAGAGACGGTATGTACCTACGATATAGCTCAGGTCCGCCGCAATTCCTGAGCTCGTAGGAAAAGCTGGCCCGAAACGGTTGGAGTGGCCTCTTCGATAAGCCGTTTTGGGTCAGCCCCTATATTTCAAATCATACAAATTTTTTGGTTTAGTATTTTATCGGCACAAAAAACCCGCGCTTCTATATGAAACGCGGGTTTTCTAATAATTGATATCAGTAAAACTACTTGATTTTTGTTTCTTTAAAATCAACATGTTTACGAATTTTCGGGTCGTATTTGCGCTGGACCATTTTCTCGGTCATTGTGCGCGCATTTTTTTTGGTGACATAAAAGAACCCGGTATCAGCGGTAGAAACCATCTTTACCTTGATGGTGTTTGCCTTGGCCATATCCAACAATCCTGAAAACTTGCAATTTTAAACTATTGCATTTTTGAAAACCAGCCGGCTTGTCAGCACGGCTTAAACTTTTGCGTGAAAATAGATAATTGCTATCAAATGTCAAGCAAAGGAATGCGCCAAAATACAGATAGATTAATTCTTGAATCAAACATCGTCACTATAGCCACCAAATCCGTGCATTCTAGAGGCCCATTGCAGGTTTATCACCACGCCTTTTATCGGGGGCAGCAATAGCAGGGGAAGAATAATTGCAAGGGGCACCAGCGTATAAATATACATCATTGGCGGGATGCGCCAAACCATTTCCAGATGCAGCAACAGTCCTATAAGTAAATGGCCAACAATCACGATTGTTATATAGGGTGGCGCATCGTCGGCGCGGTGCAGACTCAAATTTTCTTGACACACAGGGCAGGCATCGTTCACTTTTAGATAGGCGCGATATATTTTTCCCTCGCCACAATTTGGGCATTTGCCAAACAGGCCACGCTTAAAGGCCTGGCCCTTGGGGCGGTCGGAAATTGTGTCTATTTGCGGAGTGTTGGCTAGTTTTGAATCAGTTTTGATAATTACAGCCATCGCTTAAGTCCTTTTATTCCTACCTGATTGGCGATTTCTTTTTCCTGTATTTCTTCGCCCGTTAAAAGATCGTTTTGTTTGATGTTTTGATAAGGGTTTTACCCTTTGGCCGTCCGAGAGCATTTCAAAGCGCAAGCCGCCTGCCATTGGTGCGGTTTCCATAAGTTTTACTTCAACTTCATCACCCAGGCGAAACCTTTCGCCGGTATTTTGCCCAATCATTGCCTGCTGTGCTTCAACATAGGTGAAATAATCGCGACCAAGGGTTGCTGCGGGGATAAATCCGTCTGCGCCGGTTTCGTCCAGCTTTACAAACAGGCCGGAATGGGTAACGCCGGAAATTTTTCCACTAAATTTTGCAGAGATTTTTGAACTTAGAAACTGGGAAATCAGCCGATCATTGGTTTGTCGTTCAGCGGCCATGGCCCGACGTTCGGTCATGGAAATATGCTCGGATATGGTTTTGAGTTTTTCTATTTCAGAGCTGCTCAACCCGTCATTTCCCAGTTCGCAAGCTAAAATTAATGCCCGGTGAACAATTAAATCCGCATAGCGGCGAATCGGGGAGGTGAAATGGGCGTAGCGGTCAAGATTTAGGCCAAAATGACCATAATTTTGCGAATTATATTCAGCCTGGGCTTGAGAGCGCAAAACCATTTCAGAAACCTGATGAGAATTGTGCGTGCCCTTGCTCTTGTTCAAAATGCGGTTGAAATGCTCGGGCTTTATGGATGCCGAGGTGGAAAAACTTATTTCCAGACTTAAGAGAAAATCTTTCAGGATCGCCAGCTTTTCTTCGCCCGGCACATCATGAACACGATAGATTAGAGGGATTTTTTTGTTTTCCAGCGTTTGGGCGGCGCAAACATTGGCCGCAACCATCATTTCTTCGATCAAGCGGTTTGCTTCCATGCGCTTGGGTACAAAAACCCTTTCAACCAGCCCCTTATCATTCAAGACAATACGTCGCTCGGGCAGATCAAGGGCAAGGGGCGCGCGTTTCTCACGTGCTTTTGACATCGCCTGATAGGCCAGCCACAGGGGAGTTAGAATCGTTTGGACAAAGGGGGCTGTTGTTGGGTCTGGATCGCCGTCAAAGGCCTTCTGGGCGGCGCTGTAGCTAATACCTAGAGCAACCTTTATCATAACTCGATGAAAGCTGTGGGAGAGCTTGTTGCCATTGGCATCAATGATCATTTTCAGAGCCATGGCCGGGCGTTCCTCGCCCTGACGCAGCGAGCATAGATTATTTGAAATAGTTTCGGGCAACATTGGCACTACACGATCGGGAAAATAAATCGAATTGCCGCGTAATTGCGCCTCCCCATCCAGAACAGAGCCGGAAGTTACATAGGAGGCAACATCGGCAATGGCCACATATACCAAAAAGCCGTCGCGATTGTTTTCGTCTTTATCATGCTCGGCAAATACCGCATCATCATGGTCTTTGGCATTAGCGGGATCAATGGTGACAAAGGAAATATGCCTCCAGTCCTCACGGGTGATATTTTTAGTAAGGCTGGCCTGTTTGGCCGCTTCAATTACCTTGCTAGGGAAGCGATAGGGAATTTCAAGCGCATGTAGGGCAATCAGCGAGATTGCGCCCTCGGACAAAGGGTTGCCAATAATATTTGTGACCTTGGCCACGGGAACCATAATTCGGCCCCTGACTATGGTTTCAACTTCAACCAGATCGCCATCCTTGGCTCCGTTGAGGTCTTGTGATGCGATGCGCATTTCTTTTTGTTTGCGATCAATCGGCACCAAGCGTGCGCCCTGATTCTCCAGCTTGATAATGCCAATTTGCGCCTGTCTTGGTTTGGGCAGGATTTTCATGGTTCGGGCAGTATAGTTATTTTGGCTATCGTTAAAAATCCGCGCTAAAATTTGCTCTCCGGGGCCGGGAACCGCCCTGTCATTGCGCTTGACTTCTACTAGTATTTTTGGCGCCTCGCCCAGTTCTTTGTTCCAGTTTAGGGGAGTGGCGATTAAATGATCCTGATCGGCATCGGGCAATATATCAAGCACAGTAACGCTTGGTAGTTTTGCGGCCGGTAGCAGGGGGCGTTTTTGGCGGTTTGCTTTGGATTTTTTGTTGAGCAATCCCTCATCCTGCATTTCTTTTATGAGCTTTTTGAACGGGGAACGCAAATCTCCCTTGATAGCAAAAAACCTTGTCAGGTCGCGCTTGTTTTGCAATTCGTTATTATTTTTTAGCGCGTCAATAACCTGCTGTTTGCTTGGTAATCCCGCTGACGGCTCCACTGGCTGCTCCGCTGATGTTAAAGATTTATCGTCAGGTTTTTTGATCATTCACTGTTTGTTATGCTTTCTTGACTGCTGGTTTCTTGGTTGCAGGTTTTTTGGTTGCAGGTTTTTTGGCCGCAGGTTTTTTGGCCGCAGGCTTCTTTTTTATAGCTGTTTTCTTTTTTGCCGTTTTCTTCTTAGGAGATTTAGCAGCTTTTGCCGCAATCATTTCCAGCGCTTTTTCCAGCGTAACCTCTTCGGGCTTCAAATCCTTGGGCAAGGTCGCGTTGATCTTGCCATGGTTTACATAGGGACCATACCGGCCATCCTTGACGCTTATTGCCCCCCCGTCGGGGTGGTCACCAAGGGCTTTTAGTATCGTTGCCGCCCCCCGACGTCCGCCAGCCGCAGCTTTGGCCGCCAATAGGTCGACAGCGCGGTTCAGGCCGATGGAAAACAATTCTTCCACATCGGGCATATTGGCATATTTACCTTCATGGAGAACGAAGGGGCCATAGCGCCCAAGACCGGCCATTATCATTTTTCCATCTTCGGGATGGGGGCCCACTTCACGGGGTAGAGAGAGCAGCTTTATGCCCTTTTCCAGATCAATGCTTTCGGGCTCCCAGCCCTTTGGCAAGCCGGTGCGTCTGGCTTCCTTGCCTTCGCCCATTTGCACATATGGCCCAAAACGTCCTGATTTCAGCACTATTTCAAGTTCGGTATCGGGATGAATTCCCAATATATTATCGGCATTTGCCTGATCGTCAGCCTTGCCGGTGGCCGCTTCAGATAATTGGTGGGTATGGCGGCATTCGGGATAGTTTTCACAGCCGATAAAAGCGCCGAATTTGCCAAGTTTTAATGACAAACGGCCCTCTTTGCAGGTGGGGCACAGGCGCGGGTCTGATCCATCTTCCTTGGCGGGGAAAATATGGTCAGAAAGCAATTCATTAAGAGTATCAAGTACTTCGGAAACCCTAAGGTCTTTGGTCTGCTCGATTTGATGGGAGAAATCATCCCAAAAACGGCGCAAAACATCCCTATAGGCAACTTCCCCGGCTGAGATCTGATCAAGCTCGGCCTCAAGGGAAGCGGTAAAATCAAATTCTACATATTTGGCGAAAAAGCTGGACAAAAAGGCAGTTACAACCCGTCCGCGATCTTCGGGGATCAGGGTGCGTTTTTCCAGCCGCATATAGTTGCGATCCTGCAAAACCGACAGGGTTGAGGCATAGGTCGAGGGGCGGCCAATGCCCAGTTCTTCCATTTTTTTAATCAGCGAGGCTTCATTATAGCGAGCCGGTGGCTGGGTAAAATGCTGCTGGGTTTCACAACTAACCAGATCTGGCAGATCACCGGTAGCAATGGCTGGCAGTTCCTTGTCTTCTTTCTCGGATTTTTTGTTGTTCTTGTTATCGTTACCCGCTCCATAAAGAGCTAAAAATCCGGGAAAAGTTATCACCGAGCCAACGGCCCGCAGCACGATTGCAGGATTAGTACTTTGTACATTTATATCGGCGCTGGTGCGGGCGATTTCTGCCGATTTCATTTGCGAGGCCATAGTGCGCCGCCAGATCAAATCATATAATTTATGCTGTTCGGGGTCGATATGGCGCAGGGTATCGGGATGGCGGAACAGGTCGGTTGGGCGGATGGCTTCGTGGGCCTCTTGAGCGTTTTTGGCCTTGGTTTGATAAAAGCGTGGTTTTGCGGGCAAATATTCATCGCCAAATTGCTTGGCAATCGAACGGCGGGTCTGATCAATTGCTTCGGGGGCAATTTGCACCGCATCAGTCCGCATATATGTAATGACACCTATGGTTTCTCCCCCCACATCCACACCTTCATAAAGGCGCTGGGCCACGCGCATGGTGCGAGCTGGCGCCATGCCCAAGCGGCCTGATGCGTCCTGTTGCAGGGTAGAAGTAGTAAATGGTGCATAGGGGTTGCGTTTGGTCGGTTTTTTCTCGACCTTGTCAACAACGGCTTTGCCCCCAACAATTGCCTGTTTGATTTTATCGGCCTCAGCGCCGGTTTTTATATCCAGTTTGTCGGCTTTTTTGCCATCGATCGAAAAAACTCTGGCTTCGAACTGTTTTGCCCCAAGGTCAAAAATTGTGTTCAGGTTCCAATATTCCCGGGGCTTGAATTTTTCGATCTCGGTTTCGCGATCGCAAACAACCCGCAACGCTACCGATTGTACCCTTCCGGCCGAGCGTGAACCGGGAAGCTTGCGCCAAAGAACAGGGGAAAGATTAAACCCCACCAGATAATCAAGGGCTCGCCGGGCCAGATAGGCATCTACCAGAGGCACATCAATATCGCGGGGGTTGGCCATGGCCGTCAAAATTGCCGATTTGGTGATGGCGTTGAAAACCACCCGCTTTACCGGCTTGTCCTTTATGGCTTTCTTTTCGCGCAATATTTCGAGCACGTGCCATGAGATGGCTTCACCTTCGCGATCGGGATCGGTCGCCAGAATTATTTCGTCGGATTTTTTTGTCGCCCTGACAATATCTGCTATGCGTTTTTTTGCATTGGTATCCACATGCCATAGCATGGCAAAATCTTCATCCGGCAATACGGATCCATTTTTTGGCGGCAGGTCTCGCACGTGGCCAAAACTGGCTAGAACTTCATAATCATTGCCCAGATATTTGTTGATTGTCTTGGCTTTGGCAGGACTTTCAACGATGACAAGTTTCATGGGTAATTAACTCCGCAATATTATTAGTTTCAAGTTAGTTTGCTTTTATGGATGGTTAGGCAAAATAAGGATCCAAAATCACTGGTTGGCTTAAAAACACCAAAACGATTCAGGCAGGGGCAATATTTGGCCAACATGGTGAATGCTTATCGCACTGTCAATCACCGCGCCCTGTTTTGCCAAATCTTTGTTTAAATTAGGGCAACCAGCTGGCCAGACGAGCGCTCGATGCGCCCCGCGAGATCAAGTTCCAGCAAAATGGATTGCACAATGGGGGCGGCTATCGAAGTGGCAGCTATAATATCATCAACAGCAATCGGGGTGGTGCTCAGGGAGTTGAAAACGATTTGCTGCTCTTTAATCGAGGCCTCGTGGGAAAAGGGGGAAGGAAATTCTGCTTCAGGACCAGAATCTGCACTTTCTTGTAAGAAGTTGTTTTTGCTGGTTTCTTCTTGTGCAAACAGATCGGTTGCAATTTGTGAATTCGAAAATTCTTCCAATATGTCCTTGGAGCTGGTTACCAGAATTGCACCATCTTTGATGAGTTTGTTGGTTCCGGCCGCACGGGGATCCATGGGTGATCCGGGAATAGCAAATATATCGCGATTTTGCTCCAGACCATAGCGGGCCGTTATCAGGGAGCCGGAGCGCAGGGCTGCCTCAACCACCAAAACGGCGTTAGACATGCCCGATACCAGTCTGTTGCGACGCGGGAAATCCTTGGCGCGTGGCGCACTGCCAAATGGCATTTCCGATATTAAAGCCCCGTCATTTTCAATAATTTCTTCAGCCAGAGCAGTATTTTCTTTTGGGTATATCTGATCAATTCCTCCGGCAAAAACCGCAACAGTTCCGGTTTTAAGGGTAGATTTATGGGCTATACAATCTATGCCACGGGCTAGACCAGAGACAATTAAATACCCCTGTTCGCCCAGTTCTGCGGCAATATTTGCAGTGATTTTTTGCCCCGATGCCGAGGCGTTGCGCGCACCGATTATGGCAATGGTTTTATTGTTTGTGTGGGCTATTTTGCCCCGAATGCTCAACAGGGGCGGGGGCGAATGGATGAATTGTAATAGATAGGGATAGTCAGGATCGCCAATGGCTACCAATCTTGCCCCGGCGGCCTCTATCTGTTCCAGCTCATAATTGGCCTGTTCGAGGCTAAAAATTTGTGGTTTGGCCTTGGCGCCACCGCGCAGGGTTAGTTCGGGTAAAATATCCATTGCCGCCTCGGCGCTGCCAAAGCGGTTGACAAGTTGGCGAAAAGTAGTGGGGCCTATATTCGACGATCGTATAAGGCGCAGCCAGTTGATTAGCTGTTTTTTGCCCATTGTGCTTTTTGTGGTGCGCGCTTGGGGGCTTTTTTGGGAATTGTCATTAAACATTCAAGTCTTGACCCTAATTTTTTTTGCCACCGATTTTTGGTTCACTGCCATCTAACAAGCGTTTTATATTTTCATGGTGGCGATAAATCAGCAGCAAGGCAAGTAAAAGCGCAGTGGCGGCCAGCGCAGGGCCGGAGATAAACCATGCTATTATCGGGGAACTGGCAGCACCAACAAGGGCTGCCAATGACGAATATCGTTTGAAAAAGGCAATCGCTAGCCAAGTGGCGCAAAAACTTAGACCCACCGGCCAGGACAGGGCCAGCAAGGCTCCGATCATGGCGGCAACGCCCTTTCCACCCTTAAACTTAAGCCAGACGGGGAACAAATGACCACTAAAAGCTGCCAATCCGGCAATCATTGCCGCTGCTTCGCCCCAAAAATAACGGGCCAGCAAAACCGCAACAGCTGCCTTGCCGGCATCCAGCAGCAAAGTTGAGGCAGCAAGGCCTTTTTTGCCGGTTCTCAAAACATTGGTGGCCCCGATATTTCCCGAGCCGACATTTCTGATATCGCCCATGCCCGCCATACGGGTCAGCAACAGGCCAAAGGGAATCGAGCCTAGAAAATACCCACCTATTGCTGCATAAAAAATTACAATATTGTCCATTGTCTTGGCTCTTTCTTAATTATGGATATTGCTCGATTATTGTTATTCCCAGATTATTATTATTATTCTTGGTGCTGAAATATTTTTTTGCCACCAACATAGGTGGCCATGATTTTTCCGCTAAAACGCGCCCCTTCAAAGGCGGTGTTTTTTGAGCGCGAGATTATTTGCTCTGCATTATTGACCCATGGATAGTTCAGATCAGCAAGAAAGAAATCCGCATTTGATCCAATGGCAAGGGTGCCAATGGGCAGGCCAAGAATTTGCGCCGGGCGGCTTGTCATTGCTTGCAAAACGGTTTTCAGTTTTACATCACCTGAGTGCACAAGGCGCATGGCGGCGCTAAACATGGTTTCTAGCCCTATGGCTCCATCTGTCGCTTCAGCAAACGGGCGCCTTTTAACTTCAACATCCTGAGGGTCATGGCCGGAATGGATGGTATCGATTGCCCCCGAGTTCAGCCCGGCAATCAGCGCCATGCGATCATCTTCTCCCCGAAGGGGAGGGTTGAGCTTGAAAAAGGTACGGTATTGGCCCACATCCAGCTCGTTCAGGGTTAGGTTATTGATGCAGACCCCGGCAGAAATTTCAAAGGAATCCTGCTTTTCATATTCAAGGATTGTTATTGATTTAGCGCAGGAAACCTGCGCGGCATGATAATTAACCCCGGTTGCTTTGGCCAAAATCAAATCCCGGTTCAGGGGTATGGTTTCGCATTCGGGAGCGATGGCACCAAGGCCAAGGGTGGTGGCAAACAACCCCTTGTGCATCACTCCCTTGCCCTTGAGACCATAATCGCACAGATGGTGCATAATTGGCATTTCGAAATTTTTGGCATAGGTGAAGGCAGTGCGCAAAAGCGCGGCGGACTGGATGGATTTCCTCCCCTCGCTCAAACAAACCGCTCCGGCGTCTTTTAGCAATCCAAATTCGGTTATTTCTTCGCCCTTCAAACCTTTGGAAATTGCAGCTGATGGCAATATGTTGACGCAAGAATTGGCTTTGGCGCGGTTGATGATGAAATCGACCACCGCCCCGTCATCAATGGCGGGCATGGTGTCTGGCATGCAGACAAAACTGGTTATTCCCCCTGCTGCGGCGGCATTGGCGGCGCTGGCAAAAGTCTCTCGATATTCGTGGCCTGGTTCACCGGTAAAGACCCTAAGATCAACAAGGCCGGGCCCTAAAAGCATGCCCTTGGCATCAATAATAGTTGAGCCTTCGGGCGCTCCTGTATCATTGTCACTGGAGCGGGAACAGATTTTGCCGTTTTCGATTAGCAGCGAGCCAATCTCGTCAAAATCGGAAGCAGGATCAATAATATGGGCGTTTTTAATCAGCATGGGCGCGCTCATTTTGCTGCTCCATCTTCAATAATGTCGCTCTTGTTGAGCAGGGCCTCAAGCACGGCCATGCGCACCGCTACTCCCATTTCCACCTGATCGGTTATTACCGACATGGGGCTGTCGGCAACGGCGGGGTCAATCTCAACTCCGCGATTCATCGGGCCGGGGTGCATGATAATTGCATCGGGCTTGGCATAGGAAAGTTTTTTCTCGTCCAGACCATAAAACCGGTAATATTCGCGTTCGGATGGAATGAGGGAATTTGTTGACCTCTCCTTTTGCAATCTGAGCATCATTACTACATCGACATCTTTAAGCCCTTGTTCCATATCGTTAAAAACCTCTGAGCATAGATTTTCAACGCCTGCAGGCAATAGGGTTTTAGGGGCTATAACGCGGGTTCTAACGTTTAGGGAGCCAAGCAGGGCCAGATTGGAACGGGCCACTCGCGAGTTGGCAATATCGCCACATATGGCCACTTTTAACCCGGCCAACATGCCCTTGTGATGGCGAATTGTCAGGGCGTCAAGCAAGGCCTGTGTTGGGTGTTCATGGGCGCCGTCTCCGGCATTGATAACCGAACATTCCACTTTTTGGGATAGCAGTTCCACCGCCCCGGCAGACCCATGGCGCACGACAATAACATCGGGCTGCATGGCGTTCAGGGTGGCGGCGGTATCAATTAATGTTTCGCCCTTGCTAAGCGATGATGTTTTGACTGCCATGTTAACAACCATGGCCCCAAGACGCTTGCCTGCGATCTCGAAACTGGCTTGGGTTCGGGTGGAGTTCTCAAAAAACAGGTTTATCTGGGTTTTGCCGACCAGAGTTGAAAGGGTCTTTCTCGGTTGGCGAGATATGGGAATCATCGCCTGTGCCCTGTCGAGCAAATTTATTATATCGTACTGATTTAACTGAGAAATTCCCAACAAGTGCTGGTAGGGAAAAGCCGGATGATTGCTGGCTTTATTCGGTGTGGATTTGCTAGCGTGCTGTTTTGACATTGTATTTTAAGTGCCCCCGCTTCAAAAACGGTCTAACCCAAGGAAAGGCTGGTGCCAAGGATTTTGTTGGAATGATATAAGAGGTGTTTGCCCTTTTATAGGGCATATTGCATCGCCAGATAGGTAATTGCGGGTAGGGTGATAAACGAGGCTATTACCTGAGCGGTGGAGGTGGCGGCATATAGCTCGGCATCGCCGCCCATGGTGCGGGCCAGAATATAGCCATTGACCGCGGTTGGTACTGAAGCGGAGATGATGAGAATGACAAACTGGGTGCCTTCAACACCAAATATAATGGCCAGTCCGGCTGCCAGAAGCGGGGTGACCAGCAGGCGAAAAACCGAGGCCAATATCACTTCTGGCCCCGAGGTTTTCATCGCTCGCCAGCTTAGTCCGGCACCAAGGGCCAGCAGGGAAACACCGAGAGCAGCACTGCCCAAAAGATCAAGCGTGGTAAAAACTGTATCGGGAAGTTTTATGCTTAACAGCTTGATAATAATGCCTAAAAATATTCCCCATAACAAAGGATTGCGCAATAGTGCGGACAGAATCATTCTTAAAGTTGCCTTGGTTTTGCCTGCATAGGTTACCAGAACCAGAATGTTGATAATGTTTAGGGGCGGCACTAGAACCGCAAAGGCAATGGCTAAAATCGCCAGACCATCAGAGCCAAAAAGCTTGTCGATAATGGCCAGCGCAATAAAGCCGTGCCAGCGGGTCGAGGTTTGAAAAATGGTAGTAAAAGCCGGGCCTTTGACCCCCCATAATTTAAGTAGCGGCACCCGTAACAACCAGATTAGCAAGCTCATGATCAAAACGGTCAGCATAAGAGTTATGGCAAAAGAGCTAAGGGCTGAAAAGGACAGTTTTGCGTTCGCCAAAGTAGTTATCAGCAGAGCGGGAAAAAGCAGCCAATAGGAAATAAGTTCGACCCCGCGCCAATGTTCGGCCGGAATGATATTTGATTTTCGCAAAGTGAAGCCAAAGGCGATCAGCGCAAAAATCGGCAGCAGGGAAAAGAATGCAACAAGCATAAAACGGGAACCAGATTAACTCTAGAAATGTTTGAAATATTACAGGCAACATACAGCATTATTGCAATAAATTTATAGCAAATTGTTCTGTTGGTCGATTATTGGCGTTTGGCGGTTTTAAAATATAGGGATAATTACCTATTATGTAGGTAGATTATATTTAAGTACCCAGATTATCCAGAGCACCCTGTAGAATAAAACTCGCCGCCAGCTTATCGACAACTTCGGCCCGTTTGGCTCGCGACATATCGGCCTCGATCAGGGTTCTGGTTACGGCGGAGGTAGAAAGGCGTTCATCCCAAAAGGCTATCGGGGTTTTGACCTTGTTTTGCAAATTTCTGGCAAAAGCGCGGGTCGATTGCACCCTTGGCCCTTCCGATCCATCCATATTTAATGGCAAACCCAGCACAATACCGCTCACTTGATTATCGTCGATAATTTTTATGATCTGTTCGGCATCAAGGGTGAATTTTTTGCGCTTTATCGTGCTTAAGGGGGTTGCCGTAAGTCGCAGGCCATCGGATAGGGCAATGCCGATGGTTTTTGTGCCCAGATCAAGACCAAGCAGACGCCCCTTTTGCGGTAGCGATAACAGGGAAGTGGAATTTTGATGATTGCTGGTGGCAGCGGAATCTGATGGATATTGCATTTTTGATAGTTTAGCAGAGGAAAATCTTTTGGTCATCAATAAATCGCCAAATGAATTTTGGCCGCGTGAATAAAGTGTGCTTGAAACGGTTGCAAGTAGGGGGGACTGGTTGTTAAAAGCCCTTGATAGAATTGGTCGCGCAGGTTTGTGGGCAAACTAAGATTTAAGGACAGGTTGATGGCAGTTGATGGTGATATAGTAAAGAAGATTGGCAATCTGGCCCGCATCAAAATTGAAGATAATGATGTCGAGAATTATGCGGATGAGCTAAATATAATTTTGGGTTTTGTCGAGCAGCTTAACGAGGTTGATGTGGAGGGGGTGGAACCCATGACCTCTGTTACCCCGATGGCCCTTCGCCGCCGTAAAGACAAGGTTTCAGATGGTGGGTATGCCGAAAAAATCGTTGCCAATGCTCCTTTGAGCGAGGACAATTTTTTCATGGTGCCAAAGGTGGTGGAATAGGTTTGCTTTCCTCAAAAACACCAAAAATAACAATCACAATAGAAACGGCTTTGCAGGATGATATTCGAGAGCTTGTTATCGCTCTTGATCGGCATTTGGAGCCTTTGTCGCCCATTGAACACCAATATAAAATGAGCGTTGAAGAAATGGCTATTACTGATACCAGGCTTTTTGTGGCGCGGGATGATTTTGGAAAAGCGCTGGGCATGGGAGCATTAAAATCTCACGCCAATAATATTGGCGAAGTAAAGCGCATGTTTACGATTAAAGAGGCGCGCGGACAAAGAGTTGGAAGTTTGCTGCTAGGGCAAATTATATTGAGGGCCGAGAAATCGGGGATGAAAAAACTGGTGTTGGAAACCGGATTTGGTGATGGATATGTGGGTGCACACCGGCTTTATCAGCGTTGTGGATTTAACATTTGCGGGCCGGTGCTGGACTATGAAGATACCGGATCGTCGGCGTTTTTTGAAATGGAGATTGTTGTTTGAAATATGTATACAGCATGCTGTTTCTGTTTGCTTTGGTAGGTGGGGTTACTGTGATTGCACGGTGGGATTTTGGTACGAAGGATGATTTGCAGCCACAACCGCAACCACAACGATCACAACAATCACAACAATCACAACAATCACAACAACCGCAACAACAACCAGAACCACAACCAGAACCACAACCACAACCAGAACCACAACCACAACCACAACCACAACCACAACAACAACCGATTTTCCCCGGCGTTTGGGTGAGTGATGCTGATTTTTGCCCGGTGCTGGAGCAAATTGGAACACGGGCGATTGGCGATACAGATCTAGAAATCATCGCTGAGGAACTGGGGCTGCTCGGATATAGACTTTTTTGTGATTTTAATGAATTCGACTATGGAGCAGACGGAAAATCTGTAAAAATCGCAGTCCTGTGTGATGGTTTTGATTTTACTGTTGCCGAAACATTTAGTTTGAATTTGCTTGATGAAAATAGTTTGGGGGAAGCGGCGCAACTCGAGTTTAACTCCATGTTTTTTACCGGTCGGGACGGTCCGAAGCCACGGGATGGAGAAGATTTTGCGCCCCAGAGTAACGGTGCTGATATGGGGAATGAAGCGAGCCGGTATTTATTTACCCGTTGTGATAATCTGAGTGAACAAATGCTTATGGAAAGAAGTGAAACTTGACTGATTTGACAAAACTAAGCCTGAAAGAAACCCGAGACGGGTTGCGGGCCAAACAATTTTCTTCTGTTGAAGTTACTTCGGCTTATCTGGATGCTATTGGCGCCGGAAACGAGCGTCTCAATGCCTATATCAGCGTTGAGGCTGAGCAGGCCAAATCCATGGCTAAAAACAGCGATGAAAAACTTGGTGCTAACGAGGGTGGTGATCTGGAAGGAGTGCCGCTGGGCATCAAGGATTTGTTTGCCACCAAGGGAGTGCACACGCAAGCGGCCAGCCATATTCTGGATGGGTTTTTGCCGGAATATGAAAGCACCATAACCGCCAATTTGTGGAATGATGGCGCAGTGATGTTGGGCAAGCTCAATATGGACGAGTTCGCCATGGGCTCGTCCAACGAGACCTCGTATTTTGGGCCGGTGGTAAACCCGTGGCGGGCAGATGGCGGGTCAGATGGTGCTCTGGTGCCGGGTGGGTCTTCCGGTGGTTCGGCTTCTGCAGTTTGTGCATGGTTATGCGCTGGAGCGACCGCAACCGATACTGGCGGTTCGATTCGCCAGCCAGCGGCATTTTGCGGTATTGTTGGCATCAAACCAACCTATGGCCGCTGTTCGCGCTGGGGCGTTGTGGCATTCGCCTCCTCGCTTGATCAGGCAGGGCCATTGACCAGAACTGTTGAAGATAACGCCATAATGCTTACCTCTATGGCCGGATTTGATAAAAAAGACAGTACAAGTGCAGATGTGGCGGTGCCTGATTTTGCTGCTGCCATTGAGCGCGGAGTAAAGGGGCTGAGAATTGGTATTCCAAAGGAATATCGGCTGGATGGCATGCCAGAAGAAATCGAAACTCTTTGGAAGCAGGGTATTGAATGGCTGAAAGCGGAGGGGGCAATCGTAAAGGATATTTCTTTGCCCCACACCAAATACGCCCTTCCTGCCTATTATATCGTGGCCCCTGCCGAGGCATCATCAAATCTGGCCCGTTATGACGGGGTTAAATATGGCCTTAGGGTGCCCGGAAATTCCATTGATGAAATGTATGAATTAACCCGTGCCGCCGGTTTTGGTCGCGAGGTACAGCGTCGGGTAATGATTGGCACCTATGTATTATCCGCCGGATATTATGATGCTTATTATGTTCGGGCGCAAAAGGTTCGTACGCTAATCAAGCGCGATTTCGAGCAGGTATTTAGCGATGGTATTGATGCCATTCTTACGCCAGCAACTCCATCGGCAGCCTTTGGGATTGGCGATAAGGAAATGGTGGCGGATCCGGTTAAAATGTATCTCAACGATATTTTTACGGTGACGGTGAACATGGCCGGATTGCCAGCCATTGCTGTGCCAGCTGGTAAAGACAGCGCTGGTTTGCCCTTGGCATTGCAACTTATTGGCAAGCCGTTTGACGAAGAAACATTGTTTGGAGCAGGTCGAGTGATTGAACGTTCGGCCGCTATTGATTTTTCCCCCAAAAACTGGTGGCAAAAATGAGCAAAATAAAATTGCCCCCGGAATGTCAAAATAAACAGGATGTGCGTACCGAAATTGATCGGATCGATTACAAGCTGGTTGAACTGCTGGGGGAGCGCCACTCCTATGTAACCCGCATGGCCCAGATAAAAAATGATCCCCATGAGGCATTTGATCCAGAGCGAATCGAGAGGGTAATCAATATTCTTCGGGAGCGGGCAATCGAGCATAAGTTGGATGAAGATCAGGCCGAGCTATTGTGGCGCACCCTGATTGATTGGAATATCAATTATGAAAAGGGCATTATCGCCGCCCGTAAAAAATCCTGATTTTAATTTTTAAAATTTTATGCTCCTGAGCCAAAAAACAAGAGACAATTATGAGCCTAATAGACACACGTACTCCCAATCCTGATTATTTTATCAATGGTGTAACTGGTGATTGGGAAATGGTTATCGGTTTGGAAATTCATGCGCAGGTAAGCAGCCAAAGCAAGCTTTTTTCCGGCTCTTCGACAGAGTTTGGTCAACCACCCAACTCCAATGTGTCATTTGTTGATGCCGCAATGCCGGGCATGTTGCCGGTTATTAACGAAGAATGTGTGCAACAGGCTATTAGGACAGGATTGGGGCTAAAAGCCAAAATCAACAAGCGCTCTTTGTTTGATCGCAAGAATTATTTTTATCCGGATCTGCCCCAGGGCTATCAGATTTCCCAGTTTAAAGACCCGATTGTGGGCGAGGGGGAAGTGCACTTAGATATGGGTGAAAAAGTTGGCAATATTACGATCGGCATCGAGCGGCTTCACCTTGAGCAGGATGCGGGCAAATCCATCCATGACCAGCATCCAAATATAAGCTTTGTCGATCTTAACCGTTCTGGCGTGGCTTTGATGGAAATTGTTTCCAAACCCGATATCAGATCGTCGGCAGAGGCACGGGCCTATATTACAAAAATTCGTACCATAATGCGCTATCTTGGCACTTGTGATGGCAATATGGAGCAGGGCTCGCTTAGGGCCGACATCAATGTTTCGGTGCGCAAACCGGGCGGAGAATTTGGCACAAGATGCGAAATCAAGAACGTTAATTCGCTAAGATTTGCCGGACAGGCCATAGAATATGAAGCACGCCGCCAGATTGATATTTTGGAAGACGGGGGCAAAATCTCCCAGCAAACGCGTTTGTTTGACCCCAAAACCGGGCAAACCCGCTCCATGCGCTCCAAAGAAGAAGCCCATGATTATCGCTATTTTCCCGATCCCGACCTGTTGCCGCTTGAATTTGATCAGGCGCTCATTGACGAATTGGCCAGGGATTTGCCGGAATTGCCGGATGAAAAACAGGAGCGTTTGGTCAAGGATTACGGTATTACGATTTATGATACTTCGGTGCTGGTGGCGGATCGTAAATCGGCGGATTTTTATGAAAATGTTGCCAAGGGACGAGATGGAAAACTCAGTGCCAACTGGGTGATCAATGATTTGTTTGGCCGGTTGGCAAAACAAGGGCTGGGCGTAGATAATAGTCCTGTTTCGGCCGAGCAACTGGGTGGTATTGTCGATTTGATATCGGGGGGTGAAATTTCCGGTAAAATCGCCAAGGAGCTGTTCGAAATCGTTTGGAGCGAAGGCGGTGTTCCGGCTCAAATCGTTGAGAAACGGGGTATGAAACAGGTTTCAGACACCGGAGCCATTGAAAAAATGATTGATGAAATCATTAGCGCCAACCCCGATCAAGTAGCCAAAGTTAAAGACAAGCCTTCCATGATTGGCTGGTTTGTCGGGCAGGTGATGAAGGCTTCTCAGGGCAAGGCCAACCCACAGGCGGTGAACAAGATTTTAAAGGAAAAGCTAGGATTATAATATGGCTAAGGGATACTGGATTGTCAGCAATGATGTGAGCGATGCTCAAGGGTATGAGGAATATGTGAAACTTGTGCGTCCCTACCTCGAAAGGTGCAACGCAAAGTTTTTGGCCCGGGGTGGTCAGCACGAAGTGCGCGAGGGCAGCTTTAGAAAGCGCAATGTGCTAATTGAATTTGCGAGCTATCAACATGCGCTGGATTGTTATAACGCGGATGAATATCAGGCTATCATCCCGTTGCGATCGGGCGCCAGCGCCGGTGATCTGGTTATCGTTGAGGGACTTTAGTCCAAATTCCTAAAGCGTGCCTACCAAAAGTAGATACCGGTTTTGGGAATAAAAACTTAGCGAAAACAAATAGATAAAGCATGTTAAGCGAATGCGAATGAACGCGACATGCTTGGGGACACGCAACTAGGTCAGCAATAACAAAGCCAGCGCAATAATTGCCGGTAGAGCCTGCACGAACAGAATCATCTTTGAAACCGTGGCAGCGCCATAAATACCGGCAATAATTATGCAAGTAAGGAAAAAAGTAGCGATGGCGCTGGCAGCTGCGGATGCCCCAAACGGGAATAGACTCCAGATCAGGCCAGCAGCCAAAAAGCCGTTATAAAGCCCCTGATTGGCGGCCAGAACTTTGGATTGGGAAGCAAAATCTGCCTTGAGGCCAAAGATTTTGCGACCTGAGGGCTTGTCCCAAAGGAACATTTCCAGCACCAAAAACCCTATATGCAAAAATGCCACCAGAGCAATGAAAACCTGTGCGAATAGTGACAAAATAATTCTCCCGATTAGCTGCTGTATAAAGGACGAGCATCAGGGGAGGTTAGCGTTGGTAATAAATAAAATAAAGCCGGGAATTGCTTACAACAAAATTTATTAAACAGCCGGAACAAAAGCATAGGGCACAACCATTAGCGACAGGGTCAGAAGAAAAAGCGCGGTAAGGGACAGGTTTCTGATCATCGTGCGTTTTCCATTGTGCGTTTTTAGGCCAAAATATTTCAGGGTCCTGACCCAAGACTAATGCCCAAGATTAATGCCCAAGATTAATGCCCAAGATTAATGCTCAAGACTTCAATCGTTGTTATTGATGCTGTAATCTTCGATTACTGTATTGGCCAAGAGTTTCTCACACATATCATTAAGGATTACTTGCGCTTTTTGCGGATCGGTCTCGTTGAGTTCTATATCAAAGGTCTTGCCCTGACGAACAGAGCCGATATTGGAAAAGCCAAGGCGGGATAAAGCTTCTTCTATGGCTTTGCCCTGTGGGTCCAATATTCCTGATTTCAAGGTTACGCTTACCCGTGATTTCATTTTATCAAATTCCTGCTTATTATTATTCAACCAGTCTTGTTATTCAACCAGTCTTGTTACTCAACTAGTCTTCTTACTCAACTAGTCTTGGACCGGTGGTCAGAGCGTTTTCGGTTTCTGTCAAAATACCAAGGCGTTGGGCAACTTCGCGATAGGCCTCGATCAGTGAGCCAAGGTCCTCGCGAAAAATATCCTTGTCCAGTTTCTCGCGGGTTTTTACATCCCAAAGACGGCACGAATCAGGAGAAATTTCGTCAGCGACCACTATGCGCATCAAATCGCCTTCGAACTGGCGCCCGCATTCGATTTTGAAATCCACCAGTTGAATACCAACACCGGCAAACAGGCCGGAGAGAAAATCATTCGCCCGAACGGCCAATGACATTATATCGTCCAGTTCCTGAGGTGTAGCCCAGCCAAAGGCAGTTATGTGTTCTTCGGAAATTAGCGGATCACCAAGCGCATCGTCCTTGTAATAGAATTCAATTATAGAGCGCGGCAAACGGGTGCCCTCTTCCAGCCCCAATCGTTTGGCAATCGAGCCAGCGGCTACGTTGCGCACTACAACTTCAATCGGAATAATCTCGACTTCTTTAATCAGCTGCTCGCGCATGTTCAAACGGCGGATAAAATGGGTGGGCACACCAAGATTGTTCAATTTGGTAAATATGAATTCTGAAATACGATTGTTCAGAACCCCTTTGCCATCAATTATCTCGTGTTTTTCACCATTATTGGCGGTGGCATCATCCTTGAAATGTTGAACCAGCGTCCCCTGTTCTGGCCCTTCGTAAAGGGTTTTGGCTTTGCCTTCATAAATTTTACGTCTGCGGGTCATAATGTTGGCCTGTTTTGTAAACTGAGATTTTTAAGACTAATCGGGAGTAAGAATCATACAAGAATTTTGATTTTTTATCTATCTTGAGCGTTAAAAGTCTCTTGTGCCAATTTGTCCGATAAATGCAAGTAAATTTAGCTTCTTTTGGGTTGTTGTTTGTTTGGCGTTGATTTGAGGGCCACAAAGCCATATGTGAGGGGTATAAAGGTGAAGTTTTTGCCACTGATGAATTAACTGCGGAGAAAAGCGAATAATGTCTGGTTTTGATGAACGCGAAAAGGCTCAAGAAGCCAAGTTTGCCCATGATGCACAATTGCAGTTTAAGGCGGAAGCACGCCGCAATAAATTGCTGGCGCTTTGGGCAGCAGATTTAATGAAGCATGCCAACCCGGATGCCTATGTGGGCGAAGTTATTGCCGCTGATTTTGAAGAAGCGGGCGATGATGATGTTTTCCGCAAGGTCGTTGCTGATCTTGCAGCTGCAAAACAGCGAGTTAGCGACGAAGATGTTCGCACCAAAATGAATGAATTTATGGCTACTGCCCGCGAGCAGGTATTGTCAGAAGCCTGATTTTTTTAAAAATTCTTTTTTTTAAAAAAAACCCGGCATTTCAGCAATGCCGGGTTTTTGTTATTAATCCGGGTGTTAGTTCGAAAGAATGCTATTGGCCAAAAACCCGGGCGAAAATCGTGTCCACATGCTTGAGGTGATAGGCTTCATCAAACATATTATCAATTTGCCCGGGCTTTAGAGCTGCGGCAACTTGTGGATCGTCCTTTAGCAATTGGGCAAACTTTCCGGCCCTATCGCCTTTGATCTGCCAAACCTGCATGGCGTTGCGCTGCACCGCGCTATAGCTTTCTTCCCGGCTCAATCCGGCCTGGGTTAGGGCCAGCAAAACCCGCTGGGAATTATGAAGGCCGCCAAGCAAATCCAGATTATCCTGCATGTTCTCAGGGTAAACCAGAAGGTTTTCGATCACATTAGCCATGCGGGCCAAAGCAAAATCCAGAGTTATGGTTGCGTCCGGGCCAATCATTCTTTCCACTGACGAGTGGGAAATGTCGCGCTCGTGCCACAGGGCAACATTTTCCATGGCCGGAATGCTCATACCGCGTACCAAACGAGCCAGGCCGGTAAGGTTTTCTGTTAATACCGGATTGCGTTTGTGGGGCATGGCGGAGGAGCCTTTTTGCCCTTTGGAAAAATATTCCTCGACTTCAAGAACTTCGGTGCGCTGCAAATGGCGGATTTCGGTGGCTAAACGCTCGATGGAAGAGGCTATTACCCCAAGGGTGACAAAAAACATCGCATGCCGGTCGCGGGGGATAATTTGCGTTGAAACCGGCTCGACAGCCAAGCCCAGTTTGTGGGCCACATATTCTTCGACGCTAGGATCTATATTGGCAAAAGTACCAACGGCTCCGGAAATAGCACAGGTAGCAATTTCTGCTTTTGCAGCCAATAGGCGATCGCGATTGCGGGAAAATTCCACATAGGCCTGCGCCAGCTTGACGCCAAACGTCGTGGGTTCAGCATGAATTGCATGGCTGCGACCAACGGTAATGGTGTTTTTATGCTCAAGGGCGCGTTTTTTCAGGGCAGCAAGCAGGCGGTCCATCCCGGCAAGTAATAAATCAGAGGCCCGGCTTAGTTGAACGGACAGGGTGGTATCAAGCACATCCGATGAGGTCATGCCCTGATGGACAAATCGGGCTTCATCGCCAACAATTTCCGAGAGATGGGTAAGAAAAGCAATAACATCATGTTTGACTTCGCGCTCGATCTCGTCAATGCGGGCAACATCAAAAGTTGCTTCGTTGCCTTTTTCCCAGATGATTTCGGCTGCTTTGGTTGGCACAATTCCAAGTTTTGCCTGAGCGCTAGCCGCATGGGCTTCGATTTCAAACCAGATGCGAAACTTGCTTTCCGGGGACCATATGGCGACCATTTCTGGACGAGAATAACGCGATATCATGGGTTTATGCTCTTTATTTGAGAAAAGGATTCGGGTGGTTTTTAAAAAAACCTTCTGGTTGCTCGTGTTTGTTGTTAACCTTTATTGATTGTTAACCTTGCCGGCTATGGAAAAGTTCTAGACGCGGTAATTGGCGGCGCTGCGGATAGCGCTTATTCTTGGCTCGTAGGTTGTTGGATCATTGCCCCCGTAAACGGAAGATCCGGCAACCAGCACAGTAGCGCCGGCGGCAGAAATTTTTGCTGCATTTTGCTCTGTTACTCCGCCATCGACTTCAAGCTCGATTGGACGATCACCAATAAGGGTGGATGCCTGACGAAGTTTGTTCAGGGCTTCGGGGATGAATTTTTGGCCACCAAATCCGGGATTAACGCTCATGATAACTATTAGATCAATGTCGTTGATGACATTTGCAATGCTTGTTATCGGGGTGGCTGGATTGATAACAACACCGGATTTTTTACCCAGTTTCCTGATTGTTTGCAAAGAACTATGCAAATGTTTATCGGCTTCGGCATGGATAGAAATAATATCGGCTCCAGCCTTGGCAAAGGTTTCTAGATAAGGGGCCACAGGCTCGATCATTAAATGCACATCAAGGGTTTTTGTTGTCAGGGGGCGGATTGCTTCGACAATAAGGGGGCCAAAGGAAATGTTGGGGACAAAATGTCCGTCCATAATGTCCACGTGAACCCAGTCGCAGCCTGCCTTGTCGATGGCAAGAATTTCTGCCCCCAGATTGGTAAAGTCGGCCGAAAGGATGGATGGTGCGATTTTTATCTCTTGCTTAGCCATAAAAAGCCCCGTTTGTTGATTTTGTGCACGGGTTAACACGGGTTTTGGATAATTTGCAATCGTCTTTGCAAAGCACTAGATTTTAATAGCAGGTGGTTGCTTGCACCGGGCTGGATTTTTAGAAAAAGAAGGGGAAAAACTTGGAATATATTTTGGCCATTGCCCATGTTTTAGCCGCTACCGGGGTTAGCATTCATGTGCTTTTGACCCACCGCCATGTGCGCTCTTCAATCGGGTGGATTGCCCTATCCTGGTTGTCGCCGTTCATCGGTTCGTCTGTCTATGTGGCCTTCGGGATAAACCGGGTGGTGCGGCGGGCATTAAAAAGCGGATTGGGCCCTTGCATATGTGACCCGGAGGGGATGATGCGAGCGCAAAATCTGCTTGGGGATAAATTTTCCGAGGCGGTTGTTTCCATTGGCAAGGCGGGGGACAATATTTCGGGAATGGCACTAACTACCGGAAACAGTATGAAATTGTTCTGCAATGGTGAACAGGCATATCCGGCAATGTTGGAGCAAATAGAGAATGCCAAACATTCCATTGCCATGTCCTCATATATTTTTGCCAGTGATAATATAGGTCGGCGTTTTTCCGCCGCCTTGATTGGGGCCAAGCAGCGCGGGGTAGATGTCCGGGTGTTGGTCGATGGCATTGGCAGCGGTTATTTTCGGTCGCCGGTAGTTGAGCAATTGCGCGATGGCGGGGTTAATGTCGAGCAGTTTTTGCATCAATGGGCGCCTTGGGCCATGACGTATATCAACCTTAGAAACCATAAAAAACTGCTGATAGTGGATGGCAAAATCGGTTTTACCGGCGGCATGAATATTTCCGATGAAAATCTTGGTAGTAGTGAAAACCTTGATAGTCGCAAAAATTTGGGTGGGGCAGAGGCAAAACTTAAAATCAAAGACATACAGGCGCAAATAAAGGGGCCAGCTGTTGCCCAATTATTGCAGACATTTGAGAGGGATTGGGAATTTACCACTTCTCTTACCTTGAAAGGGGATATCTGGTGGCCACAGATCGAACCCACGGGCAATGCGCTGATGCGTGGAATTGCCTCTGGCCCTGACGAAAGCATAGGACAGATCGAGTCCTTGTTTGCCACAGCCATCGAGCAGGCGCAAAAGCGCATTAGAATTGTAACACCATATTTTTTGCCGGAGGATCGGTTGTTCGATGTAATCAGGCGCGCGGCCATGCGTGGGGTGGCTGTGGAAATACTGGTTCCACAAAAAAGTAACCATTTTTATTTTAACTGGGCTATTGCCGGGCATTTGGCGACTTTTTCATTGCAGGGAATCGATTGCTATTTGATGCCGGCCCCGTTTGATCATTCCAAATTATTTACTATTGATGGTCAATGGTCTTCCATCGGCTCGGCGAACTGGGATGCGCGTTCGATGCGGCTCAATTTTGAATTTCAGGTCGAATGTTATGACAAAAAAACCTGTAGTCAAATTGACGCCTTGATTGATGAGAAAAAAGCGGTGTCAAAATTACTGGCCCCAAAAATGATTGCCGATCGCTCTGTACCGATAAAATTACGCGATGCGGGAGCGCGATTGTTTCTGCCATATTTATAGAATTAATTCTGGTTTTGATTTTTAAAAAACTGATTTCAAGCAGGGGAATAAAAATTGAAAATTGTCAGTTGGAACCTGCTTTATCGTCGGGGCGCTGCGGTGGCAGATGTGGCAAAAATCATCGAAAGAGAAAAGCCGGACCTGTTTTTATTGCAGGAGACGATTGGGAGCATTGATAGATTGCCGGCAATTGTTGGCGGCAATTTTTATACTCTACCATGGAAGGGGAAAACCTATTCCCTCGGGGCGTGGCTGGAAAAAGGGGCGGCAGAAACCGGCTCGCTGGAGTTGCCGTTTTCAAAAATTCCCGGCAAATTCCCCCCTCGCAGTGCACAGGTCTTATCGTTTGAGGGGTTTCATATTATCAATGTTCATCTCAGCCATGGGCAATTGCTCAATCGCAAGCAAATTCGCCATATTGGCAAATCTATAGATGGGCCTATGGCCATTATCGGTGATTTTAATGCGGTGGGGCCAATCATTTCCAAAGGATTCAAGGATGTGGGGCCGCGCCGCATAACTCATCTGGCAAAAAAAATGGTGCCTTTCAGGCTCGATAGAGTGTTGGTTCGTGACTTGAAATGGAGCAATGCAATTGCCTTGAAGAGAGGGCCATCGGATCACCGCCCGATTGTTATTGAAATAGGCCGATAAATTTTGCCCGGAAAACAGGTGGAAAAGTTTTGAAAAATCCACCAGATTTTTACAAAAAACCATGAATTCAACCACACCGATAATCACAATGACGGGAGACTTGCGTCATGTGGTTGCCATCGGGGTTTAATGCGTCTTATAAGCCTGACAACAGATGAATTTATAAGGAAATCCCATGCTGGGTTTATCATTGCCGCTGGTGTTTAGTGCAGGGATTTTGAGTTTTCTTTCCCCATGTGTTTTACCTCTGGTTCCCGCCTATCTAACCTATATGGGTGGCTCCACTTTTGAGCAATTGCGCTCTGAGGGGGCGGATGCGGGCGCGGTTCGGCGACGCTCGATTATAACTTCGCTGTTTTTTATTCTTGGTTTTTCAGTAGTTTTTGTGACGCTTGGGGCCACGGCAACCGCCTTTGGGCAACTTTTCAGACAGGCCATGCCTTTTCTTTCTCCCCTTGCAGGGATTATTGTCATCGTAATGGGGCTGCATTTCCTCGGGGTGTTCCGCATTGGTTTTCTCGATATGCAAATCCGATCGAAAGGTCCCTCGGCGGCTAGTGGCCCGGCCGGTGGTTTTATGCTCGGGCTGGCGTTTGCTCTGGGGTGGACACCTTGTATCGGGCCGGTTCTGGCTGCGGTATTGGCAGTTGCATCAACCCAGCAATCAGCCCTCGAAGGGGCGATGTTGCTGGGGGTGTATTCTGCCGGTCTCGGTGTGCCATTTTTGTTGGCTGCCTTTGCTATCGGGCCGTTTATGGAATTTTTCAACGGTTTCAAAAAGCATCTGGCAAAAATAGAGAAAGTTATGGGTGTCTTTTTGGTCCTGACCGGTATTTTGTTCATCACTGGCCAGTTTACCCGCCTGTCTTTTTGGTTTTTGGCCACATTCCCCGCTCTTTCTAATATCGGCTAAGAGTTTTGCGAACATCGGCTAAGAGTTTTGCGAACATCGGCTAAGAGTTTTGCAAATATCGGTTAAAGACCGGTTGGAATTGGGTCAGGCTTTGATGCACCCTGTTTTTCACCAAACAAAATACTAGTGGTTTGTTTACCCTTGCGGCAGAAACCCTGTCGAACAACGCTGTTATAAATCCAAACTTCACGATTTCTGGCAATTATTACCTGAATTGTTACCTGAATTATTGTGGATCAAGGGATTTGAATAATGGTGAGTTTAGCTAGGGAGATTTCTGATATGCCAATAGGGCATGCGCAATTGTGCACCACGAGCCACCAGATAAGCTGGTGGGAAGATCTCAATATTAGTGCGGCAGCAACACAAAATATTTCCGAAGTTGAAAACGTATGGCGGGAATTGGAAAAAAGCGGAATTCAATCGCCGGGCCAAAGTTTTGATTTTACAAAAGCCTGGATCAAGAATTTCGAAATTGCTGCCGACGAGCAATTATATGTAACCGGTGCTATGGGCGGAAAAGTAGTGGCCTTGCTGCCTTTGCAGCGCAAAAAATTGCTGGGTGCCAATGTTCTCACATGGTTTTTTGGCTCGCACGTGGGCTGCAATGGCCCTCTGGTTGATAAGCAGGCGCTGGCGGCCCTTGATGCTGGTGAGCGCAAAAAGCTCTGGCAGCGTATGGGGCGGGCAATGGTTGGGGCTGATCTTGTTCACTTGCAGGCAATGGCTGAATTTGATGGTTTGAACCTGTTTGACGAATTAGGCGAGGCGGTAGAAGAAGAGTTTTTATACCGCGCTCAATTTGATTCTTGGGAAGAATGCCAAAAAGTGCAGCGCACCAAATCACGAAAAAAACATGACAAGCAGCAAATCAGCAAATTAAAGGCCATTGGCGAGGTTGAATTCGAAGAGATCGCGCCAGGGGAAGAGGCGCTGGCAGCACTAAAAATCATGTTTGCCCAAAAAGCAATCCGCTTTGAACAAATGGGGGTAAAAAATCCGTTTGAAGCTGAAGAAATGCAAAAGTTTTATAATCAATTATTCCGTAATAACAATGTTATGGATGCAAAACTTCATGTATTGAAGGTTGATGGTGAAATTGTAGCTGTCAGATATAATCTTGGTCATAATGACAAGATATTCACCTTGATTGCCTCCATGTCCAAAAGCGACAAATACCGGTCTGGTTCTCCGGGAAAGCAAAATATTTTGCAGGGAGTGCGCGCTTCGTTTGAAAAGGGATATAAAATATTTGATATGGGGGCTGGCTATCTGGATGAAAAACGGCGCTGGTGTAATAAAAAACTTCCCTTAACCACCCGCTATTATCCGCTGACAAACAAGGGGCGCATGGTTGCCAAATTGCACATGCTAAAAACCAGAGTCAAAAAATTCATCAAGGAAAATGATCGTTTGTTTGATTTGTACAAGCAGGCGCGGTTGGTAATAGCCAAAAATTCATAGGGCAAATAAGTTGCAGCGCAACGAAGTTGCCTTATAATAATTGTCGCGAGCGTAGGGAAACATGGCCCGAGCGCCCGATAATCACATGATCATGAACAATAATACCCAAGGGGTTGGCCACTTCGATAATCGCCTTGGTCATGCGCACATCGGCACTCGAGGGGGAGGGATCGCCCGAAGGGTGATTGTGGACCAGAATTATCGCCGTGGCTGAAAGTTCCAGCGAGCGCTTGATTACTTCCCTGGTATAAACCGGAGTATGATCAACGGTGCCAACCTGTTGTACCTCGTCGGCGATCAGCAGGTTTTTTTTGTCCAGAAACAATATTCTAAACTGTTCTTTTTCCTCAAAGGCCATTTGCGAGCGAATATAGCCAATAAGCTCGCTCCAAGACGAAAGAATAGGCCGATCGCGAATTCCATCGCGGGCAAAGCGCTGGGCAGCGGCCAGAATAATTTTCAAATCGGTTATTGCCATTGGGCCAAGGCCCTTTATCTCGCTCAAAAGCTGTGTTGGTGCGCTTAAAACCTCGGAAAACGAGCCAAATTTTTCGATCATTGCCTTGGCAACAGGCTTGGTGTCGCGACGCGGCAAAATGCGAAATAACAGCATTTCCAGCAATTCATAATCAGCCATGCTTTCATGACCATTGGCAACAAATCTCTCGCGCAACCGTTCCCTGTGCCCATGAAAGTGGGGGGTGCTGGTTTCAGACATTCCGCTTGGTCCGGTTTTGTCCGTTTTTTTGTTGCTGGACTTGTTTTCTGTCATTTCATCATGGTTACATTATTGGGACCAATATTATTGGGACAAATGTTATTGGGGCCAATGTTATTGAGAAGATAGCTGGCCTTGCGGTTCTTGTGTGTTTTGCGGTTCTTGCGGGTTTTCTTGCGGGTTTTCTTGCGGGTTAAACAGGCCAGCAGGTGAGAGGGTAAAAATCTCGTTGCCGGTTTGGGTAATTCCTATGGAATGTTCGCATTGGGCAGAAAGGGAGCGATCGCGGGTAACGGCGGTCCAGCCATCATTTAACACCTTAACATGGGGGCGGCCCAGATTAATCATCGGCTCGATGGTAAAAATCATCCCCGGTTTTAGTTCTGGCCCGGAACCTTTCGTTCCAAAATGCATGATATTTGGCTCGTCATGAAATCGCTGGCCAAGACCATGGCCGACAAAATCGCGCACGACACTGGCCCGTTCGCTTTGTGCATAGTGCTGAATGGCGGCGCCAATATCACCGGTGGTATTGCCCGGAATAGCGGCTGCAATCCCCTTGGCAAGGCTTTCATAGGTTATACGGATCAAACGGGTGGCCTTGGTGGAAATTTTGCCAACCCCATACATGCGCGAGCTATCGCCATGCCAGCCATCATAAATCAGGGTAATGTCGATATTGACGATATCCCCCTCGCGCAGCACCTTGTCACCGGGAATGCCATGGCACACCACATGGTTTATCGAGGTGCAGGTGGAGTGGCGATAACCACGATAAAACAGGGTGGCGGGAATGGCATTGTGATCGCGGGCAAACTCATAGGCCAGTCTGTCCAGCTTGCCAGTGGTGATTCCCGGTCGCACATGCTCAACCAGCATATCCAGTGCCCGCGCCGTAAGATTGCCAGCCTTGCGCATGCCTGCAAAACCTTCCTCGGAGTGTAGAGGGATAACACCGGGAGCGCGCTTTTGATTCTGGTTTGCTTGTACGTAGGTTACCATTTGAATTGTCTCGTTAATTGGCGTCTTGATTTTTTTGTGGTGGCACAAAGTCAAGCTCGGAATAAAGCTCGATATTTTGCGCTGATATTGCACATGAATAGGCGTAAGACTCAACCCCGCATTTTGATGCTGCCTCAAAAGCTGCCACATAGGCGGGGTCATTTTTTTCGCACAGGGAAAAGCTGGTGCAATCGGTGCGCTGAATTACATAAATAGTTACGGCCCTATGGCCAAGGTCGCACATTTTGCCCATTTCATCCAAATGGCGCGCGCCCCGGCTGGTGGCGCTATCGGGGAACTGGGCCAGACCTTTTGTTATCGAATAATGGACATTTTTAACTTCAAGATAACAATCGGGCAGACCTTCTTGGGTTAGTAAAAAATCAATGCGGCTCTTTTCTCCATATTTCACTTCGGGGCGAATGTTTGAATAATTTTTCAGGGCCTCGATTTTTTTGTTGGCCAAGGCCTCGGCCACCAATTGATTGGGGCGCGAAGTGTTTATCCCCACCAATCCCGAGGGTAATTTCACCAGCTCCAAGGACCAGGCAAGTTTGCGCTTTTGATTTTGAGATTTCCAGATCCAGACCGGCAGGCCTGGGGCGGTTAAGCCGCTCATCGAGCCGGTATTGGCGCAATGGGCGGTTAGTGTTTTGCCGCTTTCTAGTTTTATATCGGCCAAAAAGCGTTTGTAGCGCTTGAGCAAAATGGCCTTGGTCATAGATTGGGGAAACTGCATATTATCATGTGCTCTTCAATTGATTTTTATACAATTGTTTTTGCAGGTAAAAAGGATATTATCCATCAAAACATAGGCTCTAGGCCCTGACCCTAGGTATAATAGTAATTACAGTGGTGGAACCGGCGCGAAATAATGACAAAAAGTATAGTAAGTGCGGCAGCGCTGGTCATCGGGGACGAGTTGCTTTCCGGCCGAGTTAGAGATGAAAACATTCAGGAAATTGCAAATTTGTGCGTCGAGGCGGGAATCGAGCTTTGCGAAGTGCGAATAGTTGCAGACCAGCAAAGCCAAATTGTCGAGGCAGTAAATTCCCTGCGTAAAAATCATGATTATGTTTTTACCAGCGGCGGTATCGGGCCAACCCATGATGATATAACCGCCGATGCCATTGCGGTGGCCTTTGGTGTGGATTTGCCGGTGAGCAACGAGGCAAAAGCCATCATTGAAAAAAAATACGGAAAAGTAGATTTCACTCCCGAAAAATTGCGTATGGCCCGCATTCCTGTCGGGGCCAGTTTGATTGAAAATGTGGTTACTGGCGCGCCGGGATTCAAAATTGAAAATGTGCATGTGATGGCCGGGGTGCCAATTATTATGCGCGCCATGCTCGAAAGCATTGCCCCGACCCTTAAAGGGGGCAAAAAAATGCTCTGCCGATCCGTTGATGTGGGGGTTGGAGAAAGCGAAATAGCCAAGGGGTTGGGAGAAATCCAGGAGCAATATAGCGACGTTAAAATTGGCTCTTATCCAAAAATGGGCGAAAAACCTGTTTATACCCAGATTGTTTTGCGCAGTTGCTTGCCCTTATTGCTAGATGAGGCAACACAAAAGGTGCAGGATATTGTCGATAATGCCCACCGGATAAAAAATATTAATCTGGAGAGGGTGGATCCTGACTAATAATCGGTGGATTAACATTATTGGCAGAATAAAATAATTGCCGGATTGATATATTCAGCCGCATATAATAACCGATAGCAATGATAATAGCGCTCAATACGCTCAAGGGTTCATATGATGGATGAAAAAAACAAATCCTTTCCGGTCTCGTGGGACCAGTTTCACCGTGATTCGCGGGCGCTGGCTTGGCGGTTGACCGAAGAGGGACCATTTGAATCTATGGTAGCAATTACCAGAGGTGGATTGGTGCCGGCGGCCATCGTCGCGCGTGAGCTTAATATAAGGTTGGTGGAAACCGTTTCGGTAAAATCCTATGATCATAAAAATCAGGGTGATCTAAAGATTCTCAAATCCATTAGCGAAGAAGTTTTGCGTGGAAAAGGCAAAGTGCTGATTGTTGATGATCTGGTGGATACCGGAGCAACTGCCAGAATAGTACGGGCCATGTTGCCCAGCGCCCATTTTGCCACCGTTTATGCAAAACCCCTGGGGCGCGAACTGGTGGATACGTTTGTCACCGAAGTATCTCAGGATACATGGATATATTTCCCCTGGGATCTGGAAGTGGCTTACGCTCCCCCGATTCATGGTGGTGATGATTAATACGGCGACTAAATGCTGGCATCTAGATGCTGGCGGTAAAGTATTTGCGCTAAAGTGTTGACGGCAAATAAATAAATTGCGATATGGCTCAAATAGCCGATATTGGCGCTATACGCTGGCGGGCGTGGTGGAATTGGTAGACACACAGGACTTAAAATCCTGAGAAAGGTAACTTTCGTGCGGGTTCAAGTCCCGCCGCCCGCACCATTTTTTATTGTCGCCGTTGGTCGCTTTGCTCCCGACCCCGACACCCCCGCCGTTTATATCTCGCGGCAGTTCACTTCGTGTGGTTTACACTTTGTATGGCTTACACTTTGTATGGAACACACTTCGTATGGAACACACTTCGTATGGAACACACTTCGTATGGAACACACTTCGTATGGTGCCATCTCGTGTGGAAGGTACTTAGTGTTTTTGTCGCGCTGCAATTTTACTTTTACTAATAGTGCTGACAGGCTGGTAAATCTGGCATGCAGGATTTAAGCTCGGGTTCTTGGATCCTTTGCCGGGCTTATACCGGCTATAAATCATAGGAGTTTTTTCGTGGCGCTGGCTGATATTGGATTGATTGGTTTGGGGGTTATGGGGAGTAATCTCGCCCTTAACATTGCTGAAAACGGCTATAAAATTGCGGTACATAACCGAACGGCCTCACGAATAGAGGATTTTGTTGCCGGTGCTGGGGATCTGGCAAATAATATCAGTGCCAATGCAGATTTGGGGGATTTTGTCCGCTCGATAGAGGCGCCGCGTAAAATCATCATCATGGTCAAGGCCGAAAAGCCGGTTGATCAGACCATTGCCGCCCTAAAAGAGCATATGCAGCCTAATGACATGATAATCGAAGCGGGAAATGCTAATTTCAAAAACAGTTTGAGCCGGTTTGAAGAGTTGAAAAATGCCGGTTTCGGGTTTTTGGATATTGGCGTTTCCGGTGGAGCTGAAGGGGCGCGTTTTGGCCCCTCGATCATGGTTGGTGGCGCCAAAGAACATTGGCTGCAAGTCAAAGAAATTCTGGAAGCGATTGCTGCCAAGTTCAAGGGGGAACCATGTTGCGCCTATATGGGAACAGGGGGAGCAGGGAATTTCGTAAAAACCATCCATAACGGTATTGAATATGCCGATATGCAGATGATTGCCGAGATTTATGGCATCATGCGCGATGGCATGGGCATGAACCCTTTGGCCTGTTCCGAAATTTTCAATAGCTGGAACGAGGGGGCGCTGGATTCATATCTGATCGAAGTTACGGGGCAGGTATTGGCAAATATCGACCAAAAAACCGGCAAGCCGCTGGTTGATCTGATTGTCGACAAGGCGGGGCAAAAAGGCACCGGTCGTTGGGCGGCAATTGCTGCCATGGAGTTGGGAGTGGCCGCAACGACCATTTCTGAAGCAGTGGCGGCGCGCTCGATCTCGGCCCTTAAAGGGGAGCGTATTACCGCAGAAAATATTTATGGCGGCAGTGGGCAGGGCGTAGTTGAAATAAATATCAAAACTCTTGAGCAGGCTTTGTTGGTCAGCAAAATTGCAGCCTATGCCCAAGGGTTCGCGGTGCTGGCAGCCGCATCTAAGGAACATGGGTGGGATTTGCCCCTTGGCACCATTGCACGAATTTGGCGGGCGGGTTGCATAATCCGGTCGCAATTTCTGGACCAGATTGCATCGGCCTATGAAAAGGGGGGAGCGGTAAATTTGCTGGTGGCGCCTGATTTTGTAAAAATCATGAAAAATAATCAACAGGGTTTGCGGCAGGTGGTTTGTGCCGGGGCTATAAACGCTTTGCCAACCCCGTGTTTGAGTGCGGCGCTGGCCTATTTTGATAGTTATAAACTGGCCAACGGAACGGCTAACCTCATTCAGGGGCAGCGAGATTATTTCGGCTCCCATGGATTTTTGATGCGCGACAGGGATGGGGAACAGCATGGTGAATGGCCCTCAACGTTCTCCAGTGGGGAATAGGCGTGCACCCAAATATTGCCTTTAGGGGTACATCCAAACAACAGAATATCGAGTTTGTTTGGCAACGCAGTTTTGGTGCTTTGGTGGTCAATTCAGCCCGTGTGTCCCTGATTTCGCATGTTCCTTTTCAACTATCTGACGATGGTAAATCTCTCGAAGCGCATTTGGTTGCTTCAAATCCTATTTTGCAAGCTCTTGAGGTGCCCACAATGGCAGTGATGGTGGTTTCAGGGGGGGATGCCTACATTTCTCCGGACTGGTATGGCGTTGAAAATCAGGTTCCCACATGGAATTATGTGGCGGTGCATATTGGTGGAAGGTTAAAAAAACTAAAGCCAAATGAATTGCTAGGTGTTTTGGAGCGCTTGTCGGCAAATATGGAAAAGCGCCTGCTGCCCAAACCGCCATGGAAACTTGATAAGTTGAGTGATGAGATATTTGCAAAACTTAAGCGTCAGATTGTGCCCGTAAGAATGGAAGTGGATACAATTGAGGGGACATGGAAGCTCTCACAGAACAAAATTAAAAGCGCAATAGAAGGCGTTGTTCAGGGGGCCAGTTCTGCACAAATTGGCACAGAAGTAAGCAAAATCACCCAATTGATGGAAGGTGTTTCCGATAAATAACTTATAACATTCAATGTGTTATACTGGTAGTTTTGTAGATTGATTCAATTATCTTTCAAGAGGTTTGAACATTATCAGGGCATCGATCAGCCCCAGTTTTGGGTGATCAAAAACCTCTGGCAGGGAGCAAAGGGTATGAAACCCCATATTTGTCCATAGCTTTATTGCCCCCTTGTTGCTGGCAATAACAAAATTGAATTGCATGGCTAAAAAACCGAAGCCTTTGGCCTGTTCAAGAGAGTGCTTGCACATGGTGCTGGCCACACCCTGCCCACGGGCATTGGGGTGGGTAATATAGCCACAATTGGCAATATGGGCGCCGCCGCCCAAATTGTTGGGGCGTAAATAATAGGTTCCGACAATTTTATTTCTAAGAACAGCAACAAAGGTAGTGTGGTTTTTTGCCAGCCAATATCCAATTGCTTCGCTTTGGTTCATTTGCCGGGGCAGGGGGTAGGTCTCACCGGCGGCAATAACTGGTTGAAGAATTTCCCAGATTGCGTTTTGATCGGTTTTGGTGGCCAGACGAATTTCTATCCCATTAGTCATTTTTGTCCTTCTCCCCTGTCGGAGGGCTTTGTCGGCGGGGCGGCAATTTCGCCCGGTTTTGCCATTTCCGGTGCTTTGGCTGCTGCTGTTTCGTCGTGCAGGCTTCTTAAATTAAAGCGTTTGACGGTATAAAAGAATACGAAAAAAGAAAATATTACCAAAATTCCAGCACCAAAAAACGAAACACCGGGGAAATATCCGGGCGCTTTGGGGGAAGTGGTAAAAAAGCTGAATAATTGGGTAGCAGCAAGGGGGGCAATAATAGCCGTTAGGGAATTGGTGGCGGTAACCGCGCCTTGCAACTCGCCTTGGGCATTATCGGGGATCTGGCGCGACAGCAGGCCATTGATTGCAGGCGCTGCCAGCCCTGAAAAAGCACCAATGACCAAAAATCCATAAAGCCCGAACGGGGTGTCGATAAAAGAGGTGCCAAAAAATGCCACCGCAGCTGCCAGCATGCCAAACAATACTGTTGTGCTTTCGCCAAAGCGGCGAATGACCCGACCGATAAGCACAGCCTGTACTAAGGCAAACAACAGGCCAAAGACTGCAAGCGAGCGCCCGATTTGGGATGGGGTCCAGTCAAAGCGCTCGATGGTGAAAAAGTTCCAGATGGCGGGGTAGGTCTGGCTGGCCAAAGAAAACAAAAATAGCGCACCAAGCAGCCAAAGAATCGTCGGATAGGGTTTGAAGGCCAGAACAGCGCCCATCGGGTTGGCGCGCTTGATATTAAAACGGCGACGTTTTCTGATTCCAAGACTTTCGGGCAAAATAAATGCTCCGAACAAAAAATTGGCAAAGGCCAGCGCTGCCGCTAGATAAAATGGGGCCCGTGGCGAGAATTCACCCAGTTCGCCACCAATAACGGGGCCAATAATAAAACCAAGGCCAAAAGCTGCGCCAATGAGGCCAAAGCGCTGCGAGCGCTTTTCTGGTGGTGTAATATCGGCAATATAGGCCGTGGCTGTGGCAACTGCGGCCCCTGATATGCCCGCCAATGCGCGCCCCAAAAATAGCCAGCCAATGGTGGGGGCAAAGCCCATCAATAAATAATCTGCCGTAAGGCCGAGCAGGGAAAGTAATAAAATTGGACGGCGGCCATAGCGATCGGAAAGATTGCCAAGAACCGGAGAAAAAATGAATTGCAAAAAGGCATAGACAAAAACCAGATAGCCGCCAACAACAGCACTACGGGCAATTGATTCACCTGTTAACTCGAGAATGAGTTGGGGCAAAACCGGCAATATTATGCCCAGACCCACCATATCGAGCAAAATGGTTATTAGAATAAAGCTCAATGCCAGATTGGAATTTTTGGAAACGGGCATTTATCAGGTGGCATCCATTAGGTGGGCAAATAGGACTAGGCAAACAGAATTAAGCAAATAGAGACAAGAATGTGCCCCTGTTGGCAGGCAAAGGCAAATTTTATTTTTCTCTATTCATCTTTTGGGTTCTCTTGCGGGGCGGTTTTATGCTCATAAATCCACGCCAGACGTTTTAGGGCTGTTGAAGAGCCCTGCGCCAATACTGCCAGGTCGCGGGCAAGGGAAAAGGGCTGGATCATGTGATAGATTTCTCCATTGCTGGCAGAAGTGGCGGCGATTTTGGTAACGCGTCTTTTTCTGGCCTTATAATATTTGCTAAAAGCGATTTGCGGTTCGGTTTCGCTAGCAAGGATTGGTGCCAGTACGGCGGCATCCTCGATGGCCATGGCGGCTCCCTGAGCCTGAAAAGGCAGCATAGCATGGGCGGCATCACCAATCAGACCAATAGATCCCTTGTGCCAGTGGCGGGTTTTTACCCCATAAAGGGGCCATTTGCTCCATGCCCCTTCGGATGCCTCGATTATGGCTTTGAAGCGGGGGCATGTCAGGGCGATTTTTGGCAGGTTTGGTGCGCTGGTCTTGTTTTTTGTTTGCGGTTGTTTTGTTCTTGGTTGTTCCGGCTCTTTGCAAAACAGGGCGACATTAATCACATGGCGTTTGGGGTGTGGGTAGGTAACAGCATGAAAACCCGGGCCCCAAAGCAGGCTGGTATTATCCAGATTTAGCGGAACCTTCATCAACGAGGTGGGGATGAGCGCCCGCCAAGCGGTATAGCCGGTATAAATAGCGTCTGGCCCCGACAGGATTTTTGTTCTGGTGATCGAGTGAACACCATCGGCACCAATAAAAGCAAATGGTCTTGCTTCTTGAATATGCCCGTCGCCATGCTCCACCGAAACAGAAAATCCGTTGGCGTGGGTAGCAAGATCAAAATTGACTATGTTGAAATGCACTTCAATAAGATTTGAAACTATACAGGCCTGAAACAATATTTCGGCCAGGTCAGCACGATGAATAACGATATAGGGGGAGCCGAATTTTTTTTCGACTGCATCGCCAATTTCAATACTTACCAATGGTTTTTGGCGGAGGAATGGATAAATATCGATGGCGGCGGGGGCAAAGCCCAATTTGTCCAGCGAAGTAGACAGGCCCAGATAATTTAATACATTGCGGGCATTGGGGCTTATTTGCAAGCCAGCTCCTTGGCTTTGCAAATACTTGGTTTTTTCTAGAATTACTGACTTTACGCCAGATTTTGCCAGCGCCAAGGCCAGGGTAAGTCCGGCAATGCCAGCCCCTGCAATATAAACAATTTTGTCAGACGCGTCTATCTTCTCTCCGGTTCCCCCCCGGATCGGGGAGCAGTTTTTTGGCATGATTTAATCAGCTGTTTTCTGGTAAAAATACCGCAGAAGCAGGATCGGAAGTTCCAGCGCCAAGCTTGTGATTGAAAACATAATGGGTCGAGCAATAGGGGCATACTATTTCTCCTTCACTTCCCATATCCAAAAATACGTGGGGGTGATCGAACGGGGGAAGGGCGCCAACGCACTGGAATTCCCTGTCGCCGATTTCAATACGTGATGCACCCTGGGTATTGTGAAAGTGGGGAGTGGAACTGGAAGCCATTTTTGCTTTTTCCTGAATCAGGTAAATGTTGGAGTCGCTGTAAGAATATTTATAGGCCGGTTGTTAAATAAATTCCAACATATTAAATGCTGGTTTGGCCTGATTTGATACTATCTGACAAAGTTCGGGCTTGTTTTAGGTAAAATTGCATAGTTGGAGCGCTTGGGAACTTTTAGGAGAACGAGAAATTGGCGGTATTTCAATCGGACAACATAGAAATTGCCTATGAAGTTTATGGGAAGGGCAAACCCATTGTGCTGGTGCATGGTTTTGCCTCGAATGGCAAGATTAACTGGCTGGATACGGGCTGGGTCGAAAAACTGCAAGCTAAAGGCTATGCGCCAATTACCATGGATAATCGTGGTCATGGATTGTCTGAAAAACTTTATGATCCAGCTCTTTATCCGGCTAGAAAAATGGCTGGAGATGTGGCGCGTCTGATCGAGCATTTGAAGTTGGTGGAAGATTTTGGTCCGGTGCCAATCATGGGATATTCCATGGGCGCCAGAATTTGTGCTTTTGTGGGGATGGATTTTGGTGAAAAAATCAGTGCGGTGATTCTTGGCGGCTTGGGAATTAATATGATCCATGGTCTTGGGGGATCGGAGAAAATAGTTCAGGGGTTGCTTGCTCCCTCCCTTGAAGATGTGGCAACGCCGGTTGGGCGCCAGTTCAGAATATTTTCCCAACATACGGGCAGTGATTTGCAAGCGCTTGCCGCCTGCATGCAATCATCAAGAGATAAAATTAGCGCCAAGGATTTGGCAAAAATCAAATTACCGGTGTTGGTAGCCGTTGGGGACATAGATGAAATTGGTGGCTCGTCCGAAGAATTGGCCCGAATTTTTCCCGTCGGACAAGCGTTGGTAATCAAGGGGCGCGATCATATGCGGGCAACCGGGGACAAGCAGTTCAAAAATGGGGTGATTGATTTTTTGTCTGGACTTACTATTTAGGGTCAGGATCTAGTATCTATTTATTCTAGTATGTATTATCCGGTTTGTTATGGCATATAGGTTTTTTGCCCTTTCGATATATTGCCCTGTGGGTATATTGCCCTGTGGGTATATTGCCCTGTGGGTGTATTGCCCCTTTGGTATTTTAGGAGAGAATTGTGTCTCAGTTAGACAGTCCTGCCATTTTACACCGTCTTGATCCGCTTTGGTTGGCGATTCGTGATGGTGCCGAACAAATCAGGAAAGCAGAACCGGCGCTGGCAAGTTTTGTCGAATCAACCATTCTCAATCATGACCGGCTAGAAGATTCGCTGATTTTTCGGCTTGCCTCGCGTCTGGATCATGCGGACGTTTCTGCCTATCGCATTCGCGAGGCATTTTCTGCGGTGCTGGAGAATAATCCCGATATTGGCGAGGCGATGCGCGTTGATCTGGCTGCAACCCTTGAAAGGGATCCGGCCAGCGAGAGGGCGGTGGTGCCAATCCTGTATTTTAAAGGGTTTCACGCTTTGCAAACCCATCGCTTTGCCCATTCCATGCATAATGAGCAGCGCAAGGATTTTGCTCTTTATCTACAGGGGCGCTCGTCTCAGGTGTTTCAGGTGGATATAAACCCGACGGTAAAAATTGGCCGCGGGATAATGTTTGACCATGGAACCGGTATTGTTATTGGAGAAACAGCGACCATTGGAGATAATACGTCTATTCTTCAGGGGGTTACCCTTGGTGGTACAGGTAAAGAATCCGGTGATCGGCATCCAAAGGTCGGTGCGGGAGTGTTGATTGGGGCCGGTGCTAAAATACTTGGCAATATTAAAATTGGCGATGGTGTCAAGGTAGCGGCCGGTTCAGTTGTTTTGATAGATGTGCCGCCTAATAAAACCGTGGCAGGAGTGCCGGCAAAAATAGTTGGCGGTACTGGATGTTCCAAACCCGGTTGCGTTATGGATCAAATGATAAATCCGGGCGATTAACAGGGCATATAAATTAGAACGGTTTTTTCGGGTGGCAATTTTTGATTTGTTCAATTTCTTATTTGTCACGGGTTTTGAATTAAGTCTCAACTTGTCAGAATGAAAATTGCTGTTGCCTTTTATAAAATTGCTGTTGCCCTTGGGGCAAACCTGATTAGTGTGCCTCACACTAGTGTGAGGCACACTAATGTGAGGCACAGAAATGTTTTTAAGACCAAGATTAAAGGATCTAGCAAATGAACAAAGAAGAAATCCAGCAATTACAGAAATTTCTTCAGATGAAATTTGCCAATCAGGGCCTTAGCGTAAAAGCCAGACCACAAAAAGCCGATTCCTGTGAAGTTTATATGGGGGATGAATTTTTGGGCGTTCTGTATCTGGATGACGAGGATGGCGATCGCTCTTATATGTTCCAGATGGCAATTCTTGATATTGATCTGGAAGAAATGGAATAATTTTATTCCAGGGCGCCAATTTGCTCCAACAAAGGGGCGATGGCGCTATCCAGCTGCTGCCAGTATGGCAATTGAATTTCTGAAAATTGATAGGTTAGGGACAATTGCGCACCAAGCGCAATTGTACGTAGGCAATTCAGGGTAGTTGTTGTGGTTTCAAGATCAATACATTTGGCAACAAATGGAGTGCTTGCAACAGGTTGATACCATATGGTTTCATTTTCATATCCATCTTGCGGTTTTAGTGGCTTGCCGACCAGGCCACGGATTGTATTGATTTGCCGGGATGAAAATCTTGGCACATAAACGCTATCCAACAGGTATGAACTGCTTTGCGCTTGGCCAAAAGGGGCCAGGCGAAGGTTGATATTTGTCAATTTGGCTTGGGGGGCGAGTTTGATTGTAAGAGTCAAATCAAGTGCTTGCACATTTTTCTGATTGTTTCTTGTTAGGGCGTTTAGCCATTTTGTTGGAACCTGCATATTTGTATTCGCCACAATTTTGTCGGTAAATGGCGGGGCAAAGACCGAGGCAGCGGAGTTTGCTTCTTTGGGGCCAAAACTATTTATCCAATAGGCAATCCCCAATCCACCCATTAATAAAATCAGCGCCATAGCAGTGAGATTAAAGCCATATCTGCGTGAAACATTATCCATGATACTTAACTAGAGCCTGAATTTATATGTGACATGGTCGGCGTTAACCAATTTTATCAAGTTGGGGTGACAGGTGATAGGGCACCGGTTATGATTAACAAATCATTAACGCGCGGCCATTGTTTATGGTCTAACAAGGCTTTTTTCTTATGGCTTTCGAATTTTTTCTCGCCCTGTTTATTATGTCTGTTGGAGTGAGTTTTGCCGGTTCTGCAACCCATTTATATCAGGGGATTTCGCGTCAGGCTGCGTATTTGCGTTTTGACGGGGAAAGTTTTATCGCCAGCTTGGGGCATTTGCTGATGAGTTTTATTTGTGGCCCTTTTATAATGATGAAAATGGGCTGGCGCGCCAAGATGGACGGTGAAGGGGCTTTGGGGAATTTGGTGCTGGGATCGCTAGTTGGCTTTGGTTGGGGGTTTATCAACGGATTGTTGTTGTTGGGAATTTATTTCGCAATTGTTGGCTAGGGTCAGGACCTAGATAATTACGGCTGTTCTAAATAATTTTTGGTACGAAAAAGCCAGCCCGGATTTTTCAGGGGCTGGCTTTTCGCATTTATTGGGGCATTTTTCTTCAGGTAGAATTTTTTGTGCCCTCTTTTCTTTTTTTGGTCTCGTGGGGGAGTTTTGTGGGGTAGTTTTGGGAGAAAGTCTTTTTTAGCGGCGTTGTGCCAACAAAACATTGAGGGTCGACATTGGGCGGTTATCAGAAATATCAACCCAGCGTCCGGCATTGGTTTGGGATTGGCGTTTTAGATATTGGTATGGAGTCTGGTCCCAGGTTTTAATCAGGCCGGCAAGATTATCCAACACCAGATCGCCGCGATCGGTACGCACCATCAGAACAGCATGGCCTTCGCCAGATGTCTGGCGCAGCACTGTAATAAGCAGGGTGGATGGATTCCAGCCCATGGAAATCAGCTCGCGGCGCTTGGCCAGAACATATTCTTCGCAATCACCATAGCCATTGGGATATGTCCAGAATTCCTCGACCTGATAAAGGTCCATGTCGGAAACGGAAACGATGGAGGCGTTGAATTGGGCGTTTACATTGACCAGCTGGCGCCAGCGTTCTTCGGTCAAAGTTACAGTGCTGACAATAGAGGGGTTAGCAGAACATTCTGTGGGTCGGGTCTGGCAAAATTCGGCGTGACCAATGGGAATTGACGTAAGTTTTGTTACTTGGGCAAAGGCTGCGTTGGTGAGGTCAACATTCGGGTTGGCGATATTAAGGCTGGCTTGAGCCGGGCCGATTATTGTTGCTAAAGCCAAAAGAGTAAAGCCGGCGCAAAGTTTGAGTTTTTTTATAATTGTCATTTTCGTGTTCTCCCTGTTGGGAGCACGATAGGGACGAAGAATTTCCAGTTTTAAAAAATTGCGATGCAATATTTAGGCAAATTGCAAGCGTTAGATTTGCCCTTTATTTACCATAAATAACCGAGCTTAGCATAGGGTCAGGACCTGTTAAATCCAGGAGCGCCCTTTCGGGTTTAAAATGAGCGCCCTTTCGGGTTTAAAACATGATATTCATCTAAAGAAAATCGGTGCTCAAAAAGGTAATTACATTATCTCGCACCGTTTCGCCTTATCTAAACACCCTCTTTTAAACAGAATGAAGCAAATTTAACAGGTCCTGACCCTAGCTAATGCCCTTATCCGGTGCCTTTGTAAAATGACAATCCAAAAGGGCGGGTAGGATAAAAAGGAGAATGGAGCGGTTAGGGGCTTGCCCCTTAAGTAACGTGCAGGTTTTGCTGAACGACCGTCAGGATTTGCTGGGTTGAAACAAATTCCACCCCGATACCAAATTCAAAATGGCGCACAATGCGGCCGCGCATGCGTCCAAGGGTAACGGGAGTACCAATTGCTGGCCGTACTTCCATATCAATGGCGGCGCCGGAAAGGGAAATATCAACAATTTTACAATTATATATTCTACCATCATCCAAAGTGATTTTGGAATGTCTGACATCCGGGACTACGCGGTCATGGCGACGATCTTCGGCAAGGTTTAGTTCGTCCTTGTTGGCCAGCCATGTCAGCTGGGCTGAAAGCTTGTCGCGTTTACGGGCCGAGGCGCGCAAGTTCATTTCAAAACCGCCATCTATATGATTTAGGATCAGGCCCTCGATACGACCAAGATTATCAAGGTAGGCAATTACCCGCTCGCCAACTTTTCCGGCAACAGGGGCTATTACCTTGGCTTCTCCGGGTGACATTTCGATTACCTGACAGGGAAACTCGCGTCTGTCGGAAAGCATATAGCGACCAAGTACCGATATTTCCACGCTTTGATAAATCGAGGCTTCTGACCTCGCCGCAGAGGCGGAGCTGTTGGGCATAGCTTGTAAATTGTGTTTGAACATGGAAATGCCCGGAGCTGTTTGATCTTATAATCAAGCATAGGCAGCTTAAGTTAATCAGAGGTAATTACTTTGAAATTATTAGCAGTTTTCTTTTGTTAAATGAATGCGAATTAACGACATTCTTTAGTTTCTGCCGCCATCAATTACCGCAAGGTGGGCATAGCGACGAGCATCATTACCATAAACCCTTGAGGGGGAGGCAAGTAATTGTGAGTCATCATCATATTGCACATCAGAATCAAAGCGGGACGAGACATCCATAAAGCTGTCGGTGGTCGCAAGATCATCTGGCCAGATAAGGCGCAATCCGGTGATGCGTTGCTCGATGATTGGCTGGGCGCCAAACCAATATGGCTCGTCCTTGGCGCTCATTGCCCCAAGAATGCGATTGGTTGATGAGCCATTGTGGCGCAAGGGAAGCAGTATGGTTTCAAAGCTCATTTTGTTGGAAGATTGTGAGGTGCCTTCAAAAGTTATCAGGGCAACAGCATGATCTTCGGTTACGGCTTTAATCAGGGTTTTTATGGCATCGCGGTCTTTATCGCTCCACAATTGCTCGAAGGTACGACCTTTTAATTCGCGGCAATAGGCGGAACAAAGGTGAGACCCTGCAAGGCGGAAAGAAAACTTTTGGGTTTCCCCGGCTTCCAGAATAAAAGTGTTGGAAAGGGCGTGGCGAATTTCGGTCGGGTCAACATTTTTACGTTCCGGCGCACTACGTGATCCGCGAAGCTTGTTCCAGTATCCATAAAGAGTTTTTGTCGCTGTGCGCTGCATGTTAGCCTCGTATCCGTCCACAATAAATTCAGGCGCCAAAATAATGGCGTTTGCAATAGACACATACTTTCAAAAACTGACGGAAAAATCGCCATTAAACATTCATTAAGGTTAACGGGGAAGCTGACTGTTGAAAACTATTGGACAAAGCGCAATAAAGCAGGGCATTTGCAATTATTAAGTTGATGTCGCCCGATATGTCGTACCGATGTGTCATGTGGACAAAAATCCGAGGAAAATGATTTTGCCCGATAATCAGAGCCATAAAAACAATGACAAGTCGCAGCAGCAGCCGATTTTTTTGTTGCCGCAACCGGTGATGATTCTGATTATGGTTTTGATTGTTGTGCATATAGCATTTCAATTCGCGCTCGATCATGATGGACAATTGCAATTCTGGATGTGGTTTGGCCTTATTCCGGCCAGATTGGTTGATCCGGCTATTGTGGGGGGCATGTTGCCATTAATCTGGACGCCAATAACCCACGCCCTGCTGCATGGAAGCTGGACGCATTTGTTTGTGAATGTGGTCTGGTTGGCAATTTTTGGTACACCAGTTGCCAGAAGATATGGCGGTTTTTGGTTTTATTCGGTGTTTTTTATCGGGGCTATCGGTGGTGCTTTGCTTTATACCCTGCTGCAATTGAATGAAACGGGAGTACTTATCGGTGCTTCGGGGGGAGTTGCCGGATTGACCGGAGCCGCGATGCGCTTTGTTTTTGAACCAGTGCAAATTATAAAACAGTCATTAAATGAGCAGCCGTTAAGTAGCCAGTCATCAAGCGGGCAGGCCCGACATGACCCAGCCCGGCTCTACCAGGATCCGAATGGCCAAGCCCAGCGTGGGGAAACTATTGTTCTTGGAAGGCGTTTGAACAGCATACGGGGGGTGTTTTCCAACAGCCGCGCCCGGGCTTTTACCCTGTTCTGGATCGGGATAAATCTAGCCATACCAGTTTATGATATATTTGTTGGAAGCAGCGGGCCATCCATTGCCTGGCAGGCCCATATTGGCGGCTTTGCTGTCGGGTTCTTGCTTCCCTCGCTAATCGAGAGAAAACGAAGATAGTTCGGATAGAATTTGAACATAGTTCGGTTTGTAAATTTTTTGCCCAAGGGACTATTTTTTGATGGGACTATTTTTTGATAGGACTATTTTTTATAAACCTTGGCGGGGTCAAAAACCGGTGGTTCTTCGTCGCACTTTAATAAAACTGCATCATTTTTTATAACCACTTGACGGTAAAAACAGGATTTGCGTCCGGTGTGGCAGGCAGCGCCCCGTCCTGTCTGCTCCACTAAAAGCTGTAAAACATCCTGATCACAATCAGTGCGCATTCCTACCAATTTCTGGATTTCGCCAGAAGTTTCACCTTTTTTCCAAAGTGCGGCGCGCGAGCGTGAATAATAATGCACAATTCCGGTTTGCAGGGTTAGTTCCAGCGCCCGTTTGTTCATATGGGCAACCATGAGAATTTGGCCGCTTCCTGCCTCGCAGGTGATGGCGGTAATTAGCCCTGCTGCATCGAATTTCGGGGCAAATTGCTCGCCGCTCTCAATTTGCTGCGCATCTAGCGAGTTATGTTCAACGAAGGTGATTGCCATACTAAAAAACTATCTGTTTGTTGAGGAGTTTTGCGCCAGCAAGGCAAAAAACCGCTCACGCTCGGCAAGATCAGTGGCAAAAACTCCGGAAAATCTTTGGGTTATGGTTTTTGCGCCGGGGGTTCTTACCCCGCGCATCGACATGCACATATGTTCGGCCTCGATTAAAATTGCTGCCCCTTTGGGGTTTAGTTCGGCATCCAGAGCATTAATTATCTGGGCGGTCAGGTTTTCCTGAGTTTGAAAACGCTTGGCAAAAACATTGGTCAAGCGTACCAGCTTTGACAACCCGACAACTCCGTTGTTGGGCAAGTAGGCAATATGTACCAGCCCGAAAAACGGCACCATGTGATGTTCACAATGGGTGTGGAATGGGATATCGCGCACCAGCACAATATCGTCATAGCCGCCAACTTCATTGAAAGTCTTGTTTAAAATCTTGGCCGGATCCTGATTATAGCCCTCGAATAACTCGCCATAGGCATCCAGAACCCGGTCCGGAGTATCAAGCATACCCTCGCGCTCAGGACTGTCACCAGCCCAGGCAATCAGGATTTTAACCGCTTCCAGGGCCTGTTCGCGCGATGGGCGAATGGCTTTGTTAGCATTGGTATTGGCAGGTGTTGCCAATATTTTTGTGGAAGATTTTAGCGGCTTGTCCATGGCAAGTTTCTTTTCTATGGTCTGTTCGATTTTGCCTGACTAAAATAGCCCTGACAATCTTTTGAATGTAACTTATATAGGCCAGATGCTTTCTCAAGCAAGCCAACTATGATTTGTAACGGCAAAATTATCACTATTCGAAAGTTACCCGTATGAATGATGTGCCAATTTATTCGATAGAGATTATGCAGATTGCGGCCAATATGCCAGATTGTAATCGTTTGCAAAAGCCTGATGCCAGTGTGCGCAAAACTGCGCCAATTTGCGGGTCGGTGATCGAGGTCGATATCGAGGTCGAGAACGGTTATATTTCTGCTTTTGGACAAAAAATAAATGCCTGCGTTCTAGGACAGGCGGCAGCCTCGGTGGTGGCGCAAAATATTATTGGTTCCTCGTTTGAAGAAATGCACCAGCTGCGATTTGATATGGAAGCGATGCTTAAAAAAAAAGGGGAAGCACCCAAAGGCAAGTGGGCGCAATTGCAATGTTTGCAACCGGTAGCCGATTTTGCCCCCCGTCAGGCATCGACCCTGTTGGTTTTTGATGCTGTTGTGGCCTGTTTGGAGCAAATAGAAAGCACAAAAGTTGTGGCTGCTAAAAAATGAATTGGCTTTGTAAATGAATTGGCTTTGTAATGAATCGCTTATGGCAGCTTTTTCTTAAAATACTTGATTTCCCGTTCAAGCTTTTGGCAGTTTTTCTAATTAGCGTTTATCGCTATACATTATCCTCGGTTGCTGGCCGTTCTTGTCGGCATCTGCCCACCTGTTCCGAATTTACCCGCGATGCCATTTGGCGTTTTGGCTTTTGGGCCGGGGGGTGGATGGGGGCAGCGAGATTGTTCAGGTGTCGCCCCGGAGGCACCCATGGATATGAGCCGGTGCCTGATAACAAGCCCGAACAGGCCCGCTGGTATTTTCCATGGAAATACGGGATATGGAAATAAGGCTAGACCCGATTATTCACATGATGCTAGTGCATAAAGGCTCGGTAATTTTATCGGGCGATTTTTTTAGCTGGAGAATAAGACGATGATAATGGTGAAGTTTCCTGATGGTGCAACCCGTGAATATGAAAACGGCACCACCGGCACCGATATTGTTGAAGCTATTTCAAAATCATTGGCCAAAAAAACCGTGGCAATGCGGCGCAATGGAGAATTAAGCGACCTTAGCGAAAAAATGGTTGATGGAGATTCCATCGAATTCGTGCAGCGCACAGACGAGGCTGCTCTGGAGCTTATTCGCCATGATACAGCCCATGTGATGGCCGAGGCGGTACAGGAATTATGGCCTGATACTATGGTGACAATCGGACCAGTGATTGAAAACGGTTTTTATTACGATTTTTCTCGTGACGAGCCATTTTCGGTGGATGATTTTAAAACTATCGAAAAGAAAATGAGCGAGATTATCCAGCGTGGAGCAGCTTTTACCAAGGAAGTGTGGAGCCGCGAAGAGGCCAAGAAAGTTTTTGCCGCCAAGGGTGAAAAGTTCAAAATTGAACTCATTGATGCCGTTGCCGCAGGTGAAGACCTCAAAATTTATAGACAGGGGCAGTGGTTTGATGTTTGTCGCGGCCCCCATATGCGCACTACCCGCGATATCGGTCAGGCCTTTAAACTAACCAAAGTTGCCGGTGCCTATTGGCGCGGAGATAGCAATAATGAAGTGCTGAGCCGCATTTATGGCACTGCGTGGGCCACAAAAGAGCAATTGGCCGATTATCTGCATATGCTGGAAGAGGCGGAAAAACGCGACCATCGTAAGCTGGGGCGCGAAATGGATCTGTTCCATTTGCAAGAAGAGGCTCAGGGTAGTGTTTTTTGGCATCCCAAAGGCTTTGTAATTTATAATGCCATGGAGCAATATATCCGCCGCAAGGTAAACGGGTCTGACTATAAAGAAATTAAAACCCCGCAATTGCTGGATGCCAAATTGTGGGAAAAATCCGGCCATTGGGCAAAGTTTCGTGACAATATGTTTGTGGTGCCCGATGAAGTTCCATCCATGGATGATGACAAGCAGATTTTGTCGGGGAAAGCCAAACTAATGGCGCTAAAGCCGATGAATTGTCCGGCCCATGTGCAGGTGTTCAATCAGGGTATAAAATCCTATCGTGATTTGCCCCTGCGCTATGCGGAATTTGGCTGTTGTCATCGTAACGAGGCCCACGGAGCCTTGCACGGATTGATGCGCGTCAGGCAAATGACGCAGGATGACGGTCATGTTTTTTGTCGTGAAGATCAGGTGCAATCCGAAACCGAAGCGTTTTGTGATCTGCTGGATTCTATCTATGAGGATTTGGGTTTTAGTGAAGTTAAAATTCTTCTTGCCACCCGCCCTGACGTCAGGGCCGGCGATGACAGTGTGTGGGATAAGGCTGAAAACGGACTTGGTGATGCCTTGAAAGCCACAGGCCGCGAGTTTGAAATTGCCGAAGGCGAGGGGGCGTTTTATGGTCCCAAGCTGGAATTCCATCTAAAGGATGCCATCGGGCGCTCGTGGCAATGTGGTACTTTACAACTGGATTTTGTAACTCCGGAACGCCTTGAAGCATCATATATTGCCGAGGATAGCTCGCGACAGCGTCCGGTTATGTTGCATCGGGCCATTCTTGGGACTCTGGAGCGGTTTATCGGCATTTTGATTGAAAATCATGCCGGGCGCATGCCCATGTGGCTGGCGCCGGTGCAATGCGTGGTGGCAACCATTGTCTCTGATGCCGATGGGGCCGCCAGCAATATTGTGGCAAAAATGCAGGCGGCAGGCCTTAGGGTAGAGGCGGATTTTCGCAATGAAAAGATCAATTATAAAGTGCGCGAGCATTCTGTAGCAAAAGTTCCGGCAATATTTGTTGTTGGCAAGCGCGAGGCTGAGGAGGGCACAGTATCTGTACGCCGGCTTGGTGCACAGGGACAAATAGTTGTAAGTGTTGATGAAGCAATTGCCGCTCTGGTTGAAGAGGCGACGCCGCCTGATTTAAAAGACTAGGTTTGATTAAGAACGGGAAAGTCAGGCTAGTAGTTTATCCCCGTGACCACCATTATGCCGACCCCATTCGCTTGAAAAATGACGAACCGTTTACCCTGTCCGGCCGCAGCGTGGCATGGGGAGGAAACGAGGAGCATATCTGGTTATGGGCGATCGGGGCTGATGGACTTGAGGGCTGGGTTGCAAAGGATTTTTGGCAAATGCGCGGTGGTCATCCCCTATGCGTCCTTTGACTATGATGCGCTTGAATTGAGCGTTGTTCAGGGCGAGATGGTGGATGTGCTGGAAGAAAAGCTGGGGTGGGCACTTTGCAAAAATTCACAAAATAATATTGGCTGGGTGCCATTAAGGGTTTTTGGCTGATTTTTGTGCCCCGCACCTGGGTGCACCGCGCCTATGCGCCTCGTATCGGCGTATTTTTATGTCTTGCGCTGATGTTGTTTTTCGTTTGTCTATATTTTGTAGATCAATAAACGCTGGTCAGGACCTCTATTTTTATTGGCCGCCCTGCTTGCACCTGAAAAGGGCGATTATACACCTGATCACCAGATTGGGCAAAAACCATATATTCCCCTTCGGCAAGAACGGCAGAAGGAAAGGCCCCTAAATGGGTGTAGATGGTTTCCCCGGCCTGATTTTGAACTTGCCAATCCACATCGGCTATGGCTTCACCACCAGCACTGGACACTAGTGACAGGCTTACCTGTGCGGCGTTATGAAACAGCGTAGCTTCGGTAATTTGCCCCGGTTCAACGCGAATGTCCGCTCTTACGATGGCATTTTGTTCGCCCCATCTGGAAACCACCTGATAAATTCCCGCATTGAGATAAACCAGTTCATTTTGTTCGATATTTAGCACTACCGGCACCTGACCGCCCTCGCTACCTTCCGCATAAACGTCAAATTTCAGTTGTTCGGGCAGGATCTCTATCTGGGTAGTAACCGCGCTTTTTAACCGCAATGCACCGGCATCCAGAACTATGGTTTTGAAATTTTGGCCCAAAACCACGCTTAGAGCATCGCTGGACTGGGCGCGCCCATAAGAGGCATGCACAACATATTCTCCGGGGGGTAAACTAAGGGATGGACTGGCCTCCTCTGATCTGAAAAGGAGGGCCAATTCTCCTGTTTCGTCAGTTTTGGTATCAAAAACCCGCCAAATCAAACCATCGGGAACCACTGTGCCGTTTTCTTTTATTACCGCCGAGAGGGTGATGGGTTGAGCGGGCTGTGAAACTTGCGGAGTTGGGGGCGGAGTGGTTTCCTGCCGGTTTGGTGTGATGTTTTGATTTTCCCCATTCGGATCAGGCTGATTTATAGCGCCATTATTTGGAGATGCCTGGTTTGGAGATGTTTGATTCTGGTTGTTTGGGCTATCTGCTCTATTTATTCTTTGGGCGGGTTCCGGATGCACAACATCCTTTGCTTGGGCAACACCCTCTGTTTGGGCAGACTGTTGCGAAAAAGCCGTATTTGGCATTTGCAACATAACTAAAGCGATAAAAATACTGGCAAGCAGTTTCAAAATAGTATTTTCCCGGCTGCGGAATCAGTTCAAAATAATTTCATGTTCAATATATAATAATTGTCACAAGCTGGCGCTGGCTTCAAGGGATAAGAGCAAGAGCTTCACAAGAGCTGGAATAAGGAAAAAATGGGAAAAAATGCTGAATTAGTAAATTATCTGAATTCTCGTCGTTCGGTTCCGGGGGAGTTTCTCGTGGAGCCGGGGCCAACAGAAGATGAGTTGGAGCAGATCCTTGCCATTGGTTTGCGGGTGCCAGACCATGGCAAGCTCAAGCCTTGGCGTCTGGTTTTGATTCGCGGGGATAATCGCCAAAAGGCGGGCGAAAAACTGGCGCAAATTGCCAAGGCCAATAATCCTGATATAAAGGATGATGCTCTTGAGGCTGAAAACGGGCGGTTTTTGCCCGCTCCTTTGACCATCGGCGTGATCAGCTCACCGGTAAAACACCCTAAAATACCTGAGTTCGAACAATTATTGTCAGCTGGTGCAGTGGCGCTAAACCTTGTGCATGCGGCTAATGCTTTTGGCTATGGCGCGCATTGGGTTACGCGCTGGTATTGCTATGACGGGGAGGCAGCGCAGGTTTTGGGTGCAAAAGATGGAGAAAAATTTGTTGCTTTTGTGCAGATAGGAACCGCAACAAAACGGTTGGAAGACAAGCCGGAGCCGGATTTGAATAAGCTGGTAAGCGAGTGGAATAGTTAATCGAATCTTAAGGAATTGTTAGCATTGTGTTAACCATGATATTTATAGCTAAGGACGTGCTTTTTGGGTGTTGAGGCTATCAAGGTTCCTCAGGTTTTGGCGCAGGTTCTGAACAGGGCCGGCGACAAATCTGGTGTGGATTTTGACTATCTTGTGCAAACGGCCATGCGCGAAAGCAGCTTTAACCCGTCTGCCAAGGCGCAAACATCTTCAGCCGTTGGGCTGTTTCAGTTTATCGAGAGTACATGGCTCGAGGTAATGAAACTTGAAGGGGAGCGGCTTGGTTATGGCAATTATTCCCAAGCTATCGAGCAAGACTCCAATGGCAATTATATAATTAAAAACAATCAATTGCGGAATGAAGTTCTTGCTTTGCGTGAAGATCCGCAAATTTCGGCAGATCTAGCTGCGGCCTTTACCAGACGTAATGGAGAATATCTTAGCGAAAAATTCGGGCGCAGCCCTAGCCCCGGTGAGCTTTATATAGCTCACTTTTTGGGTGCGCGTGGCGCCGAGCAGATGTTTTCAGCCGGTCTGGAAAATCCTGATCAAATCGCTGCCAATATTTTTCCTCGTCAGGCCGAAGCCAATCCATCGATTTTTTATGATTCGTCCGGTCCAAAAACCATTCGTGAAGTCTATCAGGCGCTAGTGGCAAAACATGGACAGGCAGCTGCTGCTCTGGCGCCACAAATAGCGGCAAATTCAGGACAACAGGTTGTGGATTTACCCCTGAATACAGCTCCAAATGTTCTGCAATCCAGAATTGGGCCCCTATTGCAGCAGCCGGGCTCGCAAATGTCGTTCAAATCCCTTTATAGTAATGATGCGGCGGCACAGATTGATGCGGCGCCAGTTGGAGCCGCTGCGCCCAATTCGGTTGTGGTTGATCCCGGCGGAGCGTTTTTTGTTCAATTATATGGGCGCTAAGGACAGGTATCTGGGCGATAAGGACAGGCTTGCGGGTATAAGGACAGGCTTGCGGGTATATGGGCGATATCCAACAATAATAGAGGCGACAATCAATAATATAGGCGACAATGGAGCAGGGAGAAGTTGAATTTGAAATGGTTTGCAACTGTTTGTTCTCATCCCGAAATATTGATAACAGAACTATCAGTGCAATGGTGGCAGCGGTTGTTAGCGGGACTGGCAATTGGGTCGGTGGCAAATTGCAATGCTATGAAACCAGCATGATCTTTAGCGTCAATGCGCTTAACAGGCGGTTTTTGCAAGATGCCAGGCCGGTTGAAATTGACTATCGCCAGATTATAGACATTCAATACGGCAAGGCTTTGTTATTCATGGAAACTGTTGATGTCCATCTGGATGACGGCCGGAATATCAGGTTTCGTGGCATGGGCAGACGGAATGCCAAGCTGCTAACTTATCTGCAAAAAAACAAAATCGGTTAGCAAAAGTTCCGGCTAATTGAAGTTCCGGTATCCTGTGAATAGCAAAATATAAGTTCGTTTGATTTGGCAGTAATTTTATCTCTATCGATATTATGGTGAACCAATCCTTAAGGCTTCGCGGTTAGATATTGAAGTTCAATGTCTTTTCTTTTGGTCGGGTAGCAAAATGGTCGCCTATCAACACTTTATGGCACTTTCTAATTCTGCCGATACCCAGCATCGGGGCGAAGCGGCGCATATGGTAGCTACTGCCTTTGTCGAGCATGACGGGCCTCAGGATGAACGAGCAGCGCTTTATGCTGCTGTTCTGGGGTTTTTGGACGATGTCTCGGTTAAAGTTCGTGGCTCTTTGGCTTTGGCTTTGTTGCATTCAGAATTTGCTCCGCGTTTGATAATGCTGTCTTTGGCCAAAGATGCACCCATAATTGCCCGCGCGGTGGTGCAATATTCTCCTGTGCTTTTGGATGTGGATCTGATCGGAGTTATTAAGGCAAATGAGGCAAGTGTTTTGCTGGCTTTGAGCGCTCGCAAAAAACTCTCAAGCCGTGTGATCGAGCGATTGGTAAAAACCGGCAACAAAAAAATAATATTGAATTTGCTTGATAGAAAAGATCTGGAAATCCCTGAAAATCTTTTGTCTGTTTTGGTTGAGAGCCACGGCAATATTGCTGCTGTCAGGGGCAAGCTTTTGTCTCGTAAGGAATTGCCCGCATATGCGCGCTTGCTACTTGTTGAAGAGGTCAAGCTGGCCCTGTCCAAGACCCGAATGGTAAAAGGGGCAATAGCTAAGGGGCGGCTAAAGCGTTTGATGCGCGATGCTCTTGATCAAGCGGCAACCAAAATTGGTGAAAAACAATCAATTGAGGGCAATAAAGAATTTGCAACCTATATGCAGGAAAACGAGTGCATAAATACTCGCCTGTTGCTGCATTCATTGGTTAATGGTCGGGTGTTGTTCTTTGCCGATTGCATTGCTTTGGTAGGAGAAATGCCCGCGAAAAAAGTTTTTGCCCTGCTAAAAGATGGCTCGCGAGTAGCACTTAATGCGCTGTTTTGCCAATGCGGAATGAGTGCGCCATTGCGCAATCTAATGGCGCGTCTGGTAATTTTTGCCCGTCAGTCTGATCTGGCACAAGATGATGCGGCGCGCCATTTTGTTGTGACGGCGCTGATTGAAGAGCTTATTGTTGAACATGATGGTGAAATACCGGTCTCGATAGAGGAAGCCTTTAGATACCTTGATGAGCAAAACCTGTTGTTGGCTCGCTACGCAGCGCGCGGAGTAATGCCATCATTTGCCAGAGATATAAATCTGGATCATCATTTGCCAACTAACCCCGATTTTGCACAGGTATCAAGGCAGACGCCCCCAGAGGAACAATTTCCTTTGGAGGAGCAATTGGTGGCAAATGAGCGATTGTCACTGCCGGCGGCTTGATTGTTAGCATCAGGGCCTATCTGTGGTTTTTTATTTTGGGCTTTTTGCAATTTGCAATTATTGTTCACTAAATTTAGTTGTTCGATAAGTTCGAGCAATTCCGCATCATCTTTTGGAATGCTAAATTCCATAGCCCGATAAATTGCAGTTATTGCAAGAGATATTATTGGCTTGGCACTTTTGTGATCAGAGCATCCTTCAAGCATTGTAGAAAGTGGGTTAGCAATCATTCCTGCTGAAACGGCCCCTAAAATCGGGGCGTTACCTTTAATATTATGAACCTGATGATTTAGAAGCTGAAAATTTTCTTCATTCTCGGTGTCTTTGGAAAAAACCCTGTAGGCACTCATTAGGTTCTTTAAATCCTGCTTAAGCCAGATTTTGGATCCGGCCATAATTTGTTTTGTTTGGCGTTCGGCGGCCTTGATCGGGTCAGGGCTGCCGGCAGGTAGGGGCTTTACTTTTTTAGCAAGATTTTTTTTGGGGGGTATATATTCAATATTATTTGTTTTGGAGTAGTTCTTTTGTGCAATTTTTGTATCGAAAGTGCCCTTGTCAGCTAACGTCCCTTCGCCCTTGTCAGCTTCTTCCTGAACAAAGGTTTCTTGCTTTTGTGCATTGTTTTTCATTTTGTTATTTTGGCGTATGGAGCCAAAAACTCAAGCGCGATAACCCTTAAGTAGGGCTGGCTATCAGAATTTAAACTGTTCGTTTAGAACTCGCTCTTCCAAAGAGTGGCCGGGGTCGAACAACAGGGTTACCTTGTTTGTGCGGTCTTCTTTTACCATTACCTCGACAATATTATTATATTGACGGTTGTCAGCAACGGCCGAAACCGGCCTGCGGTGGGCTTTGTGGATACGAAATTTCACATGGGCACTGTTGGGCAAAATTGCACCGCGCCAGCGCCGGGGCCGAAACGGAGAAATGGGGGTGAGGGCCAACAGGGGCGAATCAATTGGCAATATGGGGCCATGGGCCGATAAATTATAGGCTGTGGAGCCAGCAGGGGTTGCCAAAAGTACGCCGTCACAAATCAACTCGGAAATGCGCGACCTTCCATCCACAAAAATTTCTATTTTCGCAGCTTGTGATGATGAGCGGAACAAAGAAACTTCGTTCAAAGCCAGCGCTGTGTGGGAGTTTGCCTTATCGTCAATGGCCTGCATGGAAAGCGGATGTATAACACTGGTCTGGGCACTGGCAATTCGCTTGTGCAGGTCGCTTTCGTCATAGGTATTCATCAAAAAGCCAATGGAGCCAAAGTTCATCCCGTAAACCGGTATATTGTAGCTCATGGATTGATGCAGGGTTTGCAGCATTTGCCCATCACCACCTAAAACCACTATCACGTCAGCCTCTTCGGGTGCGCTTTGACCATAGCGATTACGCATTTTAGCGGTGGTTTCATCCGCCTCCGGGGTTCCGCTAGATACAAAATGGATATGGTTGCTATTTATCGGCAATTGCACATTCCTGAACAGGTTTTATATCTGGTTAGCATGGTCTTTGGGAGCAATCCAGCGCGCAAGTTCGCCCTGGAGTGGGGTGGTGTGGTTTTTTACTGCTGATTTAGTAACAAGGTCACTTGCATGTTGTCTAAACTGGTGGTAGCTAGCGGCAAATAAAGCCGGCATAGCTCAGTTGGTAGAGCAACTGATTTGTAATCAGTAGGTCGCGGGTTCGACTCCTGCTGCCGGCACCATTTTATTTCAAATTTCAATTGCTTATGCCGGGTTACAAGTTTGTGTAGCGCGCAAAATCGAATGGCACCGCGCGCAACTTCAAATGGCATCAGAAATAAACGGTTAGCTGTATCGTTAGAGTTTCTGGAAAAATACTTTTTAGGGCGAAACATGCCTGAAGTTTTAGTAACTCAACCCTGGCGGACTAAATTATCACGAATTGAACAGGTTCTGACCCTGGTCTACAGGCTTGATATACAAAACAAGACTTTATTCGAGTAAAATTCATTTAGTTAGAGCAAATACTTATATTGGTTACGTCACGTTGTAATATTGCTTTGATAGCAACTGAATATTGTGAATCTGCGCGCAATTTATAAAGTTTGACTCGCTTAATTTAGTTTGCATTACTGATTACCATAATTTGAAAAGTGAATTTTATTTTGTTCTAAAAACAAATTGGGCAATAATTATTTGAGCAAAAGAAGAACAATAACCGCAACATTTGAAATTGTTACGCCAATGTTTCTTGGTGGGGCTGATCACGATGCCACGCGTATTCGTGAATCAAGCATCAAAGGTGCGCTGGCTTTTTGGTGGCGCGCTTTGAATTATGGACGATTTGTGGAGGCGGCGGGGGAAAACCAAGGTGCAGCACTAAAGGCAATGCAAACTGAGGAGCAGGCGCTGTTTGGCGGCCCAAAGGGGCAGGGTGCGTTTTTGTTGAAGGTTAGTAAGCAGCCTGAGGGGATTATTGAGAAAGGTAAAGTTCTTGGCAGCGATGGTAATGAAAAAAAACAACAAGAAGTAGTTGGAGTAGGTGCAAGATATTTAGGCTATGGAATAATGAATACTTTTTTTACTAAGGCTAACCATGAAAGGGGAAAGCTCAAGGTAGAAGCTGGGGAATTAGATCGCTCGTGTATAAAAGCATCCAAAATATTTGAATTAGAAATAATTTTCAAGCAATCAAAGCTTAATTTAATCGAAACTGAAATTCTTCCTGCACTAAAACTATTCGGGCTTCTTGGTGGGCTTGGTTCGCGCGTTCGGCGGGGCTGGGGTTCGGTGGCGTTGAGCGAACTAAAGTCTGAAAATATTGATAGTTTTGAGAAGTGGGAAGCAGCATCCACTGATAAAAATAAGGATTATACAGCCTTACGTAAGGATTATATTGAGCGGTTGAAGGAGGTTATCGGCAAAAAGCTGCCAATTCAATCTGGCAGCAACTGGCCCGTGAGCGCATTTGCAAGTGCTTCACGAATTTATCTTGGCTCAAATTCTAAAGATAATGCGTTAGATACGCTAAATGAACTCGGTGTTGGTTTTATGAAATATCGGGCGAGTCGCGGAAATGATGTTGATGCTAGTTTTAAGAAAGATCATGATTGGTTTAGGGAAGAAAAAGATTTTTCTAAAAACAATGGTGGGAGAGGAGATTATATTCCTGAACGAGCTGCATTTGGCTTACCGCACAATTATTCTAAGAACTTTGGCGTTACGGCTGTGGGGGAAAGTGACAGACGCGCAAGCCCTTTGATGTTTCATGTTCAAAAAATCGGTAAACAATATTATGCTGTAGGGATATATATGCCCACGCAGTTTTTGCCTTCAACGACAAAGGCCGTTCAGGTGTCAAGTGAAGGAAATAAGGACTATACATTCAACCCTGAGATCATCACTGATTTCCTTGAAGGGCATAAGCATGTTGATAATCGATCTGGTGCAAAACCTGCGCCTCCTACAACCAATCCATATTTCCCCTCCACAAAGATTTATCGATGACCGCCCCTGACAAAATTCTCCACTTCACCCTTGGCCCTGTGCAAGGTTTCATTGCCGATGCGCGGCGCACGCGTGATTTGTGGGCAGGGTCATTTTTGCTCTCTTGGCTGTCGGGCCACGCGATGGCGGCGCTTGAAAAAGCTGGTGGGAAAATCATATTCCCTGAAGTTGAAGGGGACGATCTGTTTAAGGCGATAACGGGCAAGGGGGGAGAGCCATATATCGGCTCGCTGCCCAACCGCTTCAAAGCCGATATTTCAGGCGTCATATTTCCTGCGGGCACAAATAATGCGGGCGAGCTTTGTAAAAAAGCAATAGAGGGCAAATGGGAAGAACTAGAAAAGGCTGTTTATGATCAATTCATAGCGGGTGTTGCAAACGGTACGACCAAAGAAATCTGGGCCCGGCAAGTCAAAGATTTCTGGGAGATGAACTGGGTCATCGGTGATGAGATCAAGGGCGAAGATAACGGCAATTGGCTGGACCAGCGCAAGAATTGGCGCACTCATTTGCAAGCGGACGAAGGGGGAGATCTATGCCGCCTCATGGGCCGTTATCAGGAAATATCCGGGTTTCCACGCATAGGCGGCAAGGATGGGCAAAAAAAATTCTGGACCGCTCTTGCGGGCAAAACCAGCGTCCTTAATCTGCGGCCTGACGAACGCCTGTGCGCTATTGCCCTGATCAAGCGGTTGTTTCCCGTTTTGGACGAAGTGGAAAATGTCATCGGCTGGAAGCCGGGTGGCGACAAACTCAATATCATTAACTGGCCCTCGGTTAGCTATATTGCAGCGGTTCCGTGGTTGAAGGCGGTAGAGAAGCTCCCGGGGAAACAGCAAAGTGAGTACTGGAAAAGCGCCGAAGACAATGTCTCGGTGGATTTTATGGGCGAGGCGCATACGAAACTTTTTCATTTACCCAAAAACGGATTGTTCAAACTTGATGGACATCTACTGCACAAGGATGGCGTTCAGGCATGGAATGCCGATGATCTGGAAAAGGGCGAGGAGTCTCGTAAAAAACTACTCATAGGCTTAGAAACCATCGAAGAAAAAGTCGGCGCTTATCCAAGTGAGTTCTATGCTATTCTCATCATGGATGGCGATCGTATCGGGGCGAAAATCGGTGCGCATGAATCGGTGGTAAAAAACGGCCTCGCCAAATTCACCAAAGCGGTGAAGGATTATTTTGACCCCAACGGGCCAGATAAAAACCCCGCCAACGGTGTGCTTATCTATGCAGGTGGTGACGATGTGCTGGCGTTTGTGCCGGTGGATACGGCCATTGAGGCGGCGCGGATATTGCGGGTCAAATATGACGAGGCCTTTGCCGCCGCTGGTGCGGGCAACACAGGTGAAGACTTCACCATGTCCGCCGCCATTATTTTTGCCCAATATAAGATACCATTGCGCGCGGTGCTAAAAAAGGCCCATCACTATATCGACAATATCGCCAAGGAAAAAAATGGCCGCGACAGCCTAGCCATTGCTGTGATGAAACCGGGCGGTATTGCCTATGATTGGGTGTCCTGCTGGACGCGCAATCCGGTTTGGACGATTGAAGATATAGCCAAAGACCCCTCCCAATACTCGTCCAGCTTTTTTTACAATATTCGCGAACGCTACGCTCCGCTGTTCGAGGGTGATGACCCGCAAGCCGATCGCGATGTGGAGCCAGCATTTGCAGACGCGGGACTGATGGAGGCGGTGCTGGTGGCTGAATATAAGAAGCAGCCGGGCAATAGCAAACTGAGTTTTGAACAGGCCAAAGCGGCAATTTTACCTTTGCTGACGATAGGTCTCCCCCTGCACCGCAAAACCGGCAAACCCGAAAAAAGCAAAGACTATAATTTTGACGGCGCACTGGTCGCGCGTTTCATGTCGATTGAAGGCCGCTGGCATTTGAATAAAAAAAATAAGGGGGATGATGATGGCTGATCCCGTGCACCTGCATATCAACGCCATCGACACTTTGATGTTTCGTGATGGCCGCCCGTTTAATCAAAATGATGCCGGAGCCAGTGAGGCGGTCAGTGTTTTTCCTCCTTACCCGCCAACTGTGGTTGGTGCGGTGCGGGCGGCCTTGTGGAAGCAGCTACCAAAATGGGATACCGATAAACTAGGCACCGGCACCAACTGGCAAAAAGACAAGCTTGGCCCCCTAAAATTTGGCCCGCCTACACTTCTTTTTGATGGTGAACCGGTGTTTCCCGTGCCACTGCACATTCTTGAGGGCAAGGTTAGTGATAGTGGAAAAGAGAAAGAACTAACGCGCCTTGCGCCGGAGTCTAAGCCTGAGCCTAAGCGTGAAAGCGACTTGGGAAAGGCACAACTACCGGTTCCAAAAAATCCTGCCCTGTTGGGGGTTAAGCCAATAGAGGACCGTTGGGTGAATGTTGCCGGAATGAATAAAATCCTTAATGGCGGTACACCTGATGAGGATGATTTCATCAAGCGCACAGATTTGTGGAGCAGCGAGCCGCGCGTAGGCATCGGCATCACCCCTGACACCCGTACTACAACAGATGGCCAGCTTTACATGGCCACCCATACACGCATGGCAGACAATGTGTCGCTTTATGTACAATTGCATGGGTGGGGCGGCAAATTTGAAACGGCTTTGCGCCCCTTGGCTGGCGAGCATCGCATGGCGCAGATGGAAAGTAAAAAAACGGGGCCAAAACTGCCGGATGCGCCAACAAATATTGGGGATAAATACTGCGTTATCCTGATGTCGCCGATGGTGCTGGAAAATATGCCAAAACCCGGCGAGAATATTGGTAATCTTCCCGGCAAACTGGTCAGCGCCTGCACTGGCAAACCGGTTTCCATCGGCGGCTGGGATTCGCCAAACAAACAGCCCGTACCGCTACGACAGTGTTATCCGGCAGGGTCTGTGTTCTTTATGCAGGGGGGCGCTCCACCTGATGCAATCGGCATGGCGACCGAGTGGGGCTTTGGGCAGATATTGATAGGTAAATGGTAGGGGAAAATGACATGAGCAAAAAAAATGAAGCTGCCATTATTACCTTAGTGGCGCAAACGCATATTCACTCTGGTGTTGGCTCATCAACTGGTGCGCTAGACCTGCCGGTGGCCCGCGAGCGAGCGACGCATTATCCGTTCGTGCCGGGTTCCGGTGTCAAAGGAGCGATGCGGGTGTGGGCGGACGAGCGGGCAGATAATCTTGATGTTGACTCCCTGTTCGGCAAGGAAGGGCAAGCTGAAAACGACTCAGGTGGAGCAGGAGCGGCAGGCAATTTGCTTTGCTCCGATGCTCGCCTTCTGCTGCTGCCGGTGCGTTGCCTGTCAGACGCGTTCAAATGGGTGACATGCCCGGCGATATTGCAGCGGTTTGAAAAAGATTGTGAACGGGCTGGTGCTCCTTGCTCCATGACAATTATCAAGCCAGAAAAAGGCAAATATTTTGGCGATGGTAAAGAGAATGAATGGTTAGGTCTTGAAGAGCGAGAGTTTGAATATGCTGGAACTGTTGATGACAGTATAATAGAAACTCTCGCTAAAATTGTTGATAAAACCGACCTTAAAAACCGCCTTGTCGTTCTCTCGGACAAAGATTTCACATGGTTTGCCCGCTACGCCCTGCCGGTAATGGCGCGCAATGTGTTGAGCAAGGACGGTAAGAAAAAAAGTGAAAACCTTTGGTATGAGGAAAGTCTGGCTCCGGATACGATAATGTATCTGCTGCTTGGTGAGCGGAACGACGGTGCGGTTGGCAATGTCACCAAGGTGATCAAAGACAAGGCCAGATATATCCAGATTGGTGGCAATGAGACCATCGGGCAGGGCTGGTTTGAGATGAAAAAGTACGAGGGGGAACAAACGTGACCCAATCCCTTGCCCAAAAACGGGCGAAAGATGCGCTTGGAAAAATTAGGGGGCTGCGAGATGATGCAAATTCTGATTACGGCAATTACGTTTCCTTTGTCAAAGCCCTGCCCGCCACCATCATCATGACCGGCCTTGGGCAGGCGCTGGCGATGGAGAAGGCGGGCAAGAAAAAGGGGCACGATATACTTTATAAGCACATGAACGATTGGCTTTGCAACAATAACAACAACGGCTGGAAAAACAGTCCCTATCGCAACAAAAATGACGTGCTGGAAGCAATAACGGTCTTGAATGAAAACGATTATATACGCGCCCAGGCCGAAGCGATGGAATATCTCGAATGGCTAAAAAAATTCGCTGTGGCCTATCTGGTTGAAAAAGACAACGCAGTTGACGAGGAGGCAGATGATGCTGCCGCTTCCTAATTCAAAAGAACTACTGACCGGGCGAAATGGATATAATCGCGGATTGGTGTGGACAAAGTTTTGTGGTCAGTGGCCGAGCAACACCCGCTTGGGAGAATTTAAGGGGCTAGGAGGGCAAGAAAAAAAACTATGGATAAAAATTTTTGAAGGTGAAACCGCCGACGGGGCCTCCGAATGCGACCGCATCAAAAAACTTGCCAAGGCCCTCAACGGTAAAACGGTCAACTACACCACCACCGGCCCTTTTGTCACCGGCATGGGCCTGTCCAACCCGATTGAGAACGGGTTTTTGTGGCACCATACGCTGGGTGTGCCTTATCTTCCCGGGTCTTCGATCAAGGGAATGATAAGGGCTTGGGCGACAGAGTGGTGTCAGGAAGAAAATGAACTGACAGAAGAAATTGCCCGCCTGTTCGGGCGTGATACAAAAGACGATGGCGGCGCTGCCGGAAACATCATCGTGTTTGATGCCCTGCCCACCGAGCCGGTCAGCCTCTATGCCGAAGTTATCACCCCGCACACCGGCGATTGGCGCATTACCAAAACGCCTGAAAATTCTCCGCCCGCCGATTGGGTTAGCCCGGTGCCGATTCCGTTTCTGGCGGTAAGGGAGGGGGCGCAATTCCAATTTGCAATGGCGCTGCGCACCGCGCCAACAGCCAAAGGCAAATCTGGCCCTGATCAGGGTGATCTCGCCCGAGCCTACAAATATCTGGAAGAGGCGCTGGAATGGATAGGGGCAGGGGCAAAAACCGCCGTTGGTTTTGGGCGGTTTAAGAGTGACGACCGTCTTAAGCAGGAAGAAGCAGAAGCTGCCGAGCTTAAAAAACAAAAAAAGTTAGAATGGAATGCGGGGCTTAAGGGCGGTGATGAAGCAAATTATTTTGGTCAGAGGGTTCAACTAAGGGATGTGGACCATGTTGAAGGTAAGGCCGGGCTAGTAAATATCGAAAAAGGCAAAAGTCTCGGGCGCAAGTCGATTAACAAACTAAAACCTTGGGTATAATCCTGATGACCACCTATTTTATCACCCGCCACAAGGGCGCGCTGGACTGGGCAAGGTGGCGCGGTATCAAGGCCACACATTTGGCGCATCTCGATGTGGATATTATTCAGCCTAAGGACGTTGTATTAGGAACGTTGCCTATTTCATTGGTGGCTGAAATCAATCAACGCGGCGCGCGATATTTACACCTGACAATTGAAAACCTGCCGCAAGAAAAACGCGGACAGGAACTAAGCGCTGAAGATATGGACGCGTTTGGCGCCAAACTGGAAGAATATGAAGCGAGGAAAGTGTGAAAAGAAGAGCAGCTCCGAACCCGTTCATCTTGCCTACAGTTATTGTTTTCGTCTTTTTTGCGATCATGTGGTGTCGGTTTGGTAGCGGTTTTTTCACCGATACATTATGGGCAACAATCAATGATCCGGAATGGTGGGCAACCAACGCTTTGTCCTTTGTGTTTTTTGGTGTCTTCGTCGGTTGGGTCATATCTCGGTTTCAGGCCAGCAAAATCCGTAAGTCTCGCGAACCTTTTGAAGGCTGGACGCTGGTCATCAAAGGCTTCAGCAAAGACGATAAACCACAAACGATATTCTGGAGTGATGTTGAGAAGTTTGAATCAAGCGAATTTGAAAAATGGAAGTTTGTCAAATCCGCTGTATCCAACACATGTCGAATTAAAACGAAAAACCTCGCTGAAGCTGAGTCTCGATGGTTGAGTTTGCCGCCAAACTCAGAAGAAAAACGCATTGAAATAGATTTCAGCAAAATGACCAAGGATGATGTTTTAAGTTGGAGCGTGCAGGACCTCCCCAATGGATGGAAATGGGAAGATGTCACAAAACCGCCTGAAAAAGATACAGTTCGAAAAGCGGTTTGCATGAAGTGCGATTGAAGTAATAGTTAGACCTGTTAATTTGTCCTACCCTGCCATGATATTCGGCAACGCGAACACTAAAAAGAGAGCGTTGCCAGAAAAAGTGTAACACGGTTTCCAGCCAGCCGGCGTGAGGCAGAAAAAATCTGCAACTTTGTTGCAGTTTCGGCAACGCGACCATCAATAAAGTTGCGCACGTGTTTTTGCCCCTTCGCGGCCCGCTCAGGTGCGTTCGCAGCTTTTGATTGCTTATGCGCAATCAATTTGGCGATGCCAAACCAGCCCTCACTCCGCTGACGGATCAGGGGGGCGAAGCGTTGCCAGAAAAAGTGTTTTTGCGGTTTTTCGGTTCGGCAACGCGACCATCAATAAAGTTGCGCACGTGTTTTTGCCCCTTCGCGGCCCGCTCAGGTGCGTTCGCAGCTTTTGATTGCTTATGCGCAATCAATTTGGCGATGCCAAACCAGCCCTCACTC